>Ga0214473_10011202_pt1 | contig 10525 bp, 22 predicted proteins | sample RVTome_7_FD_203509 | JGI IMG/M metagenome (GOLD analysis project Ga0214473, IMG submission 203509) | Soil microbial communities from uranium-contaminated site in the Upper Colorado River Basin, Wyoming, United States - RVT98D197 | ecosystem: Environmental > Terrestrial > Soil > Contaminated >... | reverse complement strand
CTCGCCCTCCTGGCACGGCCCCTGCGCGACTTCCCCTGGTCGAACCCCGCCTCGCGGTCCGTCGCGCTCTCGGCGATCCTGACCGCGCTGGTGCGGAGCGCGCTCCGCACCGCCCCCCTCCACGCGTTCGACGCGCCGACCGCCGGCACCGGCAAGAGCAAGCTGTGCGACATCGTCGGGGTCCTGAAGACGGGCGCGCCGCTCCCGGCCATGAGCCAGGGCAAGACGGACGACGAGGACGAGAAGCGGCTCTCGACGGTCCTCCACTGTGGCGACCCCGTCATCCTGATCGACAACTGCGAGAGGCCGCTCACGGGGGACTTCCTGTGCTCGATGCTGACGCAGGAGACGGTCCAGGCCCGGATCCTGGGCCTGTCGGAGCGACGAGTTCTGCCGAGCACGGCCCTCGTGCTCGCGTCGGGGAACAACCTCACGACCGCGGGCGACACGACGCGCAGGACCGTGACCTGCCGCATCGACGCGAAGGACGAGCACCCCGACCGCAGGGTCTTCGACTTCGACCCGGTGCAGGAGGTGCGCGGCGCGCGCGCCGAGATGGTGGTGGCCGGGCTGACCGTGCTGCGCGCCTACGCGCTGTCCGGCCGCGCCGCGCCGCTCGGGCCGATGGGCTCCTTCGAGGACTGGGGCTGGGTCAGGGAGGCGCTGGTGTGGCTGGGCGAGGACGACCCGGCCATAACGCAGGCGGCGAACGTGGACGCGGACCCCAGGAAGTTCGAGCTCGCCGAGGTCATGGACGCGTGGGAGCGGCAGTTCGGCGACGGGTGGGTGACCGTCTCCCAGGTAGTCGGGACGCCGCTCGAGGGCAGGCTCGCGGACGTGTGCCCCGGGGGACACTGGTCCGCGAAGTCTGCCGGCTGGTGGCTCCGGAGGAACAAGGAGCGGGTCCTGGGCGGGCGGCGCTTCGTGTTCCAGGACGCGCGCTCCGCGCTCTGGCGGCTCGTCGGGGCCGAGCCGAGGCCCGAGGTCGGGTTCGTGCGGCAAATCGCCGGGTTTTAGGCTTCACATTTCGGCTTTCGGGCCTTTCGTAGACGGGTCTTCGTACCCCACTACTACATACTGTGTAAGGCCCGGAGAAAGCCACAATACGTGGATGCACCTTTCTCGCCTTTTGGGCCTTTTTCCCAGCCCCCTTACGTTGAATCATTGCTTGCGAGTGTGATTTTAAATTCGATACGTAGGGCTGGAAAAAAAGGGCACAAAGGTGAGAAAGGTGCAACGACCGTTGGTCGGGTTTAACGACAGGAATCGTGCCAAGATCTTGGGTAGGGTTGAAGGAACCGAATTTCGGGGCTCAGAACTGCCCTGTGTGCGCCACGCACGCCGTGCCGGCAGAAACTGACCTCTGCGATCCGAGTCGCGCGACCCGCAGCCCGGAACCCGGAGATCGAGTCCTGGCTCGCCACAGCCGCATCCTGCGCCTGGTCTAAGACTTCGCGGGACGTGACCCGGGCTCCGTGACTTCGCGGGACGTGACCCGGCTCCGCGGGACGTAACTAGTTCCGGAACGCCCTAGGTTGCACCTAAGGCTCCTTAGGTGCAGGCGTCGACCGCGCCAGGATCCGGCGGACCTGGTTCACGTGCCAGCGACCCGAGCGGCAGGCGGCCCCGCCCGCCCCCAGGGTCCCCACGATCTGAGCGTAGGTCGCGCCGCCGGCGCGCAGCTCGAGGACCTCGCGGACCTGGCGCTGCTCGTCCGGGTCCTCGACCCGGGCCTCCCCCTCCCACCGCCAGCCGAACGGCGCCTTCCGGGCATGACGCTTGAACCGCGCGGCCCGGGACCTGAGGGCCGCCCGCGTCCGCGCTCGGATGACGGCCCTCTCGTAGGCGGCGAACGCGTCGAGCAGCGTGCGCATGAGGGCGCCCTCTGGCGTGTCCCCCGCCGGGACGCCGTCCGCCGTGACCACGCGCGCCCCCGCCTCGCGGGCCAGCCTCTCTACGGTCGCCGCCACGACGACGTCGCGTGCCAGGCGGTCCCGCTTGGCCGCGACCAGGATCCCGGAGCCCGATGCGCGCAGCGCGCAGAGCGCGTCGAGGAGCCCGGGCCTGTCCTCCGCGGGCGCCCCGCCCGAGATGCGGTCCTCGTGCCAGTCCACGACCCGGACGCCGGCCCGCGCCGCCCACGCCGCGATGGCGTCCCGCTGCGCGTCCGGCCCGTTCGCCTGCTCCTCGGTCGAGACGCGGACGTACGCCACCGCGCGGAGCGGGTCGCCCTGCTTCCCTGTCACTCCGGAACCCTCCCCCTGCAGTGCGCGCCGCGCGGAAGGCCGGCGCTAGACGCCCTCGGCCCAGCCGTCGAGCGCGTCCGCGAGCGACAGCGTCACGTAGCCCACCCTCGTCGTCACGGACTCCAGCGCCCCGCGGTCGAACGAGAAGCCCGGGCGGCCGACGACCAGCCCGGCCACGCGCACGCGCGGGAGCCCGTCCCCGGCCTCGCGCCGGAACACGGCCTCTCCGAACGGCGTCTCGACGCTCTTCGTGTCGCCGTCCCGCATGCCGTCCCAGTGGCTCGACCGCTCGTCCTTGTACTTCCAGCTCATCTCACCCTCTCCGTTCTCTCCCAGGCGTCCCGCCGTCCGTCCGCGTCCTGGGCGTCGGTGCGCTCGAACAGGCGGGCCTCGCCCGCGAGCCAGGCGTCCCGGCGCCGGACGACCGGCTCGCCGCCCGGCTCGAGCCGAATCTCCCACCCCGGGGACAGAGACCAGCCGTTGAGCCACTCCCACGTGAACGGCTCCCCGCGGGGGCGAGCCAGCGTCGGGACCAGCGGCGTGTCAAAGTTGAGCGCCCAGGGCAGCGTTATCAGAACGTCGCTCCCACGCCACAGATCTTTGAGCGCGGAGTACAGGACCTGGAGGGGCATCTCGTCCCCCGGGTCGATCGTCCGGCCCTCGACGCGCACGTTGACCCGAGCGTCATCTGAGTCTAGGATCACGCGCCGCCTCCCCTCGCGGGCCAGGTCCACCTGTACCACGTGCTCGTCTCCGGGTCGAAGTTCCTGTGCGCTCGCCGCGGGTCGCTCTGATCCGCGGGCGACCCTGGCAGGTCGAACGGCCGCGGTCGGGAGGGTGCGGGGCCGCCGCACACCGGGCAGCAGGTCACGAGACCACCCTGGCGCAGCGGTGCGCCTCGTGGTGGACGCCGCGGCCGGTCCACTCCCCGGCGCGGGCCGCGCCGCAGAGGCAGCGCGGGGTCAGCCGCGCGCGCAGCGCCGGGAGGCACGCGGCGCACACGCCGTGGCTCACGGCGCCGGCGAGGCTGGCCGGGAACCCGGGCCTGGTGCCCATGTCTGCCTTGCACTCGCTGCACACGACGGTGAGCGCGACCGGTTCCGGGAGGCGGACGGTTCGGGCCGGGAGCGACTGCCCGCGGGACCGTTCACGGTCGTAGCGGAAGCTCACCGGGTCCCCTCCTGAACTGCCTTGCCTGTGAGGTAGCGGTAGCCCTCGTCTGCCCCGCGATAGATCCGCGTCAGGCAGGCAACGATCAACCGCTCGCGCTCGGTGAGCCCCTCGCGGTCGCGACCCGGGTCTATCGCGTCAGCGAGCGCAACGGCCTGTCGATACGTCTGGGCCAGGAACGCCGCGGTTCGGGCTTGCTCGAGCCACGTCACGCCGCACCGCGCGCCCACGCCTCGAGCGTCGCGTGGCGGTAGTAGGTCGCGACCACTGCCCCGCCCTGGAAATTTTGCTTGACGCGGGCGGAGGTGACGGTCGTCGGGCCCAGGTGCGCGTTGGCGCCGCCCGGCTGCGTCGAGCGCTCGAACTGCTCGACGTACTGGGCGAGCCGAAGGCTGGTCGGGCGGCCGCGCCACGCGGCGGGGGTCACCCGGTAGGGCCCGGAGACCTCGATCTCGACCGCGTACTTCGGAGTCACGACTCGTCCCATCGGTGCCCTCCTGCCATACTATACGGGAACGGGGCCGGAAGGTTCCCTACCACTCGTCCTCGCGGAACCCGACCGTGACCCCGTCGCCGTCCGCGACGACCCGGAGGACCTGGTTGCGCGTGCGGCCGACCTGGAGGGCCACCCGGAAGCACCCCGAGGACTCGCCCCGGCGCGCCAGGCCGCGGAGCGCGAGCGACGCCATCCAGAGCACGTCGTGCGCTCGGCCGCGGGTGTCCTGGAGCCGCGGCTTCCTGCCGTCGACCGCCGCCCAGAGTTTCGCGGTCATCGCCACGGGGCACGTGAACCCGCCGTGGAACCCCCGCTCGGCGCTGGCCCACTCCGTCACGTCCGCGAGAGCGCCGTCCTCGATCGCCTGGGCTCGGGTGTAGACGCTGATCGGCTCGCCGAAGAGCTCGTATGGCGTTAACTGTTCGGTCATTCCCACCCTCCACCCCGGACCTGCACGAGCCCGAGAGACCTCATCGCCTCGCGCCGGTCGCGGGCCGCGCGCGTCGCCCTGCGCGTCGCCCTGCGCTCTCGGCACGACGGGCAGCCCGTCATGTGCGCGAGCGACGCCTTGAGCGCCTCCGCGTTGCCCGGGCGGGCTACCGTCTCGAGGCCCTCGGCCGCCATGTGCGCCTGCCACGCCTGCTTGGTCACCGGGCCTGCCGCGCCCGGGCGTGCACGACGCTCACAGTGCGCTCGCGCTCCGCGTCGCGGGCCGCGCGCTCCGACTCCCCTCGCGGATCTGTTGCTCGGTCACTCTCGCCTCCTACCAATACGTACGTGAACGCGGGCCCCGGGTTCCAGGCTTCACATCCTTTTGCACTGCGGAACCTTTCGCGGCCGTCCCCGTATTACTTGGTGAGGCCGGGCAGAGAGCGGGCCTCGAGGCTGGGGACGGACGGAACGCCACCTGGCCCAGGACGCGCGACGCGGCGCAGCCGGGACAACAGAGCGGGCGGCACAGGGCTCGAGGGGGACCAGGACCGGTGAGCCCGATGCCTAGTAACCCAGCACAGACTGGTAAGGCCGGCTCGGTCCTGGAGCCAGGACGCTCTTTGACGGGCCGGGGCCGATGAGCGCGCCCCGGCGACCGCGCACCCGGGCCGGTCAGCGAGGAGTCCCCTCGTACGTAGGCCAGCGGCCGAATGACCGGCCCGGAACCTTCCCGCGCCGTTCCCGTATGGTATAGTAGGGCAGGACAGAGACACCAGACGCGGCGGACGAGCCGCGAGACACACAGCGGGCCCGAGGGAAAGCCGGCCGAGGGTCACACGACGCCGAACGGAGCAACCGGGGGCGGGGAGTGAGAAGGCCGGACGACGCGGCCGGTAGCACGCGGGCCCGTGAGGGTACAGTGCGCCGGCCGCGCGGGCAGTTCATTCCGTGGGAGGGCGAGATGTCCGAGCGGTCGGGAGGTCTCAGGCTCTGCGCGTGCGAGCACGCACGCGCGCACCACGAGCCGCGCCCGGCGTGGCACGGGGCGCCCCCCTCCGCGCTCGAGACCGGGTGCTTCTTCTGCGAGTGCGGGGGGTACCGCGAGGGTGAAGCCCAGGGCCTCGGCCCCGGGCTCAAGTCGGCGGAGTACGAGGCGCGGCGCGCGGAGCTCGGGCTCCCGCGCATGCGGCCCGGGACCGTGAGTCACGAGGACGGCCCGCCGTGACCGAAGCGGAGCAGCGCGAGGCCTGGGCGAAGCCGCGCCTCGAGCTCAGCGTGTGGTGGTGCGAGGACCCGTACTGCGACTGCCGGCAGGCGCAGGTCGTCCGCCTGACGCCCGGGGCGCGGTTCCCGTGGACCTCCCGCGAGCTGCTGTGGTCCGGCACGTTCTTCACGGACGGCGAGGGCGAGGGCCTCGCGGCCGCGGAGCTGCGCGCTGAGGCCGCGAGGCGGGGCGTGACGCTCGAGGAGACGGTCGGTTACAGCCCGTACGCCGTGGTTCCGGAGCCGTGATGAGGGAGCGAGAGGGTGAGTCGCGCCGCCAGGAGCTCGGGCGGTACCTGGAGGAGGGAAGACTGCGCGACGCGGTCGCCGGAGACCTGTCGGAGGAAGCCGCAGACCTTCTGATCGATGCCGTCTCGCGCTACTGCGACCCGCGCCCCGCGCCGCGGTGGAAGCGCCGCGCCGGCCTGCTTCCCGCCCGCGAGACTGGTCGACAAGATCAAGGACGGTGAGGGTGACCTGGCGAGAGCCAGGCCGTGGTATTTTCATTGGAGGGTGACAGTGGATTGGCAGCGGAGGCAGCAGATGGAAGGTTACCTACAGGGTAAGAGCGACGCATACCGTGACGTGGCGACGGCTCTTGGCGACGCGGTGGTCCCCGGAGAGCTGATCGTAGGCGCGGTGTCCCGACTCCGGCAGAGAGCCGTGACCGCGGAGTACCTCGTCCGTGACAACGAGGCGCGGGCTCGGGCGGCACTCGGCGCGCTCAACGACCCGGAGCGGTCGGTGCCCGACCTGGTCAGCGGGCTGGTGCCGGTGCGACTTCGGGTGCTGGGAGACGCCGCGCGACTGCGGCTGCGCCGCGTATCGCCGCGCGACTGCGGCTGCACCGCGTGTCGCGACCGTGAGGCGTGGCAGGCAAAATAGGAGGGTTCTATGAAAGTTCCCGCTCTCAACGGGTTCTCACTGTTCGCGCTGCTGTTCGAGCTGCTGATCGTCGCCGCGATCGTCAGCGTCATCGCCGTGATCGCGATCCCGAGCGCTCGAAGGGCGGACGCGGCCAGAGCGGGTGCGGCCCCGCAGGTCGAGGCGACGCCGCTCTACCACAACCGCAGTTCGGCCGGCGGGCTCGCCGCGGTTCCTGGAGGGTGCGAGTGACCCACGGTGCCGTCAGTGAGCTTCAGCATATTCGCGCCATTCAACGAGCGCAGGAGGCCGAGGCCGAGGCCGAGGCCGAGGCCGAGAGCCATCGGTGGCACAACGAATGGAGAGCGATAGAGACTCGACTCGCGGAGTCGCAGACCGACGTGCAGAACATCTCCGCTGACTTCGGGAACGAGCACGCAAGGGTTCTGAAAGCCGAAACGAGGTGGCGATGAGGCACCAGGTCTACGTCGGCCGGACGCTCGTCTGGGACGCGCGCTCCGCGTTTCCGCAGCGCAACCTGCTCAACTTCATCGTCCGCGAGCGCGGCGCGTGCCGGTGCGACTTCGGGTGTTGGGAGACTTCGGTCCCGTGCAGCGGCTGCCCCGCGTGCGCGCGGACCCGCGCGCGTGGGGAGAAAGGGTTGAAGTGATGGAGTTCCTGCTGCTGTTCCTGGAGGTCGGGAAGGTTGTCCTGGTGCTCGCCGCCGCGATCGCGGCGCTCGCCGTGATGGTCTGGTCAGTGCGCGAGGTGTTCAAAGACGACCGGCCCCTGCTGGGCGTCGCGCTGACCCTGTTCTACGCGACGCTCATCTTCACCACCCTCCTCTACGTCATGGGTGAGCGGGCGGAGCGCGCCCCTCAACGGGACGCGTACGAAGGGCCACCGGCCGAGGCGGCGCGGTGACCCGCGGCGCCCTCTACGTCATGCGCGGACTCCCCGGCTCCGGGAAGTCCACGCTCGCCAGGACGCTGGTCGGCCCGGAGGGGCTCGTCGCCTCGGCGGACGACTGGCACGTCGGGGCGGACGGCGCGTACCGCTACCGGGTCGACGAGGCCGGGGTGGCGCACGCCTGGAACCAGCTGCGGGTCCGGGAGGCTATGCGGGCTGGCGTCCCCCGCGTCGCGGCGGACTGCACGAACGTCACGCTCGCGCACCTCACCCCGTACGTCCGGGCGGCGGCGGAGCACGGGTACCGGGTCCACGTGGTCGAGGTCCCGTGCGCGCTGACCGACGAGGAGCTCGCGCGCCGGACCGTCCACGCCGTCCCGGTCGAGGCGATCCGGAAGATGCGCGCCGCGTGGGAGCCGCTGCCATGACCGTCGACGAGGCGGCGCGCCGCGTGCGCGCGGCGATGGGGCACCGCGTGGCGGGCTTCTGCTACGTAGCGAGCGAGGCCGTCTACCACCTGGCGGGAGGCCGTCGTTCCGGCCTCACGCCGATGGTGATCCGCGTCGAGGGCCGGCCGCCGGTCGGCACCCACTGGTTCCTCCGCGTGGACGCGAGGTGGACCCGCGACGGTCGCGTCCCCGCGCGCCGCGTCGACGTGACCGCCGGGCAGTTCCGGCCGCGCCTCACCGCGGGCGAGTACGGCCTCGCCCGCGGCTGCGGGTTCCGGACGCGCCGGCCGAGCGTCGGGGCGCGGGAGATCATCGCCGCGGTGCTGCGCGAGGCCCGCAGGTGATCCTGTTCCTCTACTACTACCTGAACGCCTGCGCCGCGCTCGGGGTCGCGCCGCTCGGGGTAGCGTACCTGCCGGAGCCGACGCGCGTCTGGGCGCAGGTCTGCAACTCGTGCGAACCGCGCAGGGTCGACGTGTCGGGGGACCTGATCCGGTACGGCGACGCGCGGTTCACGAAGATCGTCGCGGAGCACGAGGCCTGCCACGTCTACCTGGGGCACACCAAGGAGTGGATGATGGCGCACTTCTTCGATGCGGTCAGCGCCGAAGACGCCGCGCGCGCGTGCACGGAGGAGCGTTTCTGGACGAGCCGCGCTACCGAGTACGCGCTCGCAGCCCGGGCGAGGGAGTGGGCGCGCCGCAGTTCACACCCACGCCTCCACCCTCGCCCAGCAGGAGCCCGGGACCGGCCGCAGCACCTCGGCGCGCGGGTGCCCGCGGTTCTCCTCCGCGCAGCGCCGGCACATCACGTAGTGGCACGACCGCTCTCCGACCCGCGACCAGACGCGCGCCATGAGGGGCCGGCGCTGCGCCGGCATCCTGCCGTGCTGACGGTCCGAGACGAAGTCCAGGACGCAGCAGACGGGGAAGCCGCACTCGACCCCGCGGGCGAAGTCGTCCATCACACCCCCAGGTCGTAGATCGCGGGCCACCCGCCCACGACGGCCCAGTTCCAGTACCCGGGGTCGTAGTCGTGGCGGTCGGCGGCCGCCATCACCCGCGCCACGCGGGCGAACATGTCCGCGCGCCGCCGCTCGCCGACGCGCGGGCGGCGGAGCGCGAGGCGCGAGACCGCGATCCAGTCGTAGCCCGGCCCGACCGCCAGGAGCCTCGGCAGGACGACGCCGGCGAGGAGCGCCTCCCGGCGCACGAGCGGCGAGCGCAGCGCCGCGGCCTCGCTCCGGTTCTGTCTCCCGCGGTCGAACTCGCTCACCTTAACGACCGCCCGCGGCGCGAGGTAGACGAGCCGGACCGTGCCGTCCCGCGCCAGCCGTGCCCGCCGCCCGGAGACCGTGACGCGGAACCCGCCGCGCGACTCGCGGACCTCGATCATCACCACGCGACTCCTAGAGTCGATCCATCGCGTAGTTGATGATGCCGGCGCTCACGAACAGCAGCAGCCCGACCCACCAAGGACCGACCGCGATGCTGATCCAGACGAGCATCGCCAGGCAGAGAAGACCGTCCCCGAGCTTCATGATCCCTCCCGCTCCGTCCTCTTCGCCTCGGCCGTCTCGCCGAGGACGTGCTCCACGTCGACCACGGCCCCGCTCTCGAGCTCGTCCCAGTGCTCCGAGACGTACCGGTGCGCCTGCGCGATCGTGCGCCCGTGGTCGCCGCCCCACCCGTACGCGTCGTACTGGCACTCGCCGCCCTCGAGGCGGCCGAAGAGGACGTGCGCACCGGAGTAGCCGAACCCCGCGCGGCGGAGCAGGAACTTCTCGGCGACCGGCATCGGCTCGTCGCCGTCGCGCCCGAGCAGGACCCCGAAGCACGGGATGAGCGTCGCGCGGTCGCGCACCTCGAACAGCTTGACTTGCATATCTACTCCTTGACCTCGAACAGGTCGCACACCCAGCCGACCGCGTCGCCGACCCTCGGGTAAACCCCGAGGGCCGGAATGAGGTACGAGTTAGTTCGACTTACTGACTTCGGTGGACCACTTTATGGCGTCCTGTGCTGTCCTTGGCCTCATCAGCAGGGACCTAATTCCCTGGACGGGGGCCTTAGCCCCCCTGTTTCGGCCTAGTAGTAGTAGTAAACCTCGTCGTCGGAACTGGCGGCCAGAAAGACCGCCACCCAGAGCGCGGTCCCGAGCAACCCACCGATAACCGCTCCCTTCTTTTCTTGCTCTTCGCCTTCTCTTTGAACACCGGTGCGTAGCAGTTCGTGTAGGTCTGGTCTTTCCCGGTGATCCGCACTGACGGAAGATCGGGGGCCTTTGCGGTTGCGACCGCAATTCCGGTGCCGATCAATCCCAGCCCGACTCCCCACGCGAGCCCGACGCCGAAGCCTCCGACTTCCTCCGCGTCGAGGAGTGCGTCCTGCTTCGCCTGCTCGCAGGATGAGACGAACTCCCCTATCGGAGCGGATTCGACGGCCTTCTGGGCACTGACTAGCAGCGGACCCGCATTCGCAGTACCCACTGATACTGACAATAGTACGACCAACAGTCTCTTCATCACGTCCTCCTAAACACCCGGGCGGGATTGCCCGGGCGGCACGTCATCCCTTGACCTCGAACAGGTCGCACACCCAGTCGCCCGTGACGCCGACGATCTCGAAGACCATCTTCCACTGGTGCGGCAGTTCCCCGAACTCGCGGACGAACGCGGCGCGGGCCCCGACCATCGC
>Ga0214473_10011201_pt1 | contig 10525 bp, 9 predicted proteins | sample RVTome_7_FD_203509 | JGI IMG/M metagenome (GOLD analysis project Ga0214473, IMG submission 203509) | Soil microbial communities from uranium-contaminated site in the Upper Colorado River Basin, Wyoming, United States - RVT98D197 | ecosystem: Environmental > Terrestrial > Soil > Contaminated >... | reverse complement strand
GTCGATGGGCTTCAGCTCATTCGGTTTCCTTCCTGGCTTCCATCCAAGCTACGGGGCTTCTGGTTCTTTCCCCGGCGGGTTTAACTCCCGCTGGACGTGCTAGCCTTTCCTGGTCGTACCACCTGACAAGCGGGGCGATGGCCAGCTGGCGCCCCGCTTGCAGGTGATCCGGGTGTTAGACCCCTTGACGCGACGTGAGGCGTGACGATGCAGGCCTTCTTCACCCGCTACCCCAAGGAAGCCGCAGAGGAGACGCGGACCGCTACCGTCCCGGAGGGTGCCGCTATGCCGGCGGCAACCTACGGATTCCTGGAGTTCTACTGCCCCGATGTGGGTTGCGACTGTCGGCGCGTGGTGATCAGTGTTGTGGCGGAACCAGGTGAGAAAGTCGTGGCTACCCTGAACTATGGCTGGGAGAAGGTCGGCTTCTACCGGCGGTGGAGTCATGACGCCGAGTATGCGGTCCAGATGGCAGGTGTCTCACTGGAGCCGTCCGGCCAGCAGTCGAAGCACGCGGAGTCCTTCTTGCGACTCTTTCGCGATTTCGTCCTCGCGGATCCTCAGTACAAGGCGCGAATCCGTCGTCACTACCGGATGTTCAAGGGCTGGAGGCCGGCGTGAGGAGGGCGGGGTCTAACAACGTATCTGGACTCCTCCGTCAAGAGAAAAGTGAAGTCAGCTCATCGGGGCCTCCGTCGGCGCTGAGGTCGTGAGCGCGCCGCGCGCCGAGGTGGGCCGTGGTACCGGCAGCCGATGAAACCGGAGATGGCGGTGGAGGTCGGGACTGCAAACGTATCTTCGGCCTCTGGGTTGGGGCTGTAGCCCCGGGCCATGATGGAATACGCGCGAGCGGGAGCCAATCGATGACAACGGCCTCTGCGGGCCATCGTTGTTATCGGCTTTCCGCTCGCCGGTCCGACCTGTTTCGCCATCACTTGATTCACTGTGCAGTGCCGGGGTGGGCGAATCCTTTCCTTTTTTCCAGATCTTCTTGACTACGCCGCCTTGGGGAGAGACTCGAAGGCGCGATCGTTCTTCCAGACCGCCCAGGCGATACGGGCCAGCTTGTTGGCGAGGGCCACTGCCGCCTTGTTGTGTCCGACTCGCCGCTCGAGGTCGAGGGCCCAGGTCCGGAGCCGATCGTGCTCCTTGGCCTTCTTGGCGTGGCAGAGCACGGATCGGGCGCCGTGGATCAAGAGCATGCGGAGGTAGGCATCCCCACGCTTGGAGATGCGACCAAGCCGCCGGCGCAAGCCGCTCGAGTATTCCCGGGGGGTGAGCCCGAGGTAGCTCGCGAAGTGGCGGCCGGAGGGGAAACGCTGGATGTCGCCGACGAAGGCCACGAGGGCGGTGGCGATCAGGAGGCCGATCCCCGGGATCGACCACAGCCGCTCTACCACCGGCGTCTGCTCGGCGATGGCCTCGATCTGTCGCTCCGTCATCTTGATGCGCTCGCTCAGGGCCTGGATTTCCTCGCAGGCTGCGGCCAGGACCGGCCGCAGGGCGTCGGGAATCCCGGAGTCGGCATCCCCGATCAGAGCCATCACTTCGGGAAGCACCTTCTCCGCGCCCAGGGGAATCACCAGGCCCAGCTCCCGGAGCAGGCCGCGCAGGGTGTTGATGTGGGCGGTCCGTGCGGCGAGCCAGCCGGAACGGAAGCGGTGCAGGCTCACCAGGACCTGCTGGGGAACCGACTTCACGGGCACGGGCCGGATGTCGGCGTTGCGGTAGGCCTCGAGGATGCCCTTGGCGTCGGTGCGGTCGGTCTTGTTCCGGACGACGTAGGGTCGCACCTGGTGCGGCGGCAGCAGCACCACCCGGTGACCGAGCTCCTGGAGCTTGCGGGCCCAGAAGTGGGCCGAGCCACAGGCTTCCATCACCACGGTCGCGGCTGGCATCTGCGCGAAGAAGAGCAGGAACACCTTGCGGGAGAGCCGGCGCCTCGCCGCGACCCTCCCGGGCTCGTGCGAGACTGCGGCATCGAAGACCGACTTTGCGATGTCGACGGCGACGACGGTATCCTTCTCCATGGCTCCTCCTTATTCCTTCCCAAGGGCGACTCTGGCACATGATGCCGACCGAGTCGCAAGGAGGAGTCCATTTCATCAATGCACCCGACAAGGTCCGCGCTCGCTCGAAACCGCGGCCCTTGCAGGTGCTCTCGGTGTTGGGCGGACAGCCGAAACCCGGGAGTAAAGCGATCTGGACCGGAACGACCTGTCGGCGAGACGATCCTTGGGTCGGTTCTGTCCGCCCTTCCCTCCACCAGACTCCCTGGTGTATGCTTGGCGTCCTGATGGTGCGGGCCTCAAACACCGTGTCCCTAACACGGACTGGAGGGCCAGCCGAGTCCCTCCGATTGTCCCGAGCGCCATATCCGCTGGGAGCCGGCTCTTCTAAAGAGGTGAGGTAACTTATGCTTTCACACGCTTCCACACCGACCCGGAGTCGCAAAGGGATCGCCTTCGCCCTGATGCTTCCTCTCGCAGGCGCAGTGGTCGCGCTTATCGAAGTGGCTGGCGGTTCTCGGCTCGCGGCTCAGCCAACAGCCAGACTCGAGGCCACTATCTTTAGCTATGATGGCCACGAATTTGTTCGGACTCACACCACCATGCTCACCGAGGCTGGAAAGTCAGCTGTCAATACAAAGCTTGATCATGATAGCCCGGCGTACAAGGCGCTAATCCTAAAGCACTCCTACACGGGGGATGCCACCGTGTTCGGCAGGCGCTACGACGCCAACTATGCCCCGCTCACCGACCACGACGGTCGTTTGACAGGTGCACTCTTCGTTGCCATTCCCAAGTAGGCAGATCCAGCCGTAAGCGGCCGCGGTCGCTCTGGCCGCGTCTTTGCCAGGCCCGTACGAGGCCGCCCAACAACTGGGTGAAGCTGACGAGCGGCGGGCTTTACCGTAGGTGGCGCGCACCGATGGCGAGGCAGCGGTGCGCGCGTCGTAATCTAGTCGCCGCTCGCAGCTTTGTATGGCCTCCACGCCAGTGAAGGGGAGTAGTCCACGCGCCAGCGTGGTGGTGTTGATCTCCCCTGGAGATGGATAAGTCGTAATCCGCGCCGGAGGCGCGGGAGCGGGGACCGGGGCGGAGTACGCTCGCCGGCGGTAGGGCGGGGTGCCCGGCCGCTCCGGCACGAGCGACCGGGCTGTCGACGCAGCGAGGCGGAAGCTCGACCACGTGACGTGTAGAGCCTCTCACTCGCAGCGATCGTTGTCCAGATCCGCCTTGCCCCCGGCATGGCGGGCGCGGATCCAGTCGAACTCATCCAGATCGCGTGCTTTGAGTGCGGAAGGCCGTTCCGGGTTTGCATCCGGGACTATCGGCGGCAGCGTTACTGCGGCGAGGAGTGCCGGAGGCTTGGGTACCGGGCCTGTGGCAGGAAGCGGGGCAAGGAGTACCAGGGCACGCCCTGGGGCCGGGACGGCCACCGTTGCCGGCAGCAAGCCCTTCGCGATCGTGCCGGCGTGACGCACGGAACTGGTAGCCAGGCCTTGCCCGTTGGAGCTACGGTGTCCTCCGAGGCCGAGAAGGTGCCACACGACAAGGAGGTGCCGGGTGCGGGGTCGCGAGAACCAGGGCAGTTGGCAGCAGGCGGCGGAGGTCCTGCGCCAGATCGCCAGCGCGCACGAGGGCCGCAGGTCCCACGCTGCATGGTGTGTCGGCGAGCAGGAGTCGTCGTCCTCTGGATCAGCCGCGCAGCGCCCGAAGGAGCGCGGGACGAGCAACCCGGCTGAGCGTGAGTACGTGCAGGCGGTCCTCGACTGTTACATGTGGCTGCCTGGCACCGCCAGTGTCACCTCCCGACACGACCGGCGCTGCGCGCAGGGGCTGTTTCGACGAGGAGTTCCCCTCGAGGTGGTCAAGAGCGCGATGCTGGTGGCGGTGGCGCGGCGCACGTTTCGGCGGGGTGCTCCGCTGCCGCGTGTGCGCGCCGTGCACTACTTCTTGCCCGCGGTGGAGGAACTGCTGGAGTTCCCCTGCGATCCTGGCTACGTCCGCTACCTGGAGCACAAGCTGCGGCCTTTCAGCGCCGCGAAGGTCACCGAGCCCGGCGGCAGCCGTGCCGGTCCATCGTCGTGAGCTATGGGCCGGGAGAGTGTCGCCGATCGCAGGTTCGGAGCCCCGTGCTCTTCGGATAGGAAGGCGCCTCTCCCGGTTGTTCCGCGAGCCCGGACGGTACCCTGAGCGCGCCCACCAGGGCGTCCTCGCATAGACAAAGACGGGACTCGGATCACTGCTCACGAAGGGGGCTACGTGCAGTACCAACGCTACGCAGGCATCGACATCGCGTCCCAGCGTCACGTGGTCGCGATCATCAACCCGGCCTGTGAAGTCCTGGTCAAGCCCACGCCCTTCGGCGAGGACGCCCTCGGCTACCAGAAGCTGTTCGCCCTGCTGGGCGATCCCACGGACATCCTCGTCGCCATGGAGGCCACTGGCCACTATGGGCAGAACCTGTTCTCGTCTCTGGCCGAGCGGCGGTTCCCGGTGGCTCTCCTCAACCCGCTGCGCACACGCCGCTTCGCCCAGGCGGACCTCACACGCGCCAAGAACGACTCCATCGATGCCCTGGGCATCGCCAGGTTCGCCGCCCAGAAACGCCTGGAGCCCACGCCGCCCGTCGACCAAGAGAGGGTGGAGCTGCGGGAAATGGTGCGGCTGCTTGATCGCTTCACCCAAGACCATGGCGACCGCCTGCGCCAACTCCACCGCCAGGTGGACCTCGGCTTCCCCGAGTTCACCCAGCTCGTCCGGACCATGGAGAGCCACCGCGCCACCTCGATCCTGGCCGCGTACCCCACGGCGACCGCGTTCACCGAGCCCTGCTTCCGGAAGCTCGCCAGCCTGCGATACGACGGCAGCCACAGGGTCGGCCCCCAGCTCGCACGCGCCCTGATCGACGCGGCCAGCATCTCGGTCGGCCGACATCATGGGCTCCCCAACCGTACCGCGGTTCAGTACCTGTGCGAAGACATCGCGCGGCTACGCGTCAAGGTCGAGGAGTTGCGGGCCGAGATCGAGCGCAGAGTCGGAGAGCTTCCGGTGGCTGCCCTCCTCACCACCATCGAGGGACTCGGTGCAGTCGGGGCCGCGCGCATCATCGCCGCCGTAGGGGACCCCGCACGATTGCGAAGCGGGGCCAGCCTGGCGGCCTACGTGGGCGTCGTGCCAGGAGACCGGCAGTCCGGCCTCGTCTCGCTGCGTCGCGCCAGCTTGAGTCCGATCGGCAACCCCCGCCTGCGTCGATCCCTGTTCATGACGACCCTGGGTGCAGTCCGCCGAAACCCGTGGCTGGGCGCCTACTACCAGCGCTTGAGGGCCAAGGGCAAGCCGCCCAAGCTGGCTCTCATCGCCACGTTGCGGAAGCTCCTAGTGGCCGTCTACAGCGTCGCCAAGCACCGGCGCCCCTTCGTCCCACGGCTGTCCAGCGCCAATGATGTGCCCTCGCAGTAAACTACCTGCCACCGTCGCGAGCGGACCCGACGGTACCTATCTCAGTGTTGGGCGGACATGCGTGGAAGAGATCGCAAATCGTGAAGACATTTGTCGCTCAGACTGCCGACCAGTGGCGCAAATGGCTCGATAAGCACCACGACTCAGAGTCCGAGGTATGGCTCGTCTTCTATAAGGTCCACACGGGTCGGAGATCGATAGCGTACCTGGATGCACTCGATGAGGCGCTGTGCTTTGGTTGGGTGGATAGCCTGGTCAAACGCTTAGACGACGCTTGCTACGCGCGCAAGTTCACGCCGCGGAAAGCGGATAGCCGGTGGTCGATGATTAACCGGAGGCGCTACGCGGCATTGAAAGCCAGCGGCAGGTTGAAGCAGGGTGGGATCAATCGCGCGCCGACGGACCGCAGCTATGGTCCGCGACCACCACGGTTCCAAATGCCCGCAACGGTTCCACGGTACATTCAGGCAGCATTACGGAAACAGCCGGCGGCATGGCGGTACTTTGAGGGGCTTGCACCTTCACATCGGCGACGGTATGTCGGCTGGATCGAGTCCGCCAAGCGCGAGGACACAAGGATCAGGCGTCTGCAGGAGGCGATTCGCCTTCTTACAGCACGCAAACCGCTGGGACTCAAATGAACTGCCGCCCAACAAGCGTATCTGGACTCCTCCTGTCAAGAAAGATTCCTAGTTCATCGTCCTCCGTTCGTTGAGGTCGTCGTCCAGGCGACGAAGGCGTTGCCTTCGTCGCGTCCTTGCCAGTGGCCACGACGCGTAGGCCGGGTCAAGGCTGCGCGAAGCGCAGCGCCGAAGGCGGCCTAAAGGGCCTTGACGCGGTCGGAGCGGCGTGGCATCCAGCGCTGCTGCACTGCTCGGGTGACTGGGAAGGTCGACTGCAAACGTATCTGCGGCCTCTTTGGTGGAGCTGCTGCTCCGGGCCATGATGGAATGCGCGCACAGGGAGGCCAATCGATGACAGCAGCCTCTACGGGCCACCATTGTTCTCGACCTTCCCCGTGCCGGTTCGACCTTGTTCACCATCACTGCGTATTCCGCTGATTGTGATCGCTAGTTCCGGGATCGTGATCAGCGATTCCGCTCATCGTGATCACGCCGTCGGAGCGAAGCGACGATACCTCTGTTCTGCTGGCCTGTTCAAGGCCGGTTTTCCTCACCTGCCTGGTCGGGTCGTTGGATAGAGACGATACGCAGCGGCCTTGTGCGCGCTGTGGAAAACCGGCGGCCGTCTGCCGGTTTTCCAAGGGCTCGTGGGAAGCGGTGGGCGGGTGCATTCTTGCTGCGACTTCGTAGCCGTCCACGGCTTTCCACAGCCCGTCAGCGTGCACAGGCCCCTCGGAGCGAAGCGACGGTTCTCATGCCTTCGCCGCGCTGTCGGGCTTGGCATCTGTGCGCGTGTTACGAATCGAGGGCCCTTTCAGGTCGATGCGGTGCGCGTTGTGGAGCAGGCGGTCGCAGATGGAATCGGCCAGGTTGGGATCGCCGATGACAGCGTGCCAGTCCTTGGCGCGGAGCTGACTGGCGATCAGCGTGGAGGCTCGCTCGGAGCGATCCTCGATGACCTCGATCAGGTCTCGGCGCTCGTTGTCGCGTAGCGGCGCCAGCAGCCAATCGTCGATCGCCAGCAGGTCGAGCTTGGCCAGGCGCGTGAGCACGCGCTCGTAGGAGCCGTCGCCGCGTGCCACGGCGAGCTGCTGCAGCAGCCGCGGCAGACGCAGATAGCTGGCGGAAAAGCCGCGGCGGCAGGCTCGCTCCACGAAGCCGCACGCGAGATATGACTTGCCAATGCCGGTCGGACCTGTGATCACGAGGTTGTGTCGGCTCTGGACCCAGCCGCAGTTCCCGAGGCTCAGTACCTGCTGGCGATCGAGCCCGCGCGGGTGTTTGAAGTTGACGTCCTCGAGCGAAGCGGCGTAACGCAGCTTGGCCACGCGCAGGCGGCGCGTGAGCTTGCGCTGCTCGCGGATGCTCCACTCGCTGTCGATCAAGAGGCCGAGCCTCTCCTCGAAGCTGAGCCGCGCGTGCTCGCCGGCGCGCAGCTGTTGCTGAAAGGCGTCGGCCATGCCCGAGAGCTTCATGGCGTTCATCTTCTCCAGCGTCTGTTGAGTTAGCATTCGTTCTCCTCTTCTGCGGCGTAGTAGTGAGCGCCGCGGATGTTCTCGTGTGACGGAGTCGGAGCCAGGGCGGCTGGCTCGCCCTCGAAGGGCAAGCGATCCTGCGCCGAGGCGAGGATGTTCTTGACCGTGCGGTAGCTGTACGAGCGCAGCTGCTCGGCGCGGGTGCAGGCGGCTTCGAGCCGCTCGGCGCCATAGTGCCGGCCCAGGCGCATCAGCCCCAGGCAGGCGCGATAGCCCTGCTCGGGGTGCGGACGGCTGCGCAGGATCCCGGCGACTAGGCGGCCGGTGGCCGCGCCACTCTTCTCGGCCCAGTGGATGAGGCGCGAGGGCGTCCACTCCGCGTGTGCCCGATGCGAGCTGGGCATGTGCTCGGCCTTGGTGGAAGGCTGGTGGTCATAGCGCCGCGTGTGGGAATCCAGGCGCCGGCCCTTGTAGTAGATCTCCACCACCGAGGCGGTGTAGCGCGCCTCCAGCTGCTCGCCGAGCAGCTCGCCGATCGCGGCGTTCAGCTCGCCGAGCTCAAAGAACTGGCGGTTGCGCAGGCGCGCCAGGATCCAACGCTGGGCCACGAGCACCATCGACTCGACCTTGGCCTTGTCCCGGGCCTTGCCGGGCCGCGCCGGCACGACCACTGCGCCGTAGTGAGCCGCGAGCTCTTGGTAGCTGCGGTTGACTCCGGGCTCGTAGCGACAGGGCCGAGTGACGCCGCTCTTGAGCTGGTCCGGGACCCAGAGCTCTGTCACCCCGCCGAAGTACTCCGCCATGCGCGTGTGGGCTGAGATCCAGTCGTGGAGCTTCTGAGTCTCGCTGGCTTCGGCGTAGGTGTAGCAGCTGGCGCCGAGCGCCGCGACGAACAGCTCCAGCGGCCTTTCCTCGCCCGTCTTGCGGTCGATCAGGTGAGGCTGCTTGCCCGAGTAGTCGATGAAGGTCTTCTCGCCCGCGCAGTGCTGCTGGCGCATCGAGGGCTTGAGCCTGCCTGCCCAGCGCCGGTAGTGCTCGCAAAACTGGCTGTAGCCGTAGCCCTGCGCTGCGTGAACCTGGCGGTACTCCTCCCAGAGCAGGTGCAGCGTCACGCCCACGCGCTTCAGCTCCTGATGAATCGAGCTGCAGTCGGGTGCGACCCGCTCACGCGCGAGCGCCGGCGCCTTGAACAGCCGCGACTCGAGCGCGGCCTCGTCCAGTTCGGGCGGCAGCGGCCAGACAAGCCCCGCCTGCTGCACCCGCTGCAGGTACTCCGACACCGTTCCCACGCCCACCCCGCACGCCCGGGCGATCGCCCGGTGGTGCAGGCCCTGTTCATGCTTGAGCCGCAGGATCTCGCGTATCTGTCTCATCAGTAGCCGTTCTGCTCCCATCTAGGTCCCCTCCTCGAGAGGACCCAGGGTGAAACAGCTTTGCTACCGACGGGTGATCACGATCGCCGGAATCGGCGATCACGATCGGCCGGAATACGCACCCACCGGGCAGCGGGTACAATGCCGGGCTCGACCGGGGCTTGGAGGCGCAATGGGCGAGACGCTGGTTGAGTACGAGCGCGGCGACGACGGTGTTTCGGTCCTGACGCTGGTAGCGCCTCCGGCCAATACGTACTCCTACGAGATGATGCGGCAACTGGACGCCGCGATTCTCGAAGCGCGCATGGACGACGCCGTCCACGTGCTGCTGCTACGGGGCGCCGGGGAGAGGTTCTTCTGCGCCGGCGCGGACATCGGGATCCTCGCGGCCGCGTCGCCGCGCTTCAAGTACTACTTCTGCCTGCACGCGAACGAGACGCTCTGCCGGTTGGAGCAGACTCCCAAGCTGGTGATCGCCGCGATCTCAGGCCATTGCGTCGGCGGCGGGCTCGAGGTCGCGCTCGCGGCGGACCTCCGCATCGCGCGCAAGGGCGCGGGCAAGATCGGGCTGCCGGAAGTGAACCTGGGTGTGCTGCCGGGCACCGGGGGCACCCAGCGCCTGACGCGACTGCTAGGTCGGGCGCGCGCTTTCGAGCTGATGGCCGGCGGCCGCCTCTTCGAGTTCGAGCGGGCGCTCGAGCTGGGGCTGCTGAACGAGCTGGTCGAGGCGCCGGACGCCGCGGCCTTCCTGACGCGCGTGCGCGAGCGGGCGCGGGAGTTCGTGCCGCCCGGCCGCGCCAGCAGGGCGGTCGGCCTGATCAAGCGCGCCGTGGTTTCCGGCGCGGAGATGGCGTTCGGCGAGGCTCTCGCGCTCGAGCGCGAGCTGCAGCAGCAGCTCTTCGAGTCCGAGGACGCGCGCGAAGGGCTGTCCGCGAACCTCGAGAAGCGCAAGCCGCGCTTCAAGGGCCGCTGATGGTTCCCCCGGGACCTGCCGCCTCCTGGGCCGTCCGGGTCGGCGCCACACTCGGCCTGGGAGCGGCCCTGGCGGCTTGCTCGAGCGCCTTGCTTAGCCGCTCGGCGTCGGAGTTCGTCGTCGCCGTCGGACAGGAGCGGTTCGTCCTCAGGACCAGCGACGCCGAGACCGCGCGCCTCGATTTCCCGACCTACTGCCCCTGGTCGGCCCGTCTGGTGGGCGTGCGGCCGGGACCCTGAGCATGAGCCTGCGATGCGCACGCTGATCCACGACGCACGGCTCGTCGTAACGATGGACGACCGCCACACACGGATCCCCGGCGGCCAGGTGCTGATCGAGGACGACCGCATCGCGCACGTCGGCCCGGGCGGCGCGCCGGCGGCCGTGCCCGTCGATCGCCGCATCGACGCCCGCGGCAAGCTCGTGCTGCCCGGCCTCGTCAACACCCACCATCATCTGCCCCAGACCCTGACGCGCAACGTGCCCCGCGTGCAGCAGGCGCCGCTGTTCCGCTGGCTGAGCGAGCTCTACGACGTCTGGAGCGGCGTCGACGCCGACGCGGTGGACGCCGCCGCGCGTGTGGGCCTGGGCGAGCTGCTGCTCACGGGCTGCA
>Ga0214473_10011200_pt1 | contig 10526 bp, 6 predicted proteins | sample RVTome_7_FD_203509 | JGI IMG/M metagenome (GOLD analysis project Ga0214473, IMG submission 203509) | Soil microbial communities from uranium-contaminated site in the Upper Colorado River Basin, Wyoming, United States - RVT98D197 | ecosystem: Environmental > Terrestrial > Soil > Contaminated >... | reverse complement strand
CGGCGGCCGACATCTGCGGCACGACCTGGAGATCGTTCTCGACGCTCTTCACGCCGTCGACCTTCCTGACCTCCCTCTCGGCCGCGCGCCGCGCGGCCTCCGTGGGCACGGTGCCGAAGAGGGTCACGACGCCTCCCAGCGTATCGACGTTGATGTCGCGCGCGGGGGTGTCAGAGTTCGCGATGAGCCGGACCTTCGATGCCGTGGTGATCCAGGCGTCCTTCACCGCCGCTGCTGCGGGCATCGTGGGATCGCTCTTCGCGTCGCGCCAGATCTCGTCGTCGGCCAGGGTGTCCGGGCTCTTGATCTCGCTGGCGACGCGCTTCACGCCGGGCACTGCGCGCGCCACCTCGAGTGCGTGGAGGTGCGCGCTCAGCGTCCGCGCATCCCCGTCCAGAAGCACGACGCCCCGGTTCGCCGACTTCACCCCGATCTTGCTGTCGCGCAGGGCGGGATCCGCGTCGAGCCGCTTCTCGACCTCTGCGGAGAGCGCCTCGTCGGCTACGGCCGCCGATTCCTGGCGGGACTTCTCGACGACCTGCAGCAGATTGCGCACCTCGTCCACGCCCTCTACGCCCCGGGCCGCGCGCTCGGCTCGAGCCTTCTCGTCGGCGCTCGAGACGGTTCCGTGCAGCGTGACCTTGCCATCCGTCGTATCCACGCGAACGGCGGTGGCGCTTACGTCCTCCGCCATGAGGAGGGCCATCTTGACCTTGGTGGTGATCCAGACGTCGGGTGCGTCCGCCGCGCTCGAGGGACTCGCCCAGGCCGCGCTGGCGATGGCCAGCGCAGCCGCGAGGGCGAGTGAGTGACGCTGCCGATTCACCAGCTGGCTCGCGACGAAGCCTGCGATGAAACCCAGGAAGATCCAAGCGACGACCAACATACAGTGTCTCCTGTCCCCTTCGACTGCGTCGGCGGGGGGGTGGGTGAGTCTGCTCACTCGCGACCTGCCGTCGATTGTGGCGAGTCGCAGCGGGGGCGACGATCCCCGGATCCCGGTATCCGGCGAGCCGAAGGTGAGGAGTCGGCCCCTCGGGGGTCAGTCCGGTCCCGCGGAAACGAGCGCCGCGCGCACGTCGGGCCGGGGTGGGAGGCATGGCGTCCGCCTCGTCTGATAAGATGATCGAATGACGGCCAGAAGGAGGAGGGGACCGCGGGGCGCGCCGAGCTCGGGCAACCCCGGGGCTCGTGCGGACGCGCCCCCTGCGGAGCGCCGCGCCGGGTCGGCGAAGCGCGACAGGGTTCCTGGCCGTGCCCCTTCCTCTCCCGTCGCCTCCCCAGACCACGCACCCGTCATCGTTGGCATCGGCGGGTCCGCCGGCTCGCTCACCCCTCTCCGCGAGCTTCTCGCCGCGCTCCCGGCGGAGTCCGGCATGGCGTTTGTCGTCGTGAGCCACCAGGCTCCGACCGGCCAGAGCCTGCTCCCGGAAATCCTCGCGAAGACCACCGACATGCCGGTGCGCGAGATCGACGGCGAGACGACGGTCCAGCCGAACCACGTCTACGTGGTCCCGCGCGGCCACTCGGTGGCGGTGCACGATGCAGTGCTCGCGATCGAGCCGATCGGCGAGCCGAGCCGCGTGCCGCTGCCGATCGACTTCTTCTTCCGTGCCCTCGCCCTGGATCGGGGGCACTGTGCGGTCGGGGTCATCCTCTCGGGCACGGGAAGCGACGGCACGCTCGGGCTCGCGGCGATCCGCGCCGAGTCCGGCCTCTGCCTGGCGCAGGATCCCGAGACGGCCGAGTTCGACGGCATGCCGGCCAGCGCGATCGCGGCGCAAGCGACCGACTTCGTTCTTCCCGTCAGCGAAATGCCCGCACGGCTGGTCGCGTACGCTCGAGCTCTCGGCGCGCCGGCGCACGGCTGCGAGCCTTCCGGGGTCTCGTCGAGCGAGATGGAACCGATCCTCGCTCTGATCCGCGTGCGCGGGGGCCACGACTTCTCAGCGTACAAGCGCGACACGTTGCTACGTCGGGTCGAGCGGCGTATGAGCTTCCATCGCATCGAACGTCTCGCCGACTACGCGCGCTACCTGGAGGGAAGCGACGAGGAGATCGACGCGCTGTGGCGGGACTGGCTGATCGGCGTCAGCGGATTCTTCCGGGATCCGGAAGCCTTCCAGACGCTCGCCGAGTCGGGGCTCCCGCCGCTGCTCGCCGCGCGGGCAGGCGATCGCCCGCTTCGCGTCTGGGTGCCCGGGTGCGCGACGGGAGAAGAGGCCTACTCGATCGCCATCGTGCTGCTCGAGACGCTGAAGGCCCTCGGCGAGCACGTCGACGTCCAGGTGTTCGCGACGGACCTCGACCCCTCCGCGATCCGGACCGCTCGCGCGGGACAGTATCCGAAGGCGATCGCGGGGGCGGTCGGGGCACGGCGTCTGGATCGGTTCTTCGTCGAGGAGGAGCGCGCCTACCGGGCCAAGAAGGAACTCCGAGACCGCATCGTGTTCGCCGTCCAGAACGTCCTGCACGATCCGCCGTTCACTCGGGTGGATCTGATCTCTTGTCGGAACCTCCTCATCTACGTCGTTCCGAGCGCACAGCAGGGCCTGCTGTCCATCTTCCACTACAGCCTGAATCCGGGCGGCCTCCTGTTGCTCGGCGCGAGCGAGCATGTCGGCGGATCCACGGAGTTCTTCTCCGCGCTCGATAAACGCTGGAAGCTCTTCCGGCGCAACGATTCCGTCGCGGCTCAGCCGCCCCTCCGCTGGACGCCCCCGGCGCTCCCCGCGACATACACCGGCGCCGTTCCTCCGCTCGCCGAGGGATTCAGGCTCGACTTGACGGAGACGCTGCGCAGGTGCCTCGCCGAGCGCTTCGGACCGCCGGCCGTCGTCGTGGATCTCCGGGGTCAGATCCAGCAGACCCATGGCCGCGTCGGCCCCTATCTCGAGCTCCCCCCCGGCCGCGCCAACCTGAACGTCGTGAACATGGCGCGCGAAGGCTTGCGGGCGCCGCTCGTGTCAGCGCTTCGCGAGATCACGAAGGCCCGCGCCACGACCGTCGAGAAGGACGTCCGCTTGAAGACGGAAGGGGGCTGGCACTCGCTGCGCCTGACCGTGGGACGGATCGAAGGCCGGCGCCTGCCGAGCCCGCTGCTGCTCGTCTCCTTCGAGCCGGCCTCGTCTCGGGGGGGGAGCCCCCGCACGCGCAAGCCGTCCTCGAAAGGGCGCAAACCCGAGCGGACGCAGCTGGAAGATGAGCTCCAGCACATGCGGCAGGACCTGCAGGTCAGCGTCTCCGACCTCCAGGCCGCCAACGAGGAACTCGCTTCGGCGAACGAGGAGGTGCAGTCTGCGAACGAGGAGCTCCAGACCTCCAAGGAGGAGACGCAATCCCTGAACGAGGAGCTCCAGACCGTGAACGCCGAGCTCAAGGAGAAGATCCGGGGGCTCGAGCAGGCGAACGACGATCTCCTGAACCTGATGAGCAACATCGAGATCGCGACCATCTTTCTCGACGACCGGCTCCGGGTGAAGCGCTTCACTCCCCAGGCCCGCAGCGTGGCGCGGCTGATCGACAGCGACGTGGGGCGCCCCCTGGCCGACCTCGCGACCCTCCTCGACTATCCCGATCTCCTCGCCGACGCGGGGAGCGTGCTGGCGAGCCTTCGCTCGATGGAGAAGCAGGCGCCCGCGCCCGGCGGTGTCTGGTACACGGTGCGGATCCGGCCCTATCGCACCGCGCGCAATGCCGTGGAAGGGCTCGTGGTGACCTTCATCGACATCACGGAGACCAAACGCGCGGAGCGCGTCCAGGCAGCGCGCTTCCTGGCCGAGAGCATAGTCGATGCCGTGCGCGAGCCGCTGCTCGTCCTGGACCCGACCCTCCGGGTGCTGCGCGGGAATCGCTCCTTCTACCGCGCGTTCCGCGTGGAGCCTGCGGAGACCGAGGGGCAGTTGGTCGATGAGCTGGGCAGCCGCCAATGGAGCATCCTGCGACTCCGGGGCCTCCTGGAAGCAACCCTGCGCGACGGGGCTCCCTTCGAAGACTTCGAGGTCGTACACGAGTTCCCCCACATAGGGCGAAGGCGCATGGTCCTGAGCGGCCGCCCGGTCTCGATGCAGGGCAACGAGAGGCCGGTCCTGATCGTGCTCGGCATCCGGGACGCAGGCCAAGCGTCCGCGGCGGTCCGCGGGGAGGATGTGGAGGCATGAGCGGGAGGCCTCGCACGTCGCGACGGTCTCGCTCGATCCGACAGCTCGCCGAGAGCAAGCTGGCGGGCGGGGCCGCCGTCGATCTCGAGAAGCTGACGCCGGACGAGATCCGTGGCTTCGTCCATGAGCTGGAGGTCCACCGAGTCGAGCTGGAGATCCAGAACCAGCAGCTCGCGGAGGCTCAGCTCGCGGCGGAAGAGTCCAAGGAGCGCTACCGCCAGCTCTACGAGTCGGCGCCAATCGGATACCTCACGCTCGATCCCGACGGCGCGATCGTGGCGGCGAATCTCTGTGCCACCGAGCTGCTGGGCCTTCCGCGCTCGCGGCTCCTCGGGCGGAAGCTTTCGAGCTTCGTCGCCGAGGGACACCAGGACCGCTGGCACTTCGCGCGACGCGCACTCGCGGAGAGCGGCGAACGACGGAGCCTCGAGCTCGAGTTCGAGCTCGACGATGGAAGCACGCTCGACACGCAGCTCGTCAGCTCGGGACGCCTCGAGGCCAGCGGGACGCTCAATCTGGCGCTGCTCGACGTGACGGAGCTTCGCGGCGCAGAGCGCGCATTGCGGAGAGCAGCGTCGGCGGCATCGCTCGCGGAGCAGCAAGAGCGCGGCAAGTTGGCCTCCGACCTTCACGATGACGCGGGCCAGCTGCTATCGCTGGCCTCGCTCAAGCTTCGCGCGCTCGCCGACGCCGTGACCGGTGAGCGGGACAGCCAATTCCGGGAGCTGGCGGAGATCCTCGCGGAGGCGCGCCGCCGGATCACGTCCCTGAGCTTCCAGCTGAGCCCTCCTCTGCTCCACGACGTCGGGCTCGTGGCCGCCACGCGATGGCTGGCCGAGGACCTGGAGCGGCGCTACGGCCTTGCAGTGAGGGTCGCGGAGAGTGAGGAGCTCGCGCTGGACGACGTCGCGCGTGTCACGCTCTTCCGAGCGATCCGCGAGCTCCTCATCAACGTGAGGAGGCACGCGGGTGTCGACAGGGCCCGTGTGCAGATCTGGCGCGAAGGCGTCATGGCGCGTATCGCGGTCGAGGACCGCGGAATCGGCTTCGGTCGCGATGCCAGTGGGGAGAGCTTCGGTCGCGGTGCCACTGCCAGCCGGGGCGGCTTCGGACTCCTGGCGCTCCGCGAGCGTCTCGGGCAGCTCGGCGGCACCCTCGCCATCGGAGCGGGTCCGGGCGGCGCGGGCAGCCGCGTCGTCGCCAGTGTGCCTCTCGGGACCCGCGCAGTACCCGAGGAAGGAGGTTCGGCGTGACGATTCGCATCCTGCTGGTCGACGATCACGAGCTGATGCGGCAGGGGCTGCGGTCGATCCTCGACCGCGAGGAGGGCGTGGAGGTGGTGGGGGAGGCCGCGAGCGGCCGGGCGGCCGTGGAGCTCGCGCGTACGTTGTCTCCCGACGTCGTGGTGATGGACGTCGCCATGAAGGACCTGAACGGGATCGAGGCCACCCGTCAGATCCGAGCCGAGTGTCCTCGCGTGAAGGTGCTCGCCCTCTCGAGCCACTCGGACAGTCGCTACGTGAGCGCCATCCTGGATGCGGGCGCCTGCGGCTACGTCCTCAAGGCCAACGCCTACGACGACCTTCGCAGGGCGCTCGAGGCCGCGCGCCAGGGCAAGAGCTATCTCTGCGCCGACGTCACCGGGGCCGTGGTCGGGGCCGCGCTCAGCGGGACGGAGCGCCCGACCGAGTCCGCCCGTCCCTCGCTTTCCCCGCGGGAGAAGGAGGTGCTGCAGCTCCTCGCCGAGGGGCTGACGTCGTCGGAGATCGGCAAGCGCCTCTTCGTCGCGACGACCACCGTCGAGACGCACCGGCGCAACATCATGCGCAAGCTGCGCATCCACAGCGTGGCCGACCTGACCAAGTACGCCATCCGCGAGGGTCTGACGCCGCTCGACTCGTGAGCGGACGGGCCGGCCGCGACCTCGAATTCGTGGAGCTGCGGCGCCTCAGAGCGACGGCCGATCGCCTGATCGCGACGAGCGTTGCGCCCCGGCCGGGGACCGGCAGCTCCCGACCGTAGCGACGCTCGAATCCCCGGTCTCGGGATCCCGGGAGAGGCGCCCGCAGCCTGCTTGGCCTTGCCTTTGATTTGATCCGTCTCTCCACTCCTGGCTCACGGTGTCTTTCCGGCTCGCGCCGTCTGCCGATCTGCGCGCGGCCGACAGAGGATGGTGTTCGCTCAAGGCTCCAACTCGGTACGAAGAGAGCGATCCCAGCAGGCCGAACGCGGAGAGGAGCCAGAGCACCACCCCCACGACGACGACGACGTTCAGGATGCTCTTGATCTTCGAGTCCATCGGGATGTAGTTGTTGACGAGCCACAAGAGCACGCCGACGACGATGAGTGAGATGACGATGTTGATGAGAGGCATGTATGGCATGATCTCCGAAGGGCCACCGACCGACAATCCCCGGATCCCGGTAGACGTGGAACCGAAGACGGGTAGTTGGGGCTCAGAACGCCGCGCCGCCCCAATTGGCGAGCAGCGCGTTGCTCCGGGTCAGCCGGAACACTGCAGGATGGCCTCGAAGGCCATCCGCGGCGGGGCGCTGACGCCGTCGGCGGCGGCCGGCAACGGCGGCTCCTCACGGCGCGCCTCCAGCGCCCGCATCGCCAGGTACTCGTCGATCTCCTTCTCGATCTCGCGGGGGAACTGCGGCGCGGGCCCCACCAGCCCGTCCCGGTAGACGCGCAGCATGATCTCGCGGAAGATCGGCAGCGCTGCGCGCCCCCCGGTCTCCTTCTCGCCGAGCGGGCGGGCGTCGTCAAAGCCGATCCGGACCGCCACCGTGATTCCCTGCGGTCCGTAGGTGGATCCCACGAACAGCGCGTCGCGGAACTCGTTCGTCGTTCCGGTCTTCCCCATCACCGCGATTGGGAAGTCGCGGGTGTCGAGGGCATGCGCAGTACCTCCCGGGAGGCGGACCACTCCGCGTAGCCCCTCCTGGATGAGGCGCAGCCCCGCGGCGCGGATCTCGCCGGCCGGACGAGGCGCCTCGTAGAGCACGACCCCGCCGGAGGCTTCGGTGACCCGAGCGACGACGTGGGGATCGGCCGCGATTCCGGAGGCCATGGCGCGATAGGCGCCCGCCAGTTCCAGCAGCCGCACCTCCGACGCGCCGAGCGCCGTGGTGGCGTAGGGCTGCAGCGGGCTGCGGATCCCCAGCTCCCGGGCGGTCCGGGCCACCTCGCCGAGGCCGATCTCGCAGGCGACCCAGACGGCCGCCGCGTTGCGGGACTCGGCCAGGGCCTGGCGCATCGGGATCGGGCCCTTGAACCGGTTGTCATAGTTGCCGATCCACTTCACTCCGCGATCGTCGCCGACGGGCATCCCGAAGAGCTCGTCGGGCACGATGGTGCCGAGGTCCAGGCCTCGGCGGAATGCGGCCAGGTACACCAGCGGCTTCCAGGCAGAGCCCGGTTGCCGCAGCGAGTCCGTGACGCGGTTGTAGTCGAAGTAGCGCGTCTGGCGATCCCCGTAGACCTTCCGCCCGCCGGCCTCGGCCAGGATCGCCGCGTCCGCGTTGCGCAGCAGCACCACCGAGCCCTGGATCAACCCATGGGCCGTGGAGTGCCGCTTTTCGTAGAGGGCGAGGCCGTTCTCGAGGGCTTCGGTCACGATGGCCTGCACGCGCGCGTCCACCGTGGAGAGGACCGAGATCCGCCCCTGGAAGAGGTCCTCGACGCCGAAGCGGGTCCCGCCGAGCTGCTTCAGCTCGGCGAAGACGTGACCGATCGCGGCAGGTGCCTGGGTCTTGACGCGGCTCCTGGCGGCGACGGCGACCGGCTCGGCCTGTCCGCGCTTCGCGAGGCTTTCGGGGATGTACCCATTGCGCACCATCAGGGCCAGGATCTGGTTGCGGCGGCGCGGGGGACGCGGATCGCCGGCGACCGGAGCGTAATCTCGGGGGGACTTGCCGATCCCCGCCAGCAACGCCGCCTTTCCCGCGTCCTCGGAGGTGTAGCTCGACAGGGGCTTGGCGAAGTAGTACTCGGAGGCGGCTGCGAAGCCGTAGCGGCCGTGGCCGAGGTACACAAAGCTGGCATAGCGGGCGAAGATCTCGCGCTTGGCGTCTTCCCGGCTTCCGTAGCGCTGGCGCATCTCCTCCTCGAGCCACAACGTCAGGCGCACCTCCTCCTTCTTCCGGAAGAGCCGGTTCATGGCCGGCACACCCACCACCGCGGCGAGGAGCCGCGGCGTCAGGCCGTCGCTGCAAAGCACGTCGCCGTTCTCGCGACTCGTCAGGTGCTGGAGAAAGAAACCGCGGACGAGCTGCTGCGTGAGCGTCGAGCCGCCCTGCGGGAACACCAGACGGAAGCCGGTGCCGCCCCTCCACCACCGAGTCAGGGAGCTCGCCACCGCCTTGCGGACGACCCGCGGCAGCGCGCTGTAATCCACCCCGGAGTGTGAGAGGAAGTTCTTGTCCTCGGCCGCCAGGATGGCCTGTCGCAGGATGCGCGGCACCTCGTCGTAGGAGACCACCCGGCGGTACTCCCGTGCCAGCTCGATCAGCACGTCGCCTCGGGCGTCGCGGACCTCGCCGGTGGTGGGCGGCTCGAAACGCAGGAAGGGCTCGAGGTCGGGAAGGCCGCTTCGGTCGAAGTAGATCTCGTGGACGAGCCCCAGCGCGGGGAGCAGGATCAGCACCAGGAGGCAGCCCGCGAGACGCCCGCCGCGGCGCGCCCAAGCGGAGCGCGGGCGGCCAGCCACGAGGGCCCCCGCGGGCTCGAGCCGACGGGGAGACTCTCCGGACCTCACGGCGTCGCTACAGCCGGCAATCTGGAGCGGCGGCACGCACTCGGGCCAGGTCGAGGGCCAGCGGGCGCTGGCGGCGCCAACGAGGATATTCCCAGCCAGCTCCGTCTGGCATCTGAGCTTCCCACGGACAAGAAGGTCATCGTGCAAACCATATCCGGAACACGAGACCGCTGGCATCCCAAGATCCAGGGAGATTGGCGCGCCGAACGTGTGGATTCGAGGCGGTCGCCGAGACGGCCGGCGACGTTCCCGTTTAGCGCGCCCACCTTGCGGTTCGCGATGAGAGTGCCAACCTTCCGCACATGCGCATCGGAGGAGCAGCACGCCGACGACCTGTCGGAGCTGCTCGAGAATCTACCGAAGCAGACGAGCGTCTGAGGGTGTCGGCCAGATCGACGTTTCCGTCCTCGTTCTTCGGCATCGAGGGAGGGATCGGATGGTGAAGTACACGCTCCCGGAGCTTCCGTATGACTACTCCGCCCTCGAGCCGCATTACTCGGCGAAGCTCCTGGCGCTGCATCACGACAAGCACCACGCCGGGTACGTGACCGGGGCGAACACTACTCTGGAGAAGCTGAGCGAGGCGCGTGCCGAGGGAGATTTCGCCGCCATCAACCAGCTGCAGAAGAGCCTGGCGTTCCACCTATCCGGGCACGTCCTCCACTCTCTGCTGTGGAAGAACCTGAGCCCCAGGGGTGGCGGCGAGCCGGACGGAGAGCTGGCGGCGGCCGTGAAGGAGTTTTTCGGCTCCTTCACGGGTCTCAACCGCCAGCTCACAGAGGCCGCGATGAACATCCAGGGCTCCGGCTGGGGCGCTCTCGGCTGGGAGCCGCTCGGGAGAAGGCTCGTCGTCGAACAAGTCTACGACCACCAGGGCAACATCGGGAACGGCACCGTGCCGCTGCTCGTGCTCGACATGTGGGAGCACGCCTACTACCTCCAGCACGAGAACGTCAAGGGAGATTGGGTGAAAGCGTTCTGGAAGCTCGTGGACTGGTCCGACGTCGCGAAGCGCTTCTCCAGCGTACGCACGCTCGATCTGGCGCTGTAAAGGGGATCGACCTGCCAGCGCACAACGATTCAGGCGATCGCTCGTCAGCCCCAACTACCCTCGCAGGCCGGAGCCGTCAGAGATCTGGTGGCATTGCGAAGGACCCTGCTGACGCGCCGGAGGGCGCGCGCAGCGCGGCGCGCACGGTCGGCATCGGGCACGACGCGGTGCCACGCACGCGGGCGGCCGTGCGCTCAGCTCAGGCTCACCCCAGCAGGTTGAAGAAGTTGTAGACGGGCACCCGGCCATCGGCGCGCACGCGGCCGAGCCGGGTGGGGAGCGCGATCCCCGGCTTGAAGATGCGCCGGGAGGAGGTATCCCAGACCGTGCGCGGAGCCTGCGACGCTGCGCCGAGCCGGCGCGACCCGGCCCCACGGGGAGGGCGCGGCGCGCTTCACGGCTTCCCCGGCCCCTCGCACTCCACCGGGAGGTCGTCCACGCCACACCCGGCCGCTACCATACCCGACCTCGTCTTCGCTCGGAGATCCCATGCGCACGATCCGCACGGCGGCACTCGCGAGCCTCGCCGCGGCCGCGCTGGCCGGGGCGGCGG
>Ga0214473_10011199_pt1 | contig 10527 bp, 11 predicted proteins | sample RVTome_7_FD_203509 | JGI IMG/M metagenome (GOLD analysis project Ga0214473, IMG submission 203509) | Soil microbial communities from uranium-contaminated site in the Upper Colorado River Basin, Wyoming, United States - RVT98D197 | ecosystem: Environmental > Terrestrial > Soil > Contaminated >... | reverse complement strand
CAAGGCCCCCTGAAGAGTGACGTGACTTGAGCGCAGGCCGACTCGTGGTCCTGCGGAGCGGTCATGGAAAAAGCCGGTCCCATAGAGGCTGATGAGGTGCCGCCGGTTCGATGCCGTACTTCAGGTGCCGAACGAGTCCGCAAACAGGGCGGGGGAATATCCTAGATGGGTCATGTGTTCGACAAATGCGTCAAGCAGGAAGAAGTTCTCCGGTCTCATGCCCTGCATATTCCATTTTGACATATTGCTTGGGAAGGATTGCCGATGCGCATGCACGAATTCGTGGGGGTGGCAATAGAACACCAGCCGGGAAGACCGTCGGGAGATCCGGCGGACCATCCACTTCATCACCGGCAGGCCGAGCACCCGGAGCGTGGCCATGTTGGCTGGGAACAGGAACGCTGAGGGGGCCATCTCGACGATTGAGCTGTGTCCCGGCACGCGCAGGTTGCTTGACGAGGGGCGGTAGGGCTCACTTGGGGCGCGAAAGTATTTCAGGTAATGCACCCGGCCGAAGCCGCAATCAAATCGTCGTGCCGGCACCGATGAATCGTAGCGGTATCCCTCGTCTTCGAGCGCGCGCAAGGTGGTTTCACTGATCCACAAGCTCGGGGCGCGGAAGACCACCGGGCGAACTCCTGAGGCTTTCTCCACGGCCTCCGTGGCCAGCCGGATCCATTCTCGCTGCTGGTCATAACCGGCCGACCGGAAATCCTCGTCCTCCTCGAGGCCACCGTGCTCCCACCCATGCGTGCCGAGTTCGTGCCCTCGACGCCGACATTCCCGGATCAGATCCGCATTGGCGTCCGCGAAACGTCCGGCGACAAAAATCGTGGCCTTGAGCGTCCATCGATCGCAGAAATCCAGCAAGCCTTCCAACCCGACCTCGGAACCAGGGACCCAGTCCACATCGATGGTGAAGTGCCATGGCAGAGATCCATCCCGCCGCTCAGAGGGAATTTGGGACGGAGTCCGGTGACTACGCTGTCTTGAAGCTATCCGGCTGCGCATGCTGGGATGTCGCAGGTTGTCGGAGACGGACACGGGTCGGCGACACCGACTGGCTCACGTCAGGGGTCTTCTCTTGACCCAGAATGCCTTCGATCTCCAGTAATAACTCACTTCGGCACATCTCTCCTTGAAGGTACAGAACCTGGGTGTGGACCGGCAGTTGCTGCTTGAGGATGTCGCTGACCGTACCGATGTGTTCCGGGTATCGAATATACACCTTGAAGAGGGCCTGCCCATACCACTGTCCGCGAGTGACTCCGTGGAGCTGTTCTGTATGGGTGATCAGGGCATTCAGATTGTGGAGTATTTCCAGCGTCTGTTGATGAGGCGCGCCGATGTGCTCACTGACATGACCGACCACGCTCGCGGTGCCGGCGATGAGCAGGTGGGACCCGGAGACGGATGGCCGCAGGGTGGCTCTCGCGAACGACGGGCTGCGCGGACCATAGACAGGAGGGTACTCGTACGCGCTCACCTGCCGCGGATTCTCGATGTGCGTTCCAGGCTCCCTGGCCGCCAGGAAATGGATTTCCAGCGGGCCAGAGGTCGTCCCGACGGCGGTCCCCGCAGGCAGGGTTCGAGGGAAGTCCGAAAGGCCCTCAGCCAGGGCCTGGTGTCGGCCAACGCAAAAGCGTTGGTAGCGTGTCAGCCCGTCGGATTCAAGGTTGATGTGGGGGAAGTAATTCCACACCCGCAACAGATGAGGGTAGCCCAGGGCGCGAGCCTGGACGAGCAGGCGTCGATAGGCGGTGTAGGTCACGAGGTCCAGCGGCGTGCCCGGGCGTTCTTCCAATTGCAACGCGCCAAGGAGGACCTCATCGTTCATTGCGAAGCGGATTCCCTCGGCCTGGTGAAAGGTGACCGGCAGTGTGCTCGTCCACACCTCGGCCAAGGGAGGCTCGTTGAATTGCGGCAGATCGAGGGAGACGACCGGACAGGCACCAAAGCCGCGAGGCTGCCCGCGACCCCGGTCATAAAGGACGATACCCAGGACGTTGGATGGCGAGGCCTTCAGAAGGGTTTCTAATCGAGCCGTCTCCACGTAAGCGGTGCGGAGAGCATGGGTATTGGAGATTGGGTTACGTTGAGCGGACCTCACCGGTGGGGACCAGGCCCCCCGATCCACGACCCACCGGTTTGACTTCGCTTGGCTCACGCCGCCGATCTCCATTTGTGGTCGCCGCTGCAACTAAGCCACCGAGTTCACCACGTAATCCTTGACCCCGGCCCCCTCAGAAAGGGATTCCCTGAGGTCACAAGCCACCGTGAATAAGATGATGGAGGCGCGCGGATTGGGGACCTACCGAACGCCTCACCGGCTAAGGTCGATCGCACTGCTTCCTTCATCCTGATCACGTAAGGAGCAGGACGTACCCCTACGCTACGGAATCGCATCTCCTGAGACGTCCACGGTCACCGGTGTGAAAATGAGCGTCAAGGGGGGAAGGAGGTACCACAATGTGAACTCGTTCGATTGTACGATTCTCACCTTCGTCGCACCGGTTTTCTTCGCCTCTTCGGTGAAACTCTTGACGGTGTTCTGCAGGGTGGCGTCTCCCCAGAGCGGTTGGGTGATGAATAGGTGGACCGCATAGTTCCTCGTGTTAATATGCGTCAGCTTGTCGCCGTCCATTCCTTTCAAGCCACTAAAATCCGTCGCTTTGCTGGAGATTGAGCAGCCGGCCGCCACTCCCATGACAAGCACGAGCATCACCATCACCATAGCGGAATGTTTCATATGCTTCCTCCTTTTCGGGCCGCGCGCATTATACCCACGCCCATTTTAGCGGGCAAATTTCGGCTAATTTACCATTCCGGACAGATTAAAATATGTTCCGAATTGCACACTTTTGAAAATTCATCAGCCGAGCAGCTCCACGCTCGCCAGGCTCGAAGGCAACGGTAAGTAAAGGAAACCTAGTCGAGGAATCCGCCCCCGCCTCTCAAAATTTCACAAGTGAGCAATTGGGAACAGACTCCAAACGATATGGCTGTTAAGGTCGGTATTAATCAACGTGCTTGTGGGTATAAACGCCCGACGAGGAGATCATGAAGACTCGCTTTCTGATAACGCTCTGCACCGGGAAACAGATCATGGGAGACCCCATGAAAGGAGAAAAGAGATGAGTACCATTTTGATCATCGTGTTGGTTCTGCTGCTCGTTGGCGTACTGCCCACCTGGCCTCACAGCGCAAACTGGGGGTACTTTCCCAGCGGTGGATTAGGCTTGGTGCTCTTGATCTTAATCATTTTGGTCCTGACCGGGCGGCTTTAAGCTCTGCTGAGCCACAACAGAAACGTGAAATTTGAGCCGGTCAGAAAGGGATCGCTATGTACCTGAACCAACGGTCCTTCTCACAGTGCCGAGTTGCCACTGCGATCAGCCTGGCCCTGTTGCTTGCGGGGTGCGCGATAGAAACCTCACAGGCGCCGCCTGGGTCGCGGGAGCCGACTGCAAGCCGGGAGCCACGACCGAGCACCCGCCAGGTGGATCCCCGAATCGGGGAACGGCTGCAGCGGGTGATGGTCCCTCTTATTCAGCACATGAACCACCCACTGAAACCAGGCGAGGTGCGGGTCGGCATCATGGACGATCCCCAGATCAATGCCGCGAACGCGGGCGGCGGCGAGATGTACGTGACGACCGGCCTGCTTGAGCGAGCCAATGACGATCAACTTCGCGGGGTCCTCGCGCACGAGATCGCGCATGGCGACCTGGGCCATGTAGCGAAGGCCCAGGCCCTAGGCACCGGCCTGAACATCGGCATGATCATCCTGGATCAGATCTTCCCGGGATCCGGGGCCATCACCCCGCTCGTGGCGGACCTCGGGGTGATGAAGCCGTTCAGCCGCCACGAGGAGTACGAGGCGGACGCCCACGGGGTTGCAATCATGCGGCGCGCGGGCTACGACGGGAAACAGATCATGGGAGACACCCTGTCATGGCTCATGCAGACCTCGGGCCCCAGTGGAGGATTTTTAGCGACCCATCCTGCCACACAGGACCGTATCGAGAGAATCAGGACCATGGCCCAGTGGCCGGCGGTCGAGGAAACATTGGCATCCGCGCGGTACAGTCGACGCGGAGCCGGTATATACCCCCGGCCGACTCCTGCTTCGGAAGGAGACCGCGAATGAAACCGAATGGAAAACCGCCTTTCGACCCTAAGACCTTTCTGGCCAAGGTCGGCGAAGGCAGGACAATGGCAGACTACCAGAAGAACCAGATCGTGTTCTCGCAAGGGGATGCGGCCGACGCCATCTTTTATATCCAGAACGGCAAGGTCAAGCTCACGGTCGTTTCCAAACATGGCAAAGAGGCGGTCATCGCCATGATGGGGGTCGGCGACTTCTTTGGCGAGGGATGCCTGGCGGGCCAGCCGCTGCGCATGGCCACCGCCGCTGCTATGTCCGTGTGCGCGATCGTGCGGCTGGAGAAGCGGGGCACGATCCGGGTGCTCCACGACGAGCCGGCCTTTTCCGAGCTGTTCCTCGACTATCTGCTCTCCCGCAACACTCGGCTTGAGGAGGACCTGGTGGATCAGCTCTTCAACTCCAGTGAGAAGCGACTGGCGCGGGTGCTGCTCCTGATGGCCAACTTCGGGAAGGAAGGCACACCGCTGCCGGTGATTCCGCAGATCAGCCAGGAAACGCTGGCGGAGATCGTTGGCACCACTCGGTCACGAATCAGCTTTTTCATGAACAGGTTTCGCAAACTGGGCCTCATCAAATACAACGGTGGACCGGATGGGCTGGAAGTGCACAGCTCGCTGCTGAGTATCGTCCTTCACGACTAGTTTTCCTTATTACTGCTGATCTTCCTTACTGCTGATCTTAGCGCAGGGGCGGAATTAAGCTGCCTGCCCCATTAAATCTTCCAACCTGAGCTATTCTGAACAGACCGCAATCTATCTTCAAGGCATAATTTAGCCTCAGAACGAGTGCTTCGCGATGATCGTCAAAGATCTGCACGTAAACGGGAAGCAGCTCACTCAGGAGTTGATCTCATGAGGAATAGGCTTAGGCGTTGCTCCCAAACATGCCGGTGGCGCCTGCGGTGTGCCGGGAATATAGGGTTGATGGTGGGACTTCTCGGGTGCACAGTGACGGCCCATGCCTTCCAGGAGGAGCCGCTCGGGGCGGGGATTGGGGGATGGGTTGGGGACGGGATTCAAGGATTCCAAGACGGGACGGTCTTGGTGATGAAAATGACGGAGATGTTGGGGGGGAAATTCGTTCTTTCGCTCGCGCCGATGCTGGAGTATGGTTCAACCGTCGATTTGACCCAGCTTGGGCTCTCCAGTAAGACCAAGTATTGGGCCGGCTTCCGGCTTCCCCAGTTTGCCTCGAAGCTAAACCTGGAAAGCGACTTCGGCTTCCTCTCCAATGAGCTGAATAGGTCTGACAGCAGCTTGGTGTTACCGTTCGGGGCGGGTCTCAATATTCCTTTGGGCGGCAGGACCAGTTTCACCGCCAACTTTTTACTGAACGTCGTCCCAATCCATTCCCCGTCTGGACGCGAGATGATGCTTCCAGCTATCACCTTCGGTGTCCGCTTCTAGTACCGGCCACCCCAAGGCCCTCAATAAATTCGCAGACCATGAGCAATTTTGACCAGACTTCAACCGATGTTGCTGTTAGCGTAGGGTATCGCCGTCGGCATCATCATAGGCATGGCGTTGCGCACCCGAACGTCGCCATAGAGGACCAGGTTTTTGTTCACGGAGAAACGAGACTTCTCACCGGGAGGACCAACATGACGAATCACACGAGTCGTTGGAAGGTGACGACTATGGCTTTAGGGCTGATCGCCTCTGCTGCTGTGATCACAATAATAGTGGTGACCGGCTGCAACACCATGGAAGGCGTCGGTAAAGATATAAAGAAGGGCGGCCAGGCAATAGAAGACTCTGCCGATAAACACAAATAGTAACGTTGTGTTTTAATTTACTCTAATAAAGGAGGGAGGACCTATGAACGCTGATCAACTCAAAGGAAAATGGATGCAGTTCAAAGGTGAACTCAAACAGCAGTGGGGCAAGTTTACCGATGATGACTTGCAGCAGATCGAGGGGAACTACGACAAGTTTGTCGGCAAAGTCCAGGAACGGTATGGCGATAAAAAGGACGAGCTCATGAAGTGGGCGGACCAGTGGCATCAGCGGTCTCAGCAGCCCCCGCCCCCTCAATAAATTCGCAGACCATGAGCAATGTTGACCAGACTGGACATCTCGACTCCGGTATACATGATCCAGTGTGTAAATGCGTGCACTCGACTAACTTTAGCAACCCGTACCAATAAGGAGGACTTATGAATAAGCAAGCTGGAGCGATCGTAGTTTCAATTCTATTTGCGGTGGGAACGGCGGGGGCGTCATATGCGGCTGACACAACCCGACCGATGAAGGGTTCCGATCCCGGCGCGGCTGAGGCGGCCAAACCGATGAAGCCTTCCGATTCCAAGAAAGTGCCTGAAGGGTCAAATGTTGCCCCTGAGGGTGGAGCTCCCGCTCGTGTGGTGACAGGTGAGCTGCTCAAGATCGACGGGAAAAATTACGTCGTGAAGGATCAATCGGGCAAGGAGGTCCACTTTCAGCTCGATGAGCGGACGCATATGAATGCCCGGCCCAATGTCGGCGATCAAATCAGGGCCCAAGTGGCACCTCAGGGCTATGCCTACTCGATCAACATGGCCAGTGATTCGACTCAAGCGGGAACTCCCGACAAGAAGCCAACTGCTCCTCCCGCGAAAAGCGATCTCCCCGAGCCCATCAAGAAATAACGGGTCTTCTCTCTTCTTCCCCGGGCTCCGTGCCCGGGGAACCGTTTCCGTAGCGTGAGCGAAACCGGACCGTTGAGCGATCAAGGGTGCCTTCGACCATCTGGGCTCCTCGTTCAAGTCGGCATGGACTCCTCCCGGATATTGGCCTAAAATGGCTGCTTCCCGGTCTGCCAGGCGCGCTCCTACGGCAAGACTCGCCTGATGATAGGGCTGTAACGGAGCGAGAGCTCGCACATCGGCCATCATACATGGGTTCAGATTGACAGCCGTTCTGAAGACACGATGAGTACGTTCCCACCATCCACCAGCATTGGCCCCGGCCTGGAAGAGCCCATCCGTGCCGAGCTCTTCAGCGTCGAGCGCCTCGAGCAGCACGCTGAAAGTCTTGCGGCTGCGCAGGTCGTTTTCGCCGAATCGAGGGCGGGTCGGTTGCTCACTCCGCGTGTCCTGGAGAACGGGCGCGTGCTGCTGGAGTCCTACCGGGCCATTGCCCGGGCGATTCAGGAGGAGCATGAGATTACCCCCGCAGCCGAGTGGCTGGTCGATAACTTCCACATCGTCGATGAACAGCTTCGCGAGATCCGCGATGACTTGCCGCCGGGCTTCTACCGACAATTGCCCAAACTGGCCTCCGGTCACTTGCAGGACTATCCACGCGTGTTCGGTGTGGCGTGGGCGTTCGTGGCGCACACGGACAGCCGATTCGACCCGGAACTGCTGCGCCGCTTTGTGACGGCCTACCAGCGCGTGCAACCGCTCACCATCGGTGAGCTGTGGGCCGTGGCCATCACGCTGCGCGCGGTGCTGGTGGAAAACCTGCGCAGGCTGGCGGAGCGGATCGTCCATAGCCGCGCCGCGCGCCAGGAAGCCGACAGGCTGGCCGACAGCCTGCTCGGTACAGGCGGCCAGTCTCCGGTGTCCCCGGCGACCGTCCTCCGCCGCTTTGAGAACACGCCTCTGGCGACGGCGTTTGCCGTGCAGCTCGTCCAGCGCCTGCGCGATCTGGATCCGAAGGTGCGCCCCGTCCTGCTGTGGCTCGACGAGCGCCTGGGCGCGCAGGGCACCACCGCCGACAACGTTGTCCACGCCGAGCACCAGCAGCAGGCGGCCATGAGCGTCACCGTGCGCAACATCATCACCAGCATGCGCTTGACGTCTGCCTTTGACTGGCCGGACTTTTTTGAGAGCGTCAGCCTGGTGGACGAGGTTCTCCGTCGCGGCACCCACTTCGCCGAGATGGATTTTTCCACCCGGGATACCTACCGCCATGCCATCGAGGATCTCTCGCGGGGCTCGGGCTACTCGGAAATTGAAGTGGCAAACCGTGTCGTTCAGCGCGCCAAGCGGGCGCGTGTTGGGCCGTACGACGGCGCACGGCCACACCAGGACCGGCACACCGAGCCCGGTTATTACCTCATCTCGGAAGGACGTCCGGCCTTTGAGCGGGAACTCGGGTATCGCGTCTCCTGGAAGCACTGCCTGCTGCGTGTGTATGTCCGAGCCGCGGTACCCGGCTACCTGGGAACCATTGCTGTCGTGACCGCTATGATTCTGGCGCTGCCGCTGCTGTATGCCGGTGAGACGGGCGGCACCGCGAAGATCCTTGTGCTGCTCGGTCTTCTCGCGGCCGTGCCGGCGTCGGACCTCGCCATTGCATTCGTCAATCGCGCAGTGATGGCTCTGCTCGGACCGCGAGCGCTGCCCCGGATGGAGTTACGCAACGGCGTACCGGAAGACTTGCGAACGATCGTGGTCGTACCGACGCTGCTCACCACCCAGCAGGCAATCGAAGAGCAGGTCGAGCGACTGGAGGTCCACTATCTGGCCAATGCCGATGGGGACCTGCGTTTCGCGCTGCTCTCTGACTGGGTGGACGCACCGAGTGAAAGGCTCGCCGGTGATGACGAGCTGCTGGCCGCCGCGGTGGACGGCGTCGTGCGCCTGAACACGCGCTATGGCCCCGCGTCCGGCGGTGGCGCGCGCTTTTTGCTCTTCCATCGCAGGCGTGTCTGGAACGAGTCCGAGCGCACATGGATGGGATGGGAACGCAAGCGAGGGAAGCTGCATGAGCTGAACCGGCTTCTGCGCGGCTCGCCCACCACCACGTTCATAGCCGTCGGGGGGCGGCCCCCGGAATCACCGCCGGGTGTTCGCTACGTCATCACGCTCGATGCCGACACGCGCCTGCCGCGTGGCGCTGCGTGCCGCTTGATCGGCACCATGGCGCATCCTCTCAACCGGCCGAGATTCGACGCTCGCGCCGGGCGCGTCGTCCAAGGCTACGCGGTGGTGCAACCCCGCATCGCACCGTCGCTCCCCGCAGATCGGGAGGGCTCGCTCTTCCAAAGATCCTTCTCCGGCCCGAGCGGCATCGATCCCTATGCCTCGGCCGTTTCGGATGTCTACCAGGATTTGTTCCGAGAAGGGTCCTACACCGGCAAGGGCATTTACGATATCGATGCGTTTGAGGCAGCCCTGGCGGGCAAGGTCCCGGACAACGCGCTGCTGAGCCACGATCTCTTTGAAGGCATCTTCGCCCGGGCGGCACTGGCCACGGACATTGAGCTGTTTGAAGCATTTCCCTCGCACTATGAAGCCGCGGCCGCCCGGCAGAACCGCTGGGCGCGCGGCGACTGGCAGCTGCTGCCCTGGATTCTCGGGCGCGGCCGGGCAGCGGCAGAGGAACCCCGCCCTGTCGTCATTCCCGCGATTGGCCGTTGGAAGATGCTCGACAACCTCCGTCGCACCCTGTCGGCGCCCGCCGCGTTCCTGACGTTGATCGTGGGATGGCTGCAGCCGGCGGCGTCTCCCTGGGTGTGGACGGGCTTTATCCTGGCAACGATTGCGATTCCGGCGCTGCTGTCCTTCATGATCGGGCTACGCCCACGCCGGCGCGGCATAGCCATGCGCAGCCATTTTCGCGGTGTGCTCACCGACCTTGCGCTGGGCGCATCCCAGATCGGCTTGACGGTGACGTTTCTGGCTTACCAGACATGGCTGATGTCTGACGCGATTCTGCGCACCCTCGGCCGTCTCTTGATCACGCGGAAACATCTGCTGGAGTGGGTGACCGCAGCAGAGGCCAAGGATGCGTTCGCTCATAAAATCTTCGGTATGTATAAGCGCATGGCAGGCGGCATTGTCCTCGCCGCTGCGGCGTGTGTGGTGCTGGCTTATGGACAGCCTCGTGCCTGGCCCGCAGCGGCCCCGTTCCTCCTTCTCTGGGCCGCCGCTCCCGCCATCGCGCGGTGGGTCAGCCTGCCTCCGCGGCGTCCCGGGGTAGAGCCCCTGTCGGCGGCCGATGGGCGGGCTCTTCGATTGATTGCACGCCGGACGTGGCGCTTCTTCGAGGCGTTTGTCGGTCCCGCGGATCACGGGCTTCCTCCCGATAATTTTCAGGAAGAGCCCAAACCCATCGTGGCCCACCGCACGTCGCCGACCAATATGGGGCTTTATCTTCTCTCCACGGTTGCCGCGCGTGACCTCGGGTGGCTGGGCACACTAGAGGCCGTTGAGCGGCTGGAAACCACGCTGGCGACGATGAGCCGCCTGGAACTGTTTCACGGCCACTTCTACAACTGGTACGACACGCGCGAACTCCATCCGCTCGAGCCCAGGTATGTGTCCTCGGTGGACAGCGGCAATCTCGCCGGGTCTCTGCTGGCCCTGGGCAACGCGTGCCGCGAGTTCATGCAGAAGTCGTCCGTCGGACCGAACCTGCTCGCCGGAGTGG
>Ga0214473_10011198_pt1 | contig 10527 bp, 9 predicted proteins | sample RVTome_7_FD_203509 | JGI IMG/M metagenome (GOLD analysis project Ga0214473, IMG submission 203509) | Soil microbial communities from uranium-contaminated site in the Upper Colorado River Basin, Wyoming, United States - RVT98D197 | ecosystem: Environmental > Terrestrial > Soil > Contaminated >... | reverse complement strand
CTTCGCTCGCCTTCGGCTCGCTGCGCGGAGGCCGACTCTCGAGTCGGCCTCCGGCCGCTGCCCCCGAGGATGCATCACGGGGACGGTGTTCAGATCTTCTGGATTCTCCGCTTCATCTCACCGGGCGCCGTCTTCCCTGGCGTCCTCTTCCCGAGAACCTGAGCATGTGCCTATCCGACTGACTCCGCTATGTGACCGGATGCGTCACGGGCCGAGCCTAGCGTGACCTCCGAGGGGAGGGGTGACGATGGAGTTTCCCACCACGTTGATCGAGTTCCAGGATCGGTTCCCGGATGAGGAGTCGTGCTGGCACTACCTGAAGGCGGTGCGTTGGCCAGAGGGCTTCCTCTGTCCGCGCTGCGGGAAGCGGAAACGTACCTACCTCGAGGGACGGCGGTTGTTTCAGCGCGCGTCGTACCGTGGCCAGACGTCGGTGACGGCGAGGACGGTTCTGCACCGAAAACGCACCCCGCTGCGCAAGTGGTTCCTGGCCATCTTCTTTTCCGCGCGTCACAAGCAGGCATCTCGGCGCTGCAGCTTCAGCGCGATCTCGGTCTCCAGAGCTACCAGACGGCCCGGACGATGCTGCACAAGCTGCGTTCGGCCCTCGGCCCCATCAGCTGGTCTCGGGCAGCGTCGAGGCCGACGAGACATTTTGGGCGGTCCCCGCTCCGGGGGCAAGCAGGGGCGCGGGGCTCCGAACAAGACGATGGTGCTCATGATGGTCGAGCGGCGAGAGCAGAGCGCGGGTACGGCCGAACGCGCCGGGAAGATCTTGCCGTGGGAACACCTGGTAGCTTCGATTTTTCGTTGACCGACGACGACACCCAGCGTATTGGCTCGTCGAGGCGGTGCCCGACGGATCTCGACGAATCGCGATACGCCCCACGGGGTGGGCACTCAGGAGGCGAAGCTCATGAGGGCGTGTCTCCCCATCTACCGGAAGTGGATCGTCCCGCTGCCGCTCTGCCTCGCCCTCGTCGCTGCCAAGCCCGAGTGCCCGGGCAGGCCCGTGTACGGGACCGCGCCACCGGACGCTCCGCGCGTCGCCGCGTCCGTCGCACCATCCCGCCCCTCCGGCGCGATCGAGAGTGCCGATATCGACGAGGAGGGCCCCTTCCCGCTGCCGCTCGCCCCCTTGGCCCCGCTCGGGTCCCTGATCTACGACGGGGCGGTTTCCGGCCAGATCGTCTCCATCGCCGAGCAGGATGACTTCGAATCCGGTGCCCTGGGTCCGCGCTGGACGACCTCCTCCTCGACGTCGAACGGCCGGATCCAGGTCACGGGCGCCTTCGGGACCGCGATCGGCGCCTTCGCCCTGCTGATGGATACGACGGTTGCCGGTGCGTCGAACCGCAACGAGGCCATCTGGAGCGTCGACCTCTCGGGGCAGGCGCAGGTGCGCCTGCGCTTCTGGCATGCCGATTTCAACGACGAGGAGACTCCGCTCCCGATCGACTTCGTCGGCAGCGCAAACGGCGACGGCGTCGCCATCAGCGACGATGGCGTGCGCTGGCACCGCGTGTTCAACCCGCCGAACGCTCCTTTCGGGTGGATCGAGACGACCGTGGACCTCGCTGCGGAGGCGGCCGCGGCGGGCATGACCCTCGGGCCAGCCTTCCGGATCAAGTTCCAGCAGTTCGACGACTTCCCGCTCGACACCGACGGCCGCGGCTACGACGCCATCGCCCTCGAGGTTCCCGGTGCCGACAGGGATGTCTTCGCTGTCGAGATCGACCCGGGACAAACGGTGACGGTGCTGCTCGAGCCCGACCCGGGACTTCGCGCGCAGGTCGATCTCGCCGACGCAGACGGCCCGCTCGCGAGCGGGACCGCCGCGGCGGCGGGCGAGCCGCTCGTGCTCCAGACCGTCGCGACCCGCGGCCGGCTGGGCGGCAACGGACCGGGACCCCGCACCTACCTGCTCACCGTCGGGGCGGCGGACGCCTCGCTGGGCAGCTACGAGCTGCGCATCACGCTCAACGCCGCGCACGAGGAAGAGAGCCACGGAGGCCAGCGCAACGACAGCCTCGACGCGGCCCAGGATATCGCGCGGTCCTTCGTTCCCCTGCTCCACGCGCTCGACGAAGACGATCTCGGCGCGCAGCCGGAGCGCGGGGCGGTGCTCGGCATCACGGATCCCTTTGCCGGGCTTCCCATCACCGCGGACGACTTCGAATCCGGAGGCCTCGGTCCGCGCTGGACGGCCTCCTCCTCTACGCCGAACGGCCGGATCCAGGTCACGGGCGCCTTCGGGACCGGGAGCGGCGCCTTCGCCCTGCTGATGGATACGACCGCCGCGGGCTTCCTGAATCGCAACGAGGCGATCTGGACCGTCGATCTCTCGGCGCAGGCGCAGGTGCGCCTGCGCTTCCGGCACGCCGATTTCAATGACGAGGAGACTCCGCTTCCGACCGACTTCGTGGGCAGCGCGAATGGCGACGGTGTCGCCATCAGCGACGATGGCGTGCGCTGGCACCGCGTGTTCAGCCCGCCGAACGACGCTCTCCCCGGTCAGTGGACCGAGGTGACGGTGGACCTCGGCGCGGCGGCGGCCGCGGCGGGCATGAGCCTCGGCCCGAGCTTCCGGATCAAGTTCCAGCAGTTCGACGACTTCCCGCTCACCAGCGACGGGCGCGGTTACGACGACCTCGTCCTCGAGGCGCGGATCCCCGGCGGCGACTTCTACGCCTTCCCCCTCCTGGCCGGCGACGTCGCGACGCTCGCGGTCACGGGGCGGGACAGTGGGCAGGTGGGGCTCGAGCTCCTCGACTCGACGGGCTCAGTCGTCGCCCGCGGCACCGCGGTGGCGAACCCGATCGTGAATGGGAGCTTCGAGACCGGCGACTTCTCGGGGTGGACCCCGATCATCCTGGGCTCGCCCTTCATTCCCTGGCAGGTGAACGGCGCCGGTACAGGCGCGGGCTACGGCATGGCGCCCACCGCGCCCCAGGACGGAGCCTTCGTGGCCTGGAACGGCTTCGATGGCGCCGGGCCGATGTCCTTCACCCTGCATCAGGACGTGGCGATTCCCGGCGCCAGCTCGGCGGTGCTGCTCCGGTGGCGGGATCGCATTCAGTGGAACTTCACGCTGGGTGGTGTAGCGACGCAGCCGCGCGAGTACTTCGTGGAGGTTCGTGACCCCGCGACCGACGCGGTGCTAGAGACGCTCTTCTTCTTCTCGACGGGCACCGAGGCGACGAATCCCACCGGTGACAGTGGTTGGCAGGAGCACGAGGCGGACCTTTCCAGCTACGCGGGGACGGTGGTCCGCCTCTTCTTCCGCGAGGAGATCCCCGAAGGCTTCACCGGCCCCGCGCAACTCGAGATCGACGACGTGCGGATGGGGAGCGCCCTCCCGGCGGGCTTCGACGACCTGATCGAAGACTTCGTTGCAGATTCCGCGGGCACCTATGTCGCTCGCGTCAGCGGCGACGAAGGCGTGGAGTACACGCTGCTCGTGCTGCGCAATGCGGGAATCGACCGCGAGGCCAACCACGACTTCGGATCGGCGCAGCCCGTGGTGGAGCCGGTCGTGGCGGGTCGCCGCTGGATCCTCGGCCACGTGAGCGGCGGCACGCTCTACGGCGCGAGCGACGACGGGGCGCTCGTCACGCTCGATCTCGCGAGCGGCGCGGGGACTCTTGTCGGTGCGCTTCCGTTCGCGAGCTCGACCGAGATCGAGTATGACGATGCCACGGGGCGCGCGTTCAGCCAGTTCCGCGACGGCGCGTTCGTGGGCCAGGAGTTCGACATCGAGACGGCCGCGCCGATCGGCGGTCCCATCTCCAACGGCGCCTCGTTCACCGGGCAGGAGTGGGTCGGCCCGAGCCTCTTCGCGACCGCCATCACCTTCGCCCGCGGCCCGTCCACGCTGCGGATCCTCGATCCGTGGAGCGGCGGCTCGGTCGTGATCGGACCCACCGGCGTGGGGCCGATCTCCGGGCTCGCTTACGACGACGTAGCGGGTGTCCTGTACGGGATCTCGGGTGGCTCCGGGACGTCGGCGCTCTATACGCTCGATCTCGGCTCGGGAAGGGCGACGGCCGTCGGCACCACGGGCTTCCAGGCGGGGAGCCTCGAGTTCGGACCCGACGGCGCCCTGTACGGAGGTGGAACCGGGGCCGACGCAGGAATGCTCTTCCGCGTCGATCCCGCGACGGGCGTGAGCACCCCCGTGGGACCGACCGGTCTGAGCAGCGTGACGGGGCTCGCGCTGCGGGGCGGCTCGGGTCAAAGCGACTTCTACGCGGTCGAACTCGCCGCTTACGAGCGCCTCGAGGTGCAGACCTACACCCCAGCTGGCAAGTCCGGGGAGTTCGTGAACCTGTTCGACCCGCTCCTGCGGCTCTACGACGGCGCCGGAACCCCGCTGGTGACGGACGACGACTCTGCACCCGACGGGCGGAATGCTCGCCTCCGCTTCCACGTACCCGCCGGGGCGGGAGGGACCTACTTCATCGAGGCGGCAGCGTCTCCGGCGAACGGCGTGCCGAGCCGCGGCGAATATCTCTTGTCGATCAAGTTGCCGGATCGGCACTGAGAGCCTGAGAAAAAATGCGGCAAGACGCTGATCCGCGACCGAAAAATGCAATGAAATCAAGCCGCGAATTCGGCGCGCGGCAATTTTTTCACAGGCTCTGAGCATTCGAAAGCTGTAAAGACCGTCCCCGCTATGATGCGGCCCATGGTGCGGGGAGTCGGGATCGCGTCGGGCGTCGCGTTTGCCGTGTTCCTGCTGGCGACGGCCTGGCTCGGCCGGCTCGAGCGCGGCGGCCCCGCACACGGCGACCTGCTGCTCGCGGGCGGCGTGCCCGCCACTCTCTACTTGCCGGGCAAGGGCGGTGGGACGGGGCCCCAGGCCTTCCTCGATCCGCCGCCGCGTGGCGAGCGGCCTCCCGCGATCGTGCTGATGCACGGCTTCGCCGGCGACCGGCTCTCGCTCTCGAGCCTCGCGCGCCGGCTCGCGGGCTCGGGCTACGCGGTGCTCGCGATCGACGCGAGCGGACACGGCGAGAACCGCAACCCCATGCTTCGCGGCTTCGTGCGCAGCGACGCGTTCCAGAGCGACCTCGCGGCCGCGGTGGACCATCTGCGCCTGTCGCCCTTCGTCGACGGCGAGCGGCTCACGATGATGGGGCACTCGATGGGCGCGGGCGCGGCGCTCGACTTCGCGACGCGCGACTCGGGGATCGACGCCTCGGTGCTGATCTCGGGCGGCTGGCGGCTCGACGGGCCGTATCGTCCGCCGAACGCGCTCTTCCTCGTCGCCGAGGGCGACCCGGACGGGATCCGCGAGCGCGCCGCCGAGCTCGTGGCGAGGCTCGCCGGGGTCGAGCGCGCCGAGGCGGGTCGCGCCTATGGGAGCTTCGCGTCCGGCACGGCGGTCCGGCTCGCCGTCGTCGAAGGCGCCAACCACGTGTCGATCGTCTGGCGCGGGGATGCGGTGCGGGAGATGGTCGCGTGGCTCGACGCGGCCCTCGGCATCTCGCGCCCGCCCGGCGAGACGCCGGCAGACGCGCGCATCCCGGCGCTCGTGGTGATGGCACTCACATTCGTCGGGGTGCTGCCGGGGCTCGGACTCCTCGTGGCGTGGCTCGCAGGGCCGCGTGAGGCGCTCGCGACGGCCCGGCGGGCGCGGAGCCGCGCCGTGCTGGCGGTGGCCCTCGCCGCGGCGATGCCGCTCCTTGCCACCGGCACGCCGGCCGAGATCCTTTCCGCGGAGGTGGTCGACTCGCTCGTCGCGATCTTTGCTCTCGCGGGAGTCGGGCTCCTGCTGTGGATCCGCTGGCGCGAGCCCGGGCTCCTGTCGTGGCTCTTCCGCGCTCCCGCTCCCGCGCTGCTCGCCGCCGGGTTCGGGGTGTTCGCGGTCTTCTCGCTGACGTCTCCCTTCGGTGTCGTGGTCCACCGCATGACACTCACGCCCGAGCGGATGGCCGTCTTCGCAATGGCCGCCGCGGGCTTCTTCCCGCTCTCGCTCGCCTTCGCGTGCCTCGTGCGCCGGGGCCCGCCGCTCGGCGCCTTCCTCTTCGGACTCGCCGGCCGAGCGCTCATCGTGCTTCTTCTCGGCACGGGCGTCGCGACGGGAGTCCTCTCCTTCGTGCTGGTGCTGATGCTCCCGCTGCTGTGCCTGGCTTTCCTGCTCATGGAGGTGCTCGCGGCCTTCGTCTACGCCGGCTCGCGCAACCTGCTCGCGATCGCCCTGCTCGACGCCGGCTGGCTCGCCGCCGTCGCTGCGGCCGTGATGCCGGTGCGGGTCTGATCCGGACTTCCGACCCGGCCGATCGCGCCGCGGGAGGGTTGTGATCTGAGGATGCTGGACAACATCGCCCGCCACTGGGGCACGACGCCCGCAGAGCGCGAGGAGGCCTTCCCGGGCGACCTGCCCGAGGACGCGGGCGCCGATCTGCTCTGGCGCGGTGTGGGAGTGGCGGCGCCCGCCAGCGTCGTGTTTCGTTGGCTGTGCCAGCTTCGCGTCGCCCCGTACAGCTACGACTGGATCGACAATCGGGGCCGACGCAGCCCCCGCACGCTCACCCCGGAGCTCGATCGCCTCGAGCGCGGCCAGCGTTTCATGGGGATCTTCGTGCTCGAGGATTTCGAGCCGGGCGTGCAGCTGACGCTCGCGACTCCGATCGGCTCGCGGGGTGCGCGGCTCTTCGGCGTCGTGCGCGTCACCTACTGGGCGCGCGCGGAGGCTGCGGATCGAACGCGACTGCTCGCCAAGCTTCGCGTCGTGCCGGCGCGCGGGCTCTCCGGCCGCGCGATGCGCGCAGTCCTGCCCTGGGGCGACCTCTTGATGATGCGGCGGCAGCTTCTCAACCTGAAGGCGCTCGCCGAAGCGACTGCCCGCTGATTCCGCCCCATCCGCGTCGCGTCTGCCTGGCGGCTCTCCCGGGCTCACGCGCCGCCGACCGTCCAAGCCGATTGACGGCCCGCCGCGAGAGGGCGCATGCTGGCGGCCGCACCGGCCACCGCGCCCACGACTCGCCTCGGGTGCCGCGCGGCGTGAACAGGTGGGAGGTGACGATGAGCGAACCGAGCTCGGAAGGGCTTCCGAGCGAGCCCGGGGAGATCTTCCTCCACATCCTCGACCCCGCGAAGCGGGGCCGGAACCTCGTCGTGCTCTACCACCGGCTGCGCAGCGTCGCTCCGATCTACCAGGCGCAGCACCCGCGGCTCGGTCGGCCCTGGGTCGTCACGCGCCACGCGGACGACGTGGCGCTCGTGCGCAACCCGGGTCTCGTCAAGGACGAGCGGATCCTCGCGCTCTCCGGCATTGGCCCCGGCGAGCCCCTCTACGAGATCCTGCGGCGGATGTTCGCCTTCAATCCACCTCCTCGTCACACGCGGCTGCGCTCACTCGTGAACCGCGGCTTCACGCCGCGCTCCGTCGAGCAGCTGCGGGGTCGTATCCGCGAGCTCGCGGACTCGCTCATCGAGGCGAGGCTCGCCGACGGCCAGATGGACCTTGTCGCCGACTACGCCTTTCCCATCAGCGTCGGCGTGATCTGCGAGATGATCGGCGCACCCGTCGAGGACGTGCCCCGGATCGAGGGATGGGCGACCGCCATCAGCGCGCGCGCCGACGAAGGTGCCGTGCCGAGCCCCGAGTCGGCACGGATCGCCGATGACGCGGCTCGGGGTTTCCTGGGCTACCTGCGCGGCCTGATCGCGGAGCGACGGCGCGTGCCGCAGGACGACCTCGTCTCGCGTCTGCTCGCCGTGCAACGCGAGGCTGACGACCTCGCCGACGAGGACATCGCCGCCACCGCCATCCTGCTCTTCCAGGCCGGGCACGAGACGACGGCCAACATGATCGGCAAGGGGGCGCTCGCGCTGCTGCAGCACCCCGCGGAGCTCGCGAAGCTGCGCGCGCACCCGGCCCTGATCGCCAACGCGACCGAGGAGCTGCTGCGCTACGACACGCCGGTGCAGCTCACGACGAAGTTCGCGAGCCGCGACATCCCCTTCCACGACCGGATCATCCGCGAAGGTGATCCCGTGATGCTCGTCTGGGGCGCCGTGAACCGCGACCCCGAGCGCTACGCGGACCCCGACCGTCTCGACCTCGAGCGGCCCGACATCGACCACCACAGCTTCGGCATGGGCGCGCACTACTGCCTCGGGGCTGCCCTCGCGCGGCTCGAGGTCGAACAGACGATCCTCGCCCTGGTGCGGCACCTGCCGGGCCTCCGCCTCGCGACCGACGAGCTGGTCTACAAGCCGCAGCTCCACCTGCACGGCCTGGCGACGCTACCCGTCGCCTGGTGAAGCTTGCGATCTTCGCGGCCTCTTGCTGCCCTGCGCCGCATGCGCCGTGCCGAGCCCGGTGCCACGGAGCGTTGGGAGCCCGAATGGAGGGTCAGAGACGCGCCTGCGCCCGCGCGCGCTGCCACAGGGATCGCAGATCGAGCTCGCCGACCCATCGTTCGATGTACGTCAGATCGAGCTCTCCCCTGCGCACTTCGAGGATGCCGGCGACGTCCCGAAGCTGCCGCTCGGATTCCCCGGCTCGGCCCCATTCGAGCTTCGCCACGATCGTATCTTCTGCCGAGGCGATCCACACCCGGACCCCCGCCACCTCGACGGGCTGGCGCCTGGCGAACTCCTCTCGGCTGAACGCGCGGTTCTTGCGAAGGATCAGGTCGATCTTCCAGCCGCTCTCGAGGAGCACGACGTTGAACTGACCTCGGCGGCGCCAGGCCTCGTCCGCCGCTTCGGCGCTGACGTAGAACTCGCTCGGGTCGAGGTGACGCACGAAGCGCTCGAGCGACACCCGATCGCAATCGATCACCAGGTCGATGTCGTTCGTGGTGCGGGGGTCCCCGTGATACGAGCTCGCGAACGATCCCGCGAGCATGTGCTCGACTCCCGCGCGATCCAGCTCCCGCACGATCCGGCGCAGGGGGTGTTCGGGTGTCACAGGGTCGAACGCTCGTAGGCGGCCGCGTAGAGCTCGTCACCGAGGAGTCGCTTTCGGAGCCGCGAAACGGCCTCCGCCTCCGAGAGGTCCGGATTCCGGCGCCTCATGCCGGCGATCGAGATCCCGCGTGCCTCGGCGGACATCTCGAAGGCGAGCGCGAGCCGCCCCGCTGCTCCCAGCCGTCTCTGCGCCTCGAGTTGTGCCTCGCGCGCCTCGCGACTCGTGTCCCGGCCGGCCACGGCCGCGAGGTTAGCCGACCCGCGAGCAGAGAGAACCGGCGCACGTGTGCTAGCGTCGCGGTTCAGGGGAGAATCCCATGGACCAGGCGGCATCCATGACGCTCATCGACGGCGAGCGCGCCGTCGTGGTGCCGGCGAGCATCGGCGGTGAGACGGTGCGCATCGCGCCCGAGGCGCTCCGCGAAGCGACCGGCTGGAAGCTCGAGCCTCGGGGGCTCTGCCGCGGTGAGGTCTGCGTTCCGGTGCGCCGCCGCGAGGAGCTCGCGGACGGGATGGGCGTCGATCTCGCAGCCTTCGCGCGCGCCATCGACCGCCCGCTGGCGCTCGACGTCGCCGAGCGCGCCGCAGCGCTCGGCACCTCGGCCGCGGAGCGGAGCGCAAGCCTCGCGACGCTCGAGGCGCCCGACTTCCGGCTGCCGGACCTCCAGGGCCGCATGCACTCGCTCTCCGAGCACCGCGGCAAGAAGGTGCTGCTGATCGCGTATGCCTCCTGGTGAGGCTGCCGCGAGGACCTGCCCGTGTGGCAGGCGCTGTACGAGGAGCTCGGCTCGCACGGCTTCGTGCCCTTCACCGTCGCGCTCGACCAGAGCCCGGAGGACCCGCGCCCCTACATCGAGCGCGCCAGCCCGACGCACCCGAGCGTCGTCGACACCGAGCACGTCGTCGCGCAGCTCTACGACATCCGCAACGTGCCCACGATGATCTGGATCGACGAGGCAGGCCGCATCGTGCGTCCGCACGATGCGCAGTTCGGAACCGACACCTTCACGCAGTTCCACGGCAAGCAGTCGGAGCCCTTTCTCGCCGCCGTGCGGGCGTGGGTGAAGCGGGGCCGCGGCAGCCTCGATCCCGCGACGGTGCGCAGCCACCAGCCCGTTCCGACGCCCGAGACGCAGCTCGCGCGCGCGCATCGCGCACTCGCGTGGTGGCTGCACCGGCAGGGGCGCACGCAGGCTGCGGAGCGCCACTTCCTGCGCGCGGGCGAGCTCTCGCCGGGAGACTGGACGATCCGGCGCGGCTCGATGCCGATCCGCGGCATCCACCCGATGGGCCCCGCCTTCTTCGAGCTCGCGAAGCAGGGCGTGCCCCGCTACGCGACCGAGGCGCTGCCGCTCTCAGGGGCAGATGACTAGGAGCGCCTCGGTCTTCGGCCGCTACCCGACGCTCAGGCGCCCGCAGGCTGATGCAGCGAGAGCCGCATGCCTGCCTCGAGCGTCTCGCCGGGGGCGAGCACCACGACGCCGTCGTCGCAGCCGCCGCGCTCGCGAAGGTTGAAGCCGTCGTTCGCGTTCGTCACCGGCTCGAAGGCGAAGAAGGGTTTCCCGGCGGGCGAGTAGATCACGACGTGGCGGCAGCGCGGCG
>Ga0214473_10011197_pt1 | contig 10528 bp, 7 predicted proteins | sample RVTome_7_FD_203509 | JGI IMG/M metagenome (GOLD analysis project Ga0214473, IMG submission 203509) | Soil microbial communities from uranium-contaminated site in the Upper Colorado River Basin, Wyoming, United States - RVT98D197 | ecosystem: Environmental > Terrestrial > Soil > Contaminated >... | reverse complement strand
CGAGAGGCGGCTCCGAGCCGACCTCCTCGCGCCAGAACCGCGCGTCCGCCAGAAGCTCGTGGGTGGCGCGGAGCTGGCCGTCGAGAGAGAAGAGAACCCCGTCCGGTCGAAGCCGCGGCCAGAGCTCTCTTACGCAGGTGCGCGTCGACTGCGCGAGATCCACGTCGAGAACCACGACGTCCAGAGGGTCTTCGATCCCGGGAAGAACGTCCGCGAACCAACCCTTCTCGAACCGGCACACCTCGAGGGCACCCCAGGTCTCGACGGTGCGACGGACCGATGCGAGTCTTCCGCGGAAGGCTCCGGGGCGGAACTCGGTCTTCCGCCCGTCGAGGAGCTCGTGCCGTTCGTCGTTCTCCGGCATGCCCTGGAATGAATCGCAGGCGATGAGCGATCCCCCTGCCAGCCGGACGGCGAGGCTCAGCTTCGCCGTGCCGGCGCCGTAGCCGCATCCGGCCTCGAGGACCACGGGGCTCCGCCCGGCGCGGGCGAGGATGGCCCCCGCGATCTGGAGCATTTCCGTGAGCGTGTGGTAGCCGCGGACGGCGTTGGTTGCGCGCACGAACCGGCGGATGAGCCCAAGCCGCGCGCCGATCGAGATGCCGTGGAGGTCGCGTGCGAGCGCGAACGAAAGAGCTGCGCGCCGGTCCCGGGTTGCCAGGTACTCGAGAGTCTTGAAGGTCCGGTATAGCGAGCCCGGGCCTCGCTTCACGGAAGCCCGAGTGCGACCCACTCCGCGGGAACCTCCTTGCCGCCGATGGCAACGACGATGTACTGCTTGCCTTCGAACAGGTAGGTCATGGGCGCTCCGGTCGTGCCCGCGGGGAAATCGGTCTCCCAGAGCACGTCGCCCTTGGCTTTATCGTACGCGCGGAACTTCGTGCCCCACATCCCGTCGCGGATCCCCGGAATCGCGTCCCCGCCCTCGCCGAGAAAGAGGAGCGTCTTGGTGACGAGAGGCGCCCCCCGTCCTGGAATCCCGAGCGGCGGGAGGTTCAGATCCTCGAGAAGGGGATGGTGGCGCGGCCCGTCGCCGTTCGCGGTCATCCAGAGGTGCTCGCCGCGGTTCATGTCGATCGCGGTGATGCGTCCGTACGGAGGCTTCACGATGGGGATGCCGTCGATGAGCGGGTAGTCGTCATCCTCTTCACCGGTGACGGCATAGTCCAGCGTCGCATCGGGTTCAGTCGGTTGTGAGAGGTGATAGACGGCGGGCCAGGTGTGCGAGACCGCGTAGTAGACGCCGGTCTCGGGATCGAACGCCCCGGTGTTCCAGTTCCCTGCGCCCCACCAGCCGGGGTTCGCGATGGTGCCGATCTTCCCCCCGGGCTCGGTGCTCTTCACCGACGGCGGAGTGAACATCGGACCGAGGACAAGCCGGCTCGCGACCTCCTTCGCCCGGCGCGCGAGCTCCGGGGTGAAATCGATGAGGTCGTCCTCGGTGAAGCCCTGCCGGTCGAAGGGTGCGGGCTTGGTGGGGAAGGGCTGCGTCGGCGAGAGGTGCTCGCTCGGGACTTCAGAGGCGGGCACCGGCCGCTCCTCGATCGGCCACACTGGCTCACCGGTCTTCCGATCGAAGACGTAGAGAAACGCCGTTTTGCTCGGCTGCATGACCGCGCGGATTCGTTTCCCGTTGACAGTGATGTCGCCGAGGGTCGCGGGTCCGACGGTGTCGTACTCCCAGACGTCATGGTGCACCATCTGGAAGTGCCAGACCTTCTTTCCGCTCTTCGCCTCGAGTGCCACGAGACTGTTCGAGTACAGGTTTTCTCCGGGACGATGGCCTCCGTAGTAGGCGGCGGTCGGTGCGGTCAAGGGAATGTAGACGTAGCCGAGCTCTTCGTCGGCGGAGACGCAACACCACGAGCCGAGATCCCCCGAGAACTTCCACGACTCCTCTCCCCAGGTCTCGTTTCCCTCTTCCCCCGGAGGCGGAACCACGTGGAAGGTCCAGAGGAGACGGCCGGTCCTCGCGTCGAATCCCCGTACGTCCTCGGGCGCCGCTTCACGCTTCACCCCGCCGTCGCCCGCGCCCCCGGTGATCCCGGCGACGACGACCACGTCCGAGACCACGATCGGACCCGCGGTCCAGTTGTAGAGACCGGCGAGCGGAGCCTCCCAGTGCAGGCTCACGCGCCCCCGATCGCCGAAGTCGGGAACGAGCTGCCCCGTCTTGGCGTCAACCGCGTAGAGGTACTCACCCCTGGCGACGAAGAGGCGCATCGCAGCGCCATCCCGCCAGAAATCGAGACCGCGCGGGCTCTGGCCCGCGGCCTCGTCGATGTTCGGCGCGAAGGGCTCCTGCTCCCAGATCGTCTCGCCCGTCCCCGGATGAATCGCCGCGACCAGGCCGACACCGTTGGGCGCGTAGAGAACGCCGTCGACGAAGATCGGCGTCGATCGCAAGTTCCCCGAGACCTTGAGCTCGGGGTAAGCCTCTTTCATCTTCGAGCTCACCGCCGGCCGCCGCCAGAGAACGGTGAGCTTCGAGACGTTGTCAGGCGCTATCTGATCGAGAGGGGAGTATCGGGTGAACGCGCGATCGGCCCCGAAGTAGCGCCATTCCCCTTCGGGAGGGTTCTCTCTAGCCGAAAGCGACGTGACTCCGGCAAGAATCAGGGAAGCGGTGACAAAACGCGGCATGACGGGTCTCCTCAGTTTGCCGACTAACTTAACTAGTCGCTCTGCCTTCGAGTGTCAAACAAAATATCGCTTCTACTTCGTCTGTGGGAACCCCAGCTCCACACCGCGGTGGCGCCGGTCCGGCCAGCGGCTGATGACCACCTTGCCGCGAGTGTAGAAGCGAACGCCATCGCGACCGTACATGTGCATGTCGCCGAAGATCGAGCTCTTCCAACCCCCGAAAGAGTAGTAGGCCGTAGGAACCGGAATCGGAACGTTGATCCCGACCATGCCGACCTGAACCTCGTTTTGGAACCGACGCGCCGCCCCCCCGTCGTTGGTGAAAATTGCGACCCCGTTGGCGTAAGGGTTGGCATTGACGAGCGCGAGCGCTTCGGCGAGGGTCCCGGCGCGCACCACAGAAAGCACCGGACCGAAGATCTCGTCTCGGTAAATCGTCATCGCCGGCGTGACGCCGTCGAAGAGACAAGGGCCCAGAAAGAAACCTTCCGCATGATTCTCGACGCGAGTTTTTCGACCGTCCTCGACCAGCTGGGCTCCTTCGCAGACGCCGGTTTCGACGTAGTGAACGACGCGAGCGTGGTGCTCGCGAGTGACGAGCGGTCCCATCTCGACGCCCGGCTCGAGACCCGGCCCAACTTTCAGCCGCGCGATGCGGTCGCGGACCTTGGCAAGGAGTCGATCCGCGGAGTCGCCCACCGCCACCAACACCGAGACGGCCATGCAGCGCTCCCCGGCGGATCCGTAAGCCGCACTAACCGCCGCGTCGGCAGCCAGCTCGAGGTCGGCATCGGGGAGCACCACCATATGGTTCTTGGCGCCTCCGAGCGCTTGCACGCGCTTGCCGGCCCGGGTCGCGGTCTCGTAAACGTGGCGGGCGACCGGCGTAGAGCCCACGAAGCTCACCGCGGCGATCCCCGGGTGATGGAGGATGGCGTCGACGGCCACTCTGTCCCCATGCACCACGTTGAAGACCCCGTCCGGCAGGCCCGCGTCTTGGAAAATCTGGGCACAGAAGTTCGCTGCCGATGGGTCCTTCTCCGAGGGTTTCAGGATAAAGGCGTTTCCGCAAGCGATCGCGAGGGGATACATCCACATCGGCACCATGACGGGAAAGTTGAACGGGGTGATCCCCGCCACCACTCCCAACGGCTGGCGTATCGAGTAGCTGTCCACTTCGGTCGATACGTTCTCGGAGAACTCGCCCTTCACCAGGTCGGCGATCCCACAGGCGAATTCGACGACCTCGAGCCCGCGGTGGACCTCACCCAGAGCGTCGGACAGCACCTTGCCATGCTCGCGGGTGACGACAGTCGCGAGCTCCTGCTTGTGCCGCTCGACCAGGTCGCGATACGCGAAGAGGATCCGGCTGCGCCGGGCGAGGGACGCCTCGCGCCAGCCGCGCGCCGCCTCGGCAGCCACGGCGACGGCCCGGTCCACCACCCTCGAAGTCGCGAACGCAACCCGGCGCGTCGACTCGCCAGTCGCCGGGTTGAAGAGCGGCCCGCTACTCTCGACCGACTCGTCCTGTGCAAGGCCGCCAATCCAGTGTTGGAGCGTCTGGGTCGATGCGGGACTGGAAAGAGAGTTCGAAGCCATTTTGCCCTCTCAGGTTGCCCAAAATGTTGGACGGAATTATACCTCAGGAGAGAGCCGAGTTATAGAATGATAGTTCAACGCGCCTCTTAAAGGGAATATCTGCTCAATATTTTGGTTGAAGGCCGGCGGAGCAGGGCTTCACAAGTTCCGCTTTTTGGCTTGCCAGTGCTTTTCCAGATTCACGATTAGCTGGTCGCTCAGCTGGCAGTAGGCCTGCTCGCGAGCGTACGTTGCCATGTAGCGGCGGAAAGTGTCCAGGGGCTCCAACTGCACGCGAAGGGCTTTGCGGTTTCCCGAGGCGCTCACCATTCCCGAGTCGAGGGCGTTCGCGACCGCGCGCTCCGCCGCGGCGTCGAGCTCCTCGGACGGGTGCACTTCGTTCACGAGCGTCCTTGCGTCCTCCTCGTCCACGCGAAACGTGCGATCGAACAGGATCGCCTGGCGGGCCATTCGCTCTCCCATGAATCGAGGGAGCCTCAGGTTGGCGGCGCCGGGGATGATGCCTTCTTTGCGGGCGGGGAGGTTGAAGTAGGAACCCTTCTCCGCGATGACGTAGTCGACGACGAGGAGAATCTGGCATCCGCCTCCGATCGCGAAACCGTCGACCACGGCCATCCACGGCTTTTCGAGCGTGGTCTCGAGCCCATCGAGGCTCTGGGGCTCGAGGGCGAGCCCGCGATAGAGCTTGTGGACCAGGCCCAGATCGCGGACCAGGTAAAAAAGGTAGGAAATCTTCCCATGGTAGAGCCGCGTCAGATTGATTCCTGAAGAGAAGATCCGCCGACCGGCGTACTTGGGGTGCTCGACGAAATCGCCCCTGAGGACTCCCATCTTGAGGCCGGGGTGGAGGAGCACGAGGTCGATGGCGACTTCGAGCGGTCCCCGGGTCTCGTCGTCCTCGGCATTGAGGAAGCGAGGGTGCTTCATGAAGACGTAGCCGACCTCGCCCCGCGCTTCGACGCGAGCGGCGCCGAGATCGATGGCTCCCCGAGCTTCGAGCTCGGGAAGCTTCGCCCGGGCCTCCTCCGTGGGAGCGAGCATGCTCGAAATGAGGTGGGCGCCGATCTCGGGATCGCTCAGAAGCTCGGAGACGAGGATGCCCTGCTGGATCTCGCGGCCGTCCTTGTCCATCTGCATCCGCTCGGCCTCACGGGCGACTTCCTCGCGTGTGGGAACGAGGCCGGGCCAGAGCTCGGCGGCCCGGTACACGAGGTCCTCGACGCGGACCGGCCGCGTCCTAACGTCCGTCAGCCGGTCGTAGATCTCGCGACGGTTCGAGCGGGCGAGGCGCCCGGTTTCGGCGAGGACGGAATCGCGAGCTCGGCTCGCTTCCGCCCGCTCCGCCTCGGTTCGCTTCGAACGGAGGGGCAGGCGGTCGAGGCGATCCCATCCGGAGTCCAACGTCACGGCACCTCTTTGGAGTTGTAATGGACGTGGACCAGCTTCCACTGCCCGCCGCGCTTGTACCACACGTCGGTCTCGTAGGCCTGCTCCTTGGTCTTCTTTCCGTCGGCTTGCCGGGTGAGGACGTTCACCGCATAAGTAGCGACTGCAGAATCGCCGCCTGGAGAGACCTGCACCCGGATGTCGGAGAGAACGTTCTTCTCGACCCCGCCTCCGCCCTCGATGAGCTCGTACCAGCTCTTCTTGTAGTCGGCGAGACTCACCCTTCCGCTCTCGAACCACATGGTGACGTCGTCGGCGTAGTAGGAGAAGTAATCGTCGAGCTCGTTTCGCTCGTACGCCCCGTTGAACGCGACCTCGAGTTTTTCGATCTCGCTTGCCGTCGATGGCTGGACGGCTCCTCCCGTCAAAAGAAGCAGGGAAAGTGTCGCTGCGATCATCGATGTCCTCCCGTTTGCGGTCGAAACGCGATCGCGGGAATTGTACTAGAATGTCGCCGGCGCGGAGAGGCTTCGTCCGGGAGTAGAGGTTATGAGCACTGTTGCCGTCGGCGTCGAGTTCGAGGTAGGGGAGCGTTTGCGCGCCCTTCGAGAGGCTTTTGGACTTTCCCAGCGCGCCCTCGCCCGGCGGAGCGGCGTCGCGAACGGTCTGATCTCGATGATCGAGCTCAACCGCACCAGTCCCTCGGTCGCGACCCTCAAGAAGATCCTGGACGGGATCCCGATGACCCTCGCCGACTTCTTCACGGGAAACGTCCCCACGAACGAGGAGCAGGTCATCTACCGTGCGGAGGAGCTGGTCGAGATCGGCAGAAACGGCATCTCCTATCGCCAGGTGGGACGCAGTCTGAAGCGCCGCGCGCTCCAGCTCCTCCACGAGCGTCTCGACCCCGGCGCGGATACCGGAGTCGACATGCTCCGGCACGAGGCGGAGGAATCGGGCGTCGTCCTGCGCGGAAAGCTCGAGCTCACCGTCGGCGGTCAGACCTACGTTCTCGGGCCTGGAGACGCGTATTACTTCGACAGCCGGCTTCCTCATCGATTCCGCAACGTGGGGAACGATGTCCTTGAGGTCGTGAGCGCCTGCACCCCGCCCAGCTTCTAGCTCTCCAAAATTTTGGACGCTTCGCTAGTTCAAAAAGTCGAACGACGGGAATTTTCCCTTCGTGCCTTGTGCAACCTCTCAATATTTTGGTTGACTGTCTATTAGCGACAGGCGTATAAGCCCGGACAACGGGCGAACTCTATTTTTCCACCTTGTCGTTCCCGAAGGAGGGTGTAGTACATGAGGAAACCGAGGCTGATCGTTCCCGCACTCATCCTGGCTCTCTCGATGGCGGGCTCGAGCTTCGCGCAGATCTCGACGGGCGGCATCCGAGGGATCGTCAAGGATGCGACCGGCGCCGTTCTCGTCGGGGTCACGGTCGAGGCCGAGAGTCCGGCGCGCATCGGCGGCGCGGCAATTGCCATCACCAACGGCCAGGGCCTTTATCAGTACCAGGGGCTTTCTGTAGGCGTCTACACCGTGACGTTCACGCTACAGGGCTTCACGACTCTTAAACGCGAGAATGTTCGCGTGGAAGTAGGTCGCACGGTGCAGCTCGACGCCGACCTCGCTCTCGCGACGACGGCGGAAACGGTGACGGTGACGGGCGAGTCTCCGGTCATCGATACATTGCGAGCCAGCTACAGCACCCGCTTCAACAACGAGCTGGTGGAGAACGTCCCCACGACGCGGGCCTCATACTTCGATCTCATCACCTACGCGCCCGGCGTCAGGACCAACGCCGTGACCAACGCGTCGAACTTCAGCGTCTACGGATCGACGACGGATCAGAACGCGTTCCAGTACAACGGCGTCGACGTCGCCGCGCCGTCCTACGGCTCGCCGTGGGACTTTCCCAACTTCGACATCATCCAGGAGGTCGAGGTTCTTGCCGCCGGGGCCTCCGCCGAGCACACCGGATTCCAGGGAGGCGTCGTCAACATCATCACCAAGTCGGGGAGCAACGACTGGGGGGGCACCACCTCCTTCTTTATCCAGGACGACGCTCTGACGGGAAACAACACTCCCGACGAGGAGTTCCCCTACTACATCGATTACCAGCAGACGTTCACCCAGCAGGTCGGCGGGCCGATCATGAAGGACAAGCTGTGGTTTTTCGGCGCCCTCGAGCTCACCCGGAACCGGAACTCCCAGGTGGGCGTCGACCCCGAGCTCGCTCCCAAGCGCCATGTCTGGCGCCCTTACTTCAAGGTGAACTCGCAGATCACGGACGCCGATAACGTCGAGTTCATGTTCAACGACAACAATTTCGATTCACCGAATCAGTCCTCGCGAACTCAGCCTACCGAGACCATCAACGTCGAGAACGGCCACAACCCCACGATCTCCGCGCGCTGGACTCACACCTTCAGCTCGGCGACGCTTCTCGAGGTCAAGGGTGGCGGCATCTACATTCGCGACAGCGAGGACCCACTCTCGGGCGACTACGACACCTCCGGTCGATACGACTTCACTACCGGGGCCTACGCCGTGAACAGCTTTTACACGTGGAAGAGCGATCAGAACAAGACGCAGGTCGCGGCTGCCGTGACTCACTACGCGGACAATTTTGCGGGCTCCCACGACTTCAAGTTCGGCGTCCAGTTCGAGCGCGCCAACTCCATCAACAAGCAAGCCTATTTCAACAACGTCCTGTACTACGACTACAACGGGCCGTACTACGCCCTCTTCCGCGAGCCTTACGCGATGGATGCGCGCTCCAACGTCTTTGCCGGTTTCGCCCAGGATAACTGGACTCTGAACGATCGGGTTACGTTCAACCTCGGGGTGCGCTTCGATCACACCACCGGGGGCATTCCCGAGGTCCAGCAGCCCGACAGCTCGCTGACGGGGACGACGGGGGTGACCTTCGCCGGTCAGGAGGGTCTCATTTCCTTCGACAATGTCTCGCCGCGGCTCGGAGTCACCGTGACTCTCGACGAGGCGGCGAAGACCGTAGCCAAAGCGAGCTGGGGTATCTTCTACGGGAAGCTTCTCGGGAACATGTTCCGCAATGCCTCCGCCGGGAACACCAGTCTGAACGCCTTCTTCTTCAATCCCGATACCGGGGCTTACGACGTTCCCTATTACAGCGTCGACCCCAACGTCAGCTATGGAATCGACCCGGACCTGACGAACCAGTATACGAACCAGTTCTACGCCGGACTGGAGAGAGAGATCATTCCGGACCTGGGTCTGGAGTTCTCCTACATCCACAAAGAAGAGAAGAATTTCATGCGGGTTCGAGACGTTCGAGGGGAATATGCGCAGATACCCTTCGAGGACACGTTCCGCGGGGCGACGCAGACGCTCCAGGTTTTCAACCGGACTTCACCGAGCTCCCAGAGCCTGTTCCAGGTGACGAACCGCGACGACTTCGACCACAAGTACGATTCGTTCACCGTCCAGGCCTACAAACGCTTTTCGCAGAACTGGCAGCTCCAGGGCTCCTACCAGTGGCAAAAGGGTGAGGGATACACCAGCGGGAATCTCGGGATCGGCGCCCAGGCATTCAGCGGGCTCGGACCGGGCTCGTTCGGACGCGATCCGAACGACCTCATCAACGCGTTCGGTCGCCTTCCCACCGACAGCACCAACAACGTCCGACTGTCCGCGACCTACCAGGCGCCCAAGGGTTTCCACATCGGGGCCCGCTATTCCTATGAATCGGGCCGACCCTATGCCAGGGTCATCAACGTCACCGGTTTGAGGCAGGGTGTGCGCCGCGTCCAGGCCGAGCCGCGCGCCTCTTACTTCCTCCCGGCGGTGAACGAGTTCCAGATCCGCATCGACAAGGATTTCGTCTTCGGGTCGGGAGAGCAGCGCCTTCGGCTCTCGGTCGACATTTATAACTTGTTCAACGCGGATACTTTCACCGACGCACGCAACAACAGCTCCGACACCGGAGACGCCGACTTCGGCCAGTCGCTCGCCATCGTGGCCCCGCGGAGGGCGATGGTCGGCATCCGCTTCGAGTTCTAGCTTTCCGAGGCGGGAGGGCTTCGGCCCTCCCGCCTTTGACGGCCTCGCGACCAGGCCGTATCCTGATTCCAATCCCTTCTCGAATCAGGAGACCCTCATGTCCAAGCCCCTTTTCGCCTGGCTTCTCTGCCTCTTCCTGCTATCGAGCTCCGGATGCATGATCTCGGAGCAGGAGGGTCAGGACCGGGAAGACCTCACGTTTCACTTCGACACCGAGTTCAACCGGATCGTTCTCTTCGCGCGGTCAGGCGTCCTCGCGGCCGTTGCAGTGTGGCTCTTCGCGGGCTCGAAGAAGCACCCCGTCCCCGTTCTGTTCGGAGTCGTGTTCCTTGCCGCGGCCGCCTGGCTCTTGATCCAGGACTATCCGACGCTCAGCCGCTATCAGATCCAGGTACTGGGGGAGGGTCTGGTGCTCGCGATCCCTCCGGAAGAGGAGAAGACCCTGCCGTGGGGTGCGATCGAGGAACTGTACGTGGAGGGAATGGGATCGGCGAGCGAGATGCCGAGGGATGAGTTCGAAAGACGGCTCTCGCTACCCGATTGGCACTCGATGCGCATCACCCTGGCCGGGGGCGCCACTCACGAAGTCGACCTGAAGCTGTTAAGTGTCGAGCAGAGACAGATCTTGTGGCGCGCCATCGCGCGGGGCGCGAACCTGGTTGAGATTCGGGAGTAAGCCTCCCGCCCTAGACCGCCTCGCTCATCTTGATTGGAAGCTTCCGCACGCGTTTTCCCGTGAGCGCGAAAAGTGCGTTGGCGACCGCGGCCGCGAGCGGTGGAACACCCGGCTCTCCGACTCCCGTGGGCTTCTCGGTGCTCTTCACGAGGTGAACCTCGATCTTGGGCATTCGATCCA
>Ga0214473_10011195_pt1 | contig 10531 bp, 11 predicted proteins | sample RVTome_7_FD_203509 | JGI IMG/M metagenome (GOLD analysis project Ga0214473, IMG submission 203509) | Soil microbial communities from uranium-contaminated site in the Upper Colorado River Basin, Wyoming, United States - RVT98D197 | ecosystem: Environmental > Terrestrial > Soil > Contaminated >... | reverse complement strand
GTCATTCAGTCACTATTTTGGCCATCCGGGAACAGAAACCGCAAAAACCTTAACGTTTTTGAAGATTCGATTTCAAAAAATGGCAAAAACAGATTTCAGGGGGCGGAAGTTGGGCTAACGCCTGGCCTTCAACGCGCGCCGACACACTCTTTCAGCGGGGCATCTTCAAAAGCATCCGCGCGTGCGGGCGCCTCCGATTCTTCCTTCAGCAGCTGATTGACCTTGGCCATCACCTCGAACGCATCCGCGACGTACAAAACGTCCGCCTTGCCTTGCGCCCAGCCACAATTGGCCTCCAGGTTGATGGCGCGACGCTCGTCGATAAAACGCCACCCGACAACATGAGGCTCCTCACCGTGGCAACACGTGGCGAGGCCTTTCGGATGACGGGGCGTTGAGCCGGTTTGCCCCACCTGGTTCATGTGTGTCAGAAAAGAGAGCACCGGTTGCCCGTCTCTTCGGATGTCGACCAGGGACTTGCTGCAGCCAAGCGACGCCCTGCTTTTCTTGAGGAAATCGAGAATGATCCCTTCGGCCCGCTTTGCATGAACTTTTCCGTCGTCCTGGGGCTTGGTCCAACCCGCACCGGCAACGAAAAGGAGACTGGCCTCCGAACGGATGGTCTGTTCGTCCTCGGGCGGGTCGTCCACCCCGATCGTCTTCGTTCTCCTGTAAACCTCGGGGGTTTCAACAGATAGAAATTCGATCTGGACCGAGCCGGGCCTGGATCTTCGAGGCTTCAGACTTCCCGGATCGGTTGTGATGATCCAGGGACGATGCGTTCGATGCATCCGGACCTCCATCCGTTGCCGGTAGCACCAGCGCTCGATTCTGACGACGCCGTTGGCGACCGCCACCTCCGTGGCATGTGTGTCGATCCGGCCCCCGAGCCGGTAGGCCACTCCCGGAAGAATGCGGGCCAGGCGAGAGGTCGCGGGCGCCAAGACAAGCGTGGCCTCGGCCTTCCTGCAAATGGTCTCAGCAGCCGAGGCGTCCGTGGCATACCGTGAGTGTTCGAACTCGGGTCCTGAAACCCCCCAGATGCACTCGGCCCCAAAACCGGCCAGCCGGTTGGCCGCTTCTTGGACGTCTCTGCCGATGATCCCGATGGTGAAATGGGCTTGGTCAAGCCCTTCGACTGCTGTCTGAACCGCATTGAGCGTCTCGAACGTGGCCTTAGGCAACAGTCCGTCGACATCGGTATGAGTCAGAAGAAGAACTCTCTCCATCCGTTTCAACCTCCGTTGTTCCCTTGCCACCGACAGATGCAACGTGGGTTTGGATTCTCCCGCGAGCGCTGGAGCCATGAAGGACAGATTCGGCGACGAACCACTCGTAGGGGCGAGGTCTCCTCGCCCCAGACTCCAGAGGGCGAGGTGATCTCGCCCCAAACTCGAGAGGGCGAGGTGATCTCGCCCCTACAGAGTGCTACGCTCATCGGGCTACTGTCCTCGGATCCACTCCGCGATCTCCTTTGCGACCTCATCGGCGCTGGCGTCTTTCACAATCCGCGTTTCGCGCCGTTGCTCGGGCGTTTCCAGGCTGTCATACGCCTCGATGTCAACACCCACGTTGACCGGAACCGCGTTTTGAATGGCGGCGAGGATCGACCGCATGTTCTCCATGCCGACTTTCGGGTTGGTCGGCGGTTCCGGCAGATTCCCCGTTGCCCACCCGAACACGGCCGGCGGGCCGGCGCAGGTTGAATACTGGTGCCGGCCACCCTCGACCCGTTCCAGCACCAAGAAGGAACCATCCTGATTCAGACTAATCTCGTCCACCCCTTGAAATTGGTCGACGATCCCGAGACGCTCGCCGACGATCTGAAGAGTCACTCCCGCTCCCCGGCTGGCGGATTCCCACCCTCCGAAGATGAGCAGCCGCGACCGGTCGAGGTTCGGAATCTTCTCAATGGCATCCGCCAGTGCGGCTGCCACGTCCCAGGCATCGGTGAAGCCGCCCGCCGACCCGTCGATGGCAACCAGCTCGAACGGTACTTTTTGTGCGACGATCATCATCACCTGTTGGAGCTTGGCTTTGGGAGCGAAGGCCAAAAGGAGAACTCTGCTTCCAGGGATCTTCCCGGCCAGATGGGCTGCTTCGTAGAGGGCATGCGCGGCCCAGGGGTCGAGGACCGAGGGGAGCATCATCTCGTTCTTGACCTGGGGACCTGCAGTTCCGGTTACCGGTTCGAGTTTCTGCAGGGGGTCCGGCACCACGCTGCTACAGACAACGATATCCAGCCCTTCCTTCATCTCGTCTTGCTCCCGTGTTTCCGCATTAGATGCAGTGGTCCATAGGGCCTCGGTTGATTATCGATTCCCATAGAGACCACCCCGTAGTTAAATATCGAAAAGCGGGATGAATTGACTTTCCTGGCAACAGGTCTCCTGAGGGCCAACGGTGCCATTCCCGGCTCCGATCACCTGGTCGACCGTGGTCGAAAACAGCCGATCTTCAATCTTCTTCCGCTCCTCCTTCCAGAAATCGTAAGTCGGGCAAAGTCGCAAATCGGCGCAGTCCGGGAGACCCAATACGCATTCTGGAAGAAAATTGTCGCCTTCGATAGCTCTGGCAACCTCCATCAGCGAGATTTGCTCCGCCGGCCGGGCGAGCGCCACGCCCCCCCGATAGCCGCGTTTTGAGACCACCAGCCCCGCGGCAATCAGCGAATTGAGCACTTTTGCGAGATAGGCTTTGGGGATCCCCGTCTGTTCGGCAATCTCTTTCTCAAGCGTCAACCTTTGATGACTTCTATCCAGACAACCAAGCGCCTGAATTGCATAGCCGGTGGTGTGAGACAGGGAAAACATAGCCGCTGAACCCTTCCTCCTTTTCCCACCCCAGATGATTCTAAAGAAACAAGATATGGATGTCAAGAATATTGTGGATACAGATATCAGCAATGTCCGTTCGAAGTTCGACGCTAGACGTGCGAAGTGCGAAGTGTGGGAAATTCGGGGGAAGGGTGGCAGGTTCAAGCCATGAGGTTCCGTTTCGGCCAGTGTGGTGCGGAGAACCTCATGGCTTGGGCCTGTTTCCAGGCACTCTCTTACCAGCCGTCATTCTGAACAACGTGAAGAATCTCACGTTGCCTGAGAGCCGGGAGGTGAGCGGTCTCGACAGTGGGTGCACCGAAGCAACGTGGGACTCTTCGCTTCGCTCCAGAGTGACGATTGGGGAAGGTACGCCGTGCGGACCACAACGTTGCCCGCCATCACACGGTCCGCACAGCGGACCCTACCGGCTCGGTTCTACCCCGTAGGGGTTGCATGACAAAGCCCAGGGCAAGCGGAGCGCCGCCCTGGGTTCGCTTGGCCGAGGATCCCGGGCAAGGGTGACCGGGCTAAAACCCGCTTTTCTACCCCGTAGGGGTTGCATGACAAAGCCCAGGGCAAGCGGAGCGCCGCCCTGGGACCGGAGCGCCGCCCAGGGTTCGCTTGGGTCGTCTTGTCGTACACATCAAAGCACCGTATAATGTGTATGCATGGAGGTGACGACCATGGGTAGAACGAACGTGGTCTTGGACGACCGGCTGCTGGCCGAGTGCCAAAAGGAGACCGGGATCAAAACCAAACGAGGCCTTATCCATCACGCGCTTCACGAGCTGCTTCGGCACCAGCGGCAGAAGAAAATACTCGAGTTGAAGGGAAGGGTTGACTGGGAAGGCAATCTGGCAGAGTGGCGGAGAGGACGTTTCTAATGGTGCTCGTGGACACCTCGGTCTGGATCGATTTCTTCGCAGGTCGCAACCTCCCCCATGTGAGACGTTTGGAATCGCTCCTGGCCAAAGGTGAGGATCTGTGTATCTGCGGGATCGTTCTGACGGAGATTCTCCAGGGCATTCGAGCAGACGCGACCTACCGAAGGACGAGGGCCTATCTTGAGGCCCTCCTGTTCCTGCCCATGGATCGAGAGGTCTTTCTCCGCGCGGCTGAGATTTACCGTCTGCTGCGGAAAAGGGGCATCACCGTCCGAAAGCCGGTGGACTGTATGATCTCTTCCGTGGCCATCGAGCACGATGTGGGCTTGCTTCATAACGACCGGGATTTCGTCCCAATAGCCGAACACTGCGGGCTTCAAGCGATCTAAGACTGTGATAGCCTCGGAACCCGTTTCTACCCCGTAGGGGTTGCGTAACGATGCCCAGGGTCAGCGAAGCGCCACCCTGGGTGGGTGTGCGGACCCGGATACGGCCTGAAAGGCCGCACTACGTACCGTACCTCCTCAGTACATCTCCCAGTCTTCCACGGGGAGCGGGAGCCAGGCGGGGGCGAACATGCGCACCATGGTGTCGCGTTCCATCGGGTTGCCGACGCAGTTATTGCCGGGTTCGAAGGACTCCGAGAGCCAGGCCGCCGCCGCGACCTGCAGGTTGCAGGTACATTTGATGGTCGCGTCTCCCGTGTTGGTGTCGCCGCCCTCCAGGCTGCTGATCCAGAAGGAGGGAGAGAGTGGGGTCATATCCGTGTTGTAGAAACGTCCGACCGGGCTCTGCGAGGGAAACTGCCTCCACACGGCGAACAGATACCCTTCGCCGTAGGCGGCCAGGTCCATGGCGCTTCCGTCTGTGAAATCGGAGGCATCCGCAATATCGTCATCCAGCTGAAGGACTCCGACCACGGACGCCGAAGAGGCCGAAGGGACCACGTCCACAACTACCGCACAGGGATGGTGTTTTCCCTCCCCGTCAAGGCCGGTCACAGCAATGAAAGCCCGGCTCCGGTTCGGTTCTCCCGTCGCTGCCATGGCCCGTTCTTCCCCCCCGGGTTCCAAAGAGACGATTCCTGTGGGGAGAGGTGCACCTTCCAGATAGTGACCCAGATCGGCAACAACGCTCCCGGTTTCACCAAAAACCGTTGCCGTACCCTCCCCGGTCCGGACGATGAACCACCGAGTTGCATCGTGTCCGGAGGAGGCCACGCTTTGCCGTGCCGGTGAATTCCGGCCCTCGTTCGGGTAAGCAAAGGTCGGCGTCACAACGTTGCCGTAATCATCGAAGATTGTGAGAACGAGGATGCTCGCTCCAGGATTCGAATATCCAAAGACCGCTCCCGCGTCACCACCTGTCATATCTTCGGTAGCCACGACAACCCTGTCGTTGAACCCCGCGATCCCGGATGTCCTGCTGCGTCCCGTGCCCGGGGTTCGTGCAACGTGGTTCTCGATGCTCCCATCGGGAATCGTCTGACCTGCTATATTTCCATGGCCTGGCCTAAGACCCCACAGATGCATTTGTCCATCCCCTCCCACGTACAATCTTGAAGAAAAGGTATTTGTTGGCTCTACAATTTCCAGATTCGCAAGAGTCTGCATTTTGTCTGCTGTCAAACTGAAGCAGGCCCCGCCTCCCAATGAGCTACCCGCCACTTCAGAGCCGAATCCGCCACTTTCGGGAGGCTGCGTGGCGGCAGCCTTAATAATAATGTCATAATCGAGATCATCAGCGCCATCTGGAAGGATTCCCGCCCCACGTTTGACAGTGGCTCCATTTGCCTGGATAGATATACGAGATGGACCGCACGGTGAGTTACCGTCGTGGCCAAACAGATATATCAGTGGCTGAGATATTCCCCGAAGGTCAACCTCCGTGTGCAGATTGGAAATATGGGGACACCACACCTATTTCGTGCCCTTTCCTGGCATTCCCACCTTCCTTTTCCAAAGCGATCCATTCAGAAAACCTCCGAATCGCCAATCAGACCGTAGGGTACACTATACGCGCCATGAGACTGAACGCCCTGCTGGAAAACGGGTCCTCACCTTTCCCCTGGATTCCCGCTTTCAGGCGAATGATGAACGACGGAACGGTTTCTTCGTCGCCAACCTCGCGAGAGCATCCGCGTGTAGGTTGGGGCCCTGCCCCAACACCCACGGGGGACCGCCGCGTGGGTGGGGCAGGGCCACCCCTCTGACACCGCGGAACAAACCTCCCCCCTCGGAGGGGGGAGATTCAGAGGGGGGTCCAGCGGGGCCGCACGGCGGGCATTATTGGCTGTGCCACTGGTCTTCGAAGAGGAAGAGGTCGTGGGCGTTGACTTGGCCGTCGGAGTTGAGGTCGGCTTTGGGGAGCTGGAACTCGTAGCAGCCCATGTCGTACGCCCCGGGGCCGTCGCGGCCTACGCCCAAGACATCTACGGGGCGCGAGTTGCCGTCGAGATCGGCCGCCGGTCCGGTGGTCGAGCCGCTGTCGATGCAGGGAGAAGAGAGCTTGAGCCGGTAGTCACCGTTTTCCGGATCGACCCACTGCGGGTCTTGGTTGACGTTGCCGTTGCCGGTACAATTTGGGATATTACTAAAGGTGCATGTGAAGTATTGGAATATCTCCGAACGGATAATGCATCCCGTGATGATAAATGACGCGGGATCAAATACCCCATTGTAAATATCACCGGGTTTTAATCCGACACCACGGTTCCCTATTCCAAAAGTGCAATTTAACATCCTAACATTACTATTATCATGAGAAAAAACAGCTGTATTATAGTTGTCATCGAATATACAATTTACAATTGTCGCATTAGTCTTTGCAAGCCAAAGACCGCCACCACACGCACCGAGAGCCCAGTTATCGAGGATCGAGCAATTGCTGAGTACCAAATTACTACGATTTGCATAGATCCCTCCTCCTTCTCCGGTTAATGTATTGGGCAAATCCGGGACTGCTGCATTGTCAACGATTCTGCAGTTGCTAATACGCATCAGCACTGCCAGGCAAAGAAACCCACCACCGATGTTATAGAAGTAAGTGGAGTTTCTGCCGTGTGTTACGGTAAATCCATCAACCACGGTATAACTCGCTCCCTTTACTACAGTCGAATTCAGTCCGGTCGCATCGATTATCGTCTTATTAGCACTCCACTCCCGGAGATCGAACTGTGTGTCGTCCTCGTTCCCCGCAAAACCTCCAAACAAGGAGACTCCAGGGATCAGCGTAATGGCCTCATTATAAGTCCCGGAGGCGACCCAAATGTTATCGCCAGTCGCGGCGGCTGTGATCGCGTTGCCGATTGACGTAAATGCAGTGTTCCAGGACAGGCCGTCGGTGCCATCGCCTGTAAGGGCCACACGGAGGATTCCGGAATTTGCGCCAGAGGCTAAGAAACAAGCGAAGAAGAACAAGGCGACGGTGACCGCAGTGTGCGTTGGTTTCCCACAAACACGTCTTGAGCTCGTGGGGCAGGTTTTCATCGTGCAGGGTTGTCGGCGAAATATCATTTCGTGTCTCTCCTTGTTTCGGCCACTTCGAATTCCGGATTTTGCAGTAATGGCGGAATCATCAATCCCACCTATTATTCCAATTCCTCGAATAGGAATTCCCCCTTATCGGTGCGTGTGCTGCTCTCCCACTCAAAGCGGTGGCCCTCTGGGTCGAGTCCCAGGGGGATATGTACGTAGTAGTCAATTTTGTCGAAATCCGGGGAGACCACACCTATTTCGTGTCCTTTCTTGGCCTGCCCGCCTTCCTGTTCCAAAGCCAAAGACTCAGAACTCTTCCCAATCGCGAACCAGCCCGTAGGGTACGCCGTGCGTACCACATGACCTAACACCCTGTTGAAAGACAGGCCCAGACCACTCCCCTGGATTCCCGCTTTCGCGGGAATGACGGAAAACGAAACGTTGTCCCCCGTTCTCATTCCCGCGAAAGCGGGAATCCACATCAAGCACGACTCTCTCAACGGCCTGCCAGCCCGTAGATTGCGCTGTGCATACCACAATGTCGCGGCGACCTTCACCCGGTCCGCACGGCGGACCCTACTGGCTGTGCCACTGGTCTTCGAAGAGGAAGAGGTCGTGGGCGTTGACCTGGCCGTCGGAGTTGAGGTCGGCTTGGGGGAGTTGGAACTCGTAGCAGCCCATGTCGTACGCCCCGGGGCCGTCGCGGCCTATGCCCAAAACGTTCACCGGGCGCGGGTTGCCGTCGAGGTCGGTCGCCGGCCCGGTTGTCGAGCCGCTGTCGATGCAGGGGGAGGAGAGCTTGAGCCGGTAGTCCCCGTTCTCGGGGTCGACCCACTGTGGATCCTGATTGACAATATTACCTTCGCCCGTATTGTCCTGTATCAAGTTGCAGTAGGTTGGAACAAGTTGTCCTCGAAAGGAGTCATGGATGATACTATTCCTCACAGCAACCTTTTCCCATACATGCAGATCCGCGCTTTCCCAATCAAACGTGATGTTGTCATCGAACGTAGAATGAGTCAGTTCAACAACCGGGCTGGGTGAAGGGTCAGTTGCGAACAAGGATAGTCCGCCCCCTACAACCGCGCGGTTTTCCTTGCTGATAAGGCAGTCTTCAGCCCTGAGCAATGGACTAGTGTCAGCGTCCTCACTAGCTCGTCCCCGCGCGTATATCGCACCACCCCAGCCTTCCGGAGACACGCCAGTACCCGGAGGGGCAACAATCGGCATCGAGACGTTGCCGCTAAGAATACACCGTTCTAAGATGGTTCTTCCCCAACATGCGATTCCACCACCAGCACTCCCACATGCGTTCTCTGTAATCGTCGAATTCACAACATGAACTTGGAATTCGTGACCTCCCCAAATGGCAATGCCCCCCCCATAATGGGTTGCCGTGTTGCTATGGATTCTCGAATCTGAAATGAAGATATTAGAGTACGAGCAGAACATACCTCCTCCACTATAGAGACTTTTATTATCTGTAATAGTAACTCTCCTTAGAACCATTTGAATATCCCTGCAATAGACACCTGCGCCAGACTCCGCCTCTCCGCCTGTGATGGTGAATCCGTCCAGCGCACAATTATTTGCCCCGACCACGGCGTGGGTTCCTTCCAGGGACGCATCAATTGTCGTTACGTTTCCCTTTGGATCACGAAGATGGAACTCCTCCCAGGTCTCCTCTCCGATAAAACCGCCGTACGCGTCAACACCGGTAGCCATCACGATCGCTTCGTAGTAGGTGCCAGCAGCCACCCAGATGTCATCGCCACTCGCTGAAGCGGTCAGAGCCGCTCCAATCGACCTGTATGCCGTCTCCCACGATTGCCCGTCGGAACTCGACCCAATCTTGGACACCAGAATCGTTCGCGCCTGTACGCCTAACGGGAGACTCCATACCACCGCCAGCAACGCAAGAGAAACGAAAACCGATGTACCCCGTGTAAGTGCAGGCATTTTCGCCACCCCAGCTCCTCAGTCCTCCTTGTATCTTGACATTTCCTCCCTCGCATGCCTAGGCTTCTTCGCCTCACATGGCGACACGCCCTCTGAACACCTCAGGGATTCACATACATGTCTTCAATGTCAATCCCGAGCGGGAGATGGGCATAGTAGTCAACCTGGAGTTTCGGCTGGTAGGGTCCTTCTCCAACGGTCACGGCTTCTTGCAGATCCTCGTTCTCATCCGAAGCCCCGTACCAGAAATTCTTTCCGTCGTGGTAGGCGATCCCGGGCACCTCGAGACTAAGGAGCGGAGTGAGAAAGTCCCACCCATGATTCAATCGATGTCCCACCCAGGTACGAGCCAAGTTGTCATCAATGAAAAACATCAGGACCTGAGGGGTAAAGTACAGGCGATAAACGTGGTATCCTTGAGTAAGGTCTGACCCTTGGCCGTCTCGGCCGAAGAATCCCCATCCTGCTATTACCCGCTTGCCCTCGTCGTCCAAACCTCCGTCGAATGTCACATTAAGGGCGATTCGTGTTGTCCCGTAGAACTTGGGATGGAATTCGAAGTCCAATTCGTGGGTATCCGCATTGTGGAACCACAGCGCCGACCCCGATCCCGAGAGGTTGCTCAGCTTTCCTCGCCAGATGTGCCATCCATAACCGAGTTCCGGATGAATGTACTCTTGGCTGTCGTTAAACTTCCGCCGCCATTGCAGTCGCCCGGCTGCTGGTGTAAGAATTTCAACTACAGATTCAGCTGTTCTTGAGGGGCCGAGTGTCGCGGGTGCGCACTGCTCTGGTTCCATCAACTTGAGTTGAATCACGCTTGATTCGGGACCATCTCCATCCGGATCTCCATAGTAAAATGCGTTCTCTTCGGGATGTTCGGTATTGTCCATCAGGTCCGGAGGAATAAGATGTAACGCCGATACACCGCGGCAGGTGCAGTCGTCACAGCACTTAGGCGGTTTAATCTTGCAGCACTCGGGGTTTTCTGTGAATCCATCGCACACGGGATCTTCCGGTGGCGCGGGACACACACAGTCCGACCCAGGCGTGGGGCAAGGCGTTGCATGACACCGAGGACCTTCCTCAGGATCGCAGCTAGGAGCTACTTCTTCACTGGGCCACCACTGAATCTTCCTGTGGCCGGCACTCAGACAGGATGTCTGGTTGTCCCAGGACCAGTAACCCTGAGTGAAATCTTCGTCGTCGAACATATCGCAGAAGTATCCCTGCGACGAGTAGCCTCCGGCATCGATCATCGAACCCGTTTGGCCTGCAAAGGTCATCCCGGACAAGAGTAAGTCTCCGAACAACACAATCTCTGAAACACCGACCTGATGGGGAGTACTTTCCGAGAAGCTCACCATGTCCTTTATTTTGATGTAACGAGCTT
>Ga0214473_10011193_pt1 | contig 10533 bp, 7 predicted proteins | sample RVTome_7_FD_203509 | JGI IMG/M metagenome (GOLD analysis project Ga0214473, IMG submission 203509) | Soil microbial communities from uranium-contaminated site in the Upper Colorado River Basin, Wyoming, United States - RVT98D197 | ecosystem: Environmental > Terrestrial > Soil > Contaminated >... | reverse complement strand
TCGGACCGCCCTGAAAGGGCAAAATAATCCAGCCCAGGGCAACGCCCTGCGGTTGTGCCGGCGTCCTTCCAGACCAGCCCTGAAAGGGCGAAGTAATCCCTTTATCCCGCCCTTTCAGGGCTCCTATGTTGTTGCATCGATTTCATCCCCAGGGCGTTGCCCTGGGCTTTTTTATCCCGCCCCTTCGGGGCTGGCTGAAAACTGACCGCTCACATCCCGGCGGCGAAAATGCTTGCCGCCTAAACTGTCACGGCCCCCCCCTCGTCCCGTGGGCGCCCCTAGGCGATTGACCGCCTTGCTCCGCTCACGGTACTATGCTTGGCTTCGAGAAACCTCGCAGCCGCCCGGAAGGAGCGCGCCCATGTCCGTTCGCATGCACGCCTGGGGAAGCGATTTCGACGAGTTGGCCAGCCAGGTTCGGGCCATGATGAACGAGATGGAGAGCCCGAACTTCTTTCGCTCGCACGCTCCGGACCCATGGGTCCCCCGGCTCAACCTGTATGAAAGGCCCGATCGCTTCGTGCTCTGCGTGGAGCTGGCCGGCGTGCCCCACGATCAGGTCCAGGTGCTCGCGGAGGGGCGGGTCCTGCTGCTGAGGGGCGTCCGCCGCAAGCCCGTGCTCCCCGAGGACCCCACCAACGTCAGCGTTCACGTCATGGAGATCGACTCCGGGCCCTTCCAGCGCCGATTGCCCCTTCCGCGGGACGTCATTGTCGAGGCCATCACCACCGCGTACCGGGAGGGACTCCTCTGGATCACCCTGCCCCGGGACACCGGACCGCAGGACTTATGACCGACCGCGACCACGATTCCGGCCCCGGCGATGGTCAGGAGCCGCACGCGGAACGGCCGCCGGAGCCTGATCGCCCGCCGTCCACGTCCCAGGATTCCGAGGGTCACGATCATGACACCTTGGAGATTCCCGAGCGCCTGCCCGTCCTTCCCATACGGGATACCGTGGCGTTCCCCGGAACGGTCATGCCTGTGCGGATCAACCGGCAGAAGTCCAAGCGGGTGCTGGATCTGGCCTTGGCGGGGTCGCGGCTGGTGGCCCTGGTCGCCCAGCGCTCCGCGGAGACCGAGGATCCGCGGCTCGACGATCTTTACCGCGTCGGCACCGCCTGCGTCATTCTCAAGATGCTCAAACTGCCCGACGGCAGCGAAACGATCGTGGTGCACGGCCTCCGCCGCGTCGGCATCGAGCAGATCACCAAGGAAACGGAGTACCTCGAGGCCACCGTCCACAGCCACGAGGACCCGCCGGATGAGCCCACCGAACTGAGGGCCCTGGCCCACACCGTCCGCACGGCGGCCGATCGCATCATCGAGCTGTCCCCCAACATCCCCAACGAGGCCCGCGAGGTGCTCGACAACATTCAACGACCCGGGGCCCTCGCGGACTTCCTCGCCGCCAACCTGTCGCTGGGCCTGGTGCACAAGCAGGAGCTGCTGGAGACCTTCGATCCCGCCGAACGCCTCCGCAAGGTCAACCTGGCGGTAGCGGCGCAGCTCGAGGTCGTGGAGCTGTCCCACAAGATCCAGCAGCAGGTCAAGAGCCAGGTGGACAAGTCCCAGCGGGATTACTACCTGCGCGAGCAGATGAAGGTCATCCAGCGGGAGCTCGGCGAAAGCGACACCCGCTCCAAGGCCCTGGACGAGCTGCGGCGGAAGATCGAGACCGCGGGGATGCCCGAAACCGTCGAGGCCGAAGCCCGCCGCGAGGTCGAGCGGCTTCAGGCGATTCCGCCGACCTCGCCCGAGTACAGCATGACCCTCGACTACGTCGAGTGCCTGGTCGAGCTGCCTTGGTCGGTCGGCACCGAGGACAGTCTCGACCTGGTCAGGGCCGAACAGATCCTCGACGAGGACCACCACGGCCTGGAGAAGATCAAGAAGCGCATTCTCGAATTCCTCGCCGTACGCACCCTCAAGCAGGACTCACGGGGCCCGATCCTCTGTTTCGCGGGCCCGCCCGGCGTAGGCAAGACCTCATTAGGGCAGAGCATCGCCCGGGCCCTCGGACGCAAGTTCATCCGCATCTCCTTGGGCGGTGTCCACGATGAAGCGACCATCCGGGGCCACCGCCGCACCTACGTGGGGGCCATGCCCGGCCGGATCATCCGCGAAATCCGCCGCGCCGGCAGCAACAACCCTCTGTTCATGTTCGACGAGGTGGACAAGATCGGCCAGGACGTCCGCGGCGACCCCATGTCCGCTCTGCTGGAGGTGCTCGACCCGGCGCAAAACTCGACCTTCAGCGATCACTACCTGGGTGTGCCCTTCGATCTGTCCCGGGTCCTCTTCATCACCACGGCCAACTACATGTCCGCCATTCAGCCGGCCTTGCGCGATCGAATGGAGATCATCGAGCTGAGCGGGTACACGCATCGCGAAAAGCTCGTCATCGCTCGGCGCCACCTGCTGCCCCGGCAGATCGAGGAGAACGGTCTCCGGCCCGAACAGCTCGTCCTCGAGGACGACATTCTCTCGCTCATCATCGCGGACTACACCCGAGAAGCGGGCGTACGCACCTTGGAGCGCAAGATCGGCGCGGTCTGCCGGGCCCGAGCCGCCGTGGTGGTGAAAGGCGCCGCCCCCAAGGCCCCGGTCACCGAGACGGAGCTTCGGGAGATTCTCGGCCATCGGGAATTCGAGTCGGAGGTGGCCGCCGCGTCTCCGGTGCCGGGCGTCGTCACCGGCCTGGCCTTCACCCCCGCCGGCGGCGAGATTCTCTTCATCGAGGCCTCGAAAATGCCGGGCAGCGGACAGCTCAAACTCACCGGCCAGCTCGGCGAGGTGATGCGCGAGTCCGCGGTGGCGGCCACGTCGATCGTCCGCAATCGCCTCGCCGACTGGGGCATCGCTCCGGAGGCCTACCAGAGCCTCGATTATCACATCCACGTCCCCGCCGGGGCGACCCCCAAGGACGGCCCCTCCGCCGGGGTGACCATGCTGACCGCCCTCGCCTCCATCCTCACCGGCCGGGCCGTGACCCCGACCATCGGCATGACCGGAGAGATCACCCTGAGCGGCCGCGTGCTGCCCGTCGGCGGCATCCGCGAAAAGGTCCTCGCCGCTCACCGCGCCGGTCTCACCCGTGTCATCATGCCGGCACGCAATCAGCATGATCTGGACGAGATCCCCGAAGATATCCGCGCCCAGATCAAGTTCGTCTTCGTCGACTCCATCGACGCCCTGCTGGCCGAGGTCATTCCCGCGGATCTGAGCCGGGCCGATGCCCGCCGGACCTCCCACCGCAAGGGGACCAAGAGCCGGCCCTCGGCGGCACCCACGGGCATCAGCGAAGCCGACCGCGCCGCACGGAACCGCACGCCCTCGCCACGTAAGCCCGGCCGAATCAGGAAGCCAGCCCGAAGACGGTGAACGGCGGACCGCGACATGGGCGCCGCCCGGAGATGTGCCGGACACCATGAGGGATTCCCTCGGCGGCGCACCCGTCCCGTTTGACAGCCCCCGCTACGGCTGTTGTGATGGACCGATGCAGACCATCGGGGCCGATCGAATCCTCGAGAAGTCGATCGCCGTCCACAGGGCGTCGGCGGCGCTCATCCCCTCCCTGCCGGCAGGACCACACGCCAGTCGGTGGCCGGTCATGGCCAAGGGGAAAGGCGCGATCCTGACCGACGTCGATGGGAACGAGTACATCGACTACTTCTGCGAGCGCGGGGCAGCCCTGCTGGGTCACGCCGACGAACGTGTGGTGGTGGCGGTCAATAAGGCCATGGCGAAGGGCGCCCACCTGAGCCTCGTAACCGAGACGAAGGTGCGCCTGGCCGAGTTGATCGCCAGCCGATTCGTCGAGATCCACCAGATCGAGTTGATCCGCACGGACGAAGAAGCCGCCGCCTCGGCCGTACGTCTGGCCCGCATCTACACCGGGCGAAAGGGCATCGTCACCTTCGATGGCGGCCCGCACGGCCATCGCGCCGCTGCGGGACGGGCTCGTGCCAATGCGTCCCTCCCCTACAATGACATTGCCGCAGCCCAGGCGGTGTTTCGAAGGCGCGGAGATGCCATCGCCGCGGTCCTGCTCGAACCCGTGGCCACAAGTTTGGGGTTGGTGCCCCCTGCCGACGGATTCCTCGAGGAGTTGCACGCGCTCTGCCAATCGTACGAGGCGCTGCTGGTGTTTGACGAGACCGTGTCAGGCTTTTGCCTAGGACCGGGCGGAGCAGCGGCGCGGTTCGGCGTCGCCCCGGATCTCACCCTCCTTGGACCGGTCATCGGCGGCGGGCTGCCGCTGGCCGCGTGCGGAGGACGCAAGGAGGTGATGAAGCACGTGAGCGGGAAAAGAGCCAAACACCGTCCCGGGCCGCTCATTGGCTTTGAGCCGGCCATGGCCGCGGGTGTGGCCGTGCTCCAAGCCGTCGGAGAACTCGACCTGTACGCAACGCTGGAGGCTCGGGCCGCTCGGCTCAGTGCAGGGTTGAGCGAGGCAACGGCGGCGGCGCGGCAGACGGCCTGCCATCGACACCTCGGCAGCCTGGTGGGGATGCACTTCACCCCCGAACAGGTCAACAACTTGGCCACGGCGCGGACGTCGGATGGTGCCCTCTATGACCGCTACGCTTCGGCCATGCTCGCCCGCGGCGTGGCGGTCGCTCCGTCGCCGTACCTGCCCATGTTTCTCTCGGCTGCCCATACCGACGAGCAGATCGACCAGACGGTCGCAGCCGCGCGGGCAGCCCTGCTCGTCGCCGCGGGAAGGGCCGAGGCTTGACGCCCAAGCGTACGCCCGGACGCGCTGGCCCGCGGGCCGCGGTATGGCTGGCCGCGTTCCATCTTGGCCCGGAAAACAGGGATCAGGCCCCATGAACCGATGGACCGTGCTCCAAGTCGTCACGCTGGTGCTCGGACTTGTCGCGGCCGTGATCTCATTCAACCTCCTGGCCAAGCACCTCAGCGGCTCGTCGGGTTCGGCCTGGTTCGAATCGGGTTGCTCGGATCGCGAGGGGCCCGGAGCGGCCAACTGCGCCGCCGTGCTCGCCAGCCGGTACGGAACTTGGCCAGCGCGGCGCGACAGCGAACCGGAAGGCACGCCCCACATCCCGGTGGCGTTCCTCGGCCTGATCTACTACACCGCGTTGGCCATCTGGATCACCGGCGTAGGCCGCCCGTCGCGGGCCCGGCGGTGGATTCACCTGCTGCCGCTTGGGGTCCTTTCCGTCGGCCTACTCTGTTCGGCGTTCTACACCTACGTCATGTCAACGCAGATCAGCGAATGGTGCCCATGGTGCCTCGCGACCCACGGGCTCAACGCGTGCATCGCCGCGTGTTTCGTGCTGATGTGGCCGCGACGCTCGAGACGTGGGGTCGCGATGTCCGGCGCCGCGTCCGGCCGCGAGCCCGCCCACCCCTCTGCCCGGCTTGTCCTGGCCACGCTCGTGGCCATCGGAGCGGCCCTGTTCGGCCAAGCCCAGCTTCTGGGAAAGGCCAACGCCGCCAAGCTGGCCAGCTCGGCCAAAGCCGGCTTCGACCACTGCATGGCCGCGGTCGATCGCATCAAGGCGGACGCGACCACGCTCCTCGGGCTCTGGCGCCGTAGCGAGCAGCGGACGATTCCGATCCTCCCCGACGAACCGCTCCGCCTGAACGGGCCCCAAGCCGCCGAGGCCATGGTCGCGGTTGTCTTTAGCGACTTCGCCTGCCCACCCTGCGGGCGTCTGGCAGAGTTCATGGAGAAGAACGTCCAGCCTCTGTTCGACCACCGCCTGCCGGTGCTGTACCGTTACTACCCGCTCGACACGCATTGCAATCAGCGCGTCTCGCGCACCATGTATGAACACGGCTGCGAGGCGGTCGCCTTGGCCGAGGCCGCCCGGATGCTCGGCGGCACCGAGGCCTTCTGGCGCGCCCACGATTTCTTGTTCGCCCACCAGCCCGAACTCAAGCGAGGCGCCCTGACTTCCGCCGACGTGGCCGTGGCTACCGGGCTTGACCCGGAGGCGTTCGCCGAAGCGGTGGATCCGGTGGCAGCGGCCCAGCGCATCGGCGAACACGTCGCCCACGCCGCAGCCTGCGAAATCAATGGCACCCCCACCCTGTTCGTCGACGGCCGGCAGGTCGACCGGCTCGCCGTGACCGAAGTCGGCTTCTGGGATTTGCTGGCCGATGAATTCTGGACAAGACTCGGCCAGCCGCGGCCCGCCTCCACCCGACGGATCACGACCGCGCCGCCCAAGCCGCTGCCACCCCCCGGCGAAGCGCCCTAGTACTGTGATTCAGAAGTTCCGCGACGCACTGAGTGAGCCGCTGTAGCGTCCTCCCCCCGTGGCGGACGTCGGGTGGCGAAGGGTTACGACGTTCAACGGCCGGAAGGGGCGCCGGTCGCTACGTAGTCGCGAAACTTGTGAAACAGCGTACTATCGGCCCGTTGAGCAAGGTTGCGGCCGCCCACGGCCGGCCCAACGGCAGCTAAAAAAGCCGATGGCGCGACCGCCTGTCGACATCTTCAACTGGCTGTCTCTGTTCTGGCAATCCTGCGATTGGCCGTCCAGCGCCCCGTCGATTGCCAGCCAGGAGTGCAGGCGATATATACACGCCGGGAGCCGGGGGAGGACTGCCGGCCACCGGCGCCGCACGGGATTGCCGCCGGGCGTTCAGCGGGGCGCCTCCATCCCGCCAAGGTCCGTTCCACTGCCGGGAGTTGCCCATCGATGCAGATCATCCACCGCCCCACGGTGTATTTGGTCGGCCGATCCTCGCTGAACGACGAGGAATTCCACCGGTTCCTCAACGATCACGGCGTCGGTGACTGGAGCACGGACACGTCCATCCCGGCGGATGTGCTTCCGGAAGTCGCCGGACGGCTGTGTTACATGAGCTTCGCCAGACCTCGCCCGGGCGGCAACGCGGCGTATCTCGAACACATCAAGGAAGTCGGGCACGGGAGCGTTCTGGAACACAGCGTCTGGAGTTTTATCATCACCGGCGTCTCGCGCTCCTTTACCCACGAGTTGGTCCGCCACCGTGCCGGATTCGGGTACTCCCAGCTTTCCCAGCGTTACGTCGACGAATCGGTCGCGGATTTCGTCGAGCCGGACTGCATCGCGGGTGATCCGGACTTGCACGAGGTCTGGCAATCGGCCGTCCAGCAGGCCCAGCAGGCCTACGTCCGGTTGGTCGAAGGGCTCCAGGCCAAGTTTGCCGCCGTCGACGACAAGACCCTGCGCCGCAAACTGGCCCGACAGGCGGCCCGGTCGGTGCTGCCGAACGCGACCGAGACCAAGATCTTCGTCACGGCCAACGCCCGCGCCCTTCGCCACTTTATCGAGCTGCGCTGCAGCGAACACGCCGAGACCGAAATCCGCGAAGTTGCCGCACAGATGTTGCAGATTCTCCGAAGAGAATCACCGGGTATCTTTGCCGACTACGAATGGGTTCCGCTGCCCGACGGCTCCAGGGCCGCGTACACCTCGCATACCAAGGTGTAGCCGCCGTTCACGGGGCAAGGGCACGCGGGCCGCGGCGGCGATCAGGACGAAGAAGTCTGTCCTGGACGCCCCATCCGCTGTAGGGAGCAACCAGTGAGAGAGGGCTGGACGTGAACATCATCGGTATCCGCGCAGAGGACAAGAGTCGTTGGGAAACGAGGGCCCCGCTGGTCCCGGAGGACGTGCAGCATCTCGTCCGTGACGAGGGAATTGGCTTTACGGTCCAGTCCTCGCCGCGCCGCGTGTTCACGGATGAGGCGTATCGAGACGCCGGGGCGAGCATCGCCGCTCGCCTCGACGACTGCCCGATCATCCTGGGCATTAAGGAAATCCCGCCCGAGAAGTTCGAACCGCGCAAGACCTATCTGTACTTCTCCCACACCATCAAGGGCCAGTCGGCCAACATGCCGGCGCTGCGTCGCCTGATGGAGCTGAAATGCCAGTTGATCGACTACGAACGCATCACCGATGACGCCGGCCGCCGATTGGTCTTCTTCGGCACGTTTGCCGGCCGCGCCGGGATGATCGATTCGCTCTGGGCCCTGGGACGCCGGCTTGCCGATGAAGGGATCGACTCCCCCTTCGCGGGCTTGCAGCCGGCCCATCGTTACCGCAACCTGGATCACGCCAAGCAGGAGATTGCCTCTGCTGGCGAGGCGATTCGACGCAACGGCCTGCCGGCGGCACTCGGCCCCCTGGTGTGCGGTTTCACCGGTTACGGCCAGGTCTCCCAGGGTGCCCAAGAGGTCTTCGCGGTGCTTCCCGTCGAGGAGCTGGCCCCGGACGATCTGGCCGCGGCCACATCCGCCAAGGTCTGTTACAAGGTCGTCTTCCGTGAGGAACACATGGTCCGCCGCCTGGACCCGTCCGCCACCTTCAACCTGCCGGAGTATTACAAACAGCCGGAGCGGTACGCGTCCTCATTTTTTCGGTACGTTCCCCATCTCACCCTGCTGCTGAACTGCATCTATTGGGAACCGAAGTATCCGCGGCTCATTACCCGCGAGCAGTTCGGCGAGCTTTACGCGGGACGCAGCGCCCCCCGGCTGCGCGTGGTCGGCGACATCAGTTGTGACATCGACGGCTCGGTCGCGTGCACGGTGCGCGCCACCACCCCCGACAGCCCGATCTACGTGTACGACCCTAGGAGTGGAGAGACCCGCGACGGCGTAAGCGGTCACGGCCCGGTGGTCCTGGCAATCGACTTCCTGCCCTGCGAGCTGCCCGTCGACGCCTCTGAGTTTTTCAGCACGTTGCTCCGCCCCTTCATGCCCTCCCTGGCCCGGGCGGACTTCGCCGCCCCGCTAAGCAACGCCGGGCTGGCGCCTGTACTGCAGCGGGCCGCCATCGTGTATCATGGCGCTCTCACCGAGCCGTACGGGTATCTGAAGGCCCACCTGACCGGCATTTAACCCCCGCAGGAGCCGGACGGTGGCCTCCGGCCCCTGGCACGGATCGTGCCTGCCCGGATTACCGTAGTGAGTTTCAGTGGACGTCTGCCCTGCGGAGGTAGGACCTGATGAACAAGGTGCTGGTGCTCGGTGCGGGCATGGTGGCTCGCCCGCTGGTGCGTTATCTGCTCGATCAGCCGGGGTTTCAGGTGACCGTGGCCAGTCGCACGATCTGCAAAGCCGACGCCCTCGTCGGTGGCCACCCTCACGGAAGCACGGCCACGCTGATGGCCGACAACACCGCCAGGCTCGAGGCTCTCGTCGCCGCCCACGATCTGACCGTCAGCCTGCTGCCCGCCCCCCTGCACCCGGTGGTCGCGGGCCTCTGCATCAAGCGACGCAAGCACATGGTGACCACCTCCTACGTCAGTCCGAAGATGAGAGAGCTCGACCGCAACGCCCGCTTCGCGGGGGTCATGGTCCTGAACGAGATCGGTGTGGACCCCGGCATCGACCACATGTCCGCCATGCGCATCATCGACGATGCCCGGCACCGCGACGGCAAGGTGGTCAGGTTCAAGTCCTACTGCGGTGGGTTGCCCGCGCCCGAGTCGAATGACAACCCCTGGGGCTACAAGTTCTCCTGGAGCCCCCGCGCCGTCTGTACGGCCGGTAAGAACCCCGCCCGCTACCGCGTCGACGGCCAGACCGTGGACATCCCCGGTCCGGAGCTATTCGCCGACGGCCGCCACGGGATGGAGGTCGAAGGTGTCGGCTACCTCGAGGCCTACCCCAATCGCGACTCGACGGGGTATATCGATCTCTACGGCCTGGAGGGCATTAAAACTATGTTCCGGGGCACGTTCCGTTATCCCGGCTGGTGCGAGACGCTGAAGAAAGTCGTGGCCCTGGGACTGCTGGACGAAAGCCCGACGACGTATCCCAAGGGCACCACGTTTGCCCAGTTCCTGCACGGCTTCCTCCGAAGACCGTCGCCGGGCGGCCTCCGCCGACAGATCGCCGCCCAGTTGGAACTGCCGGAATCCTCCGCCGTCCTCGACCGCTTCGAGTGGCTGGGTCTGTTCAGCGAGGAGGAGATCCATCCGACGCAGACTCAAACCACGCCGCTTGACGTGCTGGCGTCGCGCATGCTCAAGAAGATGAGTTATCGCGAGGGCGAGCGCGACATGATCGTGCTGTGCCACGACTTCCTCATCAGCTACGTGGGCGCCGCCGATGAGCACGTCACTTCGACCATGATCGACTTCGGCCAGACGGACGGTGACTCGTCCATGTCACGGACGGTGAGTCTCCCCGCCGCCGTCGCCGCCAAGCTCATCCTCACCCGGGCGGTGATGCTGCCCGGCGTGCACATCCCTGTCGTCCCCGAGATCTACCGCCCGGTACTGGATGAACTGGCCTCGATGGACATACGCTGTATCGAACGGACCGAGACGGTCCCCTAGGATCGCGTCTCGTGCATCTCGCCACGATGGCACCCACCCGAGCCGCGGGCGCCTGCCCTCGACCAGAAAGGTCAAGGGTCAGCCCGCGCGAACGTCCGTCCGCGGGGGTGGTCCCGAAGGTCGATGTGTTCCGTCGTGCGACGGCCGAAACGACCCGAGCCGCGGGCGCCTGCCCTTGACCAGAAAGGTCAAGGGTCAGCCCGCGCGAAACTCCGTCCGCGG
>Ga0214473_10011192_pt1 | contig 10533 bp, 12 predicted proteins | sample RVTome_7_FD_203509 | JGI IMG/M metagenome (GOLD analysis project Ga0214473, IMG submission 203509) | Soil microbial communities from uranium-contaminated site in the Upper Colorado River Basin, Wyoming, United States - RVT98D197 | ecosystem: Environmental > Terrestrial > Soil > Contaminated >... | reverse complement strand
CGAGCTGGAAGCCCGGCGGAAGGACGGCTCGATCTTTCCCGTCGACCTCGCGGTGAGCGATATCGAGCGGGGCCGCCGCTTCACGGGTATCATCCGGGACATCGAGCCGCGCAAGCGCTCCCAGGCCGAGCTCGCCCGGAGCCGCGAGGCGCTCCGATCTCTGTCGGCACGGCTCATCACCGCGGAAGAGAGCGAGCGTCGGCGCATCTCTCGGGAGCTCCACGACGACTTCAGTCAGCGCCTCGCGATGCTTTCGGTCGATATCGAGGCCCTCAAGGAGGAGAAACGCTTCGCCTCCGAAAGGGAAAAGCTCGGAGAGATGTCTCGGCGGATTGCGGACCTCACCGACGACGTGCACCGGCTGGCCTACAGCCTGCACCCCTCCATCCTCGATCACCTGGGTCTCGCCGCGGCTCTGCGGCGATACGTCGAGGAGTTCACGGTGCGGCACGGCGTCGAGGTCGTCTTCCGCGAGCGAGGATTCACGCAGGGGCTCGAGTCCCAGACTGCATCCTGCGTCTACCGTCTTGCCCAGGAGATCCTCAGTAACGTCGCCAAACACTCCGGGAGTCCCAGGGCGACCGTCCGCCTGATCGGAGCTTCGCATGCGCTTCGGCTCTCGATTCGGGACTACGGGCAGGGCTTCGACCTGGAGGAGGCGCGCCGTCGAGGGACGACGCTCGGGCTCGTCAGCATGGAGGAACGCGTTCGGATGATGGGCGGCACGTTCTCCCTTCGATCGACGCCGGGGAAGGGAACGCACGTCCAGGCGACATGTCCCCGCGAAGCGCCCGGACGCAAGGGATCTCGGGCAGAGAGCTAGAGCTCGCGGAGCCGTAGCCCCTTGCCGCCGGCACCCCGGAGCCATCCACGCCGGGGGCGCGCGCCCTCCCTGGGGCCTGGCGGAAGAGAACCCCTGGCACGGAGGACATTCACCCGCGCTTTCCAGGGTTCTCCCTAGTTCCGCTCCCCGGTCTATCGTGGATGGCCGACGGGAATGAGATAGACGGGCCGTTGGTCGGGAGGAAGGCCGAGCGCTCGGTGAAGCCTTCCGTCATCGAAGGCGCCGATGGGAACGGCGCCGAGGTCTAGGCTCACCGCTTGAAGGAGGAGGTTCTGCGCCGCGTGGCCCGCCTCGAGGTGAACGTACCGCTCGGCTCTCGCTCGTCCGTATTTGACAGCGGTTCGCTCGTAGACGGCGGCGACGACGAAGACCGCCGGCGCCTCGATGATAGCCTCTTGATCGAGGGCGGCGCGGCAGATCTCGCGCCTCAGATCTCGTTCGAGCCGCATCGCCAGTTGGTGCCCGCGGGGCTCATAGTGAAAGAAGCCCGAAGCGCTGGCGAGGTAGATCTCGAGCGGGTACAACGCCCCCGCGGAGGGTGCGGTCCGATAACCTTCTTCATGGGTGATGCCCGAATACGCCCATAGAAGCTGAGAAAGCATCTCTGCGGTGAGGGGCTCTTCGGTGAACGTGCGTTGCGAGCGCCGGCGCGCGAGCGCTTCCTCCAGTGAAAGCGGTCCGCGGCTTTCCGGTTTGGGAAGCTTCACCATGTCGCTTGCCTGGGTCGATTCGAAATGGGTTTTCGGCGTCACATCCTGAGACCTCTCACATCCCATCCCGGGAAGCAACCATGGGAGGGAGATCGCGATAACAATCCTGTCCCGAAAGAAGCTCATTCAATCCCCGCCTCCAGCGAGCGCGCAGGTGTTCCGCTGCAAGATCCGTTCCCTTGAAAGCTCCCGGGGATTCGGACCGAAGTCGCTTCGAGCGAAGCCATTGCCTCTGGATCCAGGGAGGAGCCCAGTTCCCTAACGAAGCTCGCGGGACTAGCATGTGTCGGGGAGGGCAATGTGAGAGCGTTGATGGTAAGCGCCGATGGCTTCGAGGACACCGAGCTTCTCGTTCCCTTGTACCGCCTTCGAGAGGAAGGCATTTCGGTCGATGTGGCGTCCCCACGCGCCGGGAGCATCACCGGCAAGCACGGCTACTCCCAGCCGGTCGACAGGCCGCTGGCGGAAGTGGACCCCCGAGATTACGACCTCCTCGTCCTGCCCGGTGGTCGAGCACCGGCTGTGCTGAGAGACGACGCTGTGCTCCAAGCGATCGTCCGGGCCTTCGACGCGGCCAACAAGCCCATCGCCGCCATCTGTCACGGCCCGCAGATCCTCGTGAGCGCCGGGGTGATGGATGGAAGGCAGGCGACTTGCTACAAGACCGTTGCCGCGGAACTGAAGGACGCGGGCGCTCGCTATGTCGATGACGAGGTCGTGGTGGATCGGAACTTCATTACGTCTCGGCAGCCGTCCGACCTGCCGGCTTTTTGCCGGGAGATCATGAAACAGCTCAGGGCGAGGGAGTCATCGGTGTAGGTATCTACGATTTCCGCCTCGAGCGCGGACGCGCCCTCAAATCACGGGTCATCCCCAAAGGGCCGTCGATGGATCCCGCTCGCAGACATCTTGCCGTTCACGTACCGACCCCCCCCTCTGCATCGAGACCATTACTCGCCCAGCAGGCCGAAAGAACGCACCAGGCGAACGGGTACGAGAACCGACCGTCACCACTGGCGACGGCTATCGAGGACGAGCTCCCCAAGCAGGGCGGTCCTGCCGACGGGTTCGCGACGTGGTCGATGAGTCTCTCACCGTTGCCTCGATCGTACGTTTCTCTCAGCTCGCCACGGCTGCGAGCTCCATTCGGCGAGGCGTGCTGACGGCGGCGAGAGTTTCGCCCACTTCGGAGAAGCTGATCTGCTTCGTGCCGGCTTTGCCCTTCGCCTCCCTGGCCGCGCGCTGCGCGATATCGGCAAGCGACAGGATCCCGCACAAGTGCCCCTCATCGTCCACGACCGGCAGCCGGCGAACCTGGTGGGACCGCATCCTCTTCTCCACCTGATCCAGGTCCTCGTGGGGCTTGCAGGAGTGCAGCGCGGCGCTCATGGCCCGCGACACCGGAATCCGTCCCAGCAGCTGTGCCTGGGTATAGGCGGCCATGCAGACGTCGCGGTCGGTGATCATCCCTAGCACTCTTCCGTTCTGGTCGAGCACGGGGAGGGATCCACAATCCAATTCCCACATAAGCTTGGCCGCGCGGTCGAGCGGCTCGTTGATCCAACAAGTTCGAACGTCCGTGGTCATGAGTTCTGATATTTTCATGATAACTCTCCTTGAATCATTTGTTACACAAGGCACGTGCCAGTTGAAGCCATGGCTCCCTCGGGCCGGCAAGTCCAGGTATTTCTTATGAAACGCGCAGCTTCCCGGACTCGGTGAGCACCCGCCGCCTGCCGACCTGGGTCATCTTGCTCAGCTCCCGCACCAAGCCTATAGTTTCGATCTCTCAGGGGAAACCCGGCAAAACCCCGGTTCGCCGGAAAAAGATCCCCAGGGAACCGGGGAGAGCTCCGCTCCATGATCGCGTTGAGGAGAGCGGTCTTCCCCGAGCCGTTGGCCCCGAACAAAACGTGATTCTCCCCGGCGCGATGCGAAGGCTGACGTCGTGCAGGAAAGTGCGGTCGCCTATGCCGAACGTCAGTTCTTCGACACGCAACAGATCCATGCGACACCGTTCTCGAAGCGCTTGAAGCTGGCTGGGAAGCGATGGGTCCCGATACGGCTCTTCGACGCCGGGTCAAAGCTCGTGCTTTCCCTCCCTGCCGACGATGCTCACCGTGCTGGCCTGCGGGCCCTTCTCGCCGGGCTCCTCGGCGAATCGGACTTCCGTTCCCACCTGAAGCCGGTGGAAGGCGCCGTCGAGGACGCTGTTCTCGTGGAAATAGATCTCGCGGCCATCGGCGGCCTCGAGAAAACCGTAGCCCTCGTCTTCGAAGATGCGGACGACGCGCGCGTGCGGCGGACCCACGTGCTCCTTGACCTGTCCGCGGCGGCGGCGAACGTAGTCCTCGAGCTGTCTCGTAGTTTCCTTCAAGGCGTCGTTGATGGCCAGGTAGAGATCCTCGTGCTGGGCGTGCTCGGGAGGATCGCGCGAGACTACGATCTCTTCACCGGGCACAGCCAGCCGAACGCGAACGTGGTAGACGTTCCCTTTGTGATGATGGTGGTGGGGAGCTTCCACGATGATTCGACAGGACTCGATCTTGTCGAAGAATTGCTCGAGGTTGTTCGCTCGCTCCTCCACCGCCTGTGTGAGGGCTTCGGTGGGCTCGAGACCACGAAAGGTGATTTGGATCGGGTGTTCCATGCCTTATCCCCCGGGTCTCAAGCATAGCTCCAGAATCGGCGGGAATGGTACTAGTCGAATCCCGGGTACCGCCGAGAAAGATCCCCAGGCGAGGATATGTGGAACGGGTTTTGCTTTCCATAGATTCGCGTTAGGAGCGTGGGATGCCCGTCTACGAGTTTCGTTGTAGCGCCTGCGGAAAGGAATTCCACAACGTCGAATCCACCAAGGATTACGATCCCAAGAAGGTGAAAGGTACGAAGTGCGGCAGTTCGCGGGTGGAGCGGGTTTGGAACGAAGTCCATGTGGTTACCTCGAAGAAGAGCTGAGCCTCGACCGTCATGACTGCGGCGTCGTGGGAGCATTTCGCTCATGGGGCGGACATGGGAGTCCGTGGTGTTGGCCCTTCCCGGGAGGAGGCGTTCGAGCAGGGGGCGATGGCGCTGTGCGCCCTGACCACGGATCTCGACGCGGTGCAGCCTCTGGAAAAAGTCGACGTGCACTGTGAGGCCCCGGATGATGAGATCTTGTTCGTGGACTGGCTCAACGTCATCGTCTTCGAGATGGCCTGTCGTCACATGGTGTTCTCCCGCTTCCGGGTGGTGGTCGAAGGTCACCGCCTCAGTGGCTGTGCCTGGGGAGAGAGCGCGGATCCGCAGAGACACCCGCCGGGAGTCGAGGTGAAGGGTGCGACCTTCACCGAGCTCGCGGTCCGCCGGGAGGAAGACGGGACATGGATCGCTCAGTGCGTCGTCGACGTTTGACCGGTCTCCGGTAGGGGAGTAGCAGCGATGGATATGAGTCTTTTGGCGCTGCGGGGGGAAAACGAGTGGGTGATTGCACCGCGCGGAAAGATGCGGGTTCCGGCCGTCATCTACGCCACCGAATCGCTCATCCGCGAGATGGACGACAAAGTCTACGAGCAGGTGACGAACGTCGCCACCCTGCCGGGAATCGAGAGGGCCTCGTATGCGATGCCGGACGCGCATTGGGGCTACGGCTTTCCCATCGGCGGCGTCGCCGCCTTCGACCCCAAACGAGGCGGCGTCATCTCCGCGGGCGGAGTCGGGTTCGATATTTCCTGCGGGGTACGTACGCTCCACACCGGCTTGACTCCAAAGGACCTGGAACCGGTGAAGGCGGCCCTGGCCGACGCTCTCTACCGCCGTATCCCCGCGGGCGTGGGAAGCCGCGGCCGAATCCGTCTGAGCCGGGACGAAATGAACGCCATGCTCGAAGGCGGTGCTCGCTGGGCCGTGGAGCGGGGCTACGGCCTTCCGGAAGACCTCGAGCGGATCGAGGAGCGAGGCCGCATCTCGGGCGCTCGGCCGGAATGCGTTTCCGACCATGCCAAGAAGCGGCAGGAAGAGGAAATGGGAACGCTCGGCTCCGGCAACCATTACCTGGAAGTTCAGCTCGTCGACGAAGTCTACGACGTCGAGACGGCGCGGCGGTTCGAGCTCGAGAAGGGGAGGCTCGTGGTGAGCGTCCACTGCGGATCCCGCGGGCTCGGTCATCAGATCGGCACCGACTATCTGCGAAAGATGGTTCTGGCGGCCGCGTCGTTCGGAATCGAGCTTCCCGACCGGGAGCTCGGCTGTGTCCCCATTGAATCCCCGCTCGGCCAGGATTACCTCGGCGCGATGCGCGCGGGAATTCACTGCGCGCTCGCCAACCGGCAGATCATCACCCACCTGGTAAGGCAGGTCTTCGCCGAGGTTCTTCCGGCCGCGCGACTCAGCCTCCTCTACGATGTTTCCCACAACACCTGCAAGGAGGAGGAGCACCTCGTCGATGGAGAGAAAAAGCGGCTCTTCGTGCATCGCAAGGGCGCAACCCGCGCCTTCCCGCCGGGGCACGCCGATCTTCCCGAGGCGCTCGCCGACGTCGGGCAGCCGGTCCTTATCGGGGGAACCATGGGAACGGCGTCCTACGTGCTGGTAGGGACGCGGGAAAGCATGGACCTCGCCTTCGGCTCCGCCTGCCATGGCGCGGGCCGGGCCATGAGCCGCCACGCCGCCCTCCGGCGCTGGCGGGCGCGCGAGGTCATCGATGAGCTGGCTGGCCGCGGGATCCTGGTGCGAGGCCACTCCTTCCGCGACGTCGCCGAGGAGGCGCCGGGCGCTTACAAGGACGTCTCGGCGGTGGTGGAAGCGGCCGACAAGGCGAGGCTGGCGAGCAAAGTGGCGAAGCTCCTGCCTGTGATTTGTATCAAGGGATAGCAGGGAGTGGGTAGGAAGGAGGCTATAGCTACCATGACAACGACGAAGCAGATTTCTCATGACCAGTGGAAGGATCAATTCGACCGGTTCACCAAGCGATACCTGAGGGACGCTCGACCGGAAACCGCCAGAATCGAGCTACTCTCTCCCTTGCTGGGCGATCAGGTCGAGGCGGAGGCGGCCCAACTCCAGGGAATCTCGTACGATCCCAGGAGCAAAGTCCTGGAAGTTCTTATCAAGAATATGGACCATCTCGTCTTCCATCCGAAGGAAATCTGGGTCTGGGAAGAAGCGGATGGATTCTTGCGCAGTATCGAGATCGTCCGCGACGATGGCACGAAGGAGATCCTGACCATCCGCCGTGCGGGATGAGGAGTGCGTTCGATTCCTGCGGTGGGCTCTTCCACTCCTCGGCATGCGCTGGGCCGGGTTTCGCAAAGTCCGGCGTCAAGTCTGCCGGCGCATCGCGCGCCGGATGGAGGAAATGGGCTGCGCCGATACCGAGGCCTATCGCACTCACCTTGCGCGCCACGAGGAAGAGTGGCGGGTCTTGGACGGTTTGTGCCGCGTCACGATCTCGCGCTTCTATCGTGACCGGCATGTATTCGATGCTCTTCGGACCGTCGTCCTCCCCGAGCTTGCCCGCCGGGCGCAAGCTCGGCGCGCTTCGGAGCTGCGCTCCTGGAGTGCCGGGTGTGCGTCGGGCGAAGAACCCTACACGCTCCTTTTGATCTGGCGGCTGGAGCTCGAGCTTCGGTTCCCGGGCGTTCCCTTGACCGTGCTGGGGACCGACACCGACCCCGTGCTTCTAGGCAGAGCGAAGCGCGCGTGTTATCCGGAATCGAGCCTTCGCGACCTTCCTGAGCCCTGGAAGGACCGAGCTTTCTCGGTCGCGGGAGAAGAGCTCTGCCTCGACGAGCGCTTCCAGGCTGGGGTGGATTTCCGGCTGCAGGACGTTCGCGAGGAGCGCCCCGAGGGATGCTTCGATTTGATACTCTGCCGAAACCTGGTCTTCACCTACTTCGAGCCGCCACTCCAGCGCGAGATCCAGTCGACGCTCGCCGACCGCCTCGTTCCCGGCGGAGCTCTCGTCGTCGGCGCCCGGGAAACGCCGCTTCCCGGAGACTTCGAGCCATGGCTCGCGCGCGCCGGAGTCTACCAAAAAGCGGAGTAGCGAAATCCACCTAGGGCTCGGGTCTCCCGGTAGGGCATGCATTCGAGAAAGTAGCGGCCATGACGACCTCGCCGCGGTCGGCGGCCTCCTGGAACGCTTGCTTGAGACCGTCGAAGAGATCCTGGGCGCTTCCGAGAACGAGTGTGCTCATCGCGCCGGGCTGTACTTCGAGACCTCGTGAGCGGAGAACGCTCAGGAAGCCCTCGATAGGCTCCGACAGAGACGTCTGGCGCAGAGGATAAAGACTGACCTGGGCGGATACGAGTTGCACGGGACCTCCTTCAATCGTCCGAAGACAGCCTCAGAGCGGTGGCGATGAAATCGCCGCACGGGATCAGGGACCACGAGGCCGCCCACCTCAGGTCGCCGCGAGCCCGGCTCCCGGCGCCTTCTGCCGCGAGTCGCCGTATCTCGACGGGTCCGAAAAAGCGGGCTCGCCGCCACACGGGGCTCGAGCGGAGCCGCCGCCCGAGGGCATAGAGGCTGAAACGGTTGAACGTGCCGAGGATCAGCCCGTGGCGCGCGACGCGGACCGCCTCCTGAAGCGCCCGCACGGGCTCCGGAAGGAACTCGAGCGTTGCGACCAGGGCCACGAGGTCGAAGCTTCGATTAGCGAAGGGGAGCGCGGAAGCGTCCGCCGCGACAACGGCGCTCGTTCCCAGGCGCCGCGCCTCGGCGAGCATCGTCGTCGAGATGTCCATGCCGACCGTCGCAAGTCCCTGGTCTTCGAACCATCGGACGAAGTGACCGGTTCCGCATCCCACCTCGAGGAGAGTCTTTCGCTCCGGAAACGTATCGAGGGCCTTTGCAAGAAGCTCTTTCTCCATGCGATCCGCGGAAGCGCCGGGACCCAGGTACCAGTCCTCGTAACGAGCGGCGACTCCCGGGTCGTCGAACGGGTTAGCGCTGGAGGACACTAGCCGAGCACGAGCCGAATCGCCCAGAGGAGAGCGAGCCCGGCGGCGAAAGAGGAGAAATTGACGAGGTTGACCGAGACACTGTGATGTTTGTTGACCTCGGGAACCAAATCCGAGGCGCCGATATAGATGAAGTTCCCCGCGGCGAAGGGAACGAGTGCTTTGACGTCGATGGTGGCGGAGGCGGCGTAGGCCACCAGGCTTCCGAGGAGAAACGTCAGACCGGAGAGAAGGTTGAACAGCAGGGCCTGGCCCTTCTTCCAGCCGCCGTGGATCAGGACGCCGAAGTCACCGAGTTCCTGCGGCACTTCGTGCGCGGCAGCCGCGAGCCAGGCTCCCACGCCCAGCCGCACGTCGAGCAGGAACACTCCGGCGACGCCCACACCGCCGAGAAAGTTGTGGAGGCCGTCCCCGAGCAGGATCAGGTAGGTGAGCGGCTTCTTGCACTCCGCCGAGGCACGATGGCAGTGGTGCCAGTGAAGGAATTGTTCCAGCGCGAGAAACAGTGTGAATCCCACCATCATCCACAGGGAGGCGTCCGCCGTGGAAAGGCCTTCTTCCGTAGCCGCCGGAAGCATGTGGAAAAAGGCGCCGCCGAGAAGTGAGCCCGCAGCAAAGGCGACCAGCGGTTCCAGAATCCGCTCGAGCGTCTCCGGACGAAGCAGCAGCGTCGAGCTGCCGACGAGCGAGAGGAGGCTCATGAGGATTCCGCCGGCGACGATGAAGCCGAGCGTCGACAATTACACCTTCTGTCGCGTCGAGTAGTCCGCCGTCATTACGAGGTCAGTCGCGTATCACCGGGCGATCGATCAGGTTCGCATTGTACAGCACGTGGGAATCATCCAGGCCCGGAACGCGCGGAAGACACTCATCGTTTTGATCGTGACCATCTCGCGTTGTATGTTTGCTCTCGCACGCCTCGACCTAAGCCGCGTCATGACCGAGACAGCACAAGGTGAACTCCGCGCCGCTCCCGCGTTGACGATCTTCGGGCCGGTGCCCTCGCGCCGTCTCGGACGGAGTCTCGGGATTGGCAACGTGCCCGTGCCGGTCACCTACCGCGACCACGTCTTCTATGTTCGTCGGTTTGTGTGAGAAGCGCTCCACCTCTCATCGATGACGGCGTATACCGTGCTTCAACGCGCTGCCGGGCCGAAGACCAGCGAGCTCGAGGTGGAGATCGTCGAGCGGAAGGGCCTTGGTCATCCGGACACGCTCTGCGACAGCATCATGGAGCAGGTGGCGCAGGCCCTCGCGCGCATGTACCGGGAGCGAACCGGCGCCGTCCGCCACTTCAACTGTGACAAGGCGCTTCTGGTCGCCGGCGACGTGAACCATCGGTGGGGCGGGGGCTCGGTCGTCGCGCCGATGCGCCTCATCATGGGTGACCGTGCAACTTTGACCTGGAAAGGCGAGACTCTGGATATCGCCGGCGTTGCCGTCGGGACCGCTCGAGATTGGATTCGCAGCCACCTCCGTCACGTGGATCCGGTTGCGCACGTCTCGTACGACGTCGCCATGAAGCCGGGGTCGCTGGAGCTGGCAGGCTTGTACGCGCGGGACGTGGTGTCGAACGACACCTCGGCGACCGTGGGCTACGCGCCGATGACCGAAACGGAGCGGCTGGTCCTCGAGACCGAGGGGTTTGTGAATTCCGCGGGTTTCAAGACTTCGTTCCCCGAAACAGGCGAAGACGTGAAAGTGATGGGGGTGCGAACGGGGCGGAGTCTGCAGGTGACGATGGCCATGCCGCTCGTCGACCGATTCCTCGCCGACGAGGGAGACTATTTCGAACGCAAGGAGCGAGCGCGCGGGGCCGTCCTCTCACACCTGCGCTCGCGGCTGGGGACGATCGACGAGGTGTCATTGACGGTCAATGCCACGGATCGACCCGGCGCGGGGCTCGCGGGTATCTATGCGTCGGTACTGGGCATATCCGCCGAGAGCGCCGATTCGGGTGAGGTCGGCCGTGGCAACCGTGGAAACGGGCTCATCTCGTTCAGTCGGCCCGGAGGCTCCGAAGCCATAGCGGGCAAG
>Ga0214473_10011191_pt1 | contig 10534 bp, 16 predicted proteins | sample RVTome_7_FD_203509 | JGI IMG/M metagenome (GOLD analysis project Ga0214473, IMG submission 203509) | Soil microbial communities from uranium-contaminated site in the Upper Colorado River Basin, Wyoming, United States - RVT98D197 | ecosystem: Environmental > Terrestrial > Soil > Contaminated >... | reverse complement strand
CTCCAAGCGAAGAAGGCGATGACCGGGGTCATGCTGGACGCGAAGATGCTCGAGGAGAAGCTGAACCTCTTGGCGACGCGGCGGCTGACCAAGGACACGATGCTCACGGTTCTGGACCGCCTCTTTCCCAAGCCGGTGATTCTGGCCGGGGACGATGCCGCAGCGGCGGGCAAGGTTGCCGCGGCGACTCGCCGGGACAACGTGGTGCTGGCCGTCCTCAAGCTGTTCGAGAAAAATGACGGCGACCGCATCCCCGAGATTCGCGGGACCGCCTACAACCTCCTGAACGCCGTGACCGAGTACACGGACCACGAACGCCAGACCCGGATTCTGACCGATGGTCAGACGATGGAACAGGCGCGCGCGGTCAACTCGATGTTCGGCACCGGAGCCGATTTCAAGTCGGAAGCTCTGGACACGATCTTGACCCACACCGTTGACAGCCCGACGCACTCCCGCCAGACCTACGGCGGGGGCGTGGCCGTGGCCGAGGCGGTTGAGACGACCAGCGGCCCGTCGCAAGCGGACGTGGACGCCGAGGTCGAGCGCATCCTGCGCGCTTCGTAAGGCGGGACGGCTGGACACCTGTCTAGCCGCAAGCCTTCCGCCGAGGGCTTACGGCTCGACAGGACGCAAATCCCGGGCGCTCTGGACAAGCGCCCGAAAAAGGTGGACAGAGACAATGGCAGAGCAAAAGTTTTTCAACTTCTACACGGTGCCCGAGAAGATATGGGTGAAGGCTCCGTACTGGTCGGACCGCGCCTTCCCGCTCGTGCTGGCCGAGAGCGGCTTGCACCTGATTATCCGCGAGGAGTTCGACAACCGTGGCACGAAGCTCGGCGAGGAAATCAACGGGCCGGCCACCACTCAGACCTTTGCAGAGGCGGGCGCACGGAGCCTCAATGACGTTTCCTACGAGCTCCGCGAACACGTCATCTTCGTGGCCCCGCCGTATCAGTGGGAGCAGATCACCGCGCGCAAGGAAATCAGCGGCGCGACTCCTGAAAGGCGGGTGGCGTGATGGCGGACGTCAAAGAGACCACGGTTCGGTTCGTGTGGTGCACCGTCTGCGATTTCTTCAAGGAAGTCGTGGGACTGGAAGCTGCTCAGGCCACCGCAAAGCAGCACGAGGCGGCTGGTGGTGTCCCTCGCTGCTGGCACTCCTGCCGCATCTCCATCGAGTATGCAAAGCAGGTCAGGCCATGACGATAAAGACCACGCTCATAGAGCCTGGGGACCCCACGGCGATCGTCCCGCATAAGCTCTACCTTGTTCGGGTCGAAGGCGAATGGGCCATCGGGCGATTCCTGACCGTGCCCGGGACCCACGGCTGGATGTTCAGGCCGAGCAAGAGTCAGCGCATCTTCGCTCTGCTCACTCTGGTAGAGGTCTACGAGTTGAACGTGCAGCACAGCCCCGGCAACGGGCCGGGCGGAAAGAGCAAGGTCGTACCATTCCTGAAACGCGCAGCATAGAAGTCCGGTGGACACCGGAAAGAAAGGTGGACAGAGATGAAAACGAAAGCAGCAAAGCAGCAACCGCTGGCGACGAGCCCGCGGTCATTCCCTCCGAAGCCTGTCGAGATCGGCAAGGCGCAAGAGGTCAAGACAGGTCGGGCACCCGCGTCACAGTGGACCGGGACTCTCACCTTCGGATTGATCTCCCTGCCGGTGAAGCTCTACACGGGCCCCAGGTCGGACAAGAGCCTCGGCTTTCACCGGCTGCACGATGCTTGTCACGGGTCGCTGAATCAGCAGATGATTTGCAAAGCCTGTGACGTCACCGTCGAGCCCGCGCACATCCTCAGCGGCTACGAATTCGCAAAGGGGCAGTTCGTGATCGTGGACAAGGACGAGCTCAAGGCGTTCGAGCCGGAGTCGAGCAAGGTCCTGGACGTGGGCGAGTTCTACCCGGCCAGCCAGATTGACCCCATCCTCTACGAGGAGAGCTACTTTCTCTCCCCGCAGGACGGTGGGCATCGGGCGTTCCACCTGTTCCGCCAAGCCATGCGGAAGGCGGACGTGGTCGGCATCACGAAGATGACGACGCACGGACGGGAGCACCTGGTCGCCATCCGGCCCTTTGGCGAGGGCATGGTGGTTTCGAAGCTCTACTACTCGAACGAGGCGAAGGCGTTTGAATTCCCGGCGCAGACGGAGACGATCACCGAGAGTCAGGTCAAGCTGGCGACTCAGGTGATTGCCGCCATGACCGCCGAGACGCCGTTCGAGCTCGGCCAGTACCAGGACACCTACGCCGCGAACGTCCGCGGTCTGCTGGATGCCCGGGTGAGCGGCAAGGAAGTGGTCACGCCTACCGTGAAGGCGCGGGTTCCGTCCCCGACGAACATCGAGGACGCGCTCACCGCAAGTTTGGCGGCGGCGAAGGCAGCGAAACGGAAGGCCGCATGAAACGCTTCTGGAACAAGGTCCGTAAAGAACGCGGCGGTTGCTGGCTCTGGATGGGAGCAAAGAACAGAGACGGCTACGGTCTAATCTGGCATCGCGGACAAGCGCGTCTCGCTCACCGCGTTGCATGGGAATTGAAGCGCGGGAAGATTCCAGAAGGCATCTGGATATTGCACCGCTGCGACACTCCTAACTGCGTTCATTACGGACACCTGTTCCAGGGCAATCAACTAATGAATATGAGGGACTGCGCCAAGAAGGGTCGCATCGTTGTTCCGCGATGCAGCGGAGACCAGCACTACAATCGTAAAAAGACCCACTGCTTGCGCGGTCATAAATTCACAAAGAAGAACACAATTTGGCGTAGGACCAGCCGCCACTGTCGGCGTTGTAGAGCAGATAGGCAACGGCGCACTCGTGCTCAGCGTGTCCACGGGACGCGGTGAGGACGGGTGAGAGCCCGGCCCCGGAGCAGAAAGGAAGTACCTGGGAAGGTGCAACCGATTCGCTCCGGCATCTCTGTCCAAGAGAGGCGGGCGGGCCGCAAGGTCCGTCCGCTCCCTTAAAGACGGGAGGCAAACGATGGTGAAATATCTGGACGAAAGCCGCATGATGGCCGTGATCGTTATCACGGGCCTGGTCTGCTTGGCAATCGCAGCTTGGCCCGCGCTGGCTCGTTTCTTCACCCAGGCGCTGCACCTTGTGAAATGAGACCGCTCGGATACAGGTGCTCTCCCGAGACGCTCGAGCGAATGCGAACTGGCATCGTCAAAGCTCTGGCGTCGGAGAAGGTCCGCCACAAGATGCGCGTCGCGCGGAAGATGCGAGAGGCGCGCAAAGGATGCTGGCCGGCTGGCAGACGCCACGGGCGCCCGAGCGACCTGCGATTTCCAGCAGAGCTCGTCAAACGTCATCAACATCCCCACGGAAGCAAGATGCGCTACATGGCGGGATGCCGGTGTCTACGATGCAGGAACGGCAACCGCGACTATGAGCGCAAGATGGTCCTTGATCGTAAGCGGCTAGGACCGAACGACCTGGTCCCGGTCAAGAAGGCACTGGCTCACGTGAAGTGGCTGCGCTCGTTCGGCATGGGCCCCAAGACCATCGGAAAGCATGCCAAGATTTCCAAGACGTCGATCCGTGAGTGGATGTACTCCGGGCGGTCGCTCATGCGGCGCCGGAACGAGGCGCGGGTCTTGGCCGTGATGCCGACTCTCCAGAACCTACCGCGCAACGTGAACGTGGACGCGGCTCCGACTGTGACGCTCATTCGTAAGATGATCAAGTGGGGCTACACGAAAACGCTCATCACCCGCGATGGCCTCGGCACCACGTTCGGCGGCTTGCAGATTCGTTCGCTCAAAGGCAAGACCGACACCGTCATCGTCAGGACGGCACTTCGAATCGAAGCGTTCTATTCCCTGGTCGCGGCAATGCGGCGGGTCTGGACCCAGGCGCGGGGCCGGATGCCTGCACGGCGTTACGTCTACTGGAATCACCGCCGCGGCCGGCGACCTAAGGTGCCTAAGGTCTCACGGCTTGAGCTCCGCTCTTTTCCTGTGACCTACGATTGGAATTACATTTACCCTCAAGAGTTGAAAGATGTGATGTCGCTGAATCGGAATCTGAGGAAGCAGTACCGCAAACTCGCAAGGAAAGGACAACGCCATGCCAAGAAATAAACTGACAGACCTGAGGAATCATCTGTTCGAGACGCTCGAGCGGTTGACTCAGGATGACAAACCGATGGAGGTCGCCCGGGCGAAGGCCGTCTGCTCGGTTGCTCAGACCATCATCAACAGCGCAAAGGTTGAGGTCGATTTCCTGAACGTTACCGGACGCGAGGTCAGGGGCGGCGACTTCTTCGAGCGGCCGGCGCTTGAGGCCGAGAACCGGGGAGAGAAGCCCACGCCGATCTCTCACTTGCGCGCTGGCAGGAGGGGCTGACCATGGGCAAACAGAACAAGGCCCCAAGGCCCTACACGCCTCCCTACCGCTTCGGACGGCGGCGTACTACCCAGGAAGCCAAGGCCGCCGCCGAGCTCGCCCAGGACCAAGACCGCCAAGCTCGATTCACCGGCGAGATCTTGCGCCTGGCATTCCTATGGGACCGCGGTGTTGCCGAGTACGAGGACTTTTTCACAACTACCATCACCAAGAAGCTCGCGAATCCTGGTCGCTCCTACATCCGAGCTTGGCAGAAACAGCACGATGAGCTCCGGCGCAAAACGAATCAGCTGGAGACTGCTCTGCGTGGCGCAATTGCCGGAGCCCGCGGGCTACTGCGATGATTCAAGCCCTGGCAGATCCCGCCAAGCGCAAACGGGCGGCGGAGGTCGTTGTGTGGGGTACTCCGGCGCCGCGCAGACCCGTGATGTTGAATCGGGCACAGATCGAACGCCGCGTCGAAGAGCTCCTGACCAGGCTCGCGCGCGCACAGGAGAAGGAGGAGACATGCGGAAGGAAGAGCTTGACCCCGACGCCGTAGACGAGTTCGTCTTCGATAAAGCCTACGTAGACGCCCTGGTCCCACGCCTGAAAGCCTTCCGGGACTTGGTGAAGGACATCCCGGACGCTGAGATTGAACGCTGGTGGCGGCTGACAAACCTGTTCGCGGGTAACGACGCCGACGCCGCCTTGCCCTATGTCAGACTCGACGCGACGGCCGAGCTCGCGCTCCTGGTCATCAACGCGGAGGAAACGTGCCGGCGACGGCGGGAAGCCGATGCAGGTGGTTAACTTTGGTCGCGCGAAGATCCGCGTTCACGCCGAAGGCTGCGTCGGATGCGGCACGGAGCACTCGACAAGCTGGCATCCGGCGATGACGGTCAAGGTCCAGGTCGGCGGTCATAAACTGGATGTGCAGTTGAACCGCTGCGGCGACTGCGAGTACGAGAAAAGTAAGGGCCGAGCGGTTGCCTCACGCTCAGCCCCGACCCCTTGAGCCGCTGGACAACGGCTCCCTGCTTTATCTGGCCCTCGGGTGAGGGCGGCTCCCTTGCGGGAACGTGGACAGATGAGTAAAAGGTGGCATAGATGCGGAATCAAAGTCAAGTGCCATTTCCACAAGAAACACCACTTTTCTACAGGATGTCCACAGTCAGCTTGCAATTATCCCTTGCATGCTGGTAGGTTACCAATATAGAAGGAGACCCATGCCAGACTACAACGAAGTGAGCTCGACGCCAATCATGATCTACCCGAACCCGGAGCAGCGGTCGGAGATCGTCGCCGCCGCAGCCGCGGAATTCGGACCGCGTGGCTTGAGTCGCTTCATGTTGGACTGCGCGATGCGCCGCGTCCGTCAGATCAAGCGGGCGAAGCGCCGCGCGCGCATGGCGAGAAACATCAAGCCCAAAGACCTCCGCGAGTAAAGGACAGGTGGACAGAATGGGAAAGGAACCGACAGCACTCATCAAGACACGGGTCCGTCCGGCCCCGCTCCGTCCGGCCCCGCTCGCCGCTCAAAAGACGACGCCGATGCAGCTGCTAGCGATAGCGGTAGCGAAGGACGCCGACATCGACAAGCTGGCGAAACTGATGGACCTGCAGGAACGATGGGAGGCGCGTGAAGCGGAAAAGGAATTCGTCATCGCGCTCTCCGCGTTCAAGCAGAGCCCAACAAAGCTCAAGAAAACTAAGAAGGCGCACGTTACTCCCAGGAGCGGCGGCACCGGATTCGACTATTGGTATTCGCCGCTTGGCGAAGTCTCTGCCGCGATCAGCGCAGACCTGGCAAAGCACGGGTTGTCGTTCCGCTGGTCGGTCGAGCAGATTGAACAGAGCATCGCGGTGACCTGTATCCTGCAACATGAAGCCGGCCATCGTGAGCGCACAACGCTGAAAGGATTGCCCGACGACAGCGGCGCAAAGAATCCAATCCAGCAGATCGGTTCTACTGTCACTTATCTCCAGCGATACACGCTGCTCGCCGCAGTCGGTCTTGCGCCCCAGGATGACGGTGACGGCCGTGTCATCGAGGCCGGGACAGGCAAGGAGTCCCGAACGAAAGCAGCGGCACAAGCCGGAACCGATAAAGTCTTCGAAGGCATCATCATGGAGACCGGGACTGGCTCCGCGAGAGCATTCGGCGGCGACTACAAGTGGGTACTCCTGAACAACGTCGCGGAGAAGCTGTTCAGCTTCAAAGCAGCGCACTGGCCGATGTTGTTGGCGGATCGCCGCGTCCGCCTGACCGCCCTCGAGATGCAAGCACAGACGAAAGCGTTCTGGAACATCACCGAGGTCGTGCAGGTGGACACCCTGGACGAACCTCCGGCCACGATCTTGAGCCGGATGTTCCCGGACGCCAAGCACACCAAGACGCGGCGCCTGGTCATGGAGCTCCTCAAAGACGTGCAGCCTTACAGTCTGCACTCGAAGGTCCTCACCGCATTTGAGAAGCGCATGAAGGCCGAGCAGCCGTCCACCGAGACCGGCATGATGGCCGAGCTCGACATCGCCAAGCAACAGGTCCTGGAAGAAGCGGCGATGCAGAAGTCCGAGGAAGGTGGCCTGTTCGATGAACCTCAGTAAGCCGGAGAGGATTCGACCCGACGAGCTCCAGCTTCCGCCGCGTGAACTGGAGCAGGCCGCTGCGGTCTGCCGCCAGGTCATGGGCCTCAAGGTGGTGGATGCCGACAGCTACGCCGTCGCCGTCGAGCTCGGCAAGACAATCAAGGCCGAGATCAAGGGCCGGCTCGAATTCTTCCGTCCCATCAAACAGTCCATGGACGCCGCGAAGCAGACGGTCCTCGACGCCGAGAAGGGAGCCATCGCTCCGCTGAATCAAGCCCTGGTGCATCTCGACAGCCAAGCTACGGCATGGCGGCGCGAGGAGGAACGTAAGCTCGCGGAGAGGCGCAAGGTCGCAGAGGATGAAGCCAAGAAGCGAATCGAGGAGACCCGCGCGGCGGAAGCGGCCGCAGCCCGGGCGAAGGGACAGGAGAAGCTCGCCCTCGCCCTCGAGACAGCCCCGGTGGACACGCCGAAGGACCTGGTACCGAGCACTATCCCCGCCGTGAGCGGTTTGAAGAAGCGAACGAATTGGAAATTCCGCGTGGTGGACGCCGCGCAGATCCCGCGCGAGTACCTCACGCCGGACTTGGTCAAGATCGGTGAACACGTCCGAGAGCAGAAGGAGAACGCCAAGATTGCCGGCGTAGAGGTCTACGCTGACGACCACACTATTTGATGGGCTGGCGACGTAGGTTCCACAGCTTTCAAGAATTATGCACAGCAATTCCACCGACGGAGCTAGAATTCTCTTGCAGCGACCCTCCGTTCTGATTGAAAATTCGCCGCACTGGACAGCTGGACGAATGAAGCGACTTCTTCCAAAACCTTTTCTCGACGAGCTTTGTTTGATCACCCGGGACTGTGGAGCCGTCCCGGCTGTGGTGTGGGTATGCATAACGCAGCTTGGGCTGACAGCTGCGGGTGACATCTCAAAGAAGCTGTGTGTGACAACCGCAGCTGTGATGGAAGCGATGAATTCACTCGCCGTCCGGACTGAGTCTCCGTCCGGAGACGTAAATGCAAAAGACGTAAATCGCAAAGACGTAAAAGGACCCGCGCAGGTTTTAGAATTTGGTTCTGCTTTTGACTCTGATCCTGCTCTTGACTCTGACTCTGAGCCTTTCTCTCTTACAGGAGAATCTTCCCAAGAAACGAATCAGGCAAAAGCTCAACGCGCGCGAATGAAACTGCACACCCAGGTCCGCGCGTTCATCCAGGAACAGTACCGAGAACGCGTCGGGCTGCCCTGCCCGTGGGATGGCAAGACGGCGGTTCGCATGGATCGCTGGCTCCGCGGCCATTCATGGGAGCTCGAAACTATCAAGACATGCGTGGTCAACCGCTTCGACTCAGACTCCGAAGTCCCGAGCCAAGCGCCCGCGCAATGGATTGAGAGACTGGACAAGTTTGCCGATGGACCCCTGGACAAGTACGGCAAGCTGAAAGGAAAGCATGGCGACCAACAAGCAAGCAATCGCGCGGCGCTGGTCCGAGGACTCGGGCTGGCGAGCCCATCTGGCGTTGATCCTGGACGCAATGGCAAATCTGTTCAACGCAAAGCTGACGCCGCAGGTGGTGACGTGGTGGAGGGAGAGTCTCGGCTCGTACCCAATCCACGTCATTGACCAAGCGTTCCGAAGCTACATCAGCCAGCCGATGGATTATCGGCGGGCCCCACTCCCGGGAGACATCCTCGCCGTTTGCCAGCGCATCGTCTCGGCGGAACGCGACAATGAGATGGTGAAGCAGGACCGCGAGCTTCGCCGGGATCGTGAACTCCATCCCGACAAGTATTTCAGCCTGGCCGACGTGATGCGTTCGATTCACGAGGTCATGTCGAAGGCGGACATGGAGAAAGCCGCAGCCCGCGAGACTGCGGCGCCGGCAGACAAGCAGAGGAAACGGAAGAAGTAGCACTCCAAAACTTGGAGTCGGAGGATTTTATGCGTCCGCATCTTGTAGCGAAGGTCAAGCGTGAGCAGGAGAAGGCGAACCGCGAGACCGAGAAGTTGCAGCTGAGCAAGGCCTTCATCAAAGAAGCGAAGGAAGCGGACAAGGAAATCCGTGACCGGTGGGACAGCATCGAGACGTCCCGACTGGAGGTCGGCCGGCTGTGCCGCCAATTCTCCGCAGAGAAATATCACCTGGCGCTCGGCTTCCCAAACTTTGGCGAGTGGGCGGCGAACGTCTTCGGCAAGAGTGCCGCGACGATCTTCGCGCAGATGCGCGTCTCGAAGCTGCTCACGGAGAACGGGCCGGGCAAGATTCCCGACGCGGATCTTCGTGACATCAACCCATCGAACGCGATGTCACTCGCCAAGCTGCCGCCGAAGGTTCGGACCCTCCGGCGCATCGTGGAAGCAGCAAAGGTCCTCACGAACAAAGACTTCGAGGTCCAGCACGTCATCCCCGCCCTCAAGAAGGAAGGCATCACCGATGCCGACGAACCCAAGGTGCGCGTCGGGCCCTGGCTGGTCCGCACGAGCATCGCGGACATGGTCAAGCAAGGCAACGATATCGCCATGCGCCTGAACCGCGACGTGGCCGCGGAGGATCAAGAGCATGACATGTCCGCCATTGAGAAGGCCCTCCGCTCGATCTACGCCAGCTTCATCGCGGAGAACGAAGGCGAATACGACGAGCTCATGAAGTCGGACGCGGCCGCGGACGCCGCAGCGGTGAACGAGAAGCACGGGCCTGGGTCCAAGGAACACCGCGAGGAGATAGCCGCTCACGGTCGCTGAAATGCCCAGACTGATAAGCTCGAAACAAAAGTGGTGTCGCGCTTGCCGGGATGTTCATCCCATCGGTGACTTTTGGATGAACCGCGGCAAACCGATGTCCATTTGCAAGAAGGCCAGGAACCAGGCGTTATTTGAAAAACGGGAAGCGCGGCGAGCGCCGAGACCCTGCATTGAATGTGGCACGCCCTTCAAACCTCAGCATCTAGACACGAAGTTTTGCAGTAGGAGATGCAAGGCGAAAGCTGGTGGTCGGCGGAGGCTCGGCAAAGAATATAAGCGCACCTGCCCTAATTGCAGCACTCAGTTCACGACAAAGCAGCCATTCCAAAAGTTCTGTTCTCCAACCTGCATCGGTAGTGCTCGATCGTTCAAGAGAATCAGGAATAGACCGCAGAATCCACTACGGGCTGCCAGACTGAACACCCCATGCCTTCATTGCGGAGGTCCATGCCGACAGTTCAGGAGTAAGTATCGCAGCAGGACAGCTAAGTTCTGTTCTCGTCGCTGTACGGTTCTTCATCGGCGCGGCGTGAATCATCCGGCATGGCGTGGCCCTAAGCTCAATGATCGTGGCGCGAATTGGCAAGATCGCGCAAAGGAAGCAATCGAGCGCGACGGTAACATTTGCCAGATTTGCAAATCTGAGCATGTGCCACGGCCTACAAAGGCCGGCTGGTCATGGAAGCGCCCTCCCGTAGACCACGTCGTTCCCTACAGGCTCGCACGCGAAACGAGTAAGGATCCGAACGCTCTATTGAATCTCCTGACGGCTTGCATTTCGTGTCACGGGAAAAAGACGCCACTGGAGAGGCTACTGCTCAAGGGTGATGTCGTTGGCTTCCTGGGTGGCCTTCGTATCCT
>Ga0214473_10011190_pt1 | contig 10534 bp, 7 predicted proteins | sample RVTome_7_FD_203509 | JGI IMG/M metagenome (GOLD analysis project Ga0214473, IMG submission 203509) | Soil microbial communities from uranium-contaminated site in the Upper Colorado River Basin, Wyoming, United States - RVT98D197 | ecosystem: Environmental > Terrestrial > Soil > Contaminated >... | reverse complement strand
CATCTACGTTACACATGACCAGGAAGAGGCCCTGTCTATCTCCGACCGGATTGTCGTGATGTATGACGGCAGGATCGAGCAGGTCGGCACGCCATTCGAGATATACAACTTCCCATCCACGGCCTTCGTCGCCAACTTCGTCGGAACTTTGAACACCACCGAGGCAGAAGTCATCGATCCCAAGGCGTGCACCCTGCGACTCGAAGGCGTACAGCTACAGGGTGCCGAGGGCTTCGATGGCAGACTCCCGGGCGAAAAGGTTCGGATTGCCATCCGGCCCGAGCGGCTGAATTTTGCCTCGGTGGAGAAGAAGGCCAATCTCATTGACTGCACGATCGAGAACATTACGTTCCTCGGGGCGGTTGTGCGGGTGCAGCTCGGGATTGGTTCGCAGAAGTTCTACATGGATACGTTCAACAATCCGTTCCTGGAACTTCCGCAGATCGGCGCCAAGACGCAGATCACGTGCTCCCGAGAAGCCGTCCTGGTCTTGAGCCGCTAGTCTCGTACCTCACCGCATCGTTGCGGAAATCGAACTTTCATAAGAGCCTCGCCCAGGAGGGCCTTCATGTTTCGTCGATTCGCCAAGCGTGAAAACGTCTTCGTAAAATTGATCCGCGAACAGGCTTCGCTGACCCTGGAGGGCCTGGAGGCGCTCAAGGCCTATCTGGTCACGCAGGATCCCGCGGCCTCGGCTCTCTTGAATACCAAGGAGAAAGAGGCCGACGAGGCCCGTCGCATTTTGATCGACGAGCTTAACAAGACTTTCGTCACGCCGTTCGATCGGGAGGACATTTTCGCCCTTTCCCGCACCATTGACGACGTGCTCGACTATGGCTACAGCACGGTCAGCGAAATGGATATCCTCAAAGTGGAGACCACCTCCTACATGCAGCGTATGGCCTCGCTGCTCCGGGACGCGGCCTACGAGATTCTGATGGCGGTCGAACGCCTCCAGGATCATCCGGGAGTGGCGAATGACCACGCCCAGCGTGCCAAGGCGCTTGAAAATCGCGTGGAAGACGTATATCGCGAGGCGATTGCCGACCTGTTCAGCGGCGCCGAGGACATTGCGCACGTGGTGAAGATGCTGAAGTTGCGGGAGGTCTACCGCCATTTGAGCAACGCCGCCGACCGGGGCGATGAGGCCGCCAACGTCATCGCCGACATTGTTGTCAAGCTGACCTGAGCGCGCCGCCCTCCCGATGACCCCGATCCTGCTGGCCGCGATCGCACTGGCCCTGGCTTTTGATTTCTTGAACGGCGTGCATGATTCAAGCAACATCGTGGCCACCATGATCTCGTCGCGCGCGTTTTCACCGCGCGTGGCCCTGGGCACCACGGCGGTGGCGGAGTTTTTGGGCCCGTTGATCTTCGGCGTGGCTGTGGCCACCACCATCGGCAGCGAGATTGTCGACCCATGGACCATCAGTGTGCCGATCATCCTGGCTGCCCTGCTGAGCGCCATCCTCTGGGACTTGCTGACATGGTTCCTCGGCTTTCCCAGCAGCTCTTCTCATGCCCTGGTGGGCGGTGTCCTGGGAGCGGTCGTTGTGGGCGCCGGCTGGCGGGAGATCCACCTGGCCGGTTTGGAAAAGGTCCTGATTGCGCTCTTTGCGTCGCCCATCGTCGGGTTCGTGGTGGGCTTCCTGCTGCTGAAATTGATACTCGCCCTCAGCTGGAGCGCGACGCCGCGCATCAACACCGTTTTCAAGCGAACCCAGATATTGACCGGGATCGCGCTGGCCCTGAGCCACGGCACAAATGACTCGCAAAAGACCATGGGTATCATCACTCTTGCCCTCGTCACGAGTGGATACCTGAAGACGTTCGCCGTTCCGCTGTGGGTGATCCTCCTGTGTGCCACGATGATCGCCTCTGGCACGGCCGTGGGCGGGTGGCGCCTCATACGGACCCTCGGCGGCAAGATCTTCAAAATCAGGCCAGTGGACGGATTCACTGCCCAACTCGCCTCGGCCGCAGTGATCATCGGCGCCTCGCTTGTGGGCGGCCCGGTCAGCACGACGCAGGTGGTCAGCTCTGCCATCATGGGCACCGGCACGGCACAAAGGGCGAGCAAGGTCCGCTGGGGTGTGGCGCAGGAAATTGCCGTCGCCTGGCTGCTTACAATCCCGGCCTCCGCCCTCGCCGCGGCGGGGATCTACTGGATATTGGCGCATTTCATCTCGTAGGGGGTCATTGGTCCCGCCCGTTCGTCGGACGATGCCACGAAGCGGCGCGCTCGTATCTGACGGTGCCTCGGGGAACATCCGAAAAGCTCATTCACCAGCTCTTGTAATGGTCTCTTAAGGAACATAGCGGCTGCACAGGACGTCAGAGGAGCGTGACGGGCACCCCGATCCGTGGGAGCCCGCGAAGACGTGAACTCCTCGTCGTTGGCGCGGCTCTGTCGAATAAGCGTGCCACTTGTCTTTAGAAAGGACTCTCCCATGCCCGATTTCAAGAAGCCCTCAGAAGCGGACCTGCGCAGCAGATTGACGGCGGAGCAATATCACGTGACGCAAGAGGAAGCCACGGAGCCGCCCTTCCGCAATGAGTTCTGGAACAACAAGCATGCCGGCATCTACGTGGACGTGGTATCCGGCGAACCCCTTTTCAGTTCCCTGAACAAGTATGACTCGGGCACGGGCTGGCCCAGCTTCACCCAGCCGCTGGAACCAGAAAACGTGGTGACGCGGACCGATTTCAAGATGATCCTGCCTCGCACCGAGGTGCGCTCCAAGCTGGCGGGCTCGCATCTTGGGCATGTGTTCAACGACGGGCCCGCGCCGACGGGGCTCCGCTTTTGCATGAACTCCGCGGCGCTGCGCTTTGTGAGCACCGAGGACCTGGAAAAAGCAGGCTACGGCCAATACGTCACGTTGTTCTCCGGAAAGACTCTGGACAAAAAGTAGCCGTCCTCGAAGCCTGCCGTCCCAGACCCATGGATTTGCGCGCGCGTCGGCATGGTTGCACGGGCGCGGCGCGTCGTGCCCATCCGCGGGGCGGGGGTGAAGGGCTCGCAAGCGCAGTCCTTTGCTGTCGTCCGCCCGCAACGGAAAAACAAAGGGGAACAATGCGAGGGCACCAACGGGCGGCTTTGTCCTGGCGAGGACGGAGTGCACATGCACCGATGGCGCCACCGACCCTTGCGCCTCGTGGCGCCCTGGAGCGATCGCCAGGACAGGCAAGGGCGGGCGATGCTCGCGTGATGTTCGCTCGCTCAAGCAGCGGCTGCTGCGGAGGGTGAGGGCTTGGCGGCTAATCCGCAATTCAGATCGCATGATGTTGTTCTCGGGTCGGGGATGTGTGCATGGCGGACGATGGGGAGATTGTATAGAACAAGTGTTCTAGTGTCAAGAGGCGCGGAGTCCACTGCGTAGCATGGGTTATAGAGTTCTGGGGGAGAGCGGGGTTAGAGGCGCTCAGTGAGCTGATTGGGACCTTGGGCGGCACGTCGCAGGGCAGCCCAGCGCGTGAACAAGCTGCCGAACGTCCATCTAGCCGCACGCCCGCGAATTGGCCATTGAAATCGGTCGTGCAAAGTTGTACAAATAGATAAGGGGGCGATTGGCTTTAGCGTTGGCCGGGGGGCTTACAGGTCGCATCATCCTTTGAGAAGCTGTGGATCGTGTTAGCTGATTGATGTCGAGCTACGCTTCATCCGAAACAGACGTGTATGCCGACGTGCAATGGAGGTGAACCATGAGAGGCCTGCTCACCTTGTGTTGTGCCGCGTCCCTGGTGTGCCTGCTCCTATCCGGCTGCAACATGCCGGGATCCGCCGTACCCACGCAGATTCCTCAGGTCGGCAGCGTGCGGACCTGGATCGATGCTCCGCTGGACGGCAGCAGCATTCCATTCGCGCCTTATGAGATTGTGCTGCACGCTTACGACCTTGGCGGCGTAGCGCAGGTGGAGCTGAAGGCCAACGGCAGCCCATTGGCAATCCTTCCCAATGCCAATTCGGAGCAGAACTTGGCGACGCTGAAGTACATGTGGTCACCGCGGGCGCCGGGGAACTACACGCTGAGCGCTCGCGCGCAGGGCGGAAATGGCCTGCCGGGGAGTGAGGCGATTGCGGTCATCACCGTGGTCGGTGCGACGCCGACACCCGTGATCACGGTGACTCCCGTGGTCAGTTTCACGCCCACGGTGGTCGTTTCGTTTACGCCCACCGTGGTCCCAAGCTTTACACCCACCCTTATTCCCGCTGAGCTGGCCTTCACGCCTCAGATCTCTGCCAACGAGTTCTTCTATGGCAGCTGCGGATCCAATCAGATGACAATCCAGGTCTACGCGACCGGCCCGAACCTGAGTGGCGTCTTGCTGTTCCTGAAGCTAAAAGACCAATCCAGCGGCGCGACGACCGACTGGGACGGCGGGTCGGCCATGACGCCGTCAGGGGATGGATGGTTCACGCAGACTGTCAAATCCTCGTCCCTGGCGGGCGCCGACAGCATGAGCGAAGCGTGGCTGCTCTACCAGTTCATTGGCACGGACAGCGCATCAAAGACTATCGGCCGAAGCCAGGTCTACAGCGACATAGTCCTGACATCGTGCGGACCAGTATTTCGACGGGTTGTGACGCCCACACCTGTGCCCGGCGTCATCGTGCCGCCCATCCGGCGGATGCCTACAGCCACATTGATTCCTCCACCCAAGTAGCAACAAGCCAGTGACAGGAAAGGAGATGATCCCATGAACACACGCAAGATGCTGATAGGCTGCGGTGTGGCTCTGCTTGTTGGCTTGCTGCTGGTTGCGGTGGGGCTGGTGGTCAGCACGCTCCTCCCCAAGAAGGGTCAGCCGGCAACAACTGGCCCTGCCATCTTGGTCAACATCAACCTTCCGCTGAATGGTGCAAAGTTGCCGTTGAACGAGCCGGTGAGCGTGTATGCCGAGGCCGTAGGCGGATCGACGGTGCACGACTTGGAACTGTGGGTGGACGGCGCCTTCAGTCCGACCAAAATGGACTCATCGCCGCCGGACCGATCCCCGCTAAATGCGGTCTGGCTGTGGAAGCCTGCGGAAGAGGGCGTGCATCGCTTGATCGTGCGTGCCCTCGGCCCGGGCGGAGAGGCAGTGAATTCGAACGTGGTGCGCGTATCTGTGCTGCCTCGCGACCAGATCGCTGCCCTGCACGTTGCGACCCTTGCGGCGGATCAGCTACCACCTTCCATTGCGGCCCCTGAAGTGGGAGCCGCCGGGGCGCCAGAGGGAAGCGGCGGCGGGGTCCCCGAGCCTCCACCACTGCCGCCAGAGCCGCCGCCGCAACCTCAGGATCCGGCACCCGGACCTGTGGGAACGCCCGGCTTGCAGGGGACAGTCAATGGATGCGACGTGAATCTGCTGATCCAGGATAATTCTGACGACGAGGACGGCTTCTATCTCTACCGCTTTGACCCTACGAGCACCGGCTTCACCCGCGTCGCCACATTGGATAAGCACGCAGGCACCGGAGCCTTTCCGTATCTGGATCCCGGACTCGGGCTGGGAAATCACACCTACTACATCACCAGCTTTGTAGGCGTGGCGGAGACTGGCAGCACTCTCATCAACCTGGAGATCACAGAACCGCAGTGCGCCGCGGCCAGCCCGCAGGCCTTTGGGCTGCAGGACGCAATCCTCACGACCACGAAAGCCGTTGACAAGATCTACTGCTATCTTTCGGTCAATGGCGGACCGTGGTCTCGAATCCCGCCTGGCAGCAACACGTTCATCTTTCCGAGTCCAGCAGGATTCGATCTCGGCGACTATCTCAACAATCTCATCTCGCCACCGCCGCCCGGCGGCGTGACGTTGGAGTTGGAATGTTGGGGCTGGAGCGGAGGGACGCTGGTCTATTTGGGGTATCTAAAGCAGGAGGTTGGTGCCGGTCCCGTTGAGTTGATTGCTCAGGATTTCTCGCTGATTGGCCAGGGTCTGGAGATCGTTGGACCTGAGACTTCGCCTTCCAACCCCTCGCCTCAGATCGCTGCCCCCTATAACGTGAATTTTGCGGCGGACTTTGATGATTGCATCGCCCATACGGGAGGCGTCTTCACAGAGCAGGTTGCCGCTGACATATGCAATAGCACGAAGATCGGGTTCACGATCCTGACCTGGCATTGGTTGCCGGGCTGCTGGTTCCCCAAACCTGGTGAAACCTGTCCCTACACGGTCGAGGATATTGAAGGCTATCACATCTATCGGCAAACCCCAGGCAACGATCCTGTTCAGGTGACGTATGTCGTCGTACCCAAGCTCCATGTCGCGATGATCTCTCCGGGCTCCAGTGCAGGGCTGATGATCCAGCCCGAATATTTCGTGCGCGCCTACAAAGGCAGTCAGGAGTCACAGGATAGCGCTCATATCGCCGGTGTTCAGCCCAAGTACACGGTCACGCTGACTAACCCCTATTTGTGGGAAGGAGCAGTACTGGGAGAGAAATACGAAGGTCATCTGCTTTGCCCAGATGGTTTTGGACCCAACTATGGCGAAGCTGCGACTGATCCACCTGTCTTGGTGGGGTATTCCTACACTGCGGCTGACTCTTCGATGCCGGGCTGCACACAATACTGGAGCACTTTCCGCGACGGCCATATCGTCTTCGACCTGTCCTCGATCCACGGCCAGGTGACCGGCGCGGTCCTGCGCTGGCAGGTAAAGGGCAATAGCGCGGCAGGGGGTGGGGTAAAAGGTTATGTTTCTTATGGCTGCTGGATCCCGCTCGTTGACCAGAATTCCGCCATCATCGCCAACTATCCGCTGTCTGGCGGATACGATGTGACCACGCAGGTGCGCGCGTGGGTTCAGGGGCTGCCCAACAAAGGCTTCGCTCTCTTGAGTGGTGACCGCACCCTGGCCTGGGCTGCAGGCGAGCGGTGCCAGGAAACATTCGGCGACTTTGAGTTGGACGTAACCTATACTTCTCCCTGAGCATAAGGCAGGCAGAAGTACGATCCGATATGACACGCCCCGCAGAGATTTGCGGGGTGTGTTGGCATCACTGCATGCGGTCGCCGGGCAGGGGAACACAGAATTGATGCCTAGCCGGCCGCCGTAGCTTCGGCGGAATCGAGAGCGGACGAGGCCCTCGTCCGCTTTCTGTTGCAAGGCTGGTCTGCTACGGGAGCTTGACGCCAAGTTGGGACAGGATGCCGCTCACGCCGCCACCCGGTGTGCTGGCGACGTTCAGGTGAACAAGATTGTCGTTCTTGACGGTGAACGTGCTCGCTTCCCGCCGCCGGGAGATCTGCTTGCTGCTCGCGGGCAGCGCCGGGATGCCCTGAAATTGTCATTCGGATTCGATGTGGGCGGAAGGGATTTGCTGCGCGAGCGCGCAATGACCGGGGGCAGTTGAGTCCACAGGGGCAGGCGCGGCCGTCCGGATGGAGGGAAAAACGCTGGCGGGTCTCTCGGGGCGAGGGCATCGCCGTTCGAAGGCATATCTTCGCATTCCGATGATATTTGTCCGGTCACGGAACTGGCATGCGCGGCCCTCTCCAGGCAGCAACAGGCGTGTGGCTTGGGCCAATTTTCGATTTGTCATATGCCAGATGCGACATTTGTCACTTGGAGTGGGATGCATGACGGAATACTATGTTATCGATAACGGGAACGCTAACGTTGACTGCGAAAGTGGGAAGGGCAACCATCCGTCAAGTCGCGTCTGCAGCGGGGGTATCGACGCAGACGGTCTCGCGCGTGATCAACGAACGCCCCGACGTTTCCGCGGAGACTCGCAGCCGCGTACAGGGGGTCATCGAGCAGCTTGGCTATCGGCCCAGCGCTTTGGCCCGCAGCCTGGTTCAGCAGCGCAGCTACACCCTCGGCGTGGTGACGGCCGGCTTACGCATCCTTGGCCCTTCGCGCACACTGGCCGGCATCACCGCGGAAGCCGCCGCCGCCGGGTACGCGCTGCTCCTTGAAGAGCTACCTCGCTATGATCTTGACGACACCGCGCCGATCTTCGAGGCGCTCCTTTCGCGCCATGTGGACGGCATCATCTGGGCCGTTCCGGAGGTCGGCGCGAACAGGAATTGGATCGACCGTCGTCCGGTGCAACCGGAGGTTCCCATCGTGTACTTGACGATGGAGCCTCGTCAGAACATGTGGGTGATCTCCATCGACAACTATCTGGGCGCACGACTTGCGATGGATCACCTGCTTGCGCGGGGCTTCCGAAGGATCGCGCATATTGCCGGTCCGCTCGACTGGTGGGAGTCTCGCCAACGCATGGCCGCGTGGAGGGACGCATTGCAGGACGCCGGTCTGGAGGCGGGTGACAAGTGCTGGACTGAGGGGGACTGGTCATCGGCGAGCGGGGAGGCAGCGGCCGACAAGCTCTTTCAGCAGTATCCGGAGATGGACGCCGTCTTCGCGGCGAATGACCAGATGGCCCTCAGCGTTCTCCATCAGGCACCGCTGCATGGCCGCAGGGTGCCGCACGATCTTGGCGTTGCCGGATTCGATAACATCCCCGAGTCCGCGTATTTTCGACCTGCTTTGACAACCGTCCAGCAGGATCAGTACAACGTGGGTAAGGTGGCCGTGGAGGAGATAACCAGGATCATCGAAGCAGCTTGGAAGGGAGTGGCAACCATCGAGCCCAAGTCCATCATGTTGGCTCCCACGCTTGTCGTGAGGCGGAGTTCGGATCGCCTTGCGAACGACGACGAAGGAGGTGGAACGGCATACGAATGATAGATAGGACAGGGCAAGGAGGTGCCCGCCCCATCACCGGGGCGTCGGAGCAAGCACCTCAGCGTGCGCCATTGGGTCCCGGAGAGCATGGAGCCCGATCGCACGACTTCATACGAACGAGTCGTCTCTGTGCACTCGAATGCACACCAAAAAGGAGAGAAGCCATGTTTCGCATCAAGACAATCATGTTCGTGACAGTCGCCGCCGCTCTGGCTCTCGCAGCCTGCGCGCCGGCACCCACAGCCGCACCGGCTGCGGCTACAACCGCACCGGCTGCTCCGGCGGCGACCACCGCACCAGCTGCACCCGCAGCCACTGAGGGCGGCGCTCCGGCGGCTGGGGCTGGTTGGTGCTCCGGCACCAAGATCGTCTTCTTCCCCGGCGGCGCGCCTGGCGGCGGCTTTGAGACCGTGGTTTATAACGGCGCCTTGGCGGCGGCGGCGGATACAGGCGCGGATGTGCAATACGTCTGGTCCGACTGGAATCCGGAGAAGATGATCTCCCAGTTCTCTGAGGCCGTGGCCACCAAACCGGACGGCATCGCGGTCATGGGACACCCCGGGAACGACGCTTTTGCCCCATTGGTCGATGACGCTGAGTCGCAGGGTATCCTGGTCACAGCCATGAACGTCGAGCTGCCGGGCCTGCAGGACAAGTACGGCTCCAACGGCTTTGGCTACGTGGGCGCCATCAACTACAAGGCTGGATTCGCTCTTGGAAAGAAAGCTGTGGAGCTCTCCGGTATCAAGGCACCCGACAAGGCCTTCGTATGGGGTCTGGTTGCTCAGGCCGGTCGCGGTGAGCGCACCCAGGGCATTCTCGATGCGCTGAAAGAAGCGGGTATTGAGGTCGTCTATCAGGAGATCGATGACGCCACCAACAAGGAGGCCTCGGCCGGTGTCCCGGTGTTTACCGGCATCATGTCGGCCAACCCGACCATCAAGCTGGTCATTACCGATCATGGAAATCTCACCGGCACGCAGCAGACCTTCTTTGAGGCTGCGGGGTTGGGACCGGATGATGTCTACGGGGCCGGTTTTGACCTCTCCGGCGCCACCGTGGAGGCGATACGCGGCGGCTGGACAGACCTGGTAATCGACCAGCAGCAGTTCCTCCAGGGGTACATGGCGATCTTGCAGCTCTGCCTGTCACATAACTACGCGTTCTCAGGGCTGAATATCGACACGGGTTCCGGCTTTGCCACCAAGGACAACGTCGAAATTCTGGCACCGCTGGTGGAGAAGCAGATCCGCTAGTTTCAAGCAAGGTCCCGGCCTCCACTGCGCATTCCGCGCATGGGAAACAGGCCCGGGACAAGATGAGCAGGGCTAAGTGGCTCCCGGATACGTCGGGACATGGAGATAATTCTTCTCCCGCCGGGGGTCACTTAGCCTTTATCGAGCGTCTGCTATTTGATGCTATTATTGGACGAGACAGATTCTCCGTCGTTCGGCCGCGCGCAAGTCGGAGAAAGAACAAAGGGAGTTTTGCCCATGGATTATCGTCTGGAACTCAGACACGTCTCCAAATCCTTCGGCGAAGTGCAGGCCCTTCAGGATATCAACTTCCAACTGGGGCGCAACGAGATTGTGGGCCTGTTGGGTGACAACGGCGCCGGCAAATCAACCCTGATCAAGATCATCACCGGATACTACCGCCCCACATCGGGGGAAATTCTCTTCAACGGAACGAAGGTCGACGACCTTACTGTGCCCCAAGCCCGGCAGTTGGGTGTCGAAACGGTGTATCAGGAAAGAGCCCTGGCTGAGCTGCAGACGCTGTGGCGGAACATCTTTCTCGGACGCGAGATTACCACGGGCATGGGTTTGCTCGACATTGCGAGAAT
>Ga0214473_10011189_pt1 | contig 10534 bp, 11 predicted proteins | sample RVTome_7_FD_203509 | JGI IMG/M metagenome (GOLD analysis project Ga0214473, IMG submission 203509) | Soil microbial communities from uranium-contaminated site in the Upper Colorado River Basin, Wyoming, United States - RVT98D197 | ecosystem: Environmental > Terrestrial > Soil > Contaminated >... | reverse complement strand
GCCTGGTGGTCCAGTTCCTGCTGGCCTTCTCGCTGCCGGTCATCACGGTGGCGCTCGTGGAGCTGCTGTTCGACAAGCGGTTCGGGACGCACTTCTTCGACTCGGTGGCCGGCGGGGACCCGGTGCTGTGGCAGCACCTGTTCTGGCTCTTCGGCCATCCCGAGGTGTACATCCTGGTCCTGCCCGCGATGGGCATCGTCTCGGAGATCCTGCCCGTGTTCAGCCGCAAGCCGTTGTTCGGCTACCAGTTCGTGGTCTTCAGCGGCATCGCGATCGGCTTCATCGGCTTCGGCGTGTGGGTGCACCACATGTACGCGGTCGGACTCGGCCCGATCGCGAACACCGCGTTCGGCATCTCTACGATGATCATCGCGATCCCCACAGGCGTGAAGATCTTCAACTGGCTCGGGACGATGTGGAAAGGCGATCTCACCTTCCCGACGCCCATGCTGTTCTCGATCGGGTTCGTCTCGATGTTCGTGATCGGCGGGTTGTCGGGCGTCACGCACTCGGTCGTGCCCTCGGACTACCAGCAGACCGACACGTACTACGTCGTCGCGCACTTCCACTACGTGCTGTTCGGCGGTTCGATCTTCGGGCTGTTCGCCGGGATGCATTTCTGGTGGCCGAAGGTATTCGGCCGAAAGCTGAGCGAGGGTCTCGGCAAGGCCACCTTCTGGACGATGCTCGTCGGCTTCAACCTCACGTTCGGGCCGATGCACGTGCTCGGCCTGCAGGGGATGCCCAGACGGATCCAGACGTACCCGGAGGAGCTCGGGCTCACCTTCTACAACCTCGTCTCGACGATCGGTGCGTTCACGATCGCGGTGGCCGTGTTGGTCTTCCTCGTGAACGTCGTGCTCACGCAGCGTAAGCCTCGGGGCGAGGACGCGGATCCGTGGGACGCCCGGACGCTCGAGTGGCTGACGACGTCGCCGCCACCCGAGCACAACTTCGACGAGATCCTGACGGTCCACGCGCTCGACGAGGCTTGGCACCGCAAGTACACCGAGACCGAGGACGGTCACGTGCTGCCGGTGCCGGCCGGAGGCTCGGGGTCCGAGCCTGCGCACGGCGGCGGCCACGCCATCCACATGCCGTCGCCGTCCTACTACCCGCTCGTGGCCTCGCTCGGGCTGCTCTTCTTCGGCTATGGCCTGATCTTCTCCTGGTGGCTCGCCGGCGCGGGCGCGGTCGTCCTGCTGGCCGGCCTCTACGGGTGGGCCCTCGAGCCCTCGGCGGAGTAGGAGCGATCGTGCAGGAACCAGTCGCCGTCCACGCCTTCGAGAGCGAGCACGAGGACACGAGCACCGGCCTGCCGAACACGAAGCTCGCGATGTGGATCTTCCTCGCGTCCGACGTGCTTCTGTTCGGTGCGCTCATCACGAGCTACGTCGTCTATCGCGGCCGAAGCGTGGTGGGTCCGTACCCGAACGACGTGTTCGACATCCCCTACACGTCCGTGTCGTCGTTCGTCCTGCTCGCGAGCTCGCTCACGATGGTGCTCGCGCTTTCATCGATCCAGCGGGGCGACCTGCCCCGGATGCGGCTGTGGCTCCTCGCGACGGCGCTGCTCGGCCTGACGTTCGTCGGCGGCCAGGTGTACGAGTTCACGACGTTCTACGAGGAGGGCCTGAGCCTCACGACGAACCTGTTCGGCACCACGTTCTACGTGCTGACCGGGTTCCACGGGACGCACGTCGCGATCGGCATCTTGATGCTGCTGTCGGTCTTCTCGCTGTCGTTCGGCGGGCAGATCACGCAACGGGACTCGCTCACGGTGGAGCTCGTCGGGTTGTACTGGCACTTCGTCGACATCGTGTGGATCGTGATCTTCACGGTCGTGTACCTGGTCCCGACGGGGCCGTAGGAGGGCGTGGTGGATCAGGCCGGAACGACGACTGAGCACGAGGTCGCGACGCCGCCGCCTCACGGTGGTGGCCGCTGGGCCCGCCATCCGAGCCCGAAGGAGTACGTGCGGATCGCGATCATCCTCGGGCTCGTCACCGCGGCGGAGGTCGCGATCTACTACATCGACTGGATCCACGAGCACCATCTCCTGATCCCGCTGCTGTTCCTGTTCGCGATGGTCAAGTTCGCGCTCGTGGTGCTGTGGTTCATGCACCTCCGGTTCGACAGCCGCACGTACGCCCGGTTCTTCCTCATGGGGCTCGCCGGTGCGATCACCCTGTACGTCGCCGTCCTGCTGATGTTCCGGACCTTCACCGCGTAGCCGATGCCAGCCTTCCACGTGCATCCGGACGTCATGCTGCTCCTCGGGGGGCTGTGGGCCGCCTACCTCCTCGCCGTCCATCGGCACCGCGAGGGTGACCCCGCAGCCGACGAGGGTCTCGGTCGCCGGCGCGTGTTCTTCTCGATCGGGATGTTCGTGCTGCTCTTCGCGTCCACCTGGCCCGTCCACGACCTGGCCGAGGACCGCCTCTACTCGGTCCATATGCTCCAGCACATGCTGTATACGCTCGTCGCGCCGCCGCTGCTCCTGGCGGGCATCCCGTCGTGGATGTGGCGCGGGTTCCTCCGCGTGCGCCCCGCCGCCGCGGTGTTCCGGCTCCTCGTACGGCCGCTCGTCGCGCTCGTCCTGTTCAACGCGGTGTTGCTGTTCACGCACTGGCCGGCCATCGTCGAGGCATCGGTGAGCTCCGAGCCCCTGCACTTCGCGCTCCACGTCCTCGTCGTGGGATCCGGCATCGTGATGTGGTGGCCGGTGATGTCGCCGCTGCCCGAGCTGCCGGCGCTGTCGGCGCCCGGCCAGATGCTCTACCTGTTCTTCCAGTCGCTGGCACCCACGATCCCGGCGTCGTTCCTCACGTTCGGGCACAGCCCCCTGTACCCGGTGTACGCGACCTTCCCGAGGATCTGGGGCGTCGCCCCCCTCGAGGACCAGCTGATCGCCGGGCTGCTGATGAAGCTCGCGGGCACCGCGATCCTGTGGGGCTTCATCATCGCGATCTGGTTCCGCTGGTACGCGCGGGACGCCCGTGAGAGCTTCGACGCGGTGCGGCTGGCCGGGGTGGAGCGCGACGTGCGAGCGGGGATGATGGAGCAGTGAAGCGGACCACACGAGACCGCCTGGTTCTGCCGATCGCGCTGCCGGTCGGGATCCTCGTGATCATCGTCGCCGCGCTGTGGGGGTTCTCGCGCATCCTGCTCGCGATCTCGCACGACGCGGCGACGGCGACGGCGCTCCTCGTCGCGCTCGCGATCGTGGTCGCGGCGGCGGTCGTCGCCGGCCGTCAGTACGTTCGTCTGTCGAGCCTGGCGGGGATGGTCGGCGCGGTCACGGGCGTCGCGATGCTCGCGGGTGGCGTCGCGATCGCGTCCCTCGGCGCCGGGGGCGGGGGCGGCGAGGGCGGAGGCCCGGCCGAGGCGATCCGGGTCGTCGCGATCAACCTCGCCTTCCAGCAAACGGTTCTCACCGTCCCGGCGGGGGAGCCGTTCCAGATCGTGCTCGACAACCAGGACCCCGGCGTCCAGCACAACATCCAGGTGTTCCCGGGCGAGGACTTCTCGGCGACACCGATCTTCTCCGGCGAGCTCATCACCGGGCCGTCGAAGATCACCTACGAGGTGCCCGCGCTCGATCCCGGCACGTACGCGTTCAACTGCCTCGTGCACCCGACGATGACCGGGACGATCGAGGCGGTCGAGGGCGGCGGTGCGGGAGGAGGCGGCGGCGGGCCGGTGATCCAGATGGCCGCCGAGAACATCGCGTTCGACACCGACACGATCGAGCTCCCGGACACGGCCTCGACCATCATGTTCGACAACCGGGACGCGGGCGTCCAGCACAACATCGCGATCTACGAGGACGACACGCTCGCCACCACCCTGTTCAAGGGGGAGCTCGTCTCGGGCCCCGGGAAGGTGGAGTACCAGATCCCGCCCCTCCCGGCCGGCGAGTACTACTTCCGCTGCGACGTGCATCCCAACATGAGCGGCGTGGTCGTGGTCGGCGGTGGAGGGGGCGCGGCGCCGCCCGAGGAGACCGGCTCGCCGACGATGACGATGGCTCCGACCGGCTCCGCGCCGCCGCCGAACAATCACGTCACGATCGAGGTGACCGCGCGGGGCGTCAGGTTCGACACCGCGGAGATCGTGCTGCCGGCGGGACAGCCCTCGACCATCCACTTCGTCAACGACGACGCCGGCATCCAGCACAACATCGTCATCGCGACCGACGAGAGCATGTCGCAGACGTTGTTCTCGGGTGATCTCGTCACCGGCGTCGCCGACGTCACGTACGAGATCCCTCCGCCGGAGGCCGGTACGTACTACTTCCAGTGCGCGATCCACCCCAACATGAACGGGGTCGTCACCGTTCGTTGATCGGCGGGCTGCCTCGACGGCCTGGTGAGAGCATGGGCGCCATGAAGCGGTTCCTTCCCGTCGCGTTGGTGGTGCTCGCCGCCTGCTCGAGCGGTGCTGCCGACGGCCCGGCCGGCGTCACGGAGCTCTCGGGCGCGGCGCCCGAGCTCTCGGGCTTGACGCTGCAGGGGGACCGGTTCGGGCCGTCTGACTACGCCGGTCGTGTCCTCGTCGTGAACTTCTGGGCGACGTGGTGCGGCCCGTGCCGGCGGGAGCAGCCCGAGCTCTCGCTCGTGGAGGCGTCCCAGGGTTCCGACGGGGCGGTGTTCGTCGGGGTCAACTTCCGGGACGACACCGCCGCCGCGCGCGCGTACCTCCGGGAGTTCGGGGTGAGCTACGCCAGCCTCGAAGACCCCTCGGGGAGCCTCGCGTACCGTTTCGGGGTGCCGTACCTGCCCGCCACGATCGTCGTGGACGCCGCGGGCGAGCTCCGGTTCCGCGCGGTCGGCGCCCTGGACGGGGAGACCCTGCGAGACCTGGTCGACCGGGCCTCGGCGGCCTGAGCGGCCCGTCCACCGGCTACGCGATGGGACGGCCGAAGGGCAGAGCGGCGTCGACGGCGACGGCCGCGAACAGCAGTCCCAGGTAGACGATCGAGTACTTGAACAGGCGCATCGACTCGCCAGCATCGGTCGAGCGCCACAACCGCAGCGCGCGCCAGACGAACGTCCCGCCGAGCACGATCGCCGTCGCCGTGTAGATGGCGCCCATGCGGCCGACGGGCACGAGCAGGAGCGTGGTGCCGAAGAGGGCGAGCGAGTAGAGGAGGATCTGCCTGCGCGTCTCGCCCTCCCCGCGCACGACGGGGAGCATCGGCACCCCGGCCGCGGCGTAGTCGCCGGCATAGCGCATGGCGAGCGCCCAGAAGTGCGGGGGCGTCCACACGAACACGATCGCGAACAGGATCCACGCGGGTGGTGCCACCGTGCCCGTCACCGCCGCCCATCCGACGAGCGCCGGGACCGCGCCCGCCGCGCCGCCGATCACGATGTTCTTCGTGCTCGTGCGCTTCAGCCACATCGTGTAGACGAAGACGTAGAAGGCGATGGCCGACAGCGCCAGCGACGCCGCGAGCACGTTCACCGTGATCGACAGGAAGAGGTAGGAGATCACACCGAGCACGAAGCCGAACGCGAGGGCTCGTTCGGGATCGATCTGGCGCGACGGCAGCGGACGCTTGCGCGTACGCCGCATGACCTCGTCGATGTCGCGGTCGAGGTAGCAGTTGATCGCGTTCGCCGAGCCCGCTGCCACCGTCCCGCCCGCGAGCGTCGCGAGCACGAGCCCGATCGAGGGCAGCCCCCCCGCGGCGAGGATCATCGCCGGCACGGTCGTGATGAGGAGCAGGACGATGATCCGTGGCTTCGTGAGCTGCACGTAGGCGGCGGTGGTCTGCCGGAGGGAGCGGCGCTGGCCGTTCGTGCGGGCGAGGGCGCCGTCGGGAGCGGTGGCCGCCGCGAGGAAGCGTCGGCTCGCGGCCGCGAGCGCGACGAGCGTCGCCCAGACCACGACCGCGAAGGTCACGTGTAGCACGACCGCCCACGGGCGCAGCTTCGTCCATACGTTCGCCGCTCCGACCATGATCTGCGCGACGAACAGGGCGAGCGCGGTCGTCGAGAGCACCACGAGCGCCCTCGACCGCGGCCGCATCGTCCGAGCGCGGATGGCCGTCCAGAGCACCAGCAGGAACGACGTGAGCGCGAGCACGCGGTGCAGGAACATCGGCGTCCTCACCCCACCGAGCGCCGGCACGAGCCGGCCGTCCATGAGGGGCCAGTCCTGGAACGCGATCCCGTACGCAGGGCCCTTCGCCCGGATGTAGGTGCCCACCAGCAGGAGCGCGGCCGTGAGGCCGCCCGTGAGCACCGTGAGGGAGGGGAACCGGCCCCAGCGGCCGCTCGGTCTCGGCGGCGCGAGGGCCCACACCGCCATCACGGTCACATCGGCGATGAGGGCGAGGGCAGCGACGAAGTGCGAAGTGACCCACCAGGGGTTCAGCTCGGTCGCGACCACCACGCCGCCGAGCGCGGCCTGCGCCATCACGAGAGGGAAGGAGATCAGGGCGGGCCACAAGATGCTGGGCTCGCGCCGGTGGTCGAGCCACGCCACGACGGCCGAGGCCACCGTGAGCAGGATCACGATGAAGGCGACGGCTCGGTGCGAGAACTCGATGATCGAGGTGACGGTGCCGCCCGGGAACAGCTCGCCGGGCTCACAGGCCGGCCATGTCGAGCACCCGAGCCCCGACCCGGTCCCGCGGACGAGACCCCCGACGGCGAAGAGCACGACGGTGGTGGCGGCGGTCGCGAGAGCGAGTCTCTGGAAGCGGGTCATGCGGTGGGGGTGGTCGGAGCGTTCGCAGAACGATAGCAGCCCTGACCGTGACTGCGATACTGCCGCCGTGGACACCGCGGCCGGCCGACAGAGGCTCCCCCTGCCGGTGGTCGAGGCCGTGCGTTCGCGCGTCGATGCCGTGCTGGCCACCGAGCTGCGGGCCCGACGGGCGGAGCTCGAGGCGCTGGATCCCTCGGCGGGGATCCTGGTCGAGGAGCTCGAGCGCCTGGTCGGGGCCGGTGGCAAGCGCCTTCGCCCCGCGTTCTGCTACCTCGGGTACCGTGCGGCCGGTGGGCGCGACGGCGAGCCGGTGGTCCGCGCCGCGGCGGCCCTCGAGCTGCTCCACACGTTCGCGCTCGTGCACGACGACGTGATGGACGAGGCGGTCGAGCGGCGCGGCGTCGAGACGACCCAGGTCCGCTTCGCACGCAGCTTCGCGGGATCCTCGGTCGGCCGGGGGCGCTCGGCGGCGGTGCTCGTCGGCGACCTCGCCGCGGTGCTCGCCGAGGCCCTGTTCCGCGCCTCGGGCTTCCCGCCCGAGCGCCTGGACGAGGCCTTCGTCCGGTTCGACCGGATGCGGCTGGAGATGGCCGCCGGCCAGTACCTGGACCTGCTCGGCGCCGCGCGCAGGGACCTCGCGTCGGCCGAGCACGTGGCCGAGCTGAAGACCGGTTCGTACACCGTGGAGGGGCCGCTCCTGATCGGCGCGGCGCTCGCCGGCGCGTCCGACGTCGTCGAGACCCCGCTCCTCGGCTACGGCCGCCCCGCGGGCGAGGCGTTCCAGCTCCGGGACGACGTGCTGGATCAGGAGGCGCCCCCGGGCGCGGCGGAGCGGGTCGGCACACTCGTGGCGGAGGCCATCGCGGCGCTCGAGGGTGCCCGGCTCGAGCCCGTCGCGGCGGCGGCCCTTCGCGCCCTCGCCGAGGCGATGCGCCTGCCGGAGGACTGAGATGGACCTGGCCGCAGCTCGGAAGCTGTTCGGCGGGCTGCCCGTGGTGTCGGTGGCCACCGTGGGACCGGACGGGGCGCCGCATGTGGTGCCCCTGTGGTTCGTCTGGCTCGAGGACGCGCTCTACGCCTCGACCCGTCAGGATGGACGGACATGGCGGAACGCCGCGGCGGACCCCCGGGTCTCGGTCACGATCGACGTCGGGCGGAGCTGGACCGAGATCGCCGGCGTCGTGCTCGAGGGCCTCGCCGAGCCCTTCCCCGCCGAGCACCCCTCGATGCGGGGTCCGATCTCCGCCTGGCACGAGAAGTACCGCTCGCTCCTTTCGGGCCACGGGTTCGGCCGGTTCGCGGAGGAGGTCCGGGGCCTCGCGTTCCTGCGCGTGGTGCCGGAGCGCATCGCGTCCTGGGACCACGCCCGAGGCTGAGCCGAGGGCGGCGGTTTGCTCGCTGCGCTCGTGCCCCGTAGCGTTCGTGTTTCCCGCCGCTTCCGGTAGCATCCCTTGTGAACGTCTTCACAAGCGTCGAACAACAGGGTGGGGGACAGGTGCCCGACTCGAGGAGAGCCATCGATACCGACGTCCTCGTGGTCGGCGCCGGACCCGGCGGCTCGGCCGCCGCCTATCATCTGGCCCGTCACGGCGTCGATGTCACGGTCCTGGAGAAGGCCGCCTTCCCTCGCGAGAAGGTCTGCGGCGACGGCCTCACCCCGAGGAGCGTCCGCTCGCTCCTGCGGATGGGCATCGACACCGAGGACCCGAGGTTCGAGCGCGTCATCGGTCTGCGCGTGTACTCGCGCCGCACGACGATCGAGCTCCCGTGGCCGGAGCTGCGGGACTTCCCGAACTACGGGCTCGCCGGTACCCGGATGGACATGGACGAGATGCTCGTCCGCCGTGCCGAGAAGGCCGGCGCCCGCCTGCTCGAGCGCACCGAGGCGGTCTCGCCGATCCTCGAGGAGGGATGGGTGCGCGGCGTGCTCGCCCGCGACGCGGAGGAGCGGGACGGTGAGCCCTTCGAGGTGCGCGCGCGCTTGGTGCTCGCGGCGGACGGCGCGCCCTCGAAGCTGTCAGCGCAGGCAGGGGTTCGGAGGGATGACTCGAGGCCGCTCGGGATCGCCGCACGGCGCTACTACCGGGTCGAGCGGCACCCCGGCCCGTGGTTCGAGTCGTGGCTCGACCTCTGGGAGGGGGACACGATCCTGCCGGGCTACGGCTGGCTCTTCCCGTTGGCGGACGGCACCGTGAACCTCGGCGCCGGCTTGCTGAACACCTTCAAGGGTTTCCGGGACGTCTCGGCCCAGCGGCTCTTCGCGGCGTTCGTCTCGATGATGCCGTCCGAGTGGGGGTTCTCCGAAGAGACGGCTGCAGGGCGTGTCCTGTCGGGACCGCTGCCGATGGGTGGCTCGCGCCGTCCGGTGGCGGTGCCCGGGATGCTGCTGATCGGGGACGCCGCCGGGATGGTGAACCCCTTCAACGGCGAGGGCATCGCGTACGCGATGGAGTCCGGCGAGGTGGCCGCCGAGCTCGCCCACGGGTCCCTCGTCCGCGGTCACGCGGGGATCGCACAGATGTACCCGACCGTCCTGCGGGAGCGCTACGCGCGGTACTTCTGGTACGGCACGTGGTTCGCCCGCGCGATCGGCCACCCGAGGGTCATGCAGGCCTTGACCCGGTACCTCCTGCCGAACGAGCCGGCGATGCGCTTCGCGATGCGGGTGCTCGCGAACCTCACCGACGGTCGCAAGGGCGACGCGCAGGACCGCCTGCGGTACGCGCTGGAGCGCCTGGCCCCGGCCGCGTGAGGAACCCCGTGGAAGTAGGATGCGCCCCGTGCTGAGCGACTACCTCCCCGTTGCGGTCCTCGCCGCGCTCGGGCTCCTGTTCGCGATCGGATCGCTCGCGGCCTCGGCGCTCCTGCGGCCGCACCGGCCGACCCCGGCGAAGCTGTCGCCGTACGAGTGCGGGATCGAGCCCGAGCGCCTGCCGAAGGGCGAGCGGTTCAGCGTGAAGTTCTACGTGGTGGCGATGCTGTTCATCATCTTCGACATCGAGATCATCTTCCTGTTCCCGTGGGCCGTCGGCTTCCGCCGGCTCGGCCTGTTCGGGCTCGTCGAGATGGCGATCTTCATCGCGCTCGTCTTCGTGGCGTACGTGTACGTCTGGCGCAGCGGTGGGCTCGACTGGGCCGCATCGGAGCGCCCGTCGCTCCAGGCCCCGACCGACGTCCCCAAGCCCGAGCCGGAGGTCGTCCGTGCCGGTTGAGCGCATCGGGGGGCTCCACACGGGCAAGACGGCGGACGAGACCGAGGAGGACGTTCGGCGGGGCATCCTGCTCGTGACGCTCGACCGAGCGGTGAGCTGGGCGCGCAAGCAGTCGATGTGGCCCGCGACGTTCGGGCTCGCCTGCTGTGCCATCGAGATGATGTCGACTGGCGCCGGCCGCTACGACCTGTCTCGCTGGGGGATGGAGCTGTTCCGGGCCTCGCCTCGCCAGGCAGACCTCATGATCGTAGCCGGGCGCGTCTCGCAGAAGATGGCGCCGGTCCTCCGCCAGATCTACGACCAGATGCCCGAGCCGAAGTGGGTCATCTCGATGGGCGTGTGCGCCTCGGCCGGCGGGATGTTCACCAACTACGCCATCGTCCAGGGCGTCGACACGATCGTACCCGTGGACGTGTACGTGCCCGGCTGTCCTCCCCGACCGGAGATGCTGATGTTCGGCATCCTGAAGCTCCAGGAGCAGGTGCGGACGCAGGGGCGCTTCCGGTGATCGCCGCCGAGCTGGCCGAGCGCGTCCGAACGCACCTCCCCGATGTCGTCGTGGCGCGCGGCGAGGTGACCGCGGTCGTCGAACGCGCCGGCCT
>Ga0214473_10011188_pt1 | contig 10535 bp, 11 predicted proteins | sample RVTome_7_FD_203509 | JGI IMG/M metagenome (GOLD analysis project Ga0214473, IMG submission 203509) | Soil microbial communities from uranium-contaminated site in the Upper Colorado River Basin, Wyoming, United States - RVT98D197 | ecosystem: Environmental > Terrestrial > Soil > Contaminated >... | reverse complement strand
CCACGCCTCGAGGACCTTGACTCAATCGCAGTGACTTTCGTCCGACAAGGGGGTTAGCGATGCAGCGACTCGCCACGCCAGCCCTGGTCCTGGGTCTCGTCGGGATCGCCGCCGGGGGTGTGCTGCGGGTGTACCGGCCGTCCTGGACGGCCGCCTGGCCCGCCGCGTTGATCGTGGGCGGCCTCTCCCTCCTGGTCGCGCTCTACGTGAGCTTCGCGAGCGAGGGGCGGCTGCGGACGCTGTGGGGGCGCCGGACGACCCGGTACGGGCTGAACGCCGCGATCATGATCGTGCTGATCCTGGGCGTCATCGCGCTGGTCGAGGCCGTGTCCTACCGCCACAGCTGGCGGGTGGATCTGACCGAGAACCGCCGCCACAGCCTGGCGCCCCAGACGGTCAAGATGCTGAAGGAGCTCCGCATCCCCGTGAAGGCGACGGGGTTCTTCCAGCCGGACCAGGGGGGGAAGCGGCGTGCCGAGGACCTGTTGAAGCAATACGCGACTCACTCCGACGGCAGGTTCACCTGGGAGAGCGTCGACGCGGACCGGAACCCGCTCCTGGCGAAGCGCTACGGGATCGAGACGTACGGCACCGTGGTGCTGGAGGCCACGCCGAAGGAGGGCCAGGTCAAGGAGGAGAAGGTCACCGACGCCGAGGAGGAGAAGCTCACGAACGCCCTGATCCGCGTCACGCGGGAGGGGAAGCGGACCGTCTACTTCCTGAAGGGTCACGGCGAGAAGGACCCGTCGTCGAGCGAGCGGACCGGCCTCAGCGAGGTGAAGGCGGCGATCGAGAAGCTGAACTACGGGGTCAAGGACCTCCTCCTCGCGCGGGAGACGAAGATCCCGGACGACGCGGCGATCGTGGTGGTCGCGGGGCCCCAGAAGGACCTCCTCCCCAACGAGACGGAGGCGCTCGAGCGCTACATCGCCCGCGCGGGCAAGGCGCTCTTCATGGTCGACCCGTTCCAGGCTCCCGGGCTCGCCCCGCTGCTCGAGCGCTACGGGCTCGGGCTCGGGAACGACGTGATCATCGACGTCAACCCTCAGGGTCGCCTCCTCGGGGCGGGACCGGAGGTGCCGGTGGTCGGCGACTACGAGTCGCACCCGATCACGCAGGGATTCCGTCTCGCGACGCTCTTCCCGCTGGCCCGCACCGTGACCGTGCGGGAGAAGCGGCCGGAAGGGATCCTGACGCAGGCCCTCGCGCGGACCAGCGGCGAGAGCTGGGCGGAGACGAGCCAGGACCAGATCAAGAGCGGCCAGGTGAAGCCCGACGCGAACGAGGCGCGCGGCCCGCTGACCATCGCCGCCGTCGCGACCATCGACACCAAGGAGGCGCCCGAGGAGCGCAAGGGCGCCAAGGCGAGGGTCGTGGTGTTCGGTAACTCGAGCTTCGCCACCAACGCCTTCCTGAACCTCTCGGGGAACCGCGACCTCTTCCTGAACACCCTCTCCTGGCTCGCGGAGGAAGAGAACCTGATCGCGATCCGGCCGCGGGACACGGCCCGGAGCGCGCCGGTGTTCCTGACGGCGGCCCAGGGACAGGTCCTCTTCTGGGTGCCGGTCGTCCTCGTGCCCCTGGCCATGCTTCTCGCGGGCGTCTACTCGGTGACCAGCAAGCGCGGTCGCTGAGGCCGGGGGAGCCACCATGCGCTGGAAGACCATCAGCGTCCTGTTCCTCCTGCTCGTCGGGCTCGCCGCGTTCTACTACGTCTACGAGGTCCGGCAGGGCCCCGCGCGGGAGAAGGCGACCGTCGAGAAGGATCGCCTCTGGAAGGGCCTCGAGTGGAAGGACGTCGAGGAGGTCCGGATCACCCGCGGGACGGAGACGCTCCACCTGAAGAAATCGGGGGACGGCTGGACGCTTGCCGCGCCCGCCGAGTCGAAGGCCGAGTCGCGGGCCGCGGAGGACCTCGCCACCTCCCTGGCGACCCTGCGGGTCGAACGCGAGGTGGATCCCAGCCCTGCGAAGCCGGCGGACTTCGGCCTCGACCCGCCGGCGGCGGAGATCCTGTTCAAGGCGAAGGGCCAGGAGCACCGGATCCGGCTCGGCGCGAAGAACCCGACCGGCATCTGGGTGTACGCGCAGGAGGCGACGAAGCCGGCCGTGCTCCTGGTGCCGGACTCGCTCCTGCGGGAGGCGCAGAAGAAGCCGTCGGAGTTCCGCGACAAGACGGTGCTGGCCTTCGAGACGAAGAGCGTCAAGGGCCTCGAGATCACCCCGCGTCAGGGCCCGACCATCACCGCGAAGCTCCAGGGCACCGACGACTGGCAGCTCACGGCGCCGGTCGCCGTCGCGGCGGATCGGGAGCAGATCTCGACCTTCCTCGAGTCGCTGAGAGGGGCCCGGATCAAGGAGTTCGTGACGGAGAGCCCGAAGACGCCGGCCGAGTACGGCCTCGACCGGCCGGTCCGGCTCGTGCTCTGGCTCGGCGAGGAGAAGGAGCGCGGGTCCAGGGCGCTCCGGTTCGGGAGCGTCGTGCCCGACAAGCAGGCCGTCTACGCCCAGCGGGAAGGCGAGCCCGGCGTGTTCCTCGTCGAGGAGGGGTTCTTCAAGACCCTGCCCACGTCGGTGACCGGGCTCCGCGACAAGGCCATCTTCGTCTTCGACCGGACGAAGGTCGAGCGGGTCGAGCTCGACAGCCCGAAGGGCAAGGTGGCGCTCGCCTTCGAGGGCGGCGCCTGGCGCCTCACGGCGCCGGCCGCGCTGGCCGCGGACGACACGGCGGTGAGCCAGCTCATCTGGAAGGCCCGCGACCTCAAGGCGCGGGAGTTCGTCGCGGAGGACGCGGTTCGGCTGGCGCAGTTCGGGCTCGACCGCCCGTCGGTGCGCCTCAGCGTGTGGGAAAAGGACGCGAAGGACCCGAAGACGCTGCTCCTCGGGCCGGCGAAGGAGAAGGACCTTGCCCACGCGACCGTCGTGGGTGTTGGCGCCGGCGGCGGCCCCGTCGCGCTGGTCGAGGGCCGGCTCCTGGACGAGCTCAGCCGGTCCCCGCAGGACTTCCGGGACCGGGCGGTCTTCGCCAAGTTCGAGCCCCGGGACGTGACGCGGATCCAGATCGAGCGGGCCGGGCAGACCCTCGTGCTCGAGCGGACGGGCGAAGAAGAGTGGCAGCTCGTGGCCCCGCGGCGCGGCAAGGCGCAGGGGCCCCGCGTGAGCGACCTCGTGTGGAGCCTCCGGAGCCTCAAGTGGCGCGAGCTCGTCGCCGAGCAGGGCTGGGACGCGGCGCGCTACGGCCTCGAGCCGCCGGCGACGACGCTCACGCTCGCCGGGAAGGACGGCAGGGCGCTCGCGGTGCTGGCCGTGGGGAAGAGCGAGAAGGGCGACGTCTACGTCAGGGTCCCCGGCCAGCCCCAGCTCTACGCGGTCGAGTCGAAAGGCCTGGGCCGGCTCCCGGCGACGCCTGAGGATCTCCTGCTCTAGGACTCGGAGGGGGGCTTCCGCCCCCCGGAGAATGCCCTCCCGGCAAAGCCGGGGCGGTTTGGGACCGCATCGCGCCGCTCCCAGAATGGCAGAAGCCGGGGTTCCCGGGGCGCTGAGCGGAGGTGGCCATGGACGGTCTGTACCTCAAGCAGATGGAGCTCGGGCCGATGCAGAACTTCGTCTACCTCGTGGGCGACCGCGAGGCCGGCGAGTGCGTCGTCGTGGACCCGGCGTGGGAGATCGACACGATCGTGCGGACGGCCGAGGCCGATGGGATGCGGATCAGCGGCGCCCTGGTGACCCACACGCACCCGGACCACGTGGGCGGCCATCTCTTCGGCATGGACATCCCGGGCGCGGAAGACCTCCTCGAGCGGATCCCGACCAAGGTTTACGTGCACAAGGCCGAGCGCGAGTTCCTCCGCGGGTTCGGGTCGGACCTGACGCAGGTCGAGGCCGGGACGGAGCTCGCCGTCGGGCGGCTCACGATCACCTTCATCCACACCCCGGGGCACACGCCGGGGTCCCAGTGCTTCCTGGTCGACGGGCGCCTCATCTCCGGAGACACGCTCTTCATCAACGCGTGCGGGCGGACCGACCTCCCCGGCGGCGATCCGACCGAGATGCACCGGAGCCTCACGCAGCGGCTCGCCAGGCTCCCCGACGACACGGTGCTCCTCCCCGGCCACAACTACGGCGGCCCCGAGTCGACGATCGGCGACGAGAAGCGCCAGAACCCCTTCATGCGCTTCGGCCTCGCCGACTTCCTCCGCTCGATGGGGGGTGGCCGCATCGTCATCCCCTGAGCGACTGGAGGGGGCCTCGATCGGACGGGCTTCGCCCTCTGGGGCCCTCCGGGGGATCTCAGGGCCAGTGAAGAAACCGCCGCGGACTCCTGTCCTGCGGCTTCCCTGGAGGTTCGGAAGGGGGGCAGAGCCCAGGGCAGAGCCCCCCTCCGAGTTCATCTCAGCGTCCGAGGACGTCGCCGAGCCAGCGGTCGATCGTCGTCGTGAGCTCCGCCCGGTGCCGGGAGAAGCTGTGGTCGGCGCCGGCGATCTCGACGAGATCGACGCGCGGGGCGCGCGTGGCGGCGGCGCGCAGACGGCGACCCACCTCGAGGTCGACCAGGCGGTCGGTCGTCGCGTAGACGAGCAGGATCGGCATCGTGAGCTGCGCGATATTGCGGAACGGATCCGACCTGGTCTGGGGGCCCCGGAGGCTCACGAGGTGATCGGCGGAGTAGAGGGCCTTGCCGAGCGGCCCGAGGTCGACCAGCATCAGCTCCTTGCCCCGTCCCACCCCCTGGAGACGCTGGGCCTCCTCGAGCACGCGTGCCGCCTGCTCCCGCCCGAAGATGCGCACGTTCCACTCGAACGCGTTGCCCGGCCCGGCCAGGAGCGCGACCGCGTGGATGCGCGGATCGCGCGTCTCGGCGACGTGGTACAGCACGCGGTTCGTACCGAGGCTCTCGCCGACGATCGCGAGCGGCGCCGCGCCGCGGCGGCCGAGCTCGTCGACGGCGGCCTGCTCATCCCACCGGTTCTCCTCGAAGAGCGTCGTCTTGGGGCCCGCGTCGTGGTCCCGCATGTTGACGGCGATCGTCGTGAAGCCGCGCTCGGCCAGCGCCCGGGAGAGGTGCCCGGTGGACCCCGAGTAGAAGTTCGAGGCGTACCCGTGGATCAGGACGACTCCGGCTCGGGGTGGCCGTCCGACCGGGGTCTGGACGAGCCCGGCCGTCTGGCGGCCGTCCTGGGTGGTGAGCCGGACGAACTCGGTCGAGACGGCCCCCGGCTGGGCCTCTCCCGGGGCGACGAGGAGGGCGACCAGGAGCGCGGGGGTCAGGATCGGTCGGAAGCGGCGTGGCCGAGACCCGTCGCATCCCGGCGTCCTCGGTCGGAACCGACCCTCAACGTACAGGAGTACGCCTCGGGTCGGTTCCTCCCTGCGTCCTTGGGCTGCTCGGGTCTCGGCCACGCTCTGAGATCGCGTCCTCAGGGAACTTGACTCATCTGCCACAGGTTTGGTCCTTCAAGGAGCCTAGCACGGGGCCTGCCGGGCCTCAACTTGACGGGCCGGGACGCGTGTGGTTTCATCCGGGCACGGGGACGGGGGAGCGGGGCCGATGGCGGGGCGCGTCCGGTCGTGGTTCAAGGTCCGGTTCATCACCGGGTTCTTCGTCACGGTTCCCGTTGTCCTCACCGCCTGGGTGCTCTGGCTCTTCTACCGAGAGGTCGACGGCTTCCTCTCGCCGGTGTACGCGCAGATCCTGGGCCGGAGCGTGCCCGCGCTCGGGTTCTTCACCGCGGTCGCGATCATCTTCGTGATCGGGGTGATCGCCACGAACGTGGTCGGCCGGAAGGTGCTCTGGTGGGCCGAGACCCTCCTGTTCCGCCTCCCGGTCGTGCGCCGGGTCTACCCGGCGGTGAAGGAGCTGGTCGAGGCCTTCTCGCCGCAGCGGCGGAGCGGGTTCCGCGAGTTCGTCCTCGTCGAGCACCCGCGCGAGGGGATCTACACCTACGGGTTCCTGACCGGCGACGTCCGCGTCGACGGGCTCAAGCCCGAGTCGCTCGCGTCGGTCTACGTGCCGACCAACCACCTCTACCTGGGCGACATCATCCTGGTCCCGTCCGAGATGGTCGTGTCCACCGGGCTCTCCATCGAGGAGGGCATCCGCGTCATCCTCTCCGCGGGGACCGCCGCCCCGAGGCGGATTTCGCCCCCGGCGTCGAGCAGCCGCGAGCCGCGCTGAGAGCCCGTGAAGGAATCACTCTGTCCGAGCCCCCTCCCGACCGCGGTCTGGCCCGCGTGCTAGACTAGCCGAATGAAGTTCCTCTGCATCGGGTGCGACGAGCCGATGCGCCTGGTCTCGACCGCGGGTCCGGACGAGGGCTCGCTGACCGTCATGTTCGCGTGCCCGGCCTGCCGCCACCGGATCGCCATGCTGACGAACCCCTGGGAGACCCAGCTCGTGCGCACTCTCGGGGTCAAGGTCGGAGGGCGGACGACCGAAGCGGCCCCGCTCGGAGAGGTTCGGGCGAGCCTCGCGAATCAGCGGCCCGACGCGTTCGCCGAGGAGACGCCGGCCGGACGCCTCGCGTCCGCGGCGCCCGCCAGCTCCGGCGACGGTCCCGGTTGCCCGTTCGCCGCCATGGTCCCCGGGCTCGGCGCCGCGGTGCCGGCCGGCGGGCTGGCGTGGACGCTCGAGGCGGAGGCGCGGGTGGAACGGATTCCGGGGTTCATCCGGCCGATGGCGAAGCAGGCGATCGAGCGGTTCGCGCGCGAGCGGGGCTACGGGACGATCACGGACGCCGTGATGGACGAGGCCCGGGAGTTCATGGGCATGTAGTCCTGGGTGGGGGGCGTCGTCGCCCACCAACCGCGCTCGCGGCGAAGCCGCGCCGTTCGCTCTTCAGCGAACGGATCGCGCCTGCCTCCCCCGACGCACTCCGTCCGCGCGGTCCCTCATGGCCGTCCTGTCCTCACTGGCGGCGAAGGCATCGGCCGTACCTCTCCCCGGATGCACTTCGTCCGCACCGTCCCCTCAGAGCCCGTGAAAAAATCGCCTAGTTTCTCGACTCCGCGTGACCCAACCTCCCAACGCTTGGTGTTCCGCTCCGAGCCGCGGCTTCGCCGCGGCCTCCGCGGGGGAGGTTCGGAAGGGGGGCGGAGCACCCCTCCGAGTTCCCCTCGGCGCCCGTGAAGAAATCGCCTCGGGGTTTTCCCATCCTGCGCCCATCGGCTTCTCGTCCCACCACGCATCTTCACCCCAAGCGTCGGAGGGTTCCACTCCGAGCGGCGGCTCCGCCGCCGCATCCCTATCTTCCATCTGTGGGGGGGTTCGGGAGGGGACCGTCGAGGCCCCCTCCCGGTTAATGCGGGCGGAGCCGGGCGTGCTTCCCGTACTGCTTGTGGCAGCGCGCGCAGCGTAGCCAGCCCCGATGGACACGCCGCACGATCCAGCCGCAGTGGGGGCAGAGCTGGAGCCGCGTGTGCCACAGGTACGCGAGCCCGGCTGCGCCACCCGCGACCAGGAGGACGAGAGCGATCCACACGATCGTCGTCCCCGTCACGGCAGCCGCGCCTTCCGGTCCTCAGGGCTCCGCGGCCTGGGCCGGGACCAGGCGGTAGGGGAGCCGGGCCCAGCCTGGCGGGCGATCCCGGAGCAGGATCGCCTGGAACGCCGCGACCGTCGGCTCCGGGGGTACCTCGGGATGCCCCTCGAGCATCGTGGCGAGCTGCTCCGGCTGGTCCAAGGCCCAGCGGCTCACCTGGGCGACGGTGCGGAAGAAGCGCCGGACCTTCCGATCGACGGCGCGCTCCACCAGCGGCCGTGTCACCGCGCCGACCACCTGCGCCAGCGTCCCCACGACCGGGGTGTCGATCCGGAGATGGCCAGTCAGGCTCGACTCCACCACGGTGCCGCCGTCCTCGTCCTCCTCGTGGTGGAACTCGAGAAGGACCAGGAGCTGCCCCTCGATCGTCGGGAGGAGGTTGCGCTCGTAGCGACCCTCGAGGTGGAAGAGCCGCCGCCTCTCGTCGGCGTAGAGCACGCGGATCGTGCCCGTCGCGCCGCGGGCGTCGTCGCCCCAGTATCCCCCGTTTCGAGGCGTGACCCGGTACTGTCCGACGCGGAGCGCCCGGGCCACGCTCGCGGCGAAGTCGGGGTGATCGAGCAGGAAGCGGAAGACGTCCTCCCGGCTCCGGTAGCGGATGCGGGCGACCCGGTGGGCGAAGATCGCCGACGCGAGCACGGCCTCGGCTCGGGACCGGGCGTCAGGCTCGAGCGCCGCCGCCGGCACGGCGAGCGGGAGGGCGTCGAGCGTGACGACCGGAATCGGGGGGGATCCGACGGACTCGTCGGGTTCGGCGCGCCCGATGACCGCGACGAGGCCCAGGACGAGAGCCACCGAGAGGGCAACGCGCCCGCGCGGCATGTTCTCACCTTAGCACAGCCCTCCCGCGCTAGGCGACCGGGAGGGCGCCCAGCGCGGGAGAATCCCAACCGCTCGAAAACGTTGACGGCTCGGCGGCGGCTCGTGTTAGAGTGCGACCACTTTCGGGTCCGGCGGGGTGGCCCTGCCGGCGCCGGGGAGATCGCGTGAGACAGCGCTGATGACGAAGGCGGATCTCGTTGCCAGGATGGCGGCGGTCGCGGGCGTGACCAAGGCCGCGGCGGAGAAGGCCCTCACCGGGTGCTTGGCAGGGATCCGGGGGAGCCTCCGGAAGGGCGAACCCGTGACCCTCGTTGGCTTCGGCACGTTCACGGTGACGCGCCGCAAGCCCCGGAAGGGGCGGAACCCGCGCACCGGGGCCCTCATCACCATCGCCGGTGGGAAGGTGCCTCGCTTCCGCCCGTCGAGCGCGCTGAAGAACGCGCTTCGGTGACGAGTCATGACTAGATGGAGACCGGACCGCAGCCCCCGCGCCTCCCGCGTGTGGCCGAGATGCGCGCGTGCGCGACGCGCGGTGACGGTGGCCTGCCTCGCGCTCGTCCTCGTGGCGTTCTCCTCGGTTGCCCCTGCGGCCGCCACCGAGCCGAGCCCGCCGCCGGTGCGGGCCGAGGCTGGTCTGCTCATCGACCTCGCCACGGGCCAGGTGCTCTACGCCAAGAACGCCGGCGAGGACCGAGCCCCGGCGAGTCTCGTCAAGCTGATGACCCTCTACCTCGCCCACGAAGACCTCGAGGCCGGGAAGGTCCGGCTCGACGACCCGGTCGTCGTGAGTCAGAACGCGGCCCGGACGCCGCGGTTCCGCATGGGGCTCTCGGCGGGCGATGTCGTCCCGCTCCGAACCGCGCTGCTTGGCGTGGCCGTGGCCTCGGCGAACGACGCGGCGACTGCCGTCGCGGAGCACTTGGCGGGGACCGAGGAGACGTTCGTGGCCCGGATGAACGCGACCGCGGAGGAGCTGGGTCTCACCCAGACCGTCTTCGCCAACCCGCATGGGCTTCCCGACCCGCGTCAGCGCACGACCGCGCGCGACATCGCCACCCTCGTCGGTCGGCTGATCACGACCTTCCCCGAGAGCCGGAATCTCCTCGGCGAGACGGAGTTCACCTGGGACGGCCGCGTGTTTCGCCGCCAGATCTCCCTCTTCCGGGATCCGGGCGGGGTGACCGCGCTCAAGACGGGCTACACCCTCGAGGCGCGGTACAACCTGGCGGTGGCGGCCGTGAAGGCTGGGCAGCGACTGCTCTGCATCATCCTCGGCGCCGAGACCCGCACCCGGTCTTTCCTCGACGCGGGCCGCCTCCTCAAGTTCGGCTTCGGCGAGCCGGATGGTCCCACGCGATCGATCCCGCGGCGGGTGCGGATGAAGTCGGGCGCCTCACGCGTGGCGCCCCGATAGCGGCCAGTCGCGGCGCGGCAACGGCGGTCCGGCATCCGACCGCGCCTCACTCGGGCTCGGCCGTCCACCGGGTGACCCGGCCGTCTGCGTCCAGGTACACGAGGATGCGCTGGTACCGGTCGAGACGGTCTCCCCGATCCTGCCCGTAGTAGCGGCTCGGATCGACGTTGACGGCGACGACGCGACGGTAGACGAGCACCTGACCGGCATCCGAGGCGCGAACAGCGAGCGGCGGGCCGAGCCGCGCGATCACCTGATCCCGCGTCGTGGCCCCGCGGATCGGGTCGTCCGCCTCCAGGGCCGGCGGGTCGCGGAGGGGCACGAAGGCCGCGCACCCGGCGAGGGGGCCGACGAGGAGCGCGGCCAGGCAGAAGCCCCAAAGGCGGCGCCGAGGCGGGGTCATGTGCCGTGCCGATCGACCCACCGCATTGCGAGGTGGACCGCGTACCCTTCAGCGTCCTCCTCGGTCGCGAAGATGCGGTCGTCCGGGTCGTGCAGTGGCTGCTCTCCCCCGCCCCCGGGGCTCGGCACGCGGATGACGGCCTGAGCCGCCCACTCCCCCTCGTCCGAGTCGGGGATCGGGATGGCCTGCGCCTGGATCTGGTGCCCTTTGTAGGTGACCGTTCGTGCCACGCCGAGCCATATTGTACGGAAGAGGTGGTGATTGTCGCAAGGTGACCGTGGGGTGGGGTCGCCGCGAGGATGCCAGCAGGGAGCGGCGGCCCGACCTGGAAGCGGTCGCTCAGGCCCTCGGCCGGTAG
>Ga0214473_10011187_pt1 | contig 10535 bp, 11 predicted proteins | sample RVTome_7_FD_203509 | JGI IMG/M metagenome (GOLD analysis project Ga0214473, IMG submission 203509) | Soil microbial communities from uranium-contaminated site in the Upper Colorado River Basin, Wyoming, United States - RVT98D197 | ecosystem: Environmental > Terrestrial > Soil > Contaminated >... | reverse complement strand
TTATGCCCTTATCGGGCATCCGATCCGCTTCCGCGAAAGGACCGTTGGGGAGAGGATTGCGTCTTGTGTTTTTTCTGGCTGGAGTCACTTTACCACCCGGTGTCCGCCATGGCAAGGAGATTCGCGGATGCGGACTTATGTCGACGCGGCGGCGGTCGTGTGATATCCAATAGGGGAGGCATGGGGGAGGGGGGGGACGGACACGATTTTCCGGTAAAGATCTTGATGTGTTATGGCGATAAAGGTCTCCGGAAGACGTGTCTGTCGGGATATCACCCGATTTCGGAGGGTTCCCCCGAATGGCAGTGGAGCAGCGCGAGAGCGTATTCCCCGAGGTAGAACGGCTTCTCCTGGACCTTGCCCGCATATGCCATTGGACCGGCCTTTACCAGGCCGGGCATCCTTTCCTTGCCGAGCGCATAAAGCAGATCCACGCAGCGCTCGTAGCTCGGATCGCGCAGGAGCCCGGAAACCGGCTTCTGTTCGGAATCGCGCGGGACCGGGTCCTGTACCGGGATGCCTTCCTGGGCGAAGGACATGCATTGATTTCCCCCTTCGCAGAGAATCTTTATATCAATCAGGTGGCCACGCTCGGTTTCAGCGGGGACGCCACCGCCGAAGGGCTTCTCTCGTTTTTCCGCAGCCTGCACGATTCGAGGTCGGGCAAGTCGGACGAATCCCCCGAGGCTTTTCTGCAGCGGGAGCGGCTGCCGGGAATCTTCCTTTATCCCTACAACTACAAAGAGGTCCTTTCGCGGCGGATCGTGAACCCGGAAGAAGGCGTCGAGCTTTCGGGCCGCGGGGATACGTTGTGGCGAATGCTTCTGACCGCGAACATCGCGGACGAGGGAGGCGAGAGAAAGGTCGTGGAAGAGCTCTCCGGGTCGCCGGAGCTTATTCCCGCCATACTCAGGCACGCCCAGGCCTGCGCGCAAAAAGGCCCGGGCCCGCCCGGGACGCAGGCGAATGAAGATGCCGTGTCACCCGAGGTCCTTCGCCGCATGTTTCGTCGCCTGGGGGAGACGATGCGGTCCCTTCCCGAGGACCGGAGGCAGGAAGTCCTTCATTTCCTGAATGAGGGAACCGCCTGGCCGGATGGTCCCGGAGACGAGGAGCAGGGCGGCGACGAACTATCCCTTCCGGTTTCGTTCGCCCGCTCACTGTCGTCGGATTACACCGATGACGATTTTCTCGACCTTACCGCCAGCCTCCTGTCCGCCGAAGACAAGGGAGGGAAACGGCTTCGGAGGATTTTCGAAATCATCGCCGCCGAGCGCGACGTGCACGGTTCCCTTCTTCCGCGGCTCAAGGAGCGGGCCCGGGAAAGCCTTCGGGCAAAGGAGTATTACGCCGTCAAGACCTGGGAGGCCGTCGAGAAGCTCCTTCTGGCCAGGTCGGAAAAGGCATATGCCGGGGAGGACCATTCCCGTTTCATGGAGGCGCTGTCGGCCGGCGCGGGCATGCAAGCGGGCGCCGTGCCTTCCGCGGAACCGGATCCGACGCTGCTCGAACATTTCCGGGAGGAGGCCAGGCACAGGAAGGCGGTCCTCGTGCTGCTGGAGCTTCTAGCCCGAGAGAAAAACGATGCGGAGTTCCTACAGCTGCTCGAGGATATCCGGAAATACCTCCCCAACATCATCTCGCGGATGGAGTTCGCCCTGCTCGAAACCGTGCTCGGCGCGCTATCCTCGATAAGCGAAAATGCCCCTGGGGCGGGGCGGGATGAAGTGCGAAGGACGATACGGGGGACGGATTTCGGCCATATCGTAGATCTGTTCCTTTCCCGAGCGATGACCCCGGAGGACGAAGAAAGGATTCCCGCCTTTTTTGCCGCATTCGGCGAGGATGCGATCACCGCCGTGCTTGACCGCCTCCTGACGGAGCCGGAAGCGGGCAAGCGAAAGCTCCTGCTTTCCCTGGGAGTCCGCATGGGGATGACGGCGGTTCCGGAGATCCTGGACAGGCTTTCCCATCCCCGCTGGTATTTCGTCCGCAACCTGTGCTTCCTGCTGGGCGAGCTCGGCGACCGCGCAGCCGGGCAGGAACTGGTGCGGACGCTGGACAACACGGACCTCCGGGTGAAGCGGGAGGCGGTGCTTGCGCTCGGAAAGCTCAAGGTCCCGGAGGCGGTTCCCTCGCTGGGAAGGATCCTCCTCGCGGAGGCGATATTCGCGTCAACCAAGGAGGTTTCCCTGAGGCTGGACGCCGCGACCGCCATTTTCCGCATAGGCGGCGCGGAGGCGACCGGCTTCCTGCATCGGGGAAAGGAGTCGCGCAGGGCGGCGGTTCGCGAACATTGCGCGGCCCTGCTGAAATCCACGGAGGGCCGATGAAGAAGCAGGATCTCTTCGGCGTGGTATCCGACCTTGCACTGGCCGTCCAGGCGGTGTCCGTCTATCCGGATACCCATCAGCGCGTCCAGGAACTTTTGACGCGCCTCCACCAGCGCATAAAGGATGAATCGGAAAGGCTCAAGACCCTGCACATGGGCTTCATGGGCGATCACGCCATCGTGGACGAGTTCCCCTTCCTGGGACTTTCCCCCACCCTGATCAAACTGATCCGCAGGATGCAGGAAAGGGGGATAGAGAAGGTCTCGTTCGGCGAGGGGATCACTTTCGGTGAATTGAAGCGGTTCGTATATTACGTCGGAGGGGGCAAGGAGGGGGCCGCGGAAATGCGATGGGAGCATATAACCTGCGGCCGGATCCATGAGATCGCGGAAGGGGGGAATATCCCTTCCGGACTGTCGCCTGTCATGAGGTCCCACGTCCTGCAGGGCGCCGCCGAAGTATTGAAGAGCCTTCTGACGTCGCTCGCGGGGGAAGGGGCGGGAGGGCGCGTCTCCGAAGGGCGCGACCTGGTTGCGGCGGTGATGAAGGGGCTTCGCCAGGAGGGGATGCTCATCGACCGCCTGATGCGCCTGCAGGCGCACGACGACTACACGGTGACGCATTCCCTGAACGTCTGCGTAATCGTCGTGGCGCAGGCGATCCATCTCGGTTTTCCCGAGCCCCAGGTACAGGAGCTCGGCATGGCCGCCCTGCTGCACGACGTCGGGAAGGAGACGATCCCGCAGGAAATACTCAACAAGCCGGGCAGGCTGGATGCCGGCGAGTTCGAAAGGATGGCTGAGCACCCCGCAACCGGCGCGAAAATACTAAGGAAGCTGGATTGCGGCTCCGACCTGCCGATGATCGTCGCCTTCGAGCACCACGTCAAATACGACCGGTCGGGATATCCGGCCGTCCGGTTCGAAGGGGCCATGCAGCCCGCTTCGTACATGACCCAGATCGCCGACGTTTACGACGCGCTTCGCACCTATCGTCCCTACAGGAAAAGCCTGGACAGGGAAACGACGATCTCCATAATGAAAGAGGGCAGGGGGAAGGAGTTCGAGCCGCGCCTGTTCGACAGATTCCTGGAGCTGCTTCCGTAAAGATCTTTTCTTGACGCAAGATGGATTACCTGTTAAATTTACGAATGTTGTCAAATTTGAGCTTTGCGCTCAGGTTTTGCAGCAGTAAAAATTTAAGGAGGAACGGCAAGTGGCACAAGGCACAGTGAAGTGGTTCAATGACGCGAAGGGGTTCGGCTTCATCTCCCAGGAAGGCGGCCCGGATGTGTTCGTGCACTTCAGCGCGATCAAGGCCGAAGGATTCAAGTCGCTGAACGAAGGTGACCGCGTCGAGTTCGAAATCACCCAAGGCCCCAAGGGACCGCAGGCTTCCAACGTAACAAAGGTGAAGTAAGCGGGAACCGCCCAAGGGGTTTAACCCCTTGACAATGAAAACCCCGGCGAGCGCTCGCCGGGGTTTTTTTTTAGGGGGCAGGATGGAGGAGAAAGGCAGGCGGATCTACGAGCCGCTCTTCGATGTTTCGTTCAAGACCCTCGTCACGCCGCGCGTAATAAAGGTCCTGTACGTCCTTTCCATAGTCGCGGCGGGATTCATATCGATCGTGCTGATCATCGAGGGGTTCTCCGAGTCGGCGGGCAAGGGGATGCTGTCGCTGTTTTTCGTCGCCCCCCTGGCCTTCCTTATACTGGTCATATCCTCTCGGATCGTTTACGAGCTGGCGATCGTCGTTTTCCGGATCTCGGATAACACCGCCGACATCGCCCGCAACACGGCGGAGATCGCGCGTCGCATGGAGATCCCTCCCGCGGATACCAACTCGGGGGAAAAAGGGACTTAAAGGATAAGGCCTGGGGAGATCCCTACCCGCCGGCCTCCAGGAAGCGCTCCGCGTCGATGGCTGCGCGGCACCCGCAGCCGGCGGCCGTCACCGCCTGGCGATAGACGAAATCATGGACGTCTCCCGCGGCGAACACCCCCTCGACGCTGGTCCGGGATCCGCCGTGCAGGACGATGTATCCCTTCTCCAGGTCCAGCTTTCCTTCGAAGATCTTCGTGTTGGGCACGTGCCCGATCGCCACGAATACGCCGTCTATCCTGCGGGTTTCCTCCTTCCCGTCCCTGGTGTTCTTCAGGCGCACCGCCGAAACCTCGCTCTTCTCCGCGTCCAGGATATCCGCGATCACCGAATTCCAGAGGAATTCGATCTTCGGATTTTTCATCGCCCTGTCGACCATGATCTTGGATGCCCGGAACTGGTCGCGCCTATGGACCAGGAAAACCTTCGAGGCGAACCGCGTGAGGAAAACCGCCTCTTCGACGGCGGTGTCGCCGCCTCCCACGACCATCACCTCCTTGTTGCGGAAGAAGGCGCCGTCGCAGGTGGCGCAGGTGGACACCCCCCTGCCCAGCAGCTTTCTCTCGGACTCGAGGCCCAGCATCCTGGCCGAAGCGCCGGTCGCGATTATCAGCGTCCTGGCGCGATAAGTCCCTTCATCGGTTTTGACCGTGAAAGGGCGCGATTGGAGATCGACTTCCGCGGCGGCTTCGGAAATATATTCGGCGCCGAACCGCTGCGCCTGCCGCTTCATTATGTCCACAAGCTCCGGCCCCTGGATGCCGTCCACGAAGCCGGGAAAGTTCTCCACTTCGGTCGTGAGGCCGAGCTGGCCGCCGGGCTCCCGGCCCTCGAGCACCAGCGGATTCAGGTTGGCGCGGGCGGTGTATATCGCCGCCGTGGAGCCGGCGCACCCCGATCCCAGTATGATCACGTTGCGAACCATTCCATTCCTCCAGGCGTGTCGTAGTTCCGATGAAGTGTTACTTCGGGATGCAACGCTTGTCAAGGTGGATGCGGCCGTTGGATTATGATGGTAATTTGAAGCGTCATCAATATTTCACGCCAGGAGGCATAGGACATGACCGCAGGAAAAGCGCCCAAGGAGCTCATCGAGCTGCTCAACCAGGCGATCGCCAGGGAGATCCAGGTCACGGTTCAGTACATGTGGCAGCACGTGCTGTGGAAAGGGGTGAAAGGCTACGCGGTGAAGGATGCGTTCAAAAAGATCGCAATAGAAGAGATGAAGCACGCGGAGGCCATCGCGGAGCGGCTGAATTACCTGGGTGGAATACCGACCACGAAACCCACCCCGATCTTCGTCGGGAACACCCTCAAGGAGATGCTGGAGCAGGACAAGAAGGACGAAGAGGGGGCGATCGTCCTCTACAAGAAGATCATCGAGGTTTCGAGGAAGGACGGGGATGAGGTGACGAATCACCTTTTCCGGGAAATATTGTCCGACGAGGAAGGCCATCACGACACCTTTTCGACCCTTCTGGAGGAAATCTAGGCGGGCGGCCCTGCATCTAACTTGTCCGAAAGACCGGTTTTTTTAGGAGTCGTCGCATGAAATCATGGAAAGGCGCCGCGGTCCTGTTGGCCGCGATGCTGGGGGCGATATTCTCCCCTGGCGCGGGATACGCGGCCGGCGCGATACAAAACCTTTCTCCGAAGGAGGCCGCCGCGGCGATCCGGGAGCACGGACCGGGGAAGGATTTCGTGCTTCTGGACGTCCGTACGCCGGCGGAATACCGGGAAGGGCACATCGAGGGATCCGTGCTGATCGACATTTCCTCCGGCCGCTTCAAGGACGAGGCGGAGCGGCTTGACCGCGGGAAGACATACCTTTTGTATTGTCGGACCGGGAATCGAAGCGAAAAGGCAGCGGCGATAATGGAGGAGATGCGGTTCGGGAAAATCCTGCACATGTCGGGCGGTATCACGGGGTGGATCAAGGAGGGATTGCCTGTCGTGCGATAGGCGCGGGGGAAGCGCGACAAAAGGGGGATGCGCATGAAGCTTGAGGAGCAATTCAAGGAAGGGGGCACCGGCGTCATGGCGACGTCCGGCGCGGGCGGGGCCGTCAACACCGCGGTGTACGCCGTCCCTCGAGTCATCGACGAGGAAACGGTCGCGTGGGGAATGACGGAGGGCCGGACTTACCGGTTCGCGAAGGAGAATCCGCATGCCTCCTACATCTACTTCTCGCCGGACGGAAACGGAAAAGGGATCCGGCTGACCCTTGAGCTCACGAACGTCGAGACCTCCGGGAAATTGCTGGAAGAGATACGCGCCCGCGCCTCCAGGACCGTGAATCCGCAGGCAGGGGACGCCGTCAAGTATTTGGCCTGCTTCAGGGTCGTCGAGGCGAGGCCCCTCATCTAGGGAGGCTGGAGCAGGCCGTGTCCCGCGAAGTCTTGGAAGCACTCCGCAGGGCGGGCCCGGGCGCCGCGCTGCTGCTGACGGTTTTCCTGTACGCCGCGGCGTGCTGGGGGGCCGACCCGCCGCTCGGCGATATCAGCCTGCCGCCGGGATTCCGTATCGACGTATATGCCGCCGGCGTGCCGGGCGCCCGTTCGATGGCGCTCTCTCCCGGAGGAGTCCTGTTCGTCGGAACGCGCACTGCGGGAAACGTCTACGCGGTGCTCGACCGCGGCAAGAAAGGACGCGCCGACGAGGTCATCACCGTCGCCAGGGGATTGAACATGCCGAACGGAGTGGCGTTCCGGGACGGGGCGCTCTTCGTGGCGGAGGTGAGCCGGGTGCTGCGGTACGACGGCATCGAAGCCCGCCTGAAGGATCCGCCGAAGCCCGCCGTCGTCAACGACACCTTCCCGCGCGATACCCATCATGGCTGGAAATTCATACGGTTCGGGCCGGACGGGTATCTTTACGTGCCGGTCGGCGCTCCGTGCAACGTCTGCGAGGAAAAGGACCCGAGGTACGCCTCCATCATGCGCATGAAGCCTGACGGCACGGGCCTCGAGCTGTTCGCCTCAGGCGTGCGGAATACTGTCGGATTCGATTGGAACCCGGAGACGAAGGAACTCTGGTTCACCGACAACGGGCGGGACTGGCTGGGCGACGACAGGCCGCCGGACGAACTGAACCGCGCCCCCCGGAAGGGGATGCACTTCGGTTTCCCCTACCTGCACGGAAAAAACGTTCGCGACCCCGATTTTGGCGGCAGGGCGTCCGGAAGGGAACTCACGCCGCCCGAAATGGAGCTTGGGGCCCACGTTGCGTCGCTGGGCATGCGATTCTACACGGGGAGCATGTTCCCGGCGGAATACAGGAACCAGATCATCATCGCGGAGCACGGGTCCTGGAACCGCAGCAGTCCCGTCGGCTACCGCGTTTCGCTGGTCAGGCTGAAAGGCGGACGGGCGGCGAGCTACGAAACATTCGCTCAAGGGTGGCTAAAGGGAGGCAGCGCCTGGGGCCGCCCGGTGGACGTGCTGGTCATGCCGGACGGTGCGCTTCTCGTTTCCGACGACAAGGCGGGAGCGATCTACCGGATCCGCTACGATCCACCGGAAGGGAAGCAGGACCGAAAACCCGGAACGCGTTGATGGACCGCAAGAGAGGAGGAACGCCATGAAGCCCCTGGTTTCCGCGATCATGCTGGCGATATTGTGGGGGGCGCGGAGGCGGCGATGAAAACGGAAGCGGTCGAATACAAGCACGGGGATGCCGTCCTGGAAGGGTACTTCGCCTACGACGACGCCGAGGGGAAACGCCCGGGAGTGGCGGTCGTGCACGAGTGGTGGGGACTCAATGCTTATGTCAAGAAGCGAGCCGAGCAGCTGGCGCTGATGGGATACGTCGCCTTCGCCCTGGACATGTACGGAAAGGGGAAGGTGACCCAAGACCCCAAGGTGGCGACGGAATGGTCGGCGCCCTTCAAGAACGACCGGTCCTTCGGGCGCGCCCGCGCCGCGGCCGGACTGGCCGTGTTGAAAAACCACAAGCTCGTCGACGCCCGCCGGATCGCCGCCATCGGTTACTGCTTCGGCGGGACCTCAGTGCTGGAGATGGCGCGCGGGGGAGCCGACCTCGCGGGCGTGGCAAGTTTCCATGGAGGGCTGGACGCCCCGGATCCCGCGAAGCCGGGCGCCGTGAAGGCCAAGGTCCTCGTCCTTGCCGGGGGGGACGATCCCCTCGTGCCGCCGGCGCAGGTGAACGCGTTAGAGGAGGAGATGCGCAAGGCGGGCGCGGACTGGCAGGTGAACGTCTACAGCGGTGCGATGCACAGCTTCACCAACCCGGATGCGGACGGCTACGGCCTGAATGGCGTGGCCTACAACGAGAAAGCCGACAGGCGCTCCTGGGAGGCGGCGAAGCTGTTCTTCGCGGAAATATTCAAATGAAAAAAGGTCTACACGAAATGCGAAACTTTAAAATAGGATAGGGGGTTGAAGGCGGCATATCACCGAACGAGTCGGGAGGAACGGGTGAAAAAGGCGGCGATCGTCGCGGCGCTGGCGCTTGTTCTGTGGGGGTGCAAGGCGCCCCCGGCCAAGGAGATCAAGATCGGTCTGATAACGCCGCTGACGGGGGACGTCAAGACCTACGGCGAATCGGTGCGGAACGCCTTCGAGATCGCGGTCGATGAGGCGAACAAGGCGGGCGGCGTCGCGGGCATGAAGATCGTCCCGATCGTGGTCGACGACAGGAACGACCCGACGGAGGCGAGCAACGCGGCGAACCTGCTGATCAACCAGCACAAGGTCCGAGCGATCGTCGGCTCGGTCACCTCCAAGGCCGCCATCCCGGTTTCCGACATGGCGCAGAGCGGAAAAATCCCCACACTCACCCCGACGGCCACCAATCCCAAGGTGACCGTCGCCGACGCGAAGCGAAAGGATTTCATGTTCCGGTCCTGCTTCATCGACCCGTTCCAGGGAAAGGTGATGGCCAAGTTCGCGAGGGAGTCGCTCATCAAGGACAAGGCGGCCGTCCTGTACGACGCCTCGAACGACTATTCCAAGGGGATCGCCGAGTATTTCGCCGACGCGTTCAGGCTTATGGGGGGCACGGTGGTGGCGTACGAGTCGTACGGAAAGGACGACGTCGATTTCTCCGCGCTTCTCACCAAGGTGAAGGCGTCGGGTCCCGAAGTGCTCTTCCTGCCGGACTACTACAACAAGGTGGGCCTCATCGCCAGGCAGGCAAGGGAGAAGGGGATCAATGCGACGCTTATAGGCCCCGACGGCTGGGATTCCCCGGACCTGGTGAAAGTCGCCGGGGACGCGATCGAAGGGGGGTATTTCTCCAACCACTATTCCGCCGACGACACGCGCCCCGAAGTGGTCGCCTGGGTGAAGAAGTACAGGGACAAGTTCGGGCAGACGCCTGACGCACTGGGGACCCTGGCCTACGACGGCACCAACCTGATGCTCGAGGCGATCCGCAGGGCCAACTCCGACGATCCGCTGAAGATCCGCGAGGCGCTCGCTTCGATAAAAGGATTCAAGGGGGTGACCGGGGAATCCGCGATGGACGCCAACGGGAACGCGGTCAAGAGCGCCGTGATCCTGCAGATAGCCGGCGGCAGGCAGAAATTCGTCAAGGAGGTGAGCCCCTGACGGCGGGCCCGGGTGGATTATTTCCTTCAGCAGGTCGTTAACGGGCTGCAGCTGGGGTTCGTATACGCCCTGATCGCCCTGGGCTACACGATGGTGTACGGCATCGTGCGGCTGATAAATTTTGCCCATGGCGATGTCTTCATGGTGGGCGCCTTCATAGGCCTCTACGCGATCGAGAGCGCCCGCCTCCCGCTCCTTGCCGTGTTCCTGCTCGCAATTTGCGGGTGCGCCCTCCTGGCGGTCGCCATGGAGCGGATCGCCTACCGCCCGCTGCGGAACGCGCCCAGGATCGCGTCGCTCATCACGGCTATCGGGGTATCCCTTTTCCTCGAATATTTCACCTCGCTGCGCCAGGTCTTCGGCCCGAACTTTTATCCGTTCCCAAGGCCGTTCGCGATATCCGCGTGGGAGTTCCGCAGCTTGGCGATCACCAACATACAGGCGATCATCTTCACGGTCACGCTGTGCTGCCTGGTCCTGCTGCAGTTCGTCGTCCGCAAGACCAGGCTGGGCAGGACGATGCGGGCGGTCTCACACGACCACGTGACGGCAGGTCTCATGGGGGTGAACGTCGACCTGACGATATCCGTCACGTTCGGACTGGGGGCGGCCCTTGCCGGCGTGGGCGGGGTGCTCTACGGCTTCGCCTATCCGCAGGTAAACACCTTCATGGGGGTCATGCCGGGGCTCAAGGCCTTCACCGCCGCGGTCCTGGGGGGGATCGGGAGCATCCCGGGGGCGGTGCTGGGT
>Ga0214473_10011186_pt1 | contig 10535 bp, 5 predicted proteins | sample RVTome_7_FD_203509 | JGI IMG/M metagenome (GOLD analysis project Ga0214473, IMG submission 203509) | Soil microbial communities from uranium-contaminated site in the Upper Colorado River Basin, Wyoming, United States - RVT98D197 | ecosystem: Environmental > Terrestrial > Soil > Contaminated >... | reverse complement strand
GCCTTTTCCCGTTACGCCGAGCGTAAGGGTTCCGTCCTCCACGCTCGCGCTCCCGCGCCGGGCCTGGATCCGTTCCGCCGTGAGGATCCCGCGGCTGAGAGCCACGTCCGCACTCACATTATCGAAGTAAAGCTCCGCCGCGGGGATCGAAATCGCCCCTTCCCGGTACCGGCCCTTTCCCTCCATGCGGCCGATCGCCGCGAGGTCGGATGCCGTCTTTCTCCGGTTCTCGAGTGCGAACGAGGAAAGCTTCCCGCCCCGGACATGGGCAAGCACTGCCCGAAGGGGGGCGACGTCACCAGCCAGCGCAAGGAGCGCTTCCCGGAATGCGGTCAGGTCGATGTCCCCTCCGCGCACCGCAAGCTCCGCCCTTTGCGCTCCCTCGTCCAGAAGGAAATTTCCTTCCGCGCGAAGCATTGGGGATTCCGCCTCCAGCCGCGAGACCGAAACGGTCGACGGTCCCCCTTCCTCCAGGTGCAATCCCCCCTCGATGGTCAGGCCGTTGGCCGCAGCGGTCCGCCCCGCGCGCCGCAGGGAAAGGGAGGGTATGGACCCCCGCACGTCCGCGTCCAGGGAGCGCAGCCCCTCGGTCTTGAACGATACGCCCAGGTCCGCCCTGGCATCGGAGACGACGATATCGGCCCCCGGCAGGAAGGCGCGCGACAAGGCCGCGACGTCAAGCCGTGAAACGGCGATCCGCCCCCGGCCTTCCAGCTCCTTCGATTCGAGGCTTCCCGTTCCCGACATGCTTGTCCATAGGTCCGACGTGCACCCGACCTCGAAGCGGACGGTTCGCGGGTGAAGCTCGACTCGCGCCTCGAGATCCCGGAACTCATGGAGGGCGTGACGATCCCGCGAGACGACGACGCGCCCCTTTTCCACTTCTACGCCAAGCCCGGGCGCGTTGGATGAGAGGCCGGACAGCAGGCGACGGACCGCTTCCCTGGCTTCCGCCAGTGAGTACGGCCTCTCCCTCTTTTCAGGAAGCGCCACCTCGATGTCGGGCTCCTCGGCCCGCACGGCCGCGAACGGGTAGCCTCCCCGGAGGAGAGGAAACAGGGAGAGGTCAACGGTTACGGTTTTCGCCTTCCCCCGTGCCTTTCCAGGGATCGTAAGCTCCACGCTGCGCAGCGCGATTCGGGGCCGCGGGAACCATGAGAGTTCCAGGCTCTCGCATCCAACGGTCCCGCCCAGGAGTCGGGAAGCGCGAGCCAGGATCTCCGCCTTCACCGGCTCCAAGCGGACCCACCGGGGGGCGATCGCCGCAAGGGCGACAAGGAGCGAGGCAAGGATGACGAAGCCTCCCGCGAGACTGAGGAATACCTTTCTTTTCGCGCTCATGGGCGATGCCTGCTCCTTGCTTCCCCCCCGAGGGCTTTTCCCGGCGATGCCTGTATGACGGGGATATGCCGCCCAGGGTTCCCAGGCCCGGAATCCGTGACCTCGGTCCATTGTAAACAGTAGCCGGAGATCGTGATATGATTTGAAATTCGCATGAAATGACGCCGTTGCGTTTTCCCAAGATCCAGGACCTCGCAGGAGCCCGGAACAACCATGGAGCTGTTTAGCCGGCCGGCGCACCGCCGCACCGTACAGGACGAGATGCAGCAGAGCTACCTCGATTACGCGATGAGCGTGATCGTGGGCCGCGCTCTGCCCGACGTGCGCGACGGCCTCAAACCCGTCCAGCGGCGCATCCTCTACGCGATGTACGAGCTGGGCAACGAGTACGGCAAGCCCTACAAGAAGTCCGCCCGCATCGTCGGGGACGTCATCGGGAAATATCACCCCCACGGGGACAACGCCGTCTACGACGCGCTCGTGCGGATGGTGCAGGACTTCTCCCTCCGGTACCCGCTGGTGGACGGGCAGGGAAACTTCGGCTCCGTGGACGGGGACTCGGCGGCCGCCATGCGGTACACCGAGGTCCGGATGGCGAAGATCGCCTCCGAGCTCCTCTCCGACCTCGACAAGGAAACGGTAGAGACGGTCCCCAACTACGACGGATCGCTTTCCGAGCCGCGCGTCCTGCCGGCGCGCATTCCCAACCTGCTGGTGAACGGCAGCTCGGGGATCGCGGTCGGGATGGCCACTTCCATCCCGCCCCACAACCTGGGGGAGGTGCTGGACGCCCTGATCGCCCTGATCGCCAACCCGGATATCGCTGTCGAGGAGCTGATGGAATGCATTCCCGCGCCCGACTTCCCCACGGGCGGAATCCTCTACGGGCTGGAAGGCGTTCGGGAGGCCTACCGCACGGGGCGGGGCAGCGTGCAGATCCGGGCCCGCGCCTTCATCGAGAAGGCGAAGAAGGGGGACCGGGAATCGATCGTCATCACGGAGATCCCCTACCAGGTGAACAAGGCGCGCCTGATAGAGAAGATCGCCGACCTGGCAAGGGGCAAGGTGATCGAGGAGATCTCCGACATCCGGGACGAGTCCGACCGGGACGGCATGCGGGTGGTCGTCGAGCTGAAGAAGGACGCGGTCTCGGAGGTGGTCTTAAACAACCTCTACAAGCAGACGCAGATGCAGACCTCCTTCGGCGTGCAGCTCCTGGCGATCGTCCAGAACCAGCCGCGCACGTTCAACCTCAAGGAAATGCTCGAGGAGTTCCTGGCGTTCCGCAAGGAGGTCGTGACCAGGAGGACCCTGTTCCTCCTCAAGAAAGCCGAGGCGCGGGCCCACATCCTGGAGGGGCTGAAAATCGCGCTGGACCACCTGGACGCGGTCATCAAGCTCATCCGGGGGTCCAAGGATCCCAAGGAGGCCAAGGACGGCCTCGTGGCGAAGTTCGGCCTGACGGAGATCCAGGCGCAGGCGATCCTCGACATGCGGCTGCAGCGGCTGACCGGGCTCGAGCGGGACAAGATCCTCCAGGAGCTCAAGGAAGTCCTGGCGGAGATCGCAAAGCTCAAGATGATCCTGGCGGAGGAGAAGGAGCTTCTGCGGGTCGTCGGGGACGAATTCAGGGATATAAGGCAGGCCTACGCGGACGAACGGCGATCGCAGATCGTCCTGGAGACCAAGGACATACGGCTCGAGGACCTGATCGTCGACGAGGAGATGGTGGTTACCGTATCCCACACGGGATACATCAAGCGCAATCCGATCAGCCTGTACCGGACGCAGCGACGCGGAGGACGGGGCAAGGTGGGGATGGGGACGAAGGAGGAGGACTTCGTGGAGAGCGTCTTCATAGCCTCCATGCACTCCTACATCCTGTTCTTCTCCAACACCGGGAAGCTCTACTGGCTCAAGGTCCACGAGCTGCCGGAGGCCAGCCGCGCCGCCAAGGGGCGGGCCATCGTGAACCTGCTCTCGCTGTCGCCCGGGGAGTCGACTCCAACCGTGCTCCCGGTCAAGGAGTTCGTGGAAGGGAAGTTCGTCGTTACGGCGACGGCCCACGGGGTCATCAAGAAGACGGAGCTCATGGAGTACTCCCGGCCTCGTGCGGGAGGCATCATCGCGATGGGCCTGAACGAGGGGGACCAGCTGATCGCCACGGCGATCACTTCGGGGCAGGACGAGATCTTCCTGTCCACCCGGCACGGGATGTCGATCCGGTTCCACGAGGAGGACGTCCGCCCCATGGGACGGGCCGCCGTGGGCGTCCGTGGAATCGACCTGGGGGAGGGGGACGCGGTCGTCGGCATGGAGATCCTCAGGCCCCAGGGGACGCTCCTTACGGCCACCGAGAACGGATTCGGCAAGCGGACCGCGATCGAGGAACACCGGATCCAGTCCCGGGGAGGGAAGGGGGTAATCACCCTCAAGGTCACGGAAAAGACCGGCGCGATCGTCGGGGTGGCGCAGGTGTCGGAGGGCGACGACGTCATGCTGATTACCGACTCCGGCAAGATAATCCGGATGGCCGTGGACGAGATACGCATCATCGGTCGGAACACCCAGGGGGTCCGCCTTATAGGCCTTCAGGAAAACGAGCGCGTCGCTTCGCTCGCCCGCCTGGCGGAAAAAGAGGAATAGGCCGACGCGCTCGATGCCGCTCCCTCTTCATGGCGGGAGGCACGCCGCGGTCCGCGCGGCGCTCCTGATCGGCCTGGCGGCCCTGGCCTTTCCGGCCTGCTCGGACCCGGCGCGTGAGCGTTTCGAGGCGGCGGAGAAGGCGCTCCTGGAACAGAAGATGGACGCCGCGCTCATGGGGTACCGTTCGATCCCCAGGGATTTCCCCCAGTCAAGGTACGCCCCCACCGCGCTGTTGCGGCAGGGGGAGCTGTTCGGCTCGTTCTACCGGAACTACCCGGCGGCGCTCGAGGCCTACGGGTCCCTCGTCTTCAACTATCCCAGGGACGCCGAGGCGCCGCGTGCCCTGCTTCGCAGCGGGGAGATCCACCTTTTGCACTTCCTGGATTACGCGACCGCCGCGGAGGACCTCGAGTCGATCCGGCGGCAGTTTCCCAGGTTCGCGGAGACGGACGCCGTGCTTCTCCTGCTTGCCAAGGCCTACGGCGGGTTGGTCGACCCGTCCCGTCAGACCGCCGCGCTCTCCGAGCTGATAGGAAAGTTCCCCGACTCCCCTCGGGCCTCCGAGGGGCGGTGGATGCTCGCGTACGTTTACCTCGCGCAGGGGAAGTTCTTCGAGGCCGAGCGGGAATTCAGCAAGATCCTGTATCTTGTGTCCGACCGCAAGGAGATTGCCCGCGCACGCTGGGGGATGGCGCAGGCGCTCGAGGGGATGGGGCAGTCGGGCGCCGCGCTGGAGCAGTACGAGGCGGTCCGCAACGACTGGGAGGACCCGGCGCACGTGTCCGAGAAGATCGACCGGTTGAAAAAAAGGATGAAGGGGCGATAGCCGGCGCGCAGGCGGGCAAGGCGGGGAAGGGGAGCGCAAATGGCGCAGGAAATGGAAACGCGGATTGCCGTGGTGGGAGGAGGGGCGTGGGGGACCGCGTTCGCCGCGATGCTTTCCGAGCGGCACCGCGACGTCTCCCTTTGGGTGCGCGAACCGGAAGTGTGCGCCGACATCAGGGAACGGCGCGAGAACCGGGTCTTCCTGCCCGGCATCCCGGTCCCCCCCGGGGTAAGGCCGACGACGAACCTCGCCGAGGCGGTTTCGGACAGGGGGATAGTGGCCGTCGCGGTCCCCTCCCAACACTTGCGCGCGGTCGCGAAGGATGCGGCGAAGCATCTTTTGCCGGGCGCCTTCGTGGTATCGCTCGCCAAGGGTGTTGAGAACGGCACGCTTCGCCGGATGAGCGAAGTCCTCGCGGAGGAGCTGCCCGGGCATTCCGGCGCGCTGGCCGCGCTCTCCGGGCCGACCTTCGCGAGCGAGGTCGCGGAGCGGAAGCCGACCGGCGCCACGGTTGCGGCGGTGGACGAAAAAGTGGCGGCCGTCCTTCAGGCCGCCTTCTCCGGAAAGCGGTTCCGGGTCTACGCCGAGACCGACGTGGTCGGCATCGAGATAGGCGGCGCGCTGAAAAACGTCATGGCCATCGCCGCAGGCATGTCCGACGGCCTGGGGTTCGGGCACAACGCGCGATCCCTCCTCATCGCGCGCGGCCTCGCCGAGATCTCGCGCCTGGGCGTGAGCCTCGGGGCAAGCCCGGGGACGTTCGCGGGGCTGTCGGGGCTGGGCGACCTCGTTCTGACCTGCACGGGGGATTTATCCCGGAACCGGACGGTCGGGATGCGCGTCGGAAAGGGAGAGGGCATCGGGGATATCCTGTCCGGGATGAGGACGGTGGCCGAGGGGGTGAACACCGCCCGCGCCGCGGTCGGCCTTTCCCGCCGGACGGGGGTGCCGATGCCGATCTCCGAGCAGGTTTACCTGATCCTGCACGAGGGGAAGGACGCAAGGACCGCGGTGGACGAGCTTTTCGCCCGGGCCCTTCGCCCGGAGAGGGATTGAGGATGGAAATGGAACAGGCTGCGCTGAAAAAAGAGATAAGGGAGCTTCTTGTCCGCCGGAAAGCGGTCATGCTTGCCCACAACTACCAGCGGGACGAGATCCAGGAGATCGCCGACATTACGGGGGACTCGCTTGGGTTGAGCCGGGAGGCGGCCGCCTCCGGAGCGGAGGTGATCGTCTTCTGCGGCGTCCACTTCATGGCGGAAAGCGCCGCCATCCTGTCGCCGGGAAAGACCGTCCTCCTGCCGCGAATGGATGCCGGCTGCCCGATGGCCGACATGATCACAGCGGACGACCTGCGCGCATGGCGCGCCGCCCACCCCGGCGCTGTCGTGGTGACATACGTCAACTCGTCGGCGGAGGTCAAGGCCCTCTCCGACGTCTGCTGCACCTCGGGCAACGCCGTCAACGTCGTCCGTTCGATCCCCGCGGGAATAGATATCTTCATGGTGCCCGACAGGAACCTCGCGCATTACGTGGCGAAGGTTTCCGGCCGGCGGCTTTCCTGGTGGGACGGATTCTGCCCCACCCACGAGCGGGTCACAGTGGCGGACGCCGCAAGGGCCAGGGAAGCGCACCCGGACGCCCTTCTCGTCGTTCACCCCGAGTGCCGCCCGGAGGTAGTGGCGATGGCCGACGCCGTCCTGTCTACCTCGGGGATGTACGGGTACTGCCGCAAGTCGGCGGCGAAGGAATTCATCGTGGGCACGGAGATGGGCATCCTGTACCGCCTTCGGAAGGAGAATCCCGGCAAGAAGTTCCACCTTGCCTCCCGCGCGCTCATCTGCCCCAACATGAAGCTCACCACGCTCGAGGACGTCCGCGACTCGCTGGAGACGCTGTCTCCCGTGGTCACGGTCCCGCCGGATATCCGCGAAAAGGCCAACGCGGCCCTGGAGGCGATGCTCCGCGTACCCCGCGACGCCGCCTGAACGGATAAGAGGGATGATTCCCGGCGCGCCCTCCATATCGTTCGAGCATCTGGCGCGCGCTCTCCGGACGCAACGGAAGCCGTGCCTCCAGGTCCTTCGGGCCCCCGCCGGCATACGCTCATTTCTCGTCTCGACGCTGTTCGCGCGTCTCTCGCGGCCGATCCTTTTCATTGCCCCCACCGTCGCGGAGGCAGAGGAAACGTTCCGGGAGGCATCAGCGTACCTCGGGGAGGAATCGTGCGTCATGTTCCCCTCTGTCGAGGTCGCTCCTTACGAGCAAATGCCCCCCTATGCGCCGGCGGTCCACGACCGGATGCGCGCGCTCCACCGGCTGGCGGAAGGCAAGCCGGTTGTCGTCGTTTCCCCCGTGGAGGCTGCGCTGGAGAAGACGCTTCCGCGGGCGGCGTATGCCGAGGCGGTGCGCCGTGTTTCGGCCGGGATGGAGATGGACGTAACCCTGTTCTCCCGGCATCTCTCCGAAATCGGATATGCCCGCCTTCCCTCGACGGCCGACGCCGGAGACTTCTCCGTCCGGGGGGGGATCGTCGAGGTATTCAGCCCTGCGCACGCCTTCCCTGCCCGTCTTACCCTCGACGGGGACCGCATCGAGTCCCTGCGATGGTTCGACCCGAAGAGCCAGCGGACCCGAAGCGAAGGGGGCGTGCTGATCGTGCTCCCCTGCTCCCAGGTGATAACCCGGCCGGATTACCTGTCGGCGGCCGCTGCGGCGGGCGAGGCTTTCCGGGAGGCGCTCGGCCAGGGGATACGCTACCACGGCGTGGAGGCCGTCCTTCCCCTCCTCTACGGCCGGGCGGCCTCGCTGTTCGATCATCTTCCGGAAGGAGCGGTGATCGCCGCGGCCGATTCGGCCGTCTGTCTCTCCCGGGCGCGCAACGTATTCGCGGAGGCGGAGGAAAACTACCTGCTTGCCGGCCGGGAGGAGGGACTGCCGGCTCCGGATGCGCTCTTCGTCCCCCCGGAGGAGCTCCTCGCCGGATTGCAGGAGCTCCCGGTGTTGAGCTTCGACTCCGTCGAGGTATCGCCTTTCGGGAGAAAGGACGCGGTGCGCGGAGAGATCGACGCGCAGGGCAACGAGGATATACGGCGGAGCACGGTCACGTCCGCAACGGAAGGACTCCTGTTTCCCCTTGCCGGAGAGGCGAAGGAATGGTGGAAACGGGGAGGCAGGTTCGTCGTGACGTCCCTGTCGCCGTCCCAGTCCGACAGGATGGAGGAGCTGCTCGGCAGGTACGCCCTCCCATTGACTTCCGGAGCGACGATGAAGGAAACGCTTGCGGGAGGCAAGGGGATTTCCCTCTGCTGTTCCGAGGTGACCCGGGGGTTCCGGTTCCCGGAGCTGGGCGTGGCGGTCGTCACCGAGGCGGAAGTCTTCGGGGAGAAGACCAGGGTGCGCAAGGGCCGCGGCTCCGCCGCCGTCCCCCCCGGGGAGTTCTCGCTCGCCGAGCTGCGCGTCAACGACCTGGCGGTCCACGTGGACCACGGCGTCGGCGTATACCGGGGGCTTCTGCGCCGCCGGGCTGCGGACGTGGAGGGCGATTTCCTCGTGCTGGAGTACGCCGGCGGCGACCGCCTCTTCGTGCCGGTGGACAAGATGTCGCGGGTCCAGCGCTACGTCGCTTCCGAAGACGACCGGCCGCGGCTGGCGAAGCTCGGAGGGACCGCATGGCAGCGGGCCAAGCAGCGGGTGCGCGACTCGCTGCTCGCGATGGCCCAGGACCTGGTGGCCGTCCAGGCGAAGCGCCAGCTGGCCGTCCGCCCGGTTTCCCCTTTGCCCGACGCCGCCTTCCGCGAGTTCGAGGCGGCCTTCGACCACGAGGAGACGCCCGACCAGCAGAAGGTGATAGGGGAGGTGCTGCGCGACCTGGCCTCGCCTCGTCCGATGGACCGGCTGGTCTGCGGCGACGTCGGATACGGCAAGACGGAAGTTGCGATCCGCGCCGCGTTCAAGACGGTGCAGGACGGGCGCCAGGCGGCGGTCCTGGTTCCGACGACCGTCCTGGCGGAGCAGCACTACCAGACCTTCCGAAGACGCCTTTCAGGCTACCCCGCGAGGGTGGAGAACCTGTCCCGCTTCCAGTCCAGGGCCGGGCAGGCGGCGGTCGTCAGGGACCTGGCCAAGGGGCTGGTCGACATCGTGATCGGCACCCACCGGCTGCTCCAGAAGGACATATCCTTCAAGGACCTGGGAGTCGTGGTGATCGACGAGGAGCAGAGGTTCGGCGTCGCGCACAAGGAGAAGCTCAAGAAAATGCGAGCGTCCGTCGACGTGCTGACGCTCTCGGCGACCCCGATACCGCGGACGCTCCACATGGCGTTTTCGGGGATCCGCGACATCAGCATAATCGCCACTCCGCCGGAGGACCGCCTTTCCATCCGCACATTCGTCCTGCCGTTCTCGGAGGAGACGATACGCGAGGCGGTCGACCGGGAGGTCCGGCGCGGCGGGCAGGTTTTCTTCGTGCACAACCGGGTCCAGTCGCTGCCGCCCATGGAAAGGTACCTCGGGGAGATTCTCCCCGAAGTCCGAATCGGAGTGGCGCACGGGCAGATGGACGAGGGGGAGTTGTCCCTCGCCATGGACGACTTCGCCGCGAGGAGGACGGACCTTCTCCTGTGCACCGCGATCATAGAGGCGGGGCTCGACATTTCCAACGCGAACACCATCATCGTCAACCATGCGCACCGGTTCGGGCTGGCGCAGCTCTACCAGCTGCGCGGAAGGGTGGGGCGGGACAGGCACCGCGCCTACGCCTACTTCCTGCTGCCGAAGGACGTGGCGATGACCCGGCAGGCCGCGCAGCGGCTGGCCGTGCTCGAGGAGCTGACCGAGCTCGGCTCCGGCTTCAGGATCGCATCGCACGACCTGGAGATCCGCGGCGCGGGCAACCTGCTCGGGAAGGACCAGTCCGGGGAGATTCACCAGGTCGGATACGAGTTGTACACCCAGCTCCTTTCGGAAACGATGGCCGAGCTCTCGGGGAATGCCGTCGCGGAAAGCGAGGAGCCCGAGCTGGACTTGAGGATTCCGGCTTTCCTGCCCGACGGCTACATACCCGAGGCGGGAGTGCGCCTGGAGTTCTACCGGAGGCTGGCCATGTCGAAAACGGAGGATGCCGCCGACGAGCTCGAGTTGGAACTTCTCGACCGGTTCGGCAGGCTCCCCGGGCAGGCCAGGGCGCTGTGCGACCTTTCCCGCCTCCGGGTCCTTATGCGCGAGGCGGGCGTCCGCGAGCTTAAACGAGGTAACGGGGTGCTTTTTTTGACTCTTTCGGACCGCGCCGAGGTGGACCGAAGTCTGCTGGTCCAATGGGTTACCAGGGAGAGGGCGACCTTTTCATTCGTGCGCGGGGAGGTGCTGGCGATGAAGATCAAGGAGGATGCGCCGGAAACGGTGCTTTCGGCGGCCAAAAACCTGTTGAACCGCTTCCCCCGGGGGCGTAGCATATAACATTTCCGCCAGATAGTTCCGGCAGGCCCGGGGAAGGAGATCCTCTCGGATGCGAAAGTTTGCATGGCTCGTTCTCGTGATGATGGTTCCGTTCCTTTCGTCCTGCGGGGAGACCGGGAAAGGCAAGCAGGAGAAGGTTCTGGCGATGGTCAACGGCCAGCCGATCACCGAGGCGATGCTCGATGAAGAGGCGAAATCGCTGCCGCCCTACGTAAGGCCGATCCTTGAAACTCCGTCGGGCAAAATGCAGTTGCTGGAAAGCCTG
>Ga0214473_10011185_pt1 | contig 10537 bp, 10 predicted proteins | sample RVTome_7_FD_203509 | JGI IMG/M metagenome (GOLD analysis project Ga0214473, IMG submission 203509) | Soil microbial communities from uranium-contaminated site in the Upper Colorado River Basin, Wyoming, United States - RVT98D197 | ecosystem: Environmental > Terrestrial > Soil > Contaminated >... | reverse complement strand
GGTCATGGACCGCGAGGTTCGTATGTGGACGCTGAAACCCGAGGACTACGGTCTCGAGGAGGACCACCTGCAGGAGCTGGCGGGAGGGGACCCGCCGCAAAACGCGATGCGGATCAGGAGGTTGCTTGCCGAGCCGCAGCGCGACCCTGTGGGCCGAGCGACCGTGCTCCTCAACGCGGGCGCCGGTTTGTACGTGGCCGGCTTAGCCGGCTCGCTACGGGAGGGCGTGGAGCGGGCGCAGGCCGCTCTCGATGATGGCCAGGCCGCGAAGGCGCTAGAGCGGTGGTTGGAGCCGGCGCGCCTCAGTACCTCCGCATGACCCCGACCACGGTCCCCTGAATGAGGACGTCGTCTTCGTGCACGCGAATGGGCAGGACGGCTTCGTTGGCCGGCTCGAGGCGCACCCACCCGCCCGGCTCACGAAAGAGGCGTTTCACAGTGGCGGACGTGCCGTGGACCAGAGCGATGACCATTTCGCCGTCGTCCGCGCTGTCGCGCGAATGGACCACGACGTAGTCACCGTCCTGGATGTGCTCGCCGATCATGGAATCGCCGCGGACGCGGAGGGCATAGCTGCTGCCGCGTCGCGGAATCAGGTCATCCGGAACGGCGATGGTCTCCGGAATGGTGACCGCCTCGATGGGCTCGCCGGCCGCGACCTGCCCCAGCAGGGGAATCTCCGTGGCGCCGGTGCGGCCCCGCACCGGAGCGATCTCGATAGACCGGCTCTCGTTGTGCGTGCGGCTGATGTAGCCCTTGCGCTCGAGGTTGGTGAGATGCTCGTGGACTGTGGCGAGCGACTGAAACGAAAAATGCTCGGCGATTTCCTCAAACGAGGGGGCGTAGCCGTTTGACCGTATGTAGCTTTCCAGGTAGTCCAGTATTTGTTTTTGTCGTCTGGTCAGCGGCATAGGCTCCTTCACCGAATAAAGGCCGAACGAGTATACCCGAACACAGGCCGAAGCGCAATACACCATGACCGGCCGGCTGGCTGAGATCATTAAGAGCGCTCGCTCCCGAGCGTCCGCCCTCAGGCCCCGTCTTGGAGAACTGAGGCGTCGAGCCGCAGATACGCCGCAGCCCCCCCGCTGGAGCGCGGCGTTCCAGGGGCCGGAGGTGGCGGTGATTGGGGAAGTCAAACGACGATCGCCTTCCGCCGGGGTCATCGCGGAAGGGTTGTCGCCCGCAGGGCACGCGCGGGCGTATGTGAGCGGAGGCGCGGTGGCGGTTTCCGTGCTGACCGACCCGGTGCACTTCGGCGGGTCGCTGGAGGATCTTGCCGAGGTTGTGCGCTCCGTACCGGTACCGGTGCTCCGGAAGGACTTCATCCTGGACGAACCCCAGCTCTATGAGGCGCGGATCCACGGCGCCAGCGCGGTGTTGCTCATCGTTCGAGTGCTGGAGGCGGGAGCCCTCCGTGAGTTGGCGGCGGGCGCAAAGGAGGTGGGCCTGGGGCGACTGGTGGAGGTGCACGGCCCCGAGGAGCTGGACCGGGCTTTGGAGGTCGCTCCGGAGACCGTAGGCGTGAATGCCCGGGACCTGGAGACCTTTCTGGTGGATGTGGAGGGCATTGAGGCGGTGCTGCGGGCGGTGCCTGGGGACACGATTGCGGTCGCGGAGAGCGGCCTGGCGACGCGGGCCGACGTCGAGCGGGTCGCCGCGTGGGGTGCCGATGCCGTGCTGGTCGGTACGGCGATCGCGGCGTCCGCCGATCCGGCCGGGGCGGTGCGGGGGCTCGCCGGAGTGGCCCGCGTCGGTCGGCGGCCCGCGAGGCTCGCACGGGAGCCAAACCGGTGAGCGTCCCAGACTCGAGCGGGACGACGGGACGGTTCGGCCCGTACGGTGGCCGCTACGTGCCCGAGACCCTGATGGCGGCGCTGGACGAACTGGCGCGCGTGCACGACGAGGCGCGCAACGATCCGGCCTTCCGGGCGGAGCTGGATGATCTGTTGCGCAGCTACGCTGGCCGCCCCACGCCCCTGTCCGAGGCGCCCAGGTTGTCGGAGCGGGTGGGGTGCCGGGTGCTGCTCAAACGCGAGGACCTCACGCACACCGGGGCGCACAAGATCAACAACACGCTGGGCCAGGTGCTCCTGGCGCGAAGGATGGGAAAGCGACGCATCATCGCGGAAACGGGAGCCGGCCAGCACGGCGTGGCGACGGCCACGGCGTGTGCCCGCTTCGGGCTCGAGTGCGTGGTGTACATGGGCGAGGAGGACATGGCCCGGCAGCGCCTCAACGTCTACCGCATGCAGCTGATGGGGGCGCAGGTGGTGCCGGTAGGGTCGGGGACGCGGACCTTGAAAGACGCCACCAACGAGGCGTTGCGCGACTGGGTCACCAACGTCGACAGCACGCATTACGTGATCGGCTCCGTGGTGGGGCCGGACCCGTTTCCGCGGATGGTTCGGGACTTCCAGAGCGTGATCGGGCGTGAGGCGCGGGCCCAGACCATGGAGCGGGCCGGGCGTTTGCCGAGCCACGTGGTCGCGTGTGTGGGCGGCGGATCCAACGCGCTCGGCATCTTCACGGCGTTCCTCGCGGATGCCGAGGTGGCCCTGGTGGGGGTGGAGGCGGCGGGTGAGGGGGTGGAGACGGGGCGGCATGCGGCCTCGCTGGGGGCGGGGCGCCCCGGAGTGCTTCACGGCAGCTTCAGCTACCTGCTCCAGGACGCCGACGGTCAGGTCCGGCCGGCGCACTCGGTATCGGCGGGGCTCGACTATCCCGGTGTGGGCCCGGAGCATGCATATTTGCGGGATGCGGGGCGGGTGTCCTACGATGCCGTCACCGACCGGGCCGCGCTCGACGCGTTCGCGACCCTGGCGCGGCTGGAGGGATTGGTGCCGGCGCTGGAAAGCGCCCACGCGGTGGCCTGGGTTTGCGCGGCGAGGTGGCGGGTGACCGACCTGGTGCTGATCAACCTGAGCGGGCGAGGCGACAAGGACGTTGCACATGTGTCGCAGCTGACCGAGGGAACCGCGTGACCGACGCCACGGCTCCACTGGCCGGCACCACCGTCGAGCCGCAGGTGGCGGACGCGCTGATGCAGACCCTGGTCAAGGGATTGCGCGCCACCCAGTTGTACCTCCCGAACAACCCGGTCTATCAGCAGGCTATTCAGAACGTGCGGACGGCGTTCGCGCCGGTGTGGCTGGAAACGTCGGAGCTCACGCTGGGCGTCACCGAGGCGGACCTGGTGCTGGACAAGCGCGCGGTGTTGTCGCAGCCCAATCGCCAGGAAAGCGTCGCGTGGCTGCTGTTCAAGGACGGGATCCGGTCGCTCACGCTCCTCCAGGGCGTGGAGAACGAAGAGCTACCCCGCTTCCTTGGCGTGATCCACAAGGCACGCCAGCTGCCGGCGGAGGCGGACGACGACCTGCTCACGCTGCTGTGGGAGCAGGACTTCCAGTACGTCCGGTACAATTTCGTGGAGCTGGCGACCACCGACGCGGTGCCGCTGCCCAAGGCGCCCGATGCGGCGGCGCAGATGTCGGCCATGGGGCCTCCGGGATCGGCCACACCGGAATCGGTGGAGGCGGCGCAGGAGAAGGTCCGGCGGCAGGTGGTCGAAGAGGCCGCGGCGCCGGAGAAGCCCAAGGGCATGGTGAGCCTCGAGGACTTCGACGCCACCCTGTACTTCCTGGACGACAAGGAACGCGCGTACCTGACGCAGGAGATCGAGCGGGAGTACAAGCAGGATCTGCGGGGCAACGTGCTGGCGATGTTGTTCGACCTGATGGAGCTCCAGACCTACAGCACGGTGCGGGCGGAGTTGATCAGTATCGTCCAGAACTTCATTCCGTACCTCCTGGCGATCGGTGATTTCCGTTCGGTCGCGGCGATTTGCCGGGAGCAACGGACCGTGCTGCAGCGGGCGCGCGAGCTGCTGCCGGAGCATCGCCAGGAGCTCTCGGACATCCCGGGCAAGCTGTCGCAGCAGGAAGCGCTGGCGCAGCTGCTCCAGTCGTTGGACGAAGCGTCGGTGCATCCGACGGAAGAGGAGCTGGGCGAGTTGTTCCGGGAGCTCCGGCCGCAGGCCCTGGAGACGGTCCTCGCGTGGATGCCCAAGCTGACCAACCAGCGCGTGGTGGAGCTGTTGTCGTCGGCCGCGCAGCGCCTGGCGGTCGCCTACCCGGCGGAGTTGAACCGGGTGCTAGGCACTCGCGACGAGCCCACCGTGCTGCAGGCCGTGAAGCTGGTGGCGCAGCTCAAGCTGCCGCCGGCGGCGCCGGCTCTTGGCGCCCTCTTCGACGGTGGAGCCACCTCGGTGAAGGTAGGCGCCGTGGAAGCGCTCGCCGCCATCGGGACCGCCGGGGCGATGCAGCAGCTGGAGCGGGCGGTGGACGACCCGGACCGGGACGTCCGGATTGCGGCGGTGAGGGTGCTCGCGGCGCGAGGCCATCGCAATGTGCTGGGGCGGGTCGAGGCGGCGGTGGACGGCAAGGCGCTCCGCGGGGCGGATCTCACCGAGAAGATGGCGTTTTTTGAGGCCTACGGCGTGCTGGTGGGCGGGACGGGCGTGGAGCGGCTCGCGGCCATGGTGCTGAGCGCAGGCGGCTTTCTGAAACGGAAAGAGGACCCCGAGACCCGGGCGTGTGCGGCGATGGCCCTGGGGAAGATCGGCACCCCGGAGGCGCGTTCCGTGCTGGAGCAGGCGGGCAAAGACAAGGACGCGCTGGTGCGTAACGCCGTCAACAAAGCCCTGCGCGAGGGGGCACGGTCGTGACCGGTCCCGGCGGGCGCCAGACGCGGGCGTCCATGGCGGAGGCGATGCAGAGCACGGAGGGGATGCTCCGGCATGGCGGCCGCGGGTTCCTGATCACGTTCTACGCCGCGTTGCGGAGCCTCAGGCTCTACCCGGTCGAGAACGACCAGGTACAGCGCGCCCTCGACGACCTCACGGCCTCCGCCAAGACCTTGCTGCAGATCGAGGAAGAAGTGGAAGTGCGCATCGCCGGGGAGTTCATCTTCGTGAACTCCACGCGGCTGCGGCTGGACCTCGACAACTACGCCTCCTTCGGGCACGTGCTCGGCATGCTCCGGCAGTGCGGCATCGGCACGATGCGGGTGGACAGCGACGCGGAGCGGCGGGAGTGGCAGGTGTTCGTGTCCCTGCTCCTCAACTTCGCCACCCGCGAAGCCAACCCCAACAAGCTGTACGAGCTGCAGCAACGGATGGTGCAGGGCAATGTGACGCACATCGTGGTCGAGCCGCCGCTCGAGACCGATGAAGCCCAGGACGATCAGGAGCGCGCCAAGGAAGTCGCCAAGAAGACCTACGAGCGCTCGGTGGCGGTCACCAAGGAGGTCGTGAGCAGCGTGCGCATGGGACGCAGCGCCAGCGTCAAGAAAGTGAAACGTGCGGTCCAGAGTATCGTGGACCAGGTGCTGAGCAACGAAGCCTCGCTGGTCGGCCTGACCACGATTCGGGATTACGACGAATACACATTTACCCACTCGGTCAACGTGTGCATCTTCTCCGTGGCCATTGGGCGGCGACTGGGTCTCTCCAAGCTCCAGTTGTTCGACCTGGGGATGGCGGCGCTGCTCCACGACGTGGGCAAGAGCCGGATCCCGCTGGACGTGCTCAACAAGGCGAGCGGACTCTCAGACGAGGAGTGGCGCATCATGCAGGCGCACCCCTGGCTGGGGGTCCTCACGCTGTTCGGCCTCCGGGGGTACGGCGAGATCCCGTATCGCGGGATGATCGTGGCCTACGAGCACCACATGAAGACCGACTTGACGGGGTATCCCAAGTCGCTTCGCGGCCGGCTGATCTCGGTCTACTCGAAGATCGTGGCGGTGGCGGACGGATTCGACGCCGCGACGACGCGCCGGGCCTACCAGACCACGCCCATCCAGCCGGATCAAGTGCTGCTCGAGATGTGGGCCAATCCGCGCCGGGGCCTGGATCCGGTGCTGGTGAAGTCCTTGATCAACGTGCTCGGGGTCTACCCCGTCGGCACCTGCGTCATTCTGGATTCCTACGAGATCGCCATCGTGCACTCGGCGAACCCGGATCTGTCCCAGATTCATCGGCCGGTGGTGCGCGTCGTGGCGACCCCGGAGGGCGCCCGGATTCCCTCGGGGCCGCTGGTCAACCTCGCGGCGCAGACGCCGGAGGGGAGCTTCATCCGCTCGATCATCAAGGTGACCGACCCCGCCAAGTACGGCATCGACCCCGCGAATTACTTTGTCTGAACGGCCCATGGCGGTCCGGTGGCGCGAGCTCTCGCGCCGGCGCCAGGTGGCCCTGATTCCCTACGTCACCGCCGGGTATCCCAGCAAGGGGGCGAGCCTCGAGGCCCTGCACATGGTGGTGGAGGCCGGGGCGGATTTCGTTGAGGTGGGTATCCCCTTCAGCGACCCGCTGGCGGACGGGCCGACCATCCAGCGCGCCAGCCACGCCGCCCTGGAGAACGGCATGACGGTCCCGGGCGCGCTCGCGCTGATCCGCGAGGCGCGATTGGGGGTGCCGGTGATCGCCTTCAGCTACCTGAATCCCCTGCTGGCATACGGACTCGAGCGGTTTGCTGGCGACGCGGTCGCCGCCGGCGTCGAGGGCGTCCTGGTCACCGACCTGCCGGCCGGCGAAGACCCCGGCGTGGAGCAAACCCTCCGAAGCGCCGGGTTGGCGGTGATTCGCCTGGTGGCGCCGACGTCGACGGCGGCCCGGCTGGAACTGCTGGTCCGCGGGGCGGAGGGGTTTCTCTACCTCATCGCCCGGCTGGGCGTGACCGGGGCACGGACGGTCGTGGGCGACGCGCTGGCCTCTACCGTCGCGCGGGTTCGGACCGCGACGGCGTTGCCTATTGCCGTGGGGTTCGGGATCGCCGGCAGCGACCAGGCGCGGGCGGTGGCGCGCCTGGCGGATGGCGTTGTCGTGGGCAGCGCGCTGGTGGAGCGGCTGGGACAGGGCCTGGAGCCGGCGCGGGCCTTGATGCGGGAACTGCGAGGGGCGCTCGACGGCGCGGCCGCCTAGTCGGTTGGTCATTCCTCGATGACGCTGACCCACAACCAACTCGTGTTCCGCGCCGGCGACGCATTGCTGGTGCTGGGGAGCGGCATACTGGCCGCCGTGGCGCTGGACTACCGCGGTTGGATCAGCCTGTGGCCGGGCATCCCCGTCCTGGCGGCCGCCACCCTGCTGTTGCGGAGCTTCCAGCTCGTCCTCGGCAAATACGCGTACACCTCGCAGCTGGGGGTCGGCGCCCTGGCCGGCTCGCTGATGGTGGGGCCCGAGATCACGCTCCTCGCGCTGGCGGTCGGCACGGTCGTCGCCGACCACGGGTGGCTGCAGCGCGACCTCCGGCCCGCGTGCATCAACGCCTGCCGGGAGGTCGTCGCCCTGGCCGCGGCCTATGGGGCGTACGCGGCGGCGTTGTTCGCGGCGGGAGCCGGTAGCCCGCTCACCTACCAGGGCATTCCGGCGTTGTTGATCTTCGCGGTGGCCTACTTCGTCACATCGCGGGGCCTGGCGTACTTCACGCTGACAGTGCGCGGGAAGCTGGGGGCCGAGGATCGGCTGCTCATCCTGAGATATGAAATCGTCGCGTATACGCTGACGCTGGTGGGCGTGTCCGCTATTCTGTTCACGCTGGAGACGCTGCCGGTGGTGAGCTGGCCGTTCGTGGCCGCGTTGCTCGGGTTTGGCGGGTTCGTCCTCAAGCGGATCGTGGAGGAGGCGATTCAGGCCGAGGAGATGAACAAGATCCACGCCATGGAAACGGTGATCACCAGCAGCGTGTCACTGGAGGTCTCGCTGCGCCGCATCGAGGCCCTGGCGCACCGGATTCTCGACTGGACCGATTTCCGCGTCTGCCAGCGGCGGGACCGCGGTTTTCACGTCCTGTACCGGGGCGTGGCGAGCCAGCGGCCCCGTGGATCGGACGAGGCGGGCATCGAGGCGGGATCGGAGGAGCTGCGAGCCTCCGTGGCAGCGTCGGGTAAGGCCCTGGTGGTGCGCGACGCGCTGCGGGACCCGCGGACCCTGCACGTGGCGGGCGGAGCGCGGAGCCTGGTGATCCAGCCGCTGGTGTTCGCGGAACAGTGCATCGGCACGCTGGAGCTCGAGCACCGGCAGCCCGGCCGGTACGGTCGCAAGGAGTCGGCATTGATCGAGACGTGTGCGTCCCGGATCGCGACGGCGCTGCATCTCACCGACCTTCGTCGGCCCCTGCGCGAAACGGTGCGGCGCGTGGACCAGCAGGTGCAGCAGTTGAGCCGCGCGGCGCAGGTGCTCCGGTCCGCGGCGCAGGACATGACGGACTCCATGCAGGTCGTTGGGGCGGGACTGGCGGACCAGGAACGGGACGCCCGCCGGGGGTTGGAGGCCACGGCGGAGCTGACCCGGGCCACGGAACGCGTCGCGGAGGACAGCGCCCAGGCCGCGGCCGCCAGCGTGTCCGCCAGCGATCTTGCCACCCGGCACCGCTCCACCATCGAGGACGCCATGGGGCGGTTGGTGGCGCTGAAGGCGTTCGTGGACCAGAGCGCTGCGCGGATGACCGACCTGGGCGCCGCGAGCCGGCGCGTGGTCAGCTTCCTGGCGTCCATTCGCGAGCTCGCGGACCTCACCAACCTGCTGGCGCTGAACGCGGCCATCGAAGCGGCGCGGGCAGGGGCGCACGGCAAGGGGTTTGGGGTGGTGGCGGACGAGGTGCGCCGCCTGGCGGAGCAGAGCGCCGCGGCCGCGACCGAGGCGGGACAGTTGCTGGCCGACATGCAGCAGCGGCTCAGCGAAGTGGACGACCAAATGCACAAGGGGCATGCGGGAGTGGCCGGCGTCGAGCGGGTGAGCGCCGTCGGCCTGGACGCGCTCGACGCGATCGTTCGGGCCACGCACGACGCGGGCGAGGGAGCCGGGCGCATCACCCGGACGGCCGAGGGGCAACGCGCCGCTTACGCCGGGTTGCGGGAGCGCATGGAGGCCGTGGCGGGCATGTCGCAGAAGAATCGCCAGGGCATTGAAACCGTCATCACACGCGCGGGCGACGTCGCCGCGGGACTGGAAGGCCTGGGGCGCGCCACGCTGGAGCTGGCGGACGTGGTGACGATGCTGAACGAGATGACGCGGCAGTTCGCGGCGGACGACGCGGGCCACTACCATTCTGGGACATGACGGACCGCGATTCGATCTCCCTCAAGAGCATGCGATTCCACACGCGGGTCGGGCTGTTGCCGCATGAGCAACGGATCCCACAACCCCTGGAGCTCGATCTCACGGTCTGGCTGTCCCTCCGGCGCGTGGGCGAGACTGACTCCGCGCGGAACCTGCTGGACTACCGCGAGCTGTACCGGTTGGTCTCGGAGACGGTGGGGGGCAGCCGCCACAGGTTGCTGGAGGCCCTGTGCGAGAAGATCGCCGACCGGACCTTGAAGCTTGACGGGGTGAGAAAGGTGCGCGTCGCGGCGCGCAAGCCGCACGCCCCGATTGACGGTCCCCTGGACTACGTCGAGGTAGTGCTGGAGCGGGACGGGGCGGCGGATGGCTGAGTGGGCGTTCGTCGCGCTCGGCTCGAACCTAGGTAACCGCGGAGCGCACCTGGCCTTTGCCCGCGAGCGCTTGGCGGCGCTGCCGGACACCACGCTGGTCGCGGCCAGCACCATCGAGGAGACCGCCCCGCTCGGCCCCGTGCTCCAGGGGCCATACCTCAATCAGATGGTGCTGCTGTCCACCGCGCTGGCGCCGCGCGAGCTGTTCGAGGCGTGCGCGGCCATCGAGCGGTCCGCGGGACGGGTACGGGCGGGTCGCTGGGGGCCCCGGACGCTGGACCTGGACCTGGTCCGGTACGATGATCAGGCGATCGCCGAGCCCGACCTCGTGGTGCCGCACCCCGAGCTTCCGCGGCGCTCCTTCTGGCAACGCGAGCTGACGGAGTTGATGCCGCATGCCGGGTCCCGGTAAACGGGTCACCACGCTGGACCTGCTGGACGCCAAGCGGGCAGGCCGCAAGATCGTGGCGCTCACCGCCTACGACGCGCTGTTCGCCCAGCTGCTCGACGAATCCGGCGTGGAGGTAGTGCTGGTGGGCGATTCGGTGAATACGGTGCTCGCGGGCCAGGAAACCACGCTGTCGGCCACGCTGGAGCAGATGATCTATCACACCCGGATGGTCCGCGCTGGCGTGCGGCGGGCGCTGGTGGTCATCGACATGCCGTTCCTCACGTACCAGGTCTCCATCGAGGAGGCGAAGCGGAACGCCGGCCGGGCCATGCAGCTCACCGGAGCGAACGGCGTGAAGCTCGAAGGCGGCCTGGCCATCCACGACACGGTGCGGGCGCTGGTGGAGATCGGGATTCCGGTCATGGGGCATGTGGGCTTCACGCCGCAGTCGGTCCACGCCCTCGGGGGGTCGCGGGTGCAGGGGCGCGGCCCCAGGGCCGGCGACCGGATCGTGGCCGACGCCAAGGCACTGGAGGAGGCGGGGGCGTTCGCGGTGGTGCTGGAGTTGATGCCCTCGGCGGTGGCCGGCCGGGTCACGGAGGCGCTCACGATTCCCACCATCGGCATCGGCTCCGGCCCGCAGTGCGACGG
>Ga0214473_10011184_pt1 | contig 10537 bp, 8 predicted proteins | sample RVTome_7_FD_203509 | JGI IMG/M metagenome (GOLD analysis project Ga0214473, IMG submission 203509) | Soil microbial communities from uranium-contaminated site in the Upper Colorado River Basin, Wyoming, United States - RVT98D197 | ecosystem: Environmental > Terrestrial > Soil > Contaminated >... | reverse complement strand
CTAGATCTCAGGGTCACCGACGAGAGATATGAAGTGATGGTGACTGATGCCTCGGACTGCCCCTGGCAGAAGGCCACTGTATTGGGTCGAATCCTTGATCGCGATGAAGCCCTCCGAGATCCATGCATAAAGAACGTATTTCATATCACGGACCACGTAGTCATTCAGGATGAGCCTCTGAAAATATATCTGGACGCGAGTAAGTGAACCGAACATCGTGAACGCGGCAGGAATCGAACCTGCGCCTTGTCTCTTCAGGAAACGGCTGTTCTCATTCCACTTATCCGTACCGCGTGATGTATGTTCGTTTTGTTGGGACCCACGGGCAATATGACCGAATTAACGGGGAAGAGATTTGAACATGAAAATTAGACCGATCAAAACAATCGAGACTACCGTGAGGCGCTGAAGGAAATCGACAGACTGATGGATGCCCGGCCAAACACCTCAGACGGCGATCGTCTCGACTTATTGGTGACGTTGGTAGAGGCATGGGAAGAAAAGCATTGGCCCATTGATTCGCCTGATCCGGTCGAAGCGATTCTGTTTGCGATGGAACATCGCGGTCTTTCCCGGCGTGACCTTGAGCCACTTATCGGGAGCAGGGCACGAGTGGCGGAAGTACTCAATCGCAAGAGGTCACTTACGTTGCCGATGATTCGTCGTCTCCACGAAGGTGGGAATTCCTGCGGAAGTGCTAATTGGCGAAAGCGTCGCCGCCTGACCCAAAACGTGCGGAGCCTTCCTCGCGGCAACTTCATCGCTAGCGAGCAGAGTACTAAAATGCCGGGAGAAAACATCAGAGAATCGCGACCTTTTTTTCACACTCCAGTCATGTTCCAAAAAAGACCTTCGCAAATCGTATTTTTGAAAACTTGGCGCTTAGATGGCGCGTTGATGGAAAGTACTCCACCCTTACCTGGATCACTTTGATGGCTGCACACCCATTTATATTGGTAAATCCGTGGAGGTAGAATCAGGTTCAAGGCCACTTTGAGATCTTGAAAACCGCCGCCCGAAAGGGCTTGCAGGTTCGAGTCCTGTCCCCTCCGCCATCTTCACAAATTGAAACTTCCGTTGCTTACAAGGAGGGACGACTCACTATCAGCACTAATAGTTTATCTTCTTCAGCTCTTTCACGAATTCCCGCGCCGCGTTGACTGCTGGGGGCCGGTTAAACGTAATACTCGAGGAAAAGACTTGCGTCTTCTTCGTGCGAAAAAGAATGCGAGGGATCGGTTGGCCGTTTGTTCCTGCGCGCACAGAAAAGACCAGCATCTCACCGAGGTAAGTTTGATCAACAGGATTTGTGTTACTCACTACGTTATTGCCGGTGGCCTGGTCAGTTAACGCAAACAGCACAAAGAACTCAGCGTCCTCCTTACGCCCAACTACGATCAGTTTCGACAACGATCGCAGCTCTTTCAGAATCGTGTCGCGACTATCAAGATCGCTTGCCACTATGAAGACTCTCTGCAGCGGCAGGATCTCGTTGATTGATCCATACTCGGCACTGGCAAGAATTTCAGCAGCGGTCTGTTGCCGGGGAGCGCCCGTTACTCCATATCCCGCACCTGTGGAAGTTAGTTGAGAGATTTTGAGTCGGGCAATCAGCGCATATTGTCCGTTAGGATAGTTATTCAGATAATCCTGAAAATCCTGTGCGCGTTGACTGTATCTGACGCTGTTCCAATACTGCTCTTCCACAGGCGACACAACTGGCGAGCTTTGTGTCGTGTTACCCCCCAGTTGACTTATTCTCAGGCGAGCGAGCGATGCATATGTCCCGTTCGGATAGTTATACAGGTAGCCCTGGAAATCTTGCGGCCGCTGACTGTTGCTGATGGTATGCCAGTACTGCTCTTCCGCCGTTGAATTTGTCGGATTCATCGGCGCGTTTCCACTCAGTTGAGATATCTTGAGCCGCGCGATTGGCACATACTGTCCATTTGGATAGTCCCTTAGGTAGCTCTGGAAGTCCTCTATTCGTGAACTGTTTTTAACTGCATCCCAATATTGCTCTTCTAAGGTAGCAGCCGTTGAGCCTGACGGAAGAGGGTTGCTATTGCCGGGTGAAGCCGGTGTCGGTGACGAAGCTGAGTTAACGAAACCGCCGAGCTGGTTTATTCGCAATCGCGCAATGGATGCGTATTTGCCATACGGGTACTGATTGAGATAGGCCTGAAAGTCTCCGGCTCGTGAGCTATTCTTGACCGCTTCCCAATACTGGTCTTCAACTGATGAACTCGAAGTGTTCGGTGCCATGTTTGGTGAGACATTTGTGGGGCAATCGTTCGGCATGACCCAGAAAACTCCGATGTAATCCTTGTAAGCATCGTAGACATAAACTGCCGCACCAATGTTTCTGTCTTTCGGAGGAGAGTTACAGTAATCTTTCAACATCTGCGGCTTCACTAACTGCTCCAGTTGTCCTATCGAAACCTTCTGCCTGGTCAAACGCGGAGTCCAACCCGTAAACCCAAGAACACTCGTTGCGTAATAACGCTGGCAGCCAGACGGGCAATACGTCGTTACGTCTGTAAGCTCCACATCGCCAATGGTCGAAGGGAAAGTCTTTCTTGCGTCGGCTGCAAGGCTATTGAGAAACTGCGCGTCAGTTTGTGCACATGCTTCTTTATTGGCAGAAGCGATTAGCAGCGCCAGAACGATAGAGACAGATAATGTAAGATACTTCCTCATGGCTTTCCTTTCATTGTCGGGAAACGAATGCGAGCGTCTGTTGTGTGGCTTATTCCACTCCTTCCGCCTTGTTTCTTTTGGGGGAGTTCCCGCGTTCGAAAAACTGCTTCCGTGTTTTCCTGTCTGATCCAAACAGAACCGTTAGGGTGAATTGCTGCTAATCCGGGAAAGAGGATCTTCTCCGTAGGAATTCGGAGTCTTTGTGGAGAAAAAATGCGGGATCCGAAATGGACCTACCGATCAGTCGCAGATGCTAGCTTTCGGCAGCGATATAATCAGCACACATTATTTCCGCTATACTGGACCATCCGCATTGTAACAGGCCTGCTGCTAGGGCCAAAGTGATTCGGCTTCACCATCAAGGAAGGACCAGTTAGGCGTGACAGTCCTATCCTGCGCCGACAACCGCTATGCCGTGACCAACCCAGGGATCTACTGTACTGTGGGCCCAGCGAACTCGCCATAGTTGGAACGGCGAGCTGGGAGCTCATCACTTTTGTTCTTTGATGAATCTGCGAAATCTGCGCAATCTGTGGATATTTCTTTATCTCGATTTGTATTGAAACGTAATCTTCGTCTCCTCACCCAGGTCACGTCTTGCCATAGAATGGATTGTCGTGACCGTATGCGATGCGCTATCAACGCTAAGCACACCTCTAGTGGACCGCCCCGCCACAGCAAGGCCCGCGAGTTAAATCCCTTGATTTGTTTCTGATCGAGACCTGCGTCTGGTCTGCGGTTTGTAAAGCTGGTAGACCGGAGCGGGGGAGACTGCGCGAGAATTCGCCCGTCGTAATTATGATGCGGTGAGTTTGTAGAAAGGTAGCCTAACGCCGGTCCTACTATTACGAGGACGGGTCCAGAAAACGCGCGCGGAAGGATAAGTTATGAATTCTCTACTGGCTCTTGTTGCTGTTGGCTGCGGTGTTTATATTCGTCGATTTTCTAGCCGCTTTGTGTGGAACGTGTCCGGCCTTCAGCTCGACCTGAATCACTTCGATAGGCTGGTCGCCCAAGTTTTCTCCGCTATGCTTCACTGCCGGTGTCCATATAACCTCGCCGGCTTTCATTGGAGTCTCCTCCGTCCTGCCACCAGAGTATGAAAATTTGACTCGCCCATCTGTTTGGAAGATAAGCACGCTATCGGGGTGACTGTGCATAGGGGTTTTTTCGCCGGGGCCAACCTTGATTCGCAGCACTCGCACCCGCGAATTTTCAAACTCTACTTTGTAATGGTTGGGATCGACCTTGACAGGATCCTGAGCCATAACCGAGGGAACCACGACGGTTAGAACAAAGAAACACCCCAACAATGCTTTACGCATACCATTCTCCTTCGTTTGGTTGAATATAAGAGACGCGAGGGCAGCCTATTTCTAGCCGCACTAAAGCTTTTAGTCAAGATCTGGGTAATTAACGGGAAGTCCCAAACAATCCAGAGTAACCAACGAAAACCACGGTGACGAAGATGACAACTAGCTTTTATCTGGTTGAGTGTGCCGCAAAAAACTGCCAAATGACCTGGCTGCCATTTCGGCTGTGCCGCCTGATGTGCCGCGGTGGCTTGCCTCGCGGGATCAGGTGCTTCCAATGATGGGGCTATGCCCTTCTTCGCGGATGCTCTACCAATTCCCGACAGAGATGGAAAAAAGCAGCCTTCCGGTCCAACTGACCATGAGATGATGCTGAAGGGCGAAGCCCAAGCCGTTCTTGGCAGCTACCGCGAGGCAAGCCATCGCGGCACATCAGGCGGCTAAGCCGTAATGAATTTGGCTTGGTGCCTCAAAGTTACTTCTCAGGCGCGCTGCGAATAAAATAGACAGCGCCGCAAATAAAAACGCGCAAAACTGCCGGCCCGTACAAACGCACCAAGTCTATGTCTCAAAACCTGAAGATTCGCTTTGCAGGCCGACAAGTAGTTGCGGATCGTTGCGCAGAACCCGCCGCAGCCACAGCGGTTCATCAAACATCTTCTCAAGACCTCGCACTATGGCGTACCGAGGTTCCTCTACAATACGCACCGGTAGCTTGGTCAACTCACGCAGATATTCTTCCAGCGTAGGGAACTGGGCGCCGCCACCTGTGAGTATAATTCCCCGATCGTATAGATCTCCCGCTACCTCGGGAGACAGTTCAGTAAGTGCGCTGGCAATGCCTCGCGCTATCTTACGTACAACTTCGTGAGCTACAGGATAAATTTCGCCCGCGGTAATCTCAATTCGCTCAGGTCTTGCGGTTACAACGTCGCGACCCTTGATCGATATCTCTTCACCAAGATCCGCCGGTACGGCCTGGGCAGCTAACTCAAGCTTCAGACGCTCTGCTGACCGGGCGCCAATAACCAATCCCCGGTGACGGCGCACATGATCGATTATCGCTGCATTGATGTCTGAGCTCCCAAGTCGGGTGGACCTTGCATGAACAATTGCCCCCTGAGCCACAATCGTGACGCTCGTCTTGCCGCTACCTATATCCACAACCGCGGAAGCGTGAGGATCGTCCACCCTGACGCCGGCGCCGAATGCGGCTGCGAGACCCTCCTCAATCATCCACACTCGTCCGATACGCGCATTTTCGGCGGCATTGAGTAACGCCCGTCGTTCAACCTGCGTGACGTCTGACACGACGCTCATCAGCGCGCGACGGCTAAAATAGGAGACGCCACCACGTGCCTTACGCACAAGAACTTCGAGCATTGCCCTGGTTCTTTCGAAGTCTGCCACAACCCCACTGAGCAAAGGAGCGATTACCGTGACCTCACGCGCCTCGCGTCCGTAAAACTCCAGCGCCTCCTTGCCAATCGCCAGCACGTCTCCTGTGCTTGTGCTGATGGCAACCAGCGAGGGCTCGTCGACCGCAACTCCTCGCCCGCGTACATAGACAACAGTCGTTGCCGAGCCCATGTCTATGGCTATGGAATCGGACACCAGACTTCGCAGAGCGTGCATACCCAGAAAAGCTGTTGTCTTACTTATGAACGACATTCTAGTTTAGCTCGGCCTTCGTCTCAGGTGATACCTATCTGAAACCCAAACACGCACGTGGGCTCGTCATAGTAGGCGACACTGTAGGCCAGTCGAACATTGTGTAAGAAAGGGACAATCATGTTAGATCGGTACAACCACAATGTGAAGGGCATAAGCAAGTCGTAGATTTGAGCGCGCGCGGTCCCTGAGACGTTCTATCCTCAATTTAATCTGTCTTCCCCAGACTTAGGACTCGCGCCATCTTCCGTGTATCGTGAACAGTCTTTTTCTAATGTTCTTAATTGCCGTGGTGCGACCCCGAATTGCAGAGCTTTCCTTGATTCATGAGTTTTTTGGCAACTTCACCGGCAATGCCATCTCGACCGTCAAAACCGTTGGCGGGAAATGGCTCAAAAGTTGGGTGAGAACGAGGGGAATTAGTAAAGCGCCAGTTCAGCGAGCCATTAGGTGAAAGTGCAAATAGGTGACACTTTGGTAAGCCGGTCCATTTATGACCACGCGATATTGCTCTAAATGTTGCTCCTTCACGATCTTACTTACAACAGCGAATGCATCAAGCAGATACTCCCTATCTTCCATCGACACTTCCCCTAAGTTTTTGATGTCCTTCTTGGGAATTATCACATAGTGAATGCGACTCTCCGGTGAAGGATGTTTGATTACAATAGTTCGATCGGTCTCCATCACGACAGACGGGATAAAGGGGAGCCGTTGAATACCAACAGAGGCTATCAGCCCGGCCAGTTCGTTAGGTTGAAGGCAGGTCTTTTCACACCGGTTGAGTGCTAGCACTGAGCGGGGTCGTGTGTCGGCAAACAGGTATCCCCCTATCAGGATACCAGCCACAAGAAAGCTTGCCGGTATTAAGATAACTCTCAGCTTATGATCACTTACTCGTTCCAAAAAACACAATTTCCGACGCGAAGGTAACTAGCTTTGCGGATCGCGCTTAGTCAGTTTCGTAATAGCGGTGGTCAACTCAAGTGGATCTATCGGCTTAGTGATGTGCATTTGGTACCCGGAAGCTAACGCGCGGGCACGATCTTCGGAACGCGCATATCCTGTCAATGCTACAGCTGGGGTTTGCTCCTCCGAATCTGCTTCTGCCAGGCGAACTCTACGTATTAGAGAATACCCATCCTCTCCGGGCATGCCGATATCGCATACCATTACTTCCGGGTGCCAACCCTGGAAAACGTCCAGAGCTTCCTGGGCTGTCGCAGTTGCCCGAACCTCAGAACCGCAATTCTCGAAAAGCATTGTCACCATGCTTCGAGTGTCTGCATCATCATCGACAACCAAGACTCTCAGGCCGTCCAGAGCCGGATAAACTGCCTCCCCTTGCTTTAGTCTACTGCGTTGAGCGCCATGTGTGGCTGCGGCAACTCGACCTCTTGCTGACTCCTCGCCGATGGCGTATGGCAGCGTTACCACAAATGTGGCGCCCAGGCCTTCCCCGGGACTGATGACAGCCACTGTGCCGCCGTGAATCTCAACCAGATGGCGTACAATCGCCAGCCCAAGTCCCAATCCGCCAAACGAACGAGTAACTGAACTGTCTGCTTGGCTAAAACGATCAAACACGTAGGGAAGAAACTCGGGAGCGATACCCACACCATTGTCCTTAACTTCCAACCGAACTCTGTTGGTTTCTTCCGTCAGGCTAACCTCAATGTGGCCAGCCTCGGGGGTGAACTTCACGGCGTTGGAAAGAAGATTCCAGGCAATCTGTTGCAGCCGATCGGGATCTGCAGTCACAGTGCGAGATGTTTCGAGGCTGCGGCTGAGCACAATACCCTTGGCCTCAATGGCAGGACGGACAGCATCAATTGCGCGTTCAACAATCTCTGTGGGATTGATCGACCGACGGCTAAGCCGCAACTTTCCTGTTATGATGCGTGACACCTCCAGTATGTCATCAATAATCTGACCTTGAGTTCTTGTATTTCGCTCCATTGCTTCGAGAGCCCGCCCGGAATCAGTTGCGTTAAGCATGCCAGCGCGCAACAATTTGGCATATCCGAGCATACTTGTTAGCGGAGTGCGCAACTCGTGCGATACGGTAGCCAAAAACTCATCTTTAAGCCGGTTGGCGTTTTCTGCTTCGCGTCGCGCCTTCTGCTCCCGGGCAAGTAGGCGTTCCCGTTCCTCCTCTGCGCGTTTTCTTTCGGTTATGTCCACGATCGAGCTCAAGACCAGATTTCCCGATTCACTTTGTATTGGGTTGAGTCCGATCTCTATCGGCACTTCACTACCATCTTTTCGCAAACCGTAAAGATCGCGGCCCGCCCCCATCGCTCTGGCTTGTGGCAGGGTAGAGAAATCGGCTCTGAACTGCGGATGTCCGCCGCGGAAACGGTGCGGAACAAGGACTTCAATCGATTGACCTATAAGTTCATCCGTTTCATAGCCAAATAGCCGCTCGGTCTGAGAGTTGGCCAGAATTATGTTTCCCTGTTCGTTAACCATAACCATGGCATTCGGCGCCGACTCCACCGCAAGGCGAAAGCGTTCTTCTGCATGCTTTCGACCTGTAATGTCACGGAGAATGTTAGTGAAAAGTTTGCGGCCTGAAACTTCTGTCTGTGAAATTGAAGCTTCGATTTGAAACTGATCGCCATCAGCGCGAATGCCCGAGATTGCTCCCAACGCACCCATCGATCGGCTAGTAATGTTGGTTTGACCGAATGCGCGAATGTGGTCCGTATGCGTTTTGCGAAATTGTGCGGGAATAAACCGATCGAGTGATTGTCCAATCACTTCACTAGAGGGACAACGAAACATTTTTTCCGCCGCGGCGTTGAAGAGAACTATATGCTGGTCCTCATCAACGGTGATGATCGCGTCCATGGCTGAGCCAATTAAGTTCTCTAATTGGGCCCGGCTTTCACGGAGGTGTTGCTCAGTGCGCGTTAGCTCGGTGACATCATTGTTCACCTCGAGAATGTAAGGGATGTTGTTCTCATCTGTGTGAAGCACCCAATGGCTGGCAACCACGATCTCCTCACCATCACGTTTGTGGTGAACAAGTTCGCCTTGCCATTCGCCATCGCGGAACAGGTGAGCTTTGATCTGATCGAGTGGCTCCGGGAATCTCGTATGAAGAAGTTCACGTGCAACCTTTCCCACAGCTTCCTTTGAACTCCAGCCATACATCTGCTCCGTACCCTTGGTCCAGAAGACAATCTTTCCCGTGAGGTCCAAAACGACCACATGGGCAAGGTCCAGCAAATGTGTGGGAAAGTACTCGAGCACCTTGCGTACTTTAGGCGGCAACGAGAGGTAACTTTCACCCAGGACGGGACGGCTACCAAGGTCCACGCAAAGCATAGATTAATAAGTCTTTAATAGCAATAGAAACGTTCGGTACTGCTGTTGGGGGTGGCCCTCTGTGGGCACCTCCCGATCCTTGGCTGGAGATTTCGAGGAGAGGGGGTGCCTGCAGAGGGATACCCCCTAAAGAATTAGGCCACTATCAACTGATCTTACTGCCAAACCACACGCGCTTTTTGACGTGCTACGTTAACGGTCTATATAGTTTCAGCAACCGAGGTGAAGACGGTGTTTTGGATTGGATTCTGTTTCAAACGGCCAAATTTCTTGGGCCTCTATCTGGCCTGGCAAGACGCCTCTCAGGCTCTCCGGCGGCTATGGGAATACATCAATCACAAGTTTACTTTCGGCAATATCCAGATCTCCCTGTCCAGTCTGGCGATTGGTTTGACTGTACTGGTCCTAACCTGGACGGTGGCCCATAGCGCCAGTGCGCTCTTAGACCGGCGCATAGCCAAACGCACCCACATTGATCCGGGACTCCGTTATACGGTGGTCAGGTTGGCCAAGTACCTCTTCATGACCGTGGGTGTGCTCATTGCTTTGAAGCAGGCGTTTGGCATCGACCTGACATCGATCGCTGTGGTTTTCACCGCGCTCTCAGTCGGAATTGGTTTCGGTTTGCAATACATTGCTGCTGATATCGCCGCCGGCTTTATTCTCCTTTTCGAGCGTCCGGTGAGAGTGGGTGACCGCATCACTATCGGCGAAGATGAAGGTGACGTCCAGTCCATAAATTTGCGCACAACCATTGTCAGCACCAACGACCACATCACGATTATTGTTCCAAATTCTAAACTTGTGAGTCAGCGGGTAATCAATTGGTCCTACGGAGATCCGCGCGCGCGGATTTCAATTCCGATTGGTGTGGCCACCAAATCCGATGTCAAACTCGTCACCGAAACTCTGATGCTCGCCGCCAAGGAAGTCGAAAACGTGCTTTCCGATCCACCTCCGAAAGTACAGTTCTTGCGTTTTGGCGACTATTCACTCGACTTCCGCTTGCTCGTCTGGACGCGCAAACCCAGTCGGCATCCCCAAATAAAGAGCGAAATTAATTACCGAATTGAAAGACTGTTCCGCGAGCGCGGGATAGAAATTCCGTATCCGACCCAGCAGTTTCTGTTCAAAGACGTAGATGGCACTCAGCCACGCGATCTGACTGAAGCACACCCGGCGTCCGATCGTCAGCGCAAGCTGCAGGATAAACCGAGCGACACAGACGTACCGCACACAAACTAGAGTCTAGAGTCTGGAGTCTAGGAGTCTGGAGTCTAGAGTCTAGAGTCTGGAGTCGAGTGTGATTATATGCTCCACAGACTCTAGACTGCAGACTCCGACCCTAGACTCCCGACTCCAGACTCCAGATCTAGACTCCACACTCCAGACTCAGTACTGTCCGGTTAGATATCCAATAGTTGCAACTGGTTAACGTCATGGACCATTTCAAGATCGTAGTGAGATTGCTGAAGCAAGCTTAAAATGGGGGTTTTGTCGAAAAGGGTGAGACTTAGGAT
>Ga0214473_10011183_pt1 | contig 10538 bp, 11 predicted proteins | sample RVTome_7_FD_203509 | JGI IMG/M metagenome (GOLD analysis project Ga0214473, IMG submission 203509) | Soil microbial communities from uranium-contaminated site in the Upper Colorado River Basin, Wyoming, United States - RVT98D197 | ecosystem: Environmental > Terrestrial > Soil > Contaminated >... | reverse complement strand
GCCGGATCGAAAAGATCTATAAAAAATTCGACCCTGCCGCCATGGAATGGATGGAGGAAGAGCCTTCTTCCATCATGGGTGCGGAGGTGGCAAACGTCCTGTTTCATCTCGCCAAACCCGTCGTCGTCGACCCCTTCAACGACATCCCCGAGATGGGAAGGTTCGTCCTGGAAAAAGACGGGAGACCCGCCGCCGGCGGCATCATCCTCTAAAACAGAAAATTTGTGGAGTGAGAAACGGAAGGGAGGGGTTTCTAAAGAAGGGTTTCAACGATCAAATCTAACACCAGGATCCCGAAACGAGTTCGGGACGACAGGAAAAGATCAATCCCCTCTTCAGGGTCACGGGGAACCGGGTTCCGCCTCATGTTAACCCAGAACCTTTTTCTTCAATGCGTCATGCTCCATTTCAAGAACGGCGTAGCGCTGAGCCAGTTCCTTGTTGCGATCGGTTAATGTGGAGATGACCACCGAAAAATGAAGGCTGATGAAAATCAGGAACAAGAAGGCGAAGAGGAAAATGGTAGAAGAAGGCGTGATCGCACCGACGAGATGCGTGACCCATTTCAGAAGATCGAACCACAGCGTCAAGAGAAGAATACCCCCACCGGTCATCAACCACAACCAGGAATACTCCTCTCGCAGCTTTCTTCTTCTCACCAAATCAATGATAATGATCAACATGCCGATGCCGAAGACGAGGGCGACGATTTTATTCCGAATGGGCATAACCTTCTCCTTTCGGTAAAAAAAACTTCCACCGCCCGCTCGTCCTAAAAGGGTGAGGACTCGCTCGAGACACGGAGGTCGCAAAGAAGAGGATCATTTCTGGAGAATCAGGAGATACCGATTCTCCAGAAGAGGCCCTTTTGTCTGTCCCGGGAAATTCCCGGGACAGACAAAAATTCTTTCTCGGCGTCCTTTGCGTCTTTGCGGTGAATGACAATGGAAATTATTTTCTCATGAGAGTGACTCCGATGGAAAGAAACATCTTAAAAACGTAATAAAGAGGTTTCCATCCGCTGTGCATCGACTTTTTCTCCTGACTTTCGAACATCCGAACGGGCACTTCTCTTATCCGGAATCCCCCTCGATGAAGCATGATGATCACGTCGGCATCAGGGTAGTCGACGGGAAATTGGTCCCCTGAAACCCACCCCAGTACTTTCCGATTCATGGCCTGATACCCGGAGGTGGAATCCGTGACCTTCTGGTGGATCAAGAAGGAGGTAATCGTCCTGAACAATCCCATTCCCACTCTGCGCGTGAAAGGAGCCCGGTAAAGGAATGGACCGGACTCCCTCTCCTTCGTTTTCAAGAAACGGGACCCGATAACAATATCTGCTTCACCCCTTTGAATGGGAGCCAGCAAATCTGAAATGAAGGAAGGATCGTGCTGGCCGTCTCCATCCATCTGGACAATCGTTTCATAACCCTTTTTTACGGCGTATTTATAGCCGGTCTGAAGGGCGCTCCCGTAACCCAAATTGAACGGATGGGAGATGACTCTTGCCCCGGCTTCCATAGCCCTCTGACGGCAGTCATCCTTCGACCCGTCATCGATGACAAGCACATCGATCCCGGGAAGGATCCCTTTTATTCCTTCGATCACCTGGCCGATCTTCTTCCCTTCGTTATAGGCCGGGATCAGGACGATGGTGCGCAGACCCAAAGGACCCTCCTTTTTGAACAACGTTTTCAAGGACGTCATCCATTCTTGAAAACGGGAAGGCCTTCAACAGTCCTTCCAATTTTGTGAGAACAGTCTTCATGCCAGAATACGTAGCCCACCGTGAAAAGAGAGAGAGAGAAATTCGCGGCGTACCCCTATCCCATTCCCAGGGATGGAGGTAGATGAAGAAGGGACCTTCTTTGCTGATCCGTTTCAACGCTTCCTTAAAAACAACATAAGGTAAAACTCTTAGGTAGATCCCGCCACTCGCAGGAAATCGATACCCGCCGATCTCCATGAGAGCGGCCGGAAACTCCCAGAGCTGGCCGTTCGGATCCTCTTTGCCAGGATCATCAAAGGAGATTCGATAGGGAAAACGGGGCGCATTCTTGATGCCGTAAAGACGATTCAAAAAGATCCTTGTCGGGAAGATGCTCGAATCATAAGAGTAGCCAAATGCCCGCAAGAGGGGGAGAGCCCATTTCGTATCCCGATTGAGTGAAAAGGTAGGAGCCCTGAATCCTTTGATGTTGACATCTCCCACGATCTCCCTCATGAGATTCTGAAAATCCTGAAGCTCTTTCCTAAATCCCTCCTCCCCCAGGTCACCCAACGTCCGATGGGACATTCCGTGACACCCCAGCTCGTGCCCCTCTCGATCGATCTGCCTCACGATCTCAGGAAATCTCCGGGCCACCTCTCCCAGGATGAAAAAGGTGGCCTTCACCCCATGTTTTTTCAAAAGATCCAGAATGATGGGAACAGACTCCGAGACCCTGCCATCTACATTTGTCAGATCGACATGATTTCTAACCAACTCAGGATGATACCAGTCTTCCACATCGATCGTCAGGGCATTGATCCCCAAGATTCTTGATCCTTTCCACTTCATTCGGGTGAATCCTTCAATTCCTTAAAGGACTTGATGGGTCGCGCCGGGTTACCCGCCACCATACTATACCCCGCCACGTCCTTTGTCACTACCGAACCCGGACCGACAAGACTTCCCTCTCCGATATGGACGCCGGGCAGGATCATTGCACCGATTCCGATGAAAGCCCCTTTCTCGATCCTCACACCCTCGACCCTTTCCCCGCCCAAAAGTTCCTTCAGGACCGGCGTTGGATTGAAATGGGCAATGATTTTCACATCCCGGGTCAACCATACATCCTCTCCGATCTCTACCGTCTCAGGATGGACAGAGTCGATGAGAACGTGATAGGAAATATAGATCTTCCAGATGTTTTTGATCTTAACCCCCCGTAATCGGTGAAGGAAGGCTGTCAAAAAGGAAGGGAAAACAATGTAGTAGGCGATCATCCCCAGAATCATCTTATAAAGATCTCTGAAGGAAACGATCAGTCGATTGGCTTTTCGGTAGCTCATCCTTTCCTCTCGCACAAGCCCTTATTATATTAAAGGTAGCCCAGGCCCTTTAACTGTTTCTTCAATGCTTCCTCTTCCTCGGGGGAATAGATATCCTGCGGGAGAAATGCAGAGGCTGACTCTTCAACGAACCGGATTGCTTTCTCCTCGAGGGATTTCTCGAGGAAGGCAGCTTCAGGGATTCTCCCATCCATGGTATCAGGAATGGGAAGACCCAGAAGATAGAGGGCCAAAGGAGCCACATCCAGAATATGGGCCCCTTGCAGGACCGTCCCCTGTTTGAACGGTTTTCCCCTCATCATCACCAGGCCATCCATGCGATGGGAGCCTGAGACACCCCACGAAAAATCGATCATCCGGTGAGAGGCAAACTCATACTCTCCGAAGGCAGCAATTTCCAGGCTCCTCGGGAGAAAGACGATATCCGGCGCCTCTCTTACATGGGGACCATGATAGAGCTCTTCTTTCCGGTAGATTTCTCCAACAACCTTTTTCCCTGTCTCATCATCCACCAGATTTTTCAACTCCTCGATGATCTCCGCCTGGATCTCTTCTGCCTCCTTTCCGGGTGAAACAATCCCCCGGGGCTCCCGGCCTTTCAAATTGAGATAAATTTGACCCGCGGTGCTCCCGAAGGAATAGGCTTTCGTCTGATCCCAATCGACATCCTGGAAGGAGAGAAAAAAGGGCCGCAGCCAGGCTCCCTTCTGGCCGAAACGGGTCTTCTTTTTCATTCTCCCCAAACCCATCTGGAGAAGGAGATGATAGAAGGTCATGGGAACGAATCCTGCTTTAAAAAAAAGATGCTTGATGGATGGACGAAGCCCTCCCTTCAGTTTCATGAAGCCATGCGTCATCAAGAAATTGTTGAGATAGAGGAGCTTCTTGAGAGGCCCTGCGCCATGATCGGACATGACGATGAGCGTCCAACGGGAATCGATCCAGTCCTCCATAATTGTCTTTAGTAGGTCATCCATTTTCCGATAATATCCCGGGATGGCATCCGAATATCGACTCCCGGAGGGCGAATGGCGAAAGTGGTTGGGGTCCCAGCAATGCCACAGCTCGTGCTGGATGACGTCAATCCCTTCGACGACTCCGATAAAGAGGTCCCAATCGTCCTGCTTGAAAAGGTATTCCATCGCCTTGACTCGCTGGTCGGTCACCTCGTCGAGATGCTTCAGAAACCGTTCCTCCTGACCTCTTGAATAAGACTCGCTGACGTGGATCCGATAACCCGGCGTGATCTGTTCCAGATCTTTCACCAAAGACGCGGGATAGGTATAATCGGTCCGGTTGGGGGGGGTCAACATCCCGGAGACCAACATCCCGTTTACCTTTTCGGGTGGATAGGTGATGGGAACATGAAAAATGCAAACCTTTTTCCCGGCATCGCCTGCCCAGGACCAGAAGGGCCTTCCCTCCCTCTTCTGGGCATTGATGGGCGTTAGCTGATATGTTCCCTCTTTCCGGGAGATAAAGTCGAAGATCCCGTGTTTTCCCGGATTCTTTCCCGTCATAAAAGAGGACCAGGCCGAGCCCGTAATGGGAGGGATGGTCGTTCTCAATTTCCCCATGATCCCTTCCCTCTTCATCTTTTCAAAGGTGGGGAGCTCTCCGAGGGCAATCAATGATTCGATTACCTCCGGGCTTGCTCCATCCAGACCCAGGATAAAGACCTTTTCAGACGACATCCGAATCCCCCCAGTTCACATACCATCCCTCAGGGGCCAAGGGCACCCCTCTTTCGATAAGAGGATAGACCATAAAGAGAAAATTCTTGAAGCTTGGTAGAAATCCTCGCCGCCTCAAGATTCGAAAGTAGAGATGATGTCTCGGAACAATGCAGCCCAGGAGATCGGCATTTTCCTCCTTGCTATATTCGATCCCCTTCTCTACCAACCTCCTCAGCGCATTCTCCTCCAGTGCCAGGAGATCGACAATGACCGCACTGTTGAACTGGAGCAGATCGACTTTCCGGAGAACGATATAGCCCTGCATCTCTCCTTCCTTCATGGCTCGATAAATCGTATAGGTTCTCACCGGATGCTGAAAATAGCGCCAGTTCATGAACGCTCTGTCACGGACACCCATCACCGGGTGAAGGGAGGAGGCCTTCCGCCAGAACGCGTCGAAGGCATCATCGAATTGAGTCATTGGGTCAACTTCGATCTCCCTTTTGACCTTCCTCTGCCATGGGAAAATGGTGATGAAGTAGAAGACCCTTACGATCCCGCCGATCAAAAGGCTTAGAGGATAAAAATGGATATAGCGATTCACAATGCCTCTAAATCGTAAAGGATAAACAAGAACAGGAAGTTTGAAAAAGTCTCTCCATCCAACACGACGAAGGCTCTTGATGCTCCATTCTCGGATCGGATAAGAAGTGAGGAAAGCGAACCCTTTCTCCTTTGTCCTCTCGACCGCATATCGGCCCAGCTGCTGAAACATCCCTCCGCGATATCCCGGGTGAACCATCATATCCAGAGAGAGGGTTCCCAGAACCTCCTTTCCTTGAACACTGAATCGCTTGGGGGTGTCAGCGAAATGACCCACCACCTGACCACCCTCTTTATGAAGATAGATCAGACCTTCCCCATCCGGGTTTCCCTTAAATTGCCAGTTCCAGAAAACCTCTTTTTGTTTATCTGGTTCCTCTCCTTTAAAGACGATGGATCGAAGGGCCAGGATCTCTTCTTTATCCTTCTCTCCCCCATCTTGAATAACTCGATCAGTCAAGATCTAACGCTCCTTTGGAGGATCGATCAATTTAAACACGGTCACCCACTGACCCTCTCGTCTCAGACCGTAGACTTCCTGCAGTTCTCCCCTAGCCTTTGTCTTTTCCAGGAAATCGGGGACATAAAGCATCACCCTTTCATCCACAATGACATAATGAATATGGTGTGACCGGGCGATCTGGAGAATCTCTTCATAGCTTTTTTCCGGCATCCTGACCCAAGCCATCTCAGCGTAGAAACCCTCTTGAGGGAGCCGACTCATGATCCTGCTTTCTCTGGCAAGATGATCCTTCATCCAAAGACCGACCTCTTTTTGAATCAAACGATGGTCCCGGGCGTGGATCACCTTTCCCTGGATAAAAATCACGACGAGAACGAATAAGAGGAAGAGAGCCGGAAATCTCTTCTTCCATCTCCCTTCCTTCAATCGCGGTGTGATCCATTCCGTCAGGCCAATGAATCCAAGGGAGGCCCATGGAAGGGCAAGGGTGGAGATCAGGGAGGTATACCTCCGGACAATCCAGAAGAAGGGGAGCAAGAGTCCAAAGTAAAAAATGAAGTAGGAGAGGAGGTAAAGACTTCCCTTTTTGGAGGGCGACCCTCTCATGGTCCAGACGAATCCTAGAACGGCCAAAAGGAAAAGCAAGGGGTGAAAACCCCGTTGAAACATGTACAGGGCCTGGAACCATCCAAAAACAACCCTTTTCAATACCGTGAGGGGTTCCTTCACAAAAGAGACGAGAGTAATCTTCTTCGTCCTCGTAAAACTCTCTATCGGAGTCCTCCCTTCATCGGAAAGAGACCCTACGGAGATAGAGAATTTTTTTGAGATCTCCCATTTTCCCGTCTCCTCCCTCAGAAGGCGCAGGTAAGGGAAAGAGAAAACCAAGAAACAGAGGATCGCCAGGCAGGCGATTCCCACTCGCTTGAGCCCTGGCCTCCTTTCCTGAGGAGGAGGAATGAACAAAACCCAGAAGCCGAAAACGAAAAGATAACCTATGGCTTCGGGTCGGGTGAGGTAGGCCAGGGCGGTGAAAAAACTGAAAAGGAGGATATTCAAAAGTCGGCCGCCACGGAAGGCCTCCCAGCCAAAAAGGACGGCGGTGGGCAGGAGAAAGTGATAAACCGCTTCCGTCAGAACCGCTCCGGAAGACAGGTAGAGGAAAGGATGAACCACTGCAAAAAGCGCAGAAAGGGTTCCCACTTTTTCATTAAAGATCCTCTTTCCTAAATAAAACACCGGAAGAACTGCAAGGCTTCCAAATATCACAGAGACCCAGATCCCGGCTAATTCAAAATTAGGAATCAACCGGGAAGCCAGAACGATAAGGACAGGATAGACCGGAGGGGCTTTGCTGCCTTTCCAATCCCCCGATAGAATCTGTTTAGCAGACCGAATATATTCAGTCCCGTCACTGTAAATGACTTGGGGAAAGATGACCAAAAAAAGACGAAGGACAAAAGCAAGGGCAAGAAGCAGGAGAAGGATCGTCAAGGTCTTGCGTCCGCCCTGGACCGTACCCACTCCCTGATTGATTTGCGTAAGAATCGATTTCATATCGAATTGTTTAAGCCAGGTGCCTGACCAGGAGTTGGACGATCTTCTGGCTCGCCTTTCCGTCACCGAAGACCCATGGTCTTGGGTTGGAACGACCTTTTTTCTCAAAATGATAAATCCCTTTTAAAATTGTTTTCGTCTCGAAGCCCACCAATCGATTCCAGCCCTCCGCGACGATATCCACCCATTCGGTTTCCTCCCGCAAGGTGAGGCACGGGACGTTTAACCAATAGGCCTCTTTCTGAACGCCTCCCGAATCGGTAAGGATCGCCTTTGCATTCTTTTCCAACGTAAGCATGTCAAAATAGGAGACCGGATCGATCAATCGAAGACCCTCGCTTTTCGGAAGGAGGCGATGAACCTTGATCATCTTACTCGTTCTCGGGTGGAGAGGAAGAATGACCGGGGCTTTTTTACCAATCGCACTCAGCGCCTTTAACAGAGATCCCAGCCTTTCAGCGTTATCCGTATTTTCAGCGCGATGGAGGGTAGCTAAATAGTAGTGCGGAGTGTCGAGTGTCGAGTGTCGAGTGTTGGAAGAAAAAAGACCTAACTCTTTTAAAATAGTAGATTTTGTTTCGGCGATTTTGGAATAATAAAGGATCGAGTCGTACATCACATCGCCCACTTTCTTGACCACCTTCTTCTTTCCATCCTTTATCCCCTCCCGTTCTAGATTGCTCACCGCACTGGCCGTGGGACAAAACAGGAGGGTTGATAGATGGTCGGTCAGAAGACGATTGATTTCCTCGGGCATAGTTCGCTGATAACTTCTCAACCCCGCTTCTACATGGGCAACCGGAATGTGAAGCTTGGCGGCTGTCAGAGCTCCCGCGAGGGTCGAATTCGTATCTCCGTAAACGACGACGCCCTGGGGTTTCTCTTTTTGAAGAACCGCCTCGATTCGTTCCAGCATGATCCCGGTCTGCCTGGCATGGGAGCCTGACCCCGCTCCCAGGTGGTGATCCGGATGAGGGAGCTGGAGCTCCTCGAAAAAGACCTTATCCATCAAGTAGTCATAGTGCTGGCCCGTATGGACCAAAATCTCCTGGATCTTCTTATTGGGCTTCGTATTGCGACCTAAAGACCGTCCGGAGTTGAAGGCCTGAATCGCCCGACGGACCGCTGCCGCTTTGATAAACTGAGGTCTCGCTCCAATAACCGTTACTAACTTAATCATCGATGAGCCTCATCCCTCGAGGTCCTTTCTGATACCGCTTCCCGCAGAACTTGCATGTCGCCTTCCCGGACCGGAAAAGGATCGCCTCCGCACACTGGCAAACCCATCCCTCTACCTTTGCCGGGTTTCCGTAGACCAGTGCGTGGTCGGGGACATCTTTCGTCACTACGGAACCCGCCCCGATGAAGGCATAGGGACCGATCGGATGGCCGCAGACGATGGTGGCATTGGCACCGATCGTTGCGCCCCTTCCCACGACCGTTTTCCGGAATTCCTTCTTCCTCGATATGAAGCTCCGCGGGTTGAAGACATTGGTGAAGACCATGGAAGGACCGCAGAAGACGTCGTCTTCCAAAATCACCCCGTCATAAATCGAAACGTTGTTTTGAACTTTTATATTATTGCCCAAAATGACCCCTGATCCGATAAAAACGTTCTGTCCGATAATGCAGTTCTTCCCGATCTTTACCCCGGCCATGACGTGGGTAAAGTGCCAGATCTTCGTCCCTTCACCAATGTCTACGGGTTCATCGATCACGGCAGTCGGGTGAACGTAGTAATCTTTTTCCATTTTATTCATACTCCAGGATTTCACCGCCCGCTCGTCCTTCAAAATCAGGACTCCCTAATCTTCTCTCTGCGCCCTCTGCGTCTTTGCGGTGAATTATTTTTTATTCCCCTCGATTTTGACCGGAACTCCCTTCTCTTTTAAGGACTGCTGAGCTGCCGTGAGAACTTTGACGACTCTCAGTCCGTCCCGGCCTCCTGTCTTTGGTTCTTTTCCCGCTTCCATACACTGAATGAAATGTTCAGCCTCGGCCCGGAGGGGCTCAACCATCCTTATGCTCGGGATCGTGATGTCCCCAAATCTTAAGCTCAGATACTCGCCGTACGTATCGTAAGAAGGGTTTCTCACCCCTTTGTCGTAGATCTTCAATTTCTCGGACGCCTCCATGTCATCGAAAACGACCATCTTCTTCGAGCCAACAATCGTCACCTTTCTCACCTTATGAGGATCCAACCAGCTGAGATGAATATTGGCCATCTTCCCGCCCGAAAACCTGAGACTGACAAAGACCACGTCTTCGATGCCTTTCTGGATGTAACTCTCACCATGGGCGGAAACCACGACGGGTTCTTCACCGAGAAGATAGAAAATGATGGACAGGTCATGAGGGGCGAAGGAGAGAAGAGCATTCTCATCCTGACGAATCACACCGAGATTGACACGCTGAGTATAGAGATAATGGATTTCTCCCAACTCCCCGGAAACCACCATTTCCTTCAACCGGTCCACCACCGAATGGTAGATGAGGAGATGGCCAACCATGAGGATGCGCTTCTTTTTCTCCGCAATCTCCACCATTTCCTCCGCATCCTCTGAGGTCAAGGCCATCGGTTTCTCAACTAAGACATCCTTATCCGCCATCAGTATTTTTTGGGATAGAGGGAAATGGGAGATGGCGGAAGAAGCCACCACGACCCCCCTCACCTCCTCGTCGCGAAGAATGGGTGTTAGGTCTTGTACCATCTTGACCTGGGGATAAGCCTTTTGCAGTGAAGACAACTTGGCAGGATCACTGTCGCAGATATATTTCAGCCGAACCTTCGTCATTTCAGAGAATACTCGGATGTGATTCTTTCCCCACGCCCCCGCTCCCACCACCGCAATACTGATCATAAGTTTTCCTCCGATACAGTCATCATCTTATATCACCGTTTACCATTTAGAATGAACACCTGCAAATCCCAAATTCCAAATTACAAATCCCAAATAATTCTCAAATTCCAATTTTGAATGCCCCAAACTATTTTTTTTAACATTTTGAACTTTGGTCATTGGAATTTATTTGGAATTTGGTGCTTGGGATTTGGTGCTTTCATTTTTTAATCCCATTCCTTCCGGGCATCCTTTGAGATGCCACTCCAACAAGTTAGCAACCACAGAAAGTTTCTTCTTCCACTTTCTATGGGCGAAGAAAGTCAATGAGCAAATCAACGT
>Ga0214473_10011182_pt1 | contig 10539 bp, 9 predicted proteins | sample RVTome_7_FD_203509 | JGI IMG/M metagenome (GOLD analysis project Ga0214473, IMG submission 203509) | Soil microbial communities from uranium-contaminated site in the Upper Colorado River Basin, Wyoming, United States - RVT98D197 | ecosystem: Environmental > Terrestrial > Soil > Contaminated >... | reverse complement strand
CAATCCGCGACTGCATCCCGATCGAGCGGTCCGACGCCGCAACGTGGTGCTGGCGCTGATGCAGGACCAGGGGTTCCTCACTCCTGAAGAGGCGGAGCAATGGCGCGCCTATCCGCTCGTGCTCACGACGAGCCGCACCAACTACGGCGACGTGGCACCGTACTTCGTGGAGTGGCTGCGGACCCAGTTCCTCGAGCCGCGCTACGGCCGCGATCTGTACGAGCGGGGCCTGCGCGTCTACACCACGCTGGATCTCGACATGCAGGAGGCCGCCGAGCGCTCGCTGGGCGCGCAGCTGGACGCGATCGAAGCCGGCGTCTATACCAACGGTCGGTGGGAAGGCCGGACCACGTACCGCGATTACCTGGAATCGTCCAAGGCCGGCGAAGAGCAGGACCACACCGGATTCACGCCGTATCTACAGGGGGCCCTGCTCGCGATCGACGCGCGCAGCGGCGGCATTCTCGCGATGATCGGCGGGCGCGACTTTGCCGACTCGAAATTCAACCGCATCACGCAGGCGCAGCGCCAGCCGGGCTCGACGTTCAAGCCGTTCGTCTATTCGGCGGCGATCCGCGCCGGGCACCCGGTGACCGAGATCCTGGACGATACGCCGCTCGACCACCCGGTGCTGCAGCCCGACAGCTCGATGTGGCAGCCACAGGATTACGACCTGACGACGCTCGGCCCGATCCCGATGCGCCAGTCGCTGTACTTGTCGCGCAACCTGTCGACCATCAAGCTGGGGATGGCGCTGGGCGAGCAGACGGTGATCGGCGAAGCGCGCCGCTACGGCATCACCACGCCGATCCCGCCCGTTCCCGCGATCCACATCGGGGCGCGGGGCGTGTACCCGATCGAGCTGATCGCCGCGTTCACCTCGTTCGCGACCGTCGGGACGCGGGTGCAGCCGTTCGGGATCATCCGGGTGGAGGACAAGGACGGCAACATCCTCTGGCAACCGGCGATCCAGCGCGACGAGGTCATGGATGCGGCCCACGCCTGGCTCATGACCGACATGCTGCGCGACGTGGTGCGGCGCGGCACCGCGGCCAGCGCCGTGTCGGGGGCCGGCTTCCAGTTCCCATCCGGCGGGAAGACGGGAACCACCGACGACTACACCGACGCCTGGTACGTCGGGTTCACGTCCCAGATCGTGGCGGGGATCTGGCTCGGGTACGACTTTCAGCAACGCATCATGAACAACGCGGCGGGCGGTCGCATCGTGGCCCCCGCCTGGGCCGGGTTTATGCGCGACGTCTACGATCGCCGTTCCGCTCCGCCCGATTGGCCCCGGCCGGATTCGCTCGTCCCGCGCGAAGTGGACTGGAAAACCGGCTATCTCGCCACGCCGTTCTGTCCCCAGGCCGACCGGCACTGGGACTGGTTCTATCCCGGGACCGAGCCCCGCCAGCTGTGCCCCGTGCACGGCGGGCTGGGTCCCGTGACGCCCTAGCGCGATGCTCCGCATCCGGGCCGGCGTAGTCTATCCGGTCACGGCGCCGCCGATCGAAGACGGCGCCGTTCTGGTCGGCACGGATGGCCGCATCGCGGCGGTGGGTCCGCACGGCAAGGTCCCGACGCCGGGTGACGGGGAGCGGTTGGAGTTCCGGGACGCGATCCTCACGCCCGGCCTGGTCAACGCGCACACGCACCTCGAGCTCACCCACCTGGCGGGCCAGAACAGCGAGACCAGCTTCGTCCAGTGGATCCGGCGCATCCGTGAGCTCAAGGACGCTACGCCGCCCGAGGCGTTTATCGCCTCAGCGGAGGCCGGGCTGCGCGAATGCTGGACCCGCGGCATCACGTGTATTGCCGAGACCGGCAGCACCGGCGCGGCGATGCAGGCACTGGTGCGGTTCGGCGGGCGCGGCATCGTCTATCAGGAAGTGTTCGGACCCGGCCCGGCGCAGGTGCCGCCCGCCATGGAGGAGCTCGAGCGCCAGGTGTTGCGGCTGCGACGCCTCGCGACCTCGATGCGGGCGGTTGGCGTGTCTCCGCACGCGCCCTACAGCGTGAGTGAAGCGCTGTATCGGCGGGTCGTGCACTACGCCCAACAAGAGAAGCTCCCGCTGGCCGTGCACCTGGCGGAATCCCAGGAAGAAACCGAGCTGGTTCGGTACGGCGCCGGCCCGTTCGCCGAGGCGCTGCGGGGACGGGGGATCGTGGTCGAGCCGCACCATTGCTCTCCGGTGCAATACCTGCGCGAGCTGGGGGTGCTGCGCGCCGGTACGCTCGCGATTCACTGCGTGCAAGTGGACGCCAGCGACATGCAGACCCTGAAGGCGGCCCGGGTCGCGGTGGTGCATTGTCCCCGCTCCAACCGGGTCCACGGTCATGGCACGGCGCCGTTCGCCGCACTGCGGGAGGCTGGTTTGACGGTGGGCATCGGCACCGACTCCGTGGTGAGTGTCGGAGATCTCGATCTCTGGGCCGAAACCCGGGCGTCGTGGATCGGGGCCGAAGAGGCGTTGCGGTCGCTGACGATCGAGGGCGCGCGCGCGCTGGGGTGGGATCGCACCATCGGATCGCTCGAGGTCGGCAAAGCCGCAGACCTGGCGGTGTTCGGCTACACGCCGCCGCAGCGCCTGCCGCCACCGCCGATGGCGCTGCTGACGGTGCTCGCCGGACGCATCGTGCATCGCACATGAGTGCCAAGGCGCGACGCCACGCCGCGATCCTGCGCATCGTCCGTCGCGAGGTGGTCGAGAATCAGGAGCACCTGCGCGACCGGCTGCGCGCGGAAGGCCTGGCGGTGACACAGGCGACGCTGTCGCGCGACATGAGGGAAATCGGGCTCGGCAAAGTGGCGACACCCGGGGGCGGGGCGCGCTACCGTGCGCCGGCCCATGGCGCCGCCGTCCGGGCGGCGCTGGCGGAATTGGCGCCGGGGTTGCTGGTCTCCACGGACGGCACGGGTCCGCTCCTCGTGTTGCACACGGCAGCGGGTGCTGCCGCCGCGGTGGCCGCGGCGCTGGATGCGGAAGCGTGGCCGGAAGTGCTGGGGACGGTGGCGGGTACCGATACCGCCCTCGTCGTCGCCCGGAGTGAGCAGGCGCGGCGCGCCATACAGGTCCGCCTCGAGGAGTTGGTAACCCCCGGTCTTGCCGAACGTTAGATGTCCGAGTAGGATAGACGGGCCGCCCGTTCATGGGGAGCGTGGCGGCCATTTTTTAGCCGGGAGAAGCACAAGCCGTGCGCTGCCTCGCGCTGAACGCGTCATTCGAGCCCCTGACCATGGTGCCGGTGCGCCGCGCCCTGCGCCTCGTGATCGACGGCAAGGCCGAGATCGTGGAGGCCGACAAGGGCGCGGTGATGCGCAGCGAGCGTCTGGAAATGCCACGCCCGGCGGTCATCCGGCTCGTCAAGTTCGTGCACGTTCCGCGCCGGTTCCGGCGTCAGGTCACCAACACCTTCCTGTTCGCGCGCGACGAATACCGCTGCCAGTTCTGTGGTCGCCACCAGCACCAGCTGCGAACTCGTGAGTGCCTGACGCGCGACCACCTGATCCCGCTGTCGCGCGGCGGCACGAATGCCTGGAACAACGTGCTCACCGCCTGCTCCAGCTGTAACACGAGAAAGGGCAACCTGCTGCCCGAGGAAGTCGGGATGCATCCGTTGCGGCCACCGTTCGAGCCGCACTTCGTGCACCTGGCATGGGCGGTCCGCCGTCTCACCGTCATTCAGTCCCGCTACATCCGGTTGTTCTACGGAGCGGCGGTGCTGCGGACGCTCGAGGAGATGTGAGCGGACGGGCGTCTTCCTGGCTGATCGCCGGCGGCGCGGGCTTTGCCCTCGCCGTCGTGCTGTTCATGGGCCCGCGCGCCGGCGCGTCGGCCCAGCGGAGCCCGGCGCCAGGCTCGGCGTGGATCGGGACGCCCCAAGTCTTTTTGGAGCAGCGCTCGTTGCTCGTGTGTGAGTCGGAGACGGTGTGCGACATCTGCCCCGGTGTGGCGCAGCTGGCGGCTCAGATGGTGGAGCAGGGGAGCTCCTGGCAGGAGATTCGCCGGGCGATCGATACGCGATTCGGCAGCTAGCCGATCAGTTCGTCCCCGAACCGGCCGCAAACGTGGCCGATCGTCCTTCCAGCGTCACGGTGGGTAGGCCGGCGATCCGTACCAGCGCCCGTTGCGCGCCGTGGGCCAGGGCATCCCCGAAGCTCTCTCGCCCTGACACGGCCGGCGTGACCTCCCCCCTCAGCCACCGCGTCAACTCTTCCAGGTCCGTATCGTTCAACGTCGTCACCTCGAGGCGACCCACGACGTAGAAGCGCCCGTCCCCGCGCGGCGCGAGCGAAACGCGGTATGGGACGGCGAGCGCCGCGGCGAGGTCCTCGGTGGTGTTGTAGCGCGTGACGCTGCCGCCGGTTCGGATCAGGATGAACTCTTCCGCCAGCGGGTCGTGCCGGGCGACGGCGTCCCACTCGACGCCCGTGATGAAGCGGTCGAACCAGCTGGCCCGCACCCGCCACAACTCCAGACGGAAATGCAGCCGCAGCGGAAATCCCGAGCGCATGAGATCGAGAAAGCGGCCGTCATCGAGCAGGTGCGAGGCCTGGACCCGCGCGACGCCCGCGTCGCGTGTGACCGCGAGCGCGGGCGGCGTCGTCTGAGCCATCACCCGGGGTGCCGCCACGGTGGCGACGACGAGCCAGAACGCGGAGCTGCGCACTTGCTAGAAGCGGTGTTCCAGCCGCGCCGTGACCCGCAGCGGCTGGCCGACAGTCACGGCCTTAGCGACGTAGAGTCCGAACCCGCCCCAGTCCACGCCCAGGCCGAGATCGGCGAGCCAGCTGTCCAGGTGGGGCAGCCGCCCCGAGGTGAGGCGGCCCGGTCCGGTCCCGACCATCCAGCCTTGTCCGGCGTCGCCGAACACCACGAAATCCGGACCACGGAGGAATCGAGTCACGTAGCCGAACCCTTCGCCCTCCCCGCCTTCCGTGTTGTAACGGGTCCGGAGGGAAACGTGGCCCCGGTACTCCATCTGTACCGCGATCACCCGATCGCAGGCCGCGAGGCTGGTGCCGGCAAAGGGGGTGCTCGAGATCGCCCCATTGCAGGCGCTCTGGCGGAAGTCGTAACCGGGCAGCGGTTCGGGGCCGCCCAGGCTGAGCCGTTTGTGGATTGGCAGGGGATCGCCGCCCACCCAGCCGCCCAGGACGAGCCGGAAGTTGAGGCGGCCCGCCGCACTGATCCGGTTGTAGCGCCGCACATCGAAGAACGCCCGCGTGAAGTGATATGCGCCGAGCAGCGCGGCTGAGTCCCGGATCGTGCCGGGGAAGCCCGCGGCGGGACGGGTATCGTCGCTCCGGCTCACGTCCACGGTTCCGCGCACGAGCCAGCCGGAGCTCGGCTGGTCGCGATCGTTGCGCGTGTCGAGGGTGAGGCTGGGGGCGATGGTGACGTAATTACCCACGTCGATCGGCGGGTTTGGACGCCACTGGAGGGATGTCCGGGACACCGACCAGGGATCGCGCGCGATCGCACTGGTCTGATGCTCGTGCCGCAACTCCACGGCGAGCGTCAGCGGCATTTCTGCCTGCCAGGTGAGCCGGGCGGCCGTTCCATTGTTGCGGTAGTAGTCGCGGTAATCCCGGCGCACGAGAAACGCTTCCCAACCGACTTCGTTTGCGCGCAGACCCCAGTCCTCGATCGGGGTGACGAGATCGAAGGCCCGCAGCGCAAGCGCCACCGAGCGCCGGTCGCCGACGCGGATCTCGGCCCGCACGCTGTAGCCCAGGTCGCAGCATTCCCGGTTGATCGAGCGCGCCGTGCGGAACACGCCGGCGGCGCTGCCGCGCAGCCGCACCCGGGGACCGAGCGTCAGGTCCACGGAGGGTCCGGCCACGATCGGCAGGCCCTCGACCCGGTTGTAGGTCCCACCGGTCGCCAGCACGAGGCTCGAGCGCGATTCGCCACGCCCAAAGACGTACCGCGCCGAGAGGCTGAGTCGGCGCCACAAATCCGGGGCATGCACCAGGGTGTCGCCCACCAGCCGGTAGGGGAGCGGTTCCGTGTACGCGCGCACGCCCCCGTGGACCGAGTCGCGAGCGCCTTGGATGGTGCCGCCGATGACGAGCAGCTCACCGGTGATCGCGGCCGTGGAATCGAGCCGCGCGTTGCCGTTCAGCACGAGCACCGAGCCGACGATGCGCCCGCCGACCATCACGGGTCCGTTGCGGATCGCGACATCCCCCTGCCACAGACTGCCGGCCGCGATTCGCACCCGCCCCGCCAGCCGCGTCGTCGTGGGCGCGTTGTAGAAGCGCACGGCTTCGCTCACCACGGCGCCGGGCAGCTCGGGCGGCGTGAAATGGAGGCCGACGCTCTCGGGATGAATTACGATGGCCGTGTCTTGGGCCACGAGCGGACGCAGCGCGGCCAGCGCGGCGCACAACACCGGGACGACACGCATGATGGATCTCACTCGGCGAGTTGACGCGGCGGCTCGAGCCCGAGCCGACGCATACGGCGGTACAGGTTGGCGCGGTCCGTGGAGAGCCGGCGCGCCGCGTCGGCCACGTTTCCCTTGGCGGCGCTCAAGGCGGCGGCGATCAACTGTCGCTCGTACTGATCCAGGGTCGCGGCCAGCGGCGTGTCCGCGTTCCCGGCGGCGCTGGCGGCCGCCCGCGCCGCCCCCTCCGCGGGGAGGACGCGGGTGACGTCCGCGGCGGTGATCGCGTCTCCCGAGGCCAAAATCGCGAGACGCTCCACCAGGTTCGCCAGCTCGCGCACGTTGCCGGGCCACGGGTAGGTCACGAGCAGCTCAAGCGCCCCAGTGTCGATCGTCAGCCGGCGGCCCAAGCGAGCGGCCTGCCGGGCGAGAAAGTGCCGCACCAGCGGCGCCACGTCCTCCACCCGCTCGCGCAGCGGCGCAATGTGGACCGGCAGGACGTTTAAGCGGAACAGCAGGTCTTCGCGGAACCGACCTTCACGCGTGGCACGGGCGAGATCCTTGTTCGTGGCGGCGAGCACCCGCACGTTCACGGCGACGGGCCGTTCGCCCCCCACCCGTTCGATCACGCCCGTCTCGAGCACGCGCAGCAACTTCGCCTGGGCCTCGAGTCCTAGGTCGCCCACTTCGTCAAGCAGCAGCGTGCCGCCGTCGGCCAGCTCGAAGCGACCCAGCCGCCGATCCCCGGCGCCCGTGAAGGCGCCCTTTTCGTGGCCGAACAGCTCGGACTCGACGAGGTCGCGCGGGATCGCCGCGCTGTTCACGGTCACGAACGGCCGGTCGGCCCGGCCACTCTGGCGGTGGATCGCGGAGGCGACCAGCTCCTTGCCCGTCCCCGACTCGCCGGTGATCAACACACGCGCGTCGGTGGGAGCGATCCGGGTGATCAGCGCGCGGAGCGCTTCCATGGCCGTGCTCTCGCCCACCAGGGGGTCGGCGTGCCCCAGCGCCTCGTGCAGCCGCCGGTTCTCGGCACGGGTTCGGGACAGTTCGAGCGCGCTGCGCACGACCGCCAGCAGTCCTTCCGGCGTCAACGGCTTCTCGAGAAACTGGAACGCGCCCAACTTGGTGGCGCGAACGGCGTCTGAAAGCGAGGCCTTGCCGCTCATCATCACCACCGGGACGTCGGGGAAGGCCTGCCGCAGCTGCTCCAGCGTCTGCAGGCCGTCCGGCCCTCCCGGCATCATCAGGTCGAGCAGGACGGCGTCCGGGGGGGTCTCGCGGGCGACCCTCAGCGCGTGCGTGCCGTTGGCCGCCTCGTCGATCTCGTAGCCCTCGCCCTGCAGCAGCGCGCCCACCATGCGGCGGATGTTGGGCTCGTCGTCCACGAGCAGGATGCGTGGGCTCATGCCGGGAACACCAGCGTGAAGGTGGCGCCGCCGCCCGCGGTCTCCGAGACGGCAATGGTCCCTTGGTGCGCGTCAACCGTCTGCCGCACGAGGGCGAGACCGAGTCCGGTCCCCTGCAGCTTGGTGGTGAGGTAAGGCTCGAACACGCGACCGCGCAGCTCGGGCGGAATCCCCGGGCCATGATCGGCGACCGCGACCACGATGCCGCGTCCTTCCCCCGTGACCGTAACGTCGATCGCGCCGCGACCGCCCATGGCTTCGGCGGCGTTGCGAAACAGGTTGCTGAAGGCGCGGTGCAGCGGCTCGTAGTGTCCCCGCATCGTCCGCCGGCCCCCGTTTGCGGCCACGTGCACGTGCACTTCCGCCGGGACCGCCGTCCGCCCCAACTCCTCCAGCAGCTCCACCAGGTCCACCTCGCTCATTGGCCCCTCGGGCAGCCGGCCAAAATCGGCGAATTCCTGCGCCAGCCGCTCGAGCCGGTCGGTTTCGGCACGCAGCACGTCCAGCGCCACTTCGGCTCGTGCGGGTGAGGCGTGGCGAGTCTGGCCCAACTGGTCCACCGCGATGCGCATCGCGGTGAGCGGGTTCTTGATTTCGTGCGCCACCCGCCGCGCCACCTCGCGGAAAGCGCGCAGGCGCTCGCCTTCCAGCTCGTGCACGCGAGCGGCGTCGAGCGTTCCGGCCATGTCGCGCAGCGCGTGACGCAACGCCGCGAATTCGGGTGCGCCACGAGTCGGTGGACCGGCGGGCAATGGCTCGTGCTGGCGGATCAGCCGGGTCCATCCGATCAGCTCGTCGATCGGCCGGGACAACTGGCGAGACAGGTGACCGGCCACGCGCACGGCCGCGAACAGCACCAGGATCCCCAGGCCCACGACCACGATGGCGAGACCGGCCGTGTAGTAGCGCAGATAGCGGTCGGCGCGGCGCGCGAGGCTCACGCCGCGCGACAACTGCTCCAGGTGCTCGCGCATCGCGGCCCTGGCCCGAGCGTCCAGACGTGTCGTATCCACCCGCTCGAGCATCACGCGCGCCGAGGCGGCGACCTCCTCGAGTGACGCGCGAGCACCAGCGGTCGGTCCGAAGGTACGAACCGTGAGCACCCAGCCAACCACGGCCAGTCCGGTGGGGACGGCGGCCATCAGGACCAGGACCAGGAAGATCCGGCGGCGAAACGGGAGCGGCATATCTTGGCGCAATCTAGGAGCTTGCGGCTGGTGCGACAAATTGACACGGAACCGGGTCCGGGAGGGGCGATGAAGAGTCACACCCATTACTTGTGGTTCAATACGAAGCAGCGACAGGAGATCATCGACGTCACCGATCAAGTCACTGAGCAGGTACGGGAGAGCGGGGTGCAGGAAGGGATGGTGCTGGTCTCGGCGATGCATATCTCCGCCTCCGTGTTCGTCAATGATCACGAGGCTGGGTTGTGGCATGACATCCTGGCCTGGCTCGACGGCACCATCGCGCCCTGGGATCCAGGGCGGTACCGGCACAACGAGACCGGTGAGGACAACGCCGCGGCCCATCTGCGTAGTCTGACCGTCGGTCATGAGGTGCTGGTACCGATTACGACCGGGAAGCTGGACCTGGGCCCCTGGCAGCGCGTGTGCTACGGAGAGTGGGACGGACAGCGGAAGAAGCGGGTAATCATCAAGGTGCTGGGGGAGTGAGGCTTCCCATTTCGACGCAAGTTGTTTAATATCAATGGTTCCCGATGGAGTCCGGGACAAGGGGACGTGCGGGTCCCCGGATGGCACCGGCATCGACATGCGGAGTACGCTCCGCGGTTTCGAGCCGGCCTGCCAGACGGTTGATCCCCCGTTCCGCCGGACTCACCTCGCGGCGGCAGCGTCCGCGCGGGGCGCGACCTTCGGGCGACCGACCAGACGCGCGTAGCGCGATGGCGGCGCCCACCACCGCTCGAGGCTCAGCCGTCAGTGCGCAAGGCGCCTCTCCATCGTTCGGGAATGGAGCAGACCGCCCTGGCAGCGCCTGAGGCGAGACTCAGGAGTTCAGACGCAATCACATGGTAACCCAGCCGCACGCGCATCTCGCCCGGCCCGCACACAAAGAACCCCCCGCTCACGCTCCCAACGCCGCGCTGTTGATCGATTTCGACAACGTGACGATGGGGATCCGGTCGGATCTCCAGACGGAATTGAAGCGCCTGCTGCAATCGGAAATCATCCGGGGGAAAGTGGCCGTGCAACGCGCCTATGCCGATTGGCGCCGCTATCCCCAGTACATCGTTCCCCTCTCCGAATCCTCGATCGATCTCATCTTCGCGCCGGCGTACGGCTCCAGCAAGAAGAACGCAACCGATATCCGCCTGGCGATCGACGCCCTCGAGCTCGTGTTCACCCGACCCGAGATCGGCACGTTCATCCTGCTGTCGGGTGACAGCGACTTCTCCTCCCTGGTACTCAAGCTCAAGGAGTACGGGAAGTACGTGATCGGGGTCGGGATCCGCGAGTCGTCGTCCGACCTCCTGATCCAGAATTGCGACGAGTACTTCTCCTACAACGAGCTGGCCGGGCTCACCAAGGAGAGCGACATCGAGCACGTCCGTCGCGATCCGTGGGAGCTGGTGATCGAGGCGGTGAAGCAGATGACCGCGCACAACGACGTCATGCGCTCCGACCGCCTGAAGCAGGTCATGCAGGAGATCGACCCGTCCTTCGACGAGAAGGACGCCGGGTTCTCACGCTTCAGCAAGTTCGTGCAGGAGGCG
>Ga0214473_10011181_pt1 | contig 10539 bp, 8 predicted proteins | sample RVTome_7_FD_203509 | JGI IMG/M metagenome (GOLD analysis project Ga0214473, IMG submission 203509) | Soil microbial communities from uranium-contaminated site in the Upper Colorado River Basin, Wyoming, United States - RVT98D197 | ecosystem: Environmental > Terrestrial > Soil > Contaminated >... | reverse complement strand
TTCCTTTTCGAGAACAAGCATATTGGCATCCACGACATCATTAATATGAATATAATCCCGTCTTTGATGCCCATCTTCGTAGATGATGGGCGGATGATTGTTTAAAAGTCGCTGTGTAAAAATCCTGCAAATGCCGGAATATTGGTTGTAAAGAGATTGCCTCGGCCCCTGAGTAATTGAATAACGAAGGGCCGTATTAGGAATGCCATGAAGTTTTCCAAGCCTGATCGTTGTTAACTCCTGTGCATATTTTGAGAGAGCATATTGGTTATAGGGATTAGCATACTCCTCCGAGAGCATTAGATTTTCTATTCCAGCGCCACAATCAGGACATTTTAATTCCCACTCCCCTCCCTCTAATTGACTTCTTTGCCGACTTTGCGGCTGTATTACTGCATTCTGCCTACCGCATAGTGCGTTACTGCAACGATACTGTCCTTCCCCATATACAGCCTGGGATGAAGCGGTAATTACCTTTTTTATGTCAAGCTTCTTTTCAACAATGATCTCATAGATCAACGAGGTACTGACGGTATTCGTGTGAAAAAACTTGCTGAAATCGGGCATATAATCCTGGTACGCCGCCTCATGAAAAACCACTTGAACCCCCTCAAGGGCCTTTGACAGGGTACCTTTGTCCCGTATATCCCCCATCATAAATTCTGCATCTTTGGGTATCCAGGGTGGCTTTCCTTTGGGATGCACCCGTGGTTCAAGATTGTCCAGAATACGAACAACATATCCCATCGAGAGAAGCCGGTCGACGATATGGGAACCAATAAACCCAGCCCCCCCAGTGACTAAAATACGCATCTCTCCTCCAAACGTCCTATCGGGCCAACGACCGATCCTGGTCTTTTATTTGCCTGTTGGTTTGAGAATACATTTTATTGTGTTCAACAGTATTTTAATATCGAACCAAAAGTTTCTTTTTTGAATGTATTCTAAATCGAGTTTCACCCATTCGTTGAAATCCTTAATCTCATTCCGGCCCTGAGTTTGCCAAAGGCATGTTATGCCTGGTTTCACCATAAGTTTTTGCTTCTGCCAATCACTAAATTGCTCAAATTCGCTCTGGAGAGGAGGTCTTGGGCCCACCAGGGACATATCGCCCTTGATAACACTCCATAACTGTGGAAGTTCATCGAGGCTAAATTTCCTTAACATTTTCCCTATTGGCGTAATTCTTGGATCATTTGTCAATTTGAACACAGGACCTGTCATTTCGTTTTGGGAAACAAGTTTAACCTTAATTTCATCAGCGTTCTTGTACATAGAGCGAAATTTGTAGCCCGTAAAGTAACGACCATCTTCACCAACCACCTTCCATCGATAGAGAATTGGCCCGGATGAGGTCATTTTCACAGACAAAGCAATAATCAATAATAGAGGTGAAGCTACAACCATACAGACTAAGGCCGATACAAAGTCAAAAACACGCTTAAAATTTAGATATATTTGGTTTTTATCAAGCATATCCCTCAAATCCTGATTTACCAGACTTATCCAAAAAAAGATCAATGAGGATACATTCCACCCTATCAGTAATCTTATCCCAATTATAGGTTTCCAACCCGAATCTTTTCAGTTTATTCCCTTCTTGATCGAGCATGTGGGGATCCAACTGCAAGATTTGAATTATTTTTTTGGATAGATCGTTAACATTACCTGATCTAAAGGTATAGCCGAATCCGCCCAATACATCCTGATTTTCCTGAATATCGCTGGCTAATATCACTCGTCCATAACCCATTGCTTCAAGGATAGATAACGGCATTCCCTCAATAGTTGATGGCTGAACAAAAAACAGTGCATTCGAAAGAAGTTCCTCCTTCAGCTTGCCTACTGCAAAACCAGGAAATACAACATTCTCGAACCGGTTAAACGAGTGTAGGCGGTGGTAATATTCGTCCCTGTGATTGCTATCGCCTGCGACAACAAGCTTTTTTCCCTTTTTATGCTCTCTGGAAATCTCCTGCCACGCCTGGAGTAGTAAATGAGCTCCTTTTTCGGGAACCAATCTTGCCATAAAAAGAATATAATCTCCACCTACAAGGCCGAATTTCATGATCTCGTCAGGTTGCTGGTATTTGATATTAGGAATCCCGTTCGGGATATAAAGGCAAGGCTTACCGAAAGTCTTTTCCAAGAATCGCTTATCTTCTTGACATACACAAAAAGTAACGTGGGGGAAATAAACACTCGACCATGCGGACATTCGAATAAGTCGTTTGGCCAAAGGACCCCACTTTTCCCGTTTCCAGTCGAGTCCATGGGTATGGACAACCACCTTTTTCCCGACCATTCTTGGAAACCAAGCCAAGGTGGAAAGCCCTACAGAGTTGATATAAATAACATCGTAATGCTGAGGTATTATGGGGAATAGGGCAGAGATACTGTGACTAAGGGCATCCAAATATTTGTTATGCAAGCCAGCACTCCGGGGAAGTCCAATGCCCTTATATTCTCTAAAGGGCTTGCCGAGCATGTAATTTTTGCGAACAAAAATATCAAATTGGTGCCCTCTCTGAACCAAGCGGGACCCAATCTCTTCCATTACTATCTCGATTCCACCAGGATGAGGAATTCCTTTGGCCCCCAGAGCTGCGATTCTTAATTTCATTGTGATAGAAAAAGCTTAAGTTAGGTTAAGTGAGGCAAATTTCTAGACCACGGGCAAGACGTATTTTATTCTTCATTATCCAAAAGAGGGGGATCCAAGGGCTCCTTCTCATAGCCGGCACTGCCGTTCCCACCATCCAACAATTTCTTTTGCATTGATTAACCTTATTACGAATCATTTCAGCTTGTTCTGATTGCCAGATCTGAGAAAATTCTTTTTCTCTAAGATTCCCCAATACCCAAGGGTCTTCAGACCCGTTGCATGCTAGGACATTTCCATATGGATCCAAGAAAAACAAATCACGGCCAGCACCGCATGGCAGAGGTCTAGACTCTCCTTTCATGTACCGCAAGAGACCAAGGTTTATAAAAGCCCTTCCCCAATCTTTTATTCTCAATTTAATATTATTTCTGCTGGATCGAAGTAATCCAGACATAAATTCAATCATTTTCTCTTCAACAAAACCGAGATTCTCAATCCGATTATCATGCTTATGGAAATAAAAAGAGTTATGCATGGTACTCGTAGCAAATTCGATTCCCATGTGACTGCATAATTGGTAAAGTGATAGTAAATCCTTCGCATCCTTGTCCGATACAACCGTTCCAAAACCAATATCTTTTACCCCACCATCCAATAAAGAGAGGGCGGTCCTTAATGCATGATCAAATCCATTATTAATACCACGCAATTCATCATTAATTCGAGGTAAGCCTTCAATGCTGATACGAAAAGTCACTTGTGGGAACCTCTTGCCAACCTCAACCAATCTTTTAGTAAAGTATCCATTGGTACTGATTTCAAGACGAGATGTTTTTTTAACCAAAACCTCAACAATTTCAATGAGGTCCTTTCTTAAAGCCGGCTCTCCACCTGTAAGGTTTATTCGATATTGCCCACCCGGAAGTTTTTCCAAAACTTCTGGGCTGATCTCTTCACCTTCCTTGCTTGGATACTTCCACGTGTGGCACATATCACATTTACTATTACACCTGTATGTCAAAATTAACGAAGCTTCCATTTTTAAACCCCAAGTCTTTCTCTTAAACGTTTCGATAGAAAGTTTTTTATAAGAGAAAGTGCCTTACTAATATATAAGGGTAGGGCACTGATATTGAAGGTGCCACTGAGCAATAACCTTATGGCCTGGAGTCTCTTACCTATATTCAAGACTTCGAGCCAATCTTTCTCACTTACACCCGGTAGTTTCATGAGGAAATTAGATCCAGAATCGAAATACTCCCAATTTCCTATATACTCTTTATCTATAAGGTTATGCCTTACTGCAATGTTATATAATTCACTTCCAGGATAAGGTGTAGTCATTGACCAGCCAAAGAGATCTATCTTTTTCTCTTTTAGTAGTTTCTTTATATAATCTAACGTCCTTAAAGAATCTTCTTTATTCTCATAGCACAACTTTCCATCCTCTTCCCAGACATTAAAGGCCATAAAGAGCCCAAAGCATTTTATATTCCCCCTCCTCATAATATTCAATGTATTTTCCATTTGTAATACCGTTTGCCTTTTCTTGATCCCCTTTAATGCCCTCTCATTAGAGCTTTCTAAGCCAAAAAGGGCCATCCAGAAGCCTGACCGTTCTAATTTCTCTACCAACTCTTCATCTACATTATCCACCCGCATCTGTGCTTTCCATGCAATATCCAAATTCCTATCAATAATCTCATCACAAACTTCTTTGGCCCATCTTTTATTCCCGTTAAACTCATCTGTTTCATCGAATATCTCCCTGATCCCATATTCATTAACTATCATTTCCATCTCATCAACTACATTCTTCGGGGAACGCAATCGATACCATGGTTTTTGTTGCTTCCAAATAGGGTTAGAACAATAGACACAATTAAAAGGACAACCACGAGCAGAGATTATATCAGTATCATGACTGTATTTCTTATATAAATAACCAGGATAACTTTTAATATCCAGTAAATCCCTTGCAGGGAAAGGTATAATATCAATATCCTTAATAAAGGGCCTAACAGGATTTCTTTTAATATTACCATTCTCATTTACAACGGTTCCATGAATTGCGTGCAAGTCTTTTATGCTTTCAAATTTTTTCAAAATTTCATAAAATGTCTCCTCCCCCTCTCCAACAACAACCATATCTGCCTTTGATCTTCTAAACGTCTCTTCCGGAACAATGGTAGGATGGGCTCCGCCAGCCACAGTAAAAATCCTTTTGTTTCTCTCCTTTACCTCATTAATCAGCTTATATGCCCCTGTAGCGGTCTGGGTGGTGAAGGAGACACCAAGAACATCGGGGTTAAATCTTATTACCCTTTCGAAAAGCTTACTCCTATCCTCTTTGTAACCATCTATGGCCCTGATCTCCACCCCCTTTATCTTCCACCTCGCATAAGAAGCCAGATATAATATCCCCAGGGGAGGATAGATTTGCCCTGTAATACCAAAGATTTTTAATGGTGGTGCATTTAATAATAGGACTTTCATTAGTTATTTATACGGCTATTCTCACTAAATTTTCTTTTCAGATAGTAACCGCACAACCTCAGATTAAGCCGCAAGTTCGCAAGGGGGTGATATATTAAGCTGTTTCGTAAGTTTGTGGGAAAATCACAATAACAGCTTCGGCAAGGAGGAAAATACTTATTATTTAATAGAAGTTCCTTATATTTAATAGCCATAGCTCCCCATGCGCTTTTAATATCTTTGCCTAAAATATTGGTCTCCTCGGAAAGCATACTACACGGTAAAAGATTGCCGTAATAGTTAACATGTATATAATTGAACGGCTTAGAACAAACAAAATATTCCATCACATGGTTAAAGAACCTCTCTTGAGTGAATGCATATCTAAAATATTGTTTTACCCACAACCTTAAGACCTGTAGATTACAAGATTGTTTAAGGACTTTACTCAGCTTCAGACCCTGATCGACCTTTAGTATTAGATCTTCTAGCCCAACATCACTATCAAATAGATAGTTTTTCTTTCCATCTTTTACCTTGAGATCAGGAAAGTTACTATAGAAGTTTACAGGCAGAAAATTGATATGATCAGCTTCATGGTCTGAAGCAAATTGTATTAAAGCAGGAATCTCTACATAGTTCTCTTTAGTAATAAAAGTCGACAAATGTATTTTAGGTAGCTTGCCCCTGTCAACTTCTTTGAGAAATTTAGTTATCATCTCAAGAGTGCCAACTGATCCTCTCCCTTTATCATGCACATTCGCCAACGTAGAATCGATAGATATCTGCAAGCAAGCCGTTGATTCTTTTAATATTTCTAATTCTCCTTCTTTTAAAGTACTTAATAAAGTACCATTGGTCGTTATATGAGTTACAGTCATTCCTATTAAATTACAGTAATCCAAAATATCCCAAATATCTTTTCTAACAAAAGGCTCACCCCCTGTAATATAAAGCTCTTTAACCCCCCAGTTTTTTAATTGTAATAATATATCTTTTACATCCTTAAGCGCTATATCATTATTAAAAGGTTGTTTCGCATTTCCCATCTCACAGAAGTTACACTTAAGATTACACTTATTTGTAATATATAGAAAAGTAGCTAAAGGTCTTATGGGGGTTTTGTAATAGTTTTTTAATTGTAGAGTATATTGAAAGACATTAAAAGGCATAGGTATTATGACCTTTAAGAAAATGATTTAGTTTAGAAGAATTATAAAACAGAAACCCTCCTGGTTTTCTTCTATACAGGGTCGAATAACTTCTTACGCCTGCTGTAAAACCTTCTTACGAACCTGACATAAACAATCCGCAACAGAGAATAACCCTTATTCGAAACCGAATTAAGAATCTTAAGGGGTAACCACCTAGCGCAAATGATATGCCTTAAGACGTCTTTCATCTTGTGGCGTAAGAGTAAAGGTAAGGGAAGCAGATTAAAAAACTGCACCAATCTGACAAACAACTTGAAGTACCGCAGTGAAAAAACCGCCTCGTCGTTTGTTAATGTCTTTTGTCTAAGTATCGAAGATTCATAATAGGTATCCAGTTCGACTCCTGTTAACATATTGTTCTCCTGGCAAACGTCATAAAGAGCTGTTGCCGCATAAGGGTAAAATATTGTTACGCCGATGGCATCGGGCCGCACCTCTGCATTCAATTCTATAGTATCAAAAATGGCCGACCTGTCTTCGAAAGGGAGACCTACCATGTTGTAAGACCTGGTGCGAATATTTTTCTTTCTTAACAAGTGGAACGCCCTAACAATGCGGTCCCTGGGTATATTACGGTTCAGGACGTTCTCTCGAATTAACATATTGCCACTCTCTATTCCGATACCCACTGTAGTACACCCTGCATATTTGAGGAGTTCAACCACCTCTTCGTTTACCATGGTTGGATATATATTGCAGTAGAAGGGATAATTTATCTCCTTCCTGTATAATTCGGCAAACTCCCGGAACCAGTCTTTCCTCATGGCCAGTATATCATCTTGAAAAAGTATATACTTAATAAAGGTATAGTGTTTGAGGGTGGTTTTAATCTCATCTATTACGCGTCGAACGCTCTTAAACCTGATATATTTATTCCTGTTGGGATAAATGCCTCTTAAGCCGGTATTGGCACAGTAGGCACAGTCGAAGGGGCAGCCCCTTGAGGCCATAAAGTAGGCTACCTTTTCTTTCGAGGAGAGGAGGTTCTCGTAATCGAAAAGATGGCGAGCCGGGATAGGCAATGAATCGAGGTTCTCTACAAGTGGTCTTGGAGGGCTTTTAACGAGACCATCCAGCGTGTTTATCCAAAAACCCTCTATTCCGGTAATATCTTCACCTTTATCCCAACGTCTGCAAAACTCTGCCATAGATTCCTCACCTTCTCCTATACAGATATAATCGATATAGGGCAAACCAATAACCTCTTGCGGACTCAGTGTAGCATGTACCCCACCGCACATTATCGGGGTGGGAAACTCGCTCTTAGCCCAGGCAGCGTATTTCCTCACATATTTAAACGTGTTGGTCATCGATGAGAAGGCAATAAGGTCGGAGGGGTTATCCGAGAGCATATCTATAAAGGTCTTTTTCTCAAGGAGTTGAGTAATATGTAGAAAGGACACCTCATGCCCTTCTCGTAGCAGGGTGGCAAGAATAGACGCTACTCCTTCAGCATAATCTCCATGGAAATCGGTGAAACCTTGCCTGATTTCCGGATATATAAGTTTCACGCGCATCGCAGAAACCTTACAAAGATATTTCTTTTCTATTCTTATACTCCCGAATATAATCGATTATCCGGTTCGCGCGGCTCTCCCACGTCCAGGAGTAAGGAATACTATCTCTTATGCGTCGACTCATTTCTTCTCTTTCTTCACGCCCCATCTGAAGGTACTTACGAACCCCGGAAAGAAATTCCTCTTTGGTCTGGGCCACAAATATCAAATGCTTGAAGCTATCTATGCCTACGACACCTGTTGAGACAACAGGCTTCCCTATCGCCAGGTACTCGTATGCCTTTATGATATCCCCATCGTGTTCATTAATTCCAACATTGTGCGGAACTGAACATATATCAAAGGCAGATAAATAAGCAGGCAGCATACTGTAATGTTTATCTCCTAAGTAATAAACATTTGAGAACTTAAGAAGCGGTTTGAACCATCTGTAGTCCATCATCTGTCCGATAAAAACAAAGCTGGCCTCTGGCACCTCGCCTACGACAAACTCCAACAACCCTATATCCAATCTCTTATTTATCTTGCCTGCATATCCTATGATAGGGCGGTGTATGGGCTGAATATCGTAAGGGATATGACCGCTTAAATTGCGATTGAATATCTCAAGATTAACCCCGTTTCTGACACAGAAGACATCGGTTCTCCCCTCGTTCATAAAGGAGGTCAAGGGTTCCGAATTGGCGAAGATAATGTCCGCCTTTCTCCTGAGTAGCTCATAGCCCCTTTCTACTTCTATCTTAACGTTTTTCATGTAGGCATGTTTAAGCAAGTTATCTGTTGCATCGAAGACCAGCATCCTCTCCCCAATCTTTCCAACCGCCCCCAAATTCAAAGGGTTTGCCAGGAAAAGTACATGGTTGTGAAAATCCAGATATGTAAGCGCTCCATGGATCGCCGTAATAACGTATGGTCTTTTGAATTGACGATACCACCATCTCTGTCTTTGTATCATCGGTCTTAAAAGTCCAAGGCTCACTATATCGAGGACATAAATCCTGTCCGAAATCCTTATTAGAAAAACCCGACCTTTTCTATAAACCAGTTGACCGGATTTTGGTCTCCAGTAACGCCCCTTCCCCAAGATCTCGGCCAGTGATGTAGGACGGTCAACCACCAGGATTCGCCGAATCAGAGGGGACTTCTCAAATTCCAAAAGCAAATGCGCATCTCTGGTTCTGAACCCCTCCGCCTCACATTTAGTCCAGCTATGGGTAGGCAAAAAAACTATATCCATGCGATTGTCCATCTTTCCCTACATCTTTTCAAAAGCAGGCCATGATGCCCCAAGGGCTCTCTTCTCAATATCTCTGAGATTTACCAGTAACCCCAATAAAAACCAATAATAAAGGGACTGGGGGAACCCAAAGACCTGCCCCTGCATCCCTATCGCATGAAATGCTAAATTATATGAAAGGAGCCAGGCAGCAGTAATACGGATGAAATTGTCTGAGGACTCCCTGGCGGTCTTTATTCCGATCCAGATAGCGATAACGACAATATAAATATAAACAAACATCGATAAAACGCCTAATTCTATCGCGACATCCAGGAATTGATTGTGACCGGCTATGTTCGGGGTACCGTATCTGGTAATAATTCCGCTCGAGGTCATACCTACACCCCTGCCGAATGGATTCTCCAGTATCCATTCAATGGCATCTTTCATGATTGCAAATCGAAACATGATATTGTAGTCTTCCTGGGGATTTACTAATGTCTTGACCCTCATCCCGATCAACTCTGTGCCTGGGATTATCTTCGTAAATAACACCCCACCAAATAAAATGACCGTACTTACAATTAATACCTTTGTCCTCTCTCTTTTATCCAAAAACAACGAGAGCCCCATTATACCTATTACCGAACTTATCCACGCAGCCCGGCCCAAGCCAAAGAGCGTTGAGATGACGATTATCGTCAAAGAGACCAAGATTAGACGCTTCAACACATTTTTGCCAGCTATAAAAAACAGGGCGAGGTTTGTAACAATCGCGAGGGGCATAAATATCCAGTAGGCACCAAGACTGTTAAACGTTGAGAAGACTCTTAGAGTTCTTTCGGTCTCCGACACACCCCAGAATGTGTGTTCCCTCATGGTATTAGCCCAATCGAGCTCTGCTTGAAAAGGAAAGTAATGCTGGCGAATCCCGTAAATTCCTATCACAACAGAGCTTATAACAATCATCACCATTATCCAGTAGATATGTCTCTTTTCTCGAATAAGGTAATACGGTATGAAAAAGGCGATCATATAAAAGGCTGATTGACGGAAGCCTTCGAGGGCAATCTGCATATCAGGGATATTTGGATTAAACATCTGTAGAAGACTGATTATCAATATTAGGAGGATGGGTTTTGACAATCGTGGAAGACCTATACTTCTATAATGGAGGATATGGTGGTTAATTATCAATATGAACGCTACCATAATAAGAGCAGCATCTAAAATCAGGGGAGATTCACGAACACCTAAAAACACCTTAACAACCCCAGTAAATAATGACAAGGCAAGGATGAAAAACATAGTTAAGTTAGGACGCAGAGAGGCAAATAGTGTAAAAAGCAGGGCAGAAATTAATATGACGAAATAGATATTCATATTCACTATAACCTTGCCTACAAGAAGGGCTAACGAAAGAGTGAGTATTACTAGAACAATCTGAGTCATTACTGCACCGTAGGGATCACCTCTCCCAGGAGGAGTTCCGGATGAGCCTTAGTCCCT
>Ga0214473_10011180_pt1 | contig 10539 bp, 9 predicted proteins | sample RVTome_7_FD_203509 | JGI IMG/M metagenome (GOLD analysis project Ga0214473, IMG submission 203509) | Soil microbial communities from uranium-contaminated site in the Upper Colorado River Basin, Wyoming, United States - RVT98D197 | ecosystem: Environmental > Terrestrial > Soil > Contaminated >... | reverse complement strand
CCTGCCCCATCGGCCCAGGCTCCCCCAGGACGCAGACGGCGGGGGCGAACCGCTGCCGGTCCAGGCCCCGGGCCATGTGGAAGACCAGCGTCTCCGCACCGCCCACGGGCAGTTCAGGGATGACGTACAGGACGGGTATGGGCCGCGACGCGGCTGGCATGCTCAGAGGAACCGCCGGAACTCCGCCAGGAGTTCCCCGGCCCGGATGGTCCAGGTGTGGCGGGCGAGGGTCAGCTCTCGGCCGGCCCGCGCGATCCGGGTGATCGTATCAGGCGACGCGTCGCGAAGATAATACGAGAACTTCTCCCGGAAGTCTCCGGGCGTCACGGCGACGAAGTTCTCGCCGTCGCGAAACCCCAGCGCGGGCAGGGCTTCGGTCGTTTCGGCAAAGAGCAGCGTCTCGCACGCCGGGATCTCGAAATACTTCATCACCGTGAATCTGTACACCGAGGCGCAGGTGAAGCAGGCACGGAGGCGGTTCAAGGCGCGGGCGAAGCGGGGGCCATCATGGGGACCCACCCGCTGCCGCCGGTAATAACGAAACTCACGCTGCCCTTCCAAGTAGTGGCGGACGGCGATCCGGAACGGGTATTTCCCGGCCGTGTGTGCCCCCAGGCTGGCGATGTCGTAGTGCCGCCGGAGGCCCAGCGGCCGGAAGATCTCAGGATCCACCGCCCACGCCGAGTGCAGGATCGGAATGGAACGGGTGCCCAAGCCTTCCCACACCATCTCGTCGGTGTGGGGGTACACGCTGACCAGGGCGTCGAACCGGGCCTCCCGGAACCAGGCGGTCTTCTCCGCGCGCGCCGGGTCAGCACCGAGGAAGTCATAGCTATCCCCTATGAAGCCGACCTTGCGGATCCTGAGGCGGTCCAGCCCCCTGAACCAGTTCGTGAAGTGGTGATGGTAAGAAACGAAGACCAGGTCGGGCTTCGCCCCCTCCAGGACCCGATCCGCCACCGCCTCCACGTCCCAGCCGGTCTGCCGGTAGTCGAAGGCCTCGGTCACCATGGCCCCGCCCGCCGCCCGGACCAGGGCCAGATCCCGGCAGTAGTTCTGGTTCCGCTTCTCCCCCGAGAGGATCAAGAGGCGCGGCCCCGTCCCTGCATGGTTGACTACCGGCCCGGAAATCCGGGGGCGCTGCCACCATCTCGAGACGCCCTCCCACCACATCGCGGGACACCCCATCTGGAGAAAAAGGCCGAACTCTCTGGGATTGCGGTCGGCACGGCTCAAGCCCTTCGCCTACCGCCGCCTCCCCACGCCGAGGATCATGTGCGCGGCCTTGCGCGCTGGAACGATGGGAAGCAGGATGCTGTACACCAGCTTGTGCAACCGTGATCCAATTGGGAGGTCGATATCTTCTGACAGCATCCAATGGAGGCCCGCTCTCTTGTGGATCGCCTCGACCGAGAGCAACGCGAACCCGTGGAGCTCGAATTCCCGATGGAGCTCTGCCATCGTCAGTCGCCACTGGTGGAAGCGGATCGGGATGCGGTAGCCGACGGTCCGGTCGTAGTGCTTGTCCGAGGCCGCCAGTGAACGCGCAGAGCGTTTCAGGAACCGACCATTCTCGAATGGCACCGAAACGAACAGCAACCCTCCCGGTTTCAGGATTCGCCGGGCTTCTTCAAAGCAGGGGCCCAGCCCGTCCTCGAAGTGCTCGAACGTCCCCCACGACGTGTACACGTCGAAGATGGCGTCCGCAAATGCCGTCCGCCGAATGTCTCCGCACTGAAAATCGTGCTGGGGGAAGGTGCGGGCCAGCCGTGATATGGTAGCCCTGCTGATGTCCAGGCCCGTCGCCTGGTAGCCCTGCGCCGCCCACCACAACACCCACTTGCCCTCGCCGCAGCCGCCGTCCAGAATCCTCGCTCCCTCCGGGATCAACCCCAGGTGCCGCCGAACCGTCGAATACTCCGCCCGCTTCTCGACCCAACGGGCCAAGTACGCCCGTACTGACTCCGCGGATGTTTCCTCCAATTCTTTGTTGGCCTGACGCGCCTCCCACTCCCTGGTCCAATACTGCTCCATGTACTCGGCATCATGCAGGCCGGCTTGGTCGCGGTCCACTGGTCGGTATTCCTTCCACATGCAGCGACCCATCCTCTTCTTGTTCTGACGAGTCTCAGCGCGATCCCGCGCGCCGACCCCCACCCGATCCCTACCGTGCGCGTAGGAACGAGTCAGTCCCGGGAAGGGTGCAGCGTCGGCCCCCTATCCCCCGCGGCCTGGACGACCATGACCTGCACGCTCCCTGTGCTCCCATCCCACCCGACGCCCGAGGTCCCGCGACCCATCGTCCTGCCCGAGAGACGCGCCCGCCCCGTTGGCTCAACTCCTCTCCGCCGTCAGCATCCCGCCGCTGTCCTTGAAGGGATACTTCCGCGCGACAGCCAGCACTTTCATCAGGGCACTTACCACATCTCTGATGTCGTCGTCGGTTAGACTCGGATAGAGGGGAAGCGAGAAGAGGCGGTCCGATGCCTCCTCTGCCACCGGGCAGAGGCCCCGCGTGAAACCAAGGTGCTCCCGGTAGTAAGGGTGCAGATGTATGGCACGGAAGTGAACGCCGAGCCCAATGTTCTCCGCCTGGATCGCCGCCATGATTTGGTCCCGGGTCCAGTGAAGCTGCTCCACCTTCACCCGGATATTGTAGAGGTGGTAGGCGGAGCGGACGTCTGGGCGGACCGCCGGCCGGATAATCTCCGGGATGTCGGCCAGCGCCGCGTCGTAGGCGTGGAACGCCCGTCGCCGCTCGACCCAGAACTTCTCCAACTTGGGGAGCTGTGCCAAGCCAATGGCTGCCGAGAGGTCGGAGAGCTTATAGTTGTATCCTGGAGCTAGAATGTCCCAGTGGCGGAAGCCTTCCGAGCCATAACGATTCCATGCCCCACGGCTCATCCCGTGCGATCTAAGAACCTCAATTCTTTCCGCAAGGTCCTTATTGCGCGTGACCAGCATCCCCCCTTCGCCGGTGGTCATGTTCTTCGTCGCGTAGAAGCTAAATGCGGCCGCCGCCGAGCCGGCTCCCATCCGCCGATCTTGGTAGGTGGCCTCGATGGCGTGTGCCGCATCCTCGATCAGGACCAGTCCGTGCCGGTCGGCCAGATCCCGCAGGGCGTCCAGATCGCATGGATGGCCGTACAGGTGTACCGGCAGGATCGCCTTGGTTCGTGGTGTGATACGCTCCGCCACTGCCCGAGGATCCAGGTTGAGGGTCTCCGGGTCGACGTCAGCGAAGACGGGTACTGCCCCGACATGGACGACCACGTTGGCCGTGGCGGCGAAGCTGATCGGCGTCGTTACGACCTCGTCCCCCGGGCCAATCCCCAATCCCACCAGCGCCAAATGCAGGGCCGCAGTACAGGAATTGACCGCGAGCGCGCAGGGAGCCCCCAGCAGATCCCGGAACGCCTCCTCCAACCGTTGGACCCGCGGCCCCATTGTGACCCACCCGGAGCGGAGGACAGCAATCACCTCCGCCTCCTCCTCAGGGCCGAAGGAGGGACGATGAAACGGGAGGAATTCGGTCCGTACCGGCGATCCACCCCATATCGCGAGCATGTTGGGATCCGCCATCGTGCCCCCTATCCGGCGACGCCCGATCCGGAACAGAGGCCCAGCTAGCGCTAAGACTGGGACCCGCGCTATTCAGACGCGGCCTCCGGGTATTCTAAGCCTTCCGCCAGACACACACCACCGCAGGCGCGATGTACTTGTTTTGCACGGGTTGGAGAAGGCTTTCGACCTTGAGGCACCATGGCGCGAGTCGCGGCTTCCACCTGACGGGTATCCGGAACACCATAGAGTTGAGGACGAGAAAGTATCCCACGCCGCCGAAGTACACTTCTCGCTGAAACGCAAACCGGTCGACATTGTGACGCTTCAACGCCTGTAAGTCGATAGCGGCCTCCTCCTCCGCAAACGTCCGACGGTCAAGGCGATACCAAATTCTCCTGGCCAGGTCCAGCAACGATTCCCGGCGCGGCTCCGCAAAGCAAAAGAGGCCTCCCGGTTTGAGCATACCATGAATCACGTCCACGGCTCGAGGCACATGGGGATGGAAGTGATGGAGCCCCCCGCCCACGAGAATCAGATCGAAGGCATCCCGCAGATGGTCGGCCGCGAGTAGGGAGGCACAGATGCCCTCACACATGGGCCACCGGGACCTGAAGGCGGCTATGGCGCGCTCGGAGATGTCCAGGCCGGTGGCATCACGTCCCCTGGATTACTAGAGCAGGTCACATTTGCCAAAGCCGCAGCCGCCATTCAGAATTCTCGCTCCTTTTGGGATCTCCCGGAGGTACCGCGCAATCGCGGGATATTCCGTCCGTTGGGTGACCCACCTGTCGAGGAGATCCTTCAGGAATCGAGGTCGCCGACCCCGGAGGCCCCAAAACCTCCTGACGCATCCATACGGTGGTCCGGTAGTCCACGATGTATTCGACATCGGTCAATTCTGCTTGCCTGTCTTCGACTGGACGATATTCCTTCCACATAGGTTACATTCGTCCACACATGTCTGAAGCGCGGCTTGCCATTCGTGCCTGCCCTCTCGATGCCCTCCAGATGGGAGGCACGAGATAAGACCCAGTGCCCCGTCCATCCTTCCTATGGTCTCACCAGTCTGTCATTGCCGATCCGTCGAATGCCTCAAGGCAGAAGGTCCGTTACGCTGTGGGGTACACCTCGGCATGTCGTTGAGCTTGAGGCTATGATAGTGGGCATCAAGAGGAGGAGAACAGCAGCCGAGAGCAACCAGTGGCAGCGATGGACCGCGGAGCGGAAGTTCCGGATCTTCCTCGGGACCTGGAAGGGTGACATCCCCGTGGGGGAAATCCTACAGGAGGACGCGGTCAACCCGGAGGACCTCAGGGTCATTGAGAAGGCACTGGAGAGCACGGCCATCGCCGGGCCCCGTTCTGTCTGATCTTCGGATGTTAAGCCTCCGGATGGTACGGAGCAGCTTGCCCGTGAAAACCACGATACATTGTCCTAATCAAAGATGACGGGTGCAGACCGGTGAGCGCGGTAAGAGCATGGAATCCGCGCCAAGCCGCAGTAGGTGGCAGGCCACGAAAGATCGAACGGATGTTTGCCCACCAGACAGGTGGATGCGAATAATACCTACGAAAGGCAAGTTTATAGAGCTCCTGCATGCGCTCCCTTCCAATTAGAGGATTCACGTACACGGGGTTCCTGAAGTCGATTGCCAGGAAATCAGACCATCTATCCGTCTTCCGGAGACCGCCATCAGCGGCACAGGCTTGGTAAAGCGCACTCGCCGGATAGGGCACGGGCAGGTAGAACATTGCGATCCGTGACGCCAGTGATTTTGCATAATTGATTGTATTCAATGCCAGCTCTTCCGTCTCACCCGGGAGGCAGATGATATAGCTGCAAATCGTTTCGATCTTGTGTGTGTGAATGGTCCGAACACCTAGCGTCTGTCTTTCTACTGTTGTCTGTTTCTTTACTATGTCCAGGGATTGCTGGTTGCCCGACTCGATACCGAGGATTATCTGGCGGCAGCCCGCCTTATGCATGGCTTCGCACAGCTCGTCATCAACCCGATCTGCACGCGTATTACATGCCCATAGGAGGCCGAGGTTCTGATGTATCATCAGATCGAACAGCTCCATAACGTACTTCTTGTTCATGGTGAACGTGCTATCCTGGAAATAGACACCGCGCGCTCCCTTCTTATCACGAAGGATCTTCAACTCCTCCACGACACGCTCCTGCGAGAAATAACGAGTCTTCTTTCCAAGGATAACCGAGGCCTCGCAATACGTACAGGGATACGGGCAGCCTCGTTGGGTTACAACAGGGTAGTTGGGCAGAACGACGTACTGAGTCGGATGGGGTACGTAGCGGTCCAGCTTGAGGTCGCTGTAAAAGCCTTTGGGGAGGATGTCGAGGTCCGCGATGAATGGACGGTTCGGATTCTCTCTGAACGTACCGCCATCCATCCAGGCGAGCCCGGGGATGCCCATTACCGCCGCGTATTCCCGATCAGCGATACAACGGATCAATTCATCGAAGGTGAATTCACCTTCGTGCTTGATGATGTAATCGACCTCGGGGGACTGTTGACAGGTCAGCTCCGGCTGAGACGAGGCGTGAATATTTCCAAACACTATTTTTGCGTTCGGCAGGACAGCTCGCACCAAGCGAGCCGTGGCGAAACAATAATCCGCCGTCGACGTGAACACGGGGATCCCGACAATGTCGTATTGCTTTTCTCTCAACAGAGATGCGAGTGATTCTTTTCTATAGTCGCCGAACTGTGTGTCGACAAATTCGACGTTATAACCACGGTACTTGAGGAACGCATAGATGCTAATGAGGCCGATTGGCGGCAGATACCCCTGCTCGACCTTGGCACTGCCCCAAGCAGCCTCGGGCGGATATAGGGGCTCGAGCAACAGGATCCGCAACGAACGGGCGGCCTCGTTGAGTGACGGCAAGCTTTCCAGTCTAGCAGCGTACGATTCGCTTTCGTTGTACGACTTATCGTTTGCGACCCGGATATTGACCGAAGGGTGAGACAGCAGACCGCTCACCTTTTCCATATCTTATCCCTTCCGTTTCATAGGGCTTACGACCCGCTACACGTTAAACGAAGCAGCGGACAGGTACCAGTTTTCCACCTTCCCAAAATCGCCTTCTGGTTCATACAGGTGCGACTAGACTGCGCCGACCCGCTAGACCGTTCGGCACATTGCCTATAATGATAGACTGCCAAGGCAGCATTGGTAAACGGTAAAGTTCCTGTTTCGATACGCAACAGGCTGATTTGGCCTCAGGTTCTTGCTATTTTCCACAATAATGTAATCAACCCCCCCCTCTTTCGCGATCCGGATCAATCGCCCGACATTACCGTACCCTGATTCATACTTCTGAAACCGATTGTAATACGGCAAGAGCTGCCGGCCTGTCAAGTAAGCCAAGCCCAAATCTTTCCAGCAATGGGTGATGCTTCGTTGGGCCCGAAACCTGAACTCCAGCGAATCCGAATAAAACAAGCTGTCAATAGCTGTTGAGTTCCTGGCCCAGGCAAACAGCTCTTCACGATCCCGGCGGGCCTGTTCATGTTTTCGGCCTTGCACCTTCCGGTAATCGGGGAACAGGTCCCTTCTCACCGGGAAGGCTGTGAGAATTACCAGACCCGTGACAGCCAGGACCCTCGGCATCCCCGGGGGTAGTTTTTCCCAGCAAAGATTCAGGCCACGCGCTGCCATTAGATAAAGAGGCAGGTAGAGGAAAGTCGCCATCCTCGCCTGTTCAGCAGCGATCACGGTTATTCCCCACCATTGGAAGGACCACCACGCCGCGTCCAGGACCCAGGCGGCGACGAAAGAGTAGGTGATCACAAGGGCTAGGAGATGCGCTATCCACCAGTCGATCCGATCGGGTTTCGACATCAAGCCAATCAAGATTCCATACGCGACTACCACAACCAGGAGCGGCAGCTTACTGCGACCCAGCAGGAGATAGACCACGGGGATCTGGATGAAGAGGAAGAGGAGGAAGAGGACAGCATCCCTCCGATCGCGTCGATGTGCCTCGGCCTGCGCCCAAATGTTTCGACCTATGTGCCAGGCACCCACGGCAGCCAGGTAGAACCAGATAACGACCTCCTGCGCGCCCGCACCAAGCTTGTACCCGAGGAAGTCCATTGGGGGGAATGGGAAGAGTGTACCGAACCGCTCGTGCATAAGCTGATAATACTCCAGGAATCCCACCCCTGCGCTTTCGCGGGGAGCCACACCTCGAATGAAAGCAAGCAAAGTCGGCCATACCCCTGCCACAGCACCCCCTCCGGTCGCCAGCAGTGCCCCAAGCAACCCGAGGCCTTTCGGGTGCACGATGAAGATCAGCGACAATGCCACCTGCACGAAATGATATCCCGAGACGGGATGCAGGTTAGAGAGCAGACCGCTGCCCAAACCCAGGATCCCCAGCTTCCAGGCCTTCGGCTCCTCGATCCAGGAAAAGAGCAACAGGAACAGCCAGGGCGTGGCCATGATGAAAAGGGCCCGGGGCATAACCGCCCCCAGCCCTGCCACACCCCAGTAGGTGGCCCCGATCGTCCATTGTTGGGGTGATGAAAGAAGGGAGATCAAGAGGGCGACCCAGACCTTCCCCGTCAGCGTGGAGATCAGCGCAAACATTCCCCCCAGATAGACGAGCATGATTCCCGGCAGCAATACCGCGAGCGAGACGTCGTAACTCTGCGTAACCGTCTGCAGGGATCTGATCAGGGCCAGAAAGCCGGGCGTGTAGATCGCAAAGATCTTCGGGTCCGCGAACACATAATCCCTGGAGAACAGTTCAGGCTGCAACTGTTTCAGGACCATTATCCCGATGTTTATTTGGTCCGAGTTTTGCGCGTAGGGATCCAAGAAGGCAAGAAGGCCATGGTACGCCACAAATGTAATGAGGATGAGAACGGCAATCTTACCGTTAGTGCGCTTCCCCCAGGGTGTGGGCCACCGCCGGGATCCCTCCAGCGGCCCCCCTTGGGACAGGCTGAGCCCTGCCCTCATGGCGTAAAGACGTAGAGGTGGTTCATTCCATAAACAAAGCGCATGTGCGCCTGCAGTTCAAAGCCTGCCGCGGCACACATCCGCACCACATCCCGCATCCACATCCCACCCACCTCGCCAGGCGCCATGCCTCCCCGGTGCTTGTCCTCACTGTACCACCAGATCGCGTGGCCGATCTTCCCGAGAATCGGATTGATCATGGTGATAATCAACCGGCCTCCGGGTTTGAGCAGCCTCTTCACCTCATGGAGGACGGCCTCCCGATACGGGATGTGGTTTAGGCAGGCGATCAGCGAAACCGTATCGAAGGTGCGGTCCGCGAAGGGCAGGTTGGAGGAATCCCTAACTACCATCGCTCCTCCCCCCCAATCGTGCACATCGACCCCCACGCCACTTCCGTATCGCTTCACCAACGTGTTCGGGCCCGCACCGATGTCGAGGAGCCTACCGCGAATGTAGGGAAGGGCGGCGGCGAGTCGCTCCTCCTCCAGCGTGGTCCACCTGAAGTACGACAACCACTTCTGATCGAAGAGGACAAAGCGGAACGGGACGCCTATGACGTCCCATATCGCTTGGAGCAACGACTTGTTTCTCAGTGGGGGATTTCCAATCATGGAACCGGCGGCCCGTCAAGCACAGGCTCGGACGCCGAAGCCGCGCCAGCTATTTCCTGCTCGGGAAGTGATCACGGCGTGCTCCAGCCGATTCTCCCCGAACCATCGTTCGAACTCCTCAAAGGGAATGTACTCCGCAATTGCGGGGACAAGGTGATCGAAAACGATGAGGGCGTGTTCATGAAACCCAAAGGCGCTCAAGAATGTGAGGTACTCGGAATAGAACAGGGTGCGCCGGAACTGTTTGAGCCCCTCCCGCTTTGCCAGGCCACCTGCCAGCCGGGAAAGCACGAAGACCGGCACAGCGAAGAGGTGGGAGATCACCAGCAGGACTTTGCGCGGAAGTCGGCTAGTGATGTGAGTGCGGAACGGGTTGAGGAAATGAATGATCCACCAGTTGTGCTCTTTCCCGTACACCCAGGCGCTGAGGCCCCCCCCGGGACGGAGCACCGCCACTAGGGCATCGAAGGCTTTTCGGGGGTTCGCCGTGTGGTGCAGCACCCCCACGCTGAAGACGTAGTCGAACCGGGGCCTCAGGGGCAAGCAGAACAAATCGGCTTGGATGATGAGGCTGTTGGGCATGTCCCGGGTATGCTCGAAGGCGAGCGTGACCGACTCGCTCAGGTCTACGCCGATCACCAGAGCAGCGCCGTACCGCCCCGCCCAGGCGGCGAACCGGCCCGACCCGCAGCCCGCATCCAGCACAACCTTGCCCGAGAAGTAGTCGGCGGTGACCGGTCGGATGAAATCCAGGAAAACCTCGGCCGAGGTGAAGTGGGTATTTTGGATGACTGAATCAGCCCGGTGCCATTGGTATCCGAACGCCTCAACGGTTCTCCGAGTTTCCGCCGAGACCGCCGCCGGCACGAACCGCGGGACACCCTCCATGATGGGATACACGGATCCACAACTCGTGCAGGTCAGGCGGCCAGCGATGACATGCCCGTCAAGAGCAGACGCCCCGTCACTTTCCAGGCGAAGCTCACCCCGGCAGGCGGTGCAGCACAGGATCTCCAGGAGACGCGGGTCATTCCGCATGTCAGGTACGTCCCTGGATGAAGCGGTCCCACCATAGCACGAGGGTCAGGAGACACCAGATCTGATGGCTGTTATCCGCACGCTCTGCGAAGTGCTCGCGCAAGAGTTGCTCAACAGGTTTCGGATCGATGATCCCAACCTCTCGCACCTTGGCAGGGGACAGGCAGTCGGTAACGAAGGTCTTCAACCCGCCCCTGATCCAGCATGCTTGGGGCACGTTGAATCCCTGCTTCTTGCGCCAAACGATCTCCCGCGGCAGCCGGCCCGCCATGCACCGCTTGAGCAGGTACTTCTTGTGCCACAGATACCGCAGCTTCAGCCGCGGCGGGATC
>Ga0214473_10011179_pt1 | contig 10540 bp, 10 predicted proteins | sample RVTome_7_FD_203509 | JGI IMG/M metagenome (GOLD analysis project Ga0214473, IMG submission 203509) | Soil microbial communities from uranium-contaminated site in the Upper Colorado River Basin, Wyoming, United States - RVT98D197 | ecosystem: Environmental > Terrestrial > Soil > Contaminated >... | reverse complement strand
GCCCATGGATGGCACCTACCACCGCTGGTCGGAGGGGGAAGGGCTGAACGGTGTGGCGCACGGCTATGATGTGACGCCGGATGTGATCATCAACTGGTCGGGTAACCAGCTTAACCCCGTCACCGTGGGTAATTACGCCAATCCCAATATCGAGCCGGGGACGATGTTGTTCGTCCCTGGGGGTCACCGTGACTTCGTCACATGGAGCGCGCCGCGCATCTCGCGCGATAACCCCGGGGTGGCACGCATCCTGGGTCCGGGCTTTTGCGGCACGATTGTGGATGGGGCAGTCGGTACGGGGACGTTCATCTGGCCGGCGGTTAACCATCTCCTATCCGGTTTCGATTACTCGCCTTCCACCAACCACTTTGGGATCGACATTGCCGGTGCGCTGGGAAATGCGATCTATGCAGCGGATAATGGTGTGGTGGTATACGCGGGTTGGAACGACTGGGGCTACGGCAACGTGGTGGTGATCGACCATGATGGTGGCTGGCAAACGCTGTACGCGCACCTGAGCAGCTTTAATGTGGGCTGCGGGCAGAGCGTATACCAGGGCGACGTGATCGGCGCGTTTGGGAGCACGGGCAATTCCTCAGGGCCTCACCTGCACTTCGAGATGCTGAATGAGAACTATGGCAAGGTGAACCCGTGGAACTTCCTGCCATAGGGGAAAGAATTTACCACTAAGGACACAAAGGGCACGAAGGATTTTAGATAAAAATCCTTCATGTTTTGTTATGGGGAGAGCCATCCACGACCTCGCTCGCATAACAGTGAAATCAGGCAGACATCCAGCCAAGATCGCTGGACTGGCTGCAGGCAGTGAAATCAGGCAGACATCCAGTAAAGATCACTGGACTGGCTGCAGGCTCCCCCATTGCTGATTTCGAAATGGGGGAGGGGAAAAAGAAGCCCACAAATACACGAATAAAGCTCAATTTATCCGGTTGATCGAGGGGCATTCCTCCTGGGAAATCATACCTATAAATCGAGTAGATATAGGTTGAAAGGCGAGTAATAGAAATATTATTAATAAAAAAAAGTAAAAAACGAACGAGGAACGAACCCGATTCCAAGAAATATTAAGCTGGTAAAGTGCGGCTACCCATGCCCAAAAGCAAAACCAGCTTTTGGAGAGGGAGCAGTTACCGATAAAGACGTATCGCTCAAGATCAACCGATACAGAAGAGCACTGATCGGTATACGAACATTCTTATTTAAAAGAATCGACAATTGGAACATGTTCTATCGCTCATATAGTGAAATCAGGAAGACACTACTAGAAATCATTCGCTATACAGAAAAGCACTTGGCTCGATCAGAAGAGCACTGACCGATCTGGAAGAGCACCAATACCGAAAAAGACGTATCGATGTGAATGAAGAGCACTAATATCGAGAAGAGCACTCGGTATACGAATGCTTTTATTGAAATTTACTATTTGAAAGCATTCTAATTATAGCACAAATGTTCTAATCCACAAGGGGTTTAGGGAAAACTGCGAATATTTTAAGGTTTCTCATAAAAGAAGCAGGGAGACCATCCTTCGCTGCCTCGGGACAGGCTCTGGGTAACATTGACCAGGATGAGACAACTGGGTGACGTAAAAAGACGGGGCGGGTCGCTTTCTCGTGAGGTGGGGGAGGTGAGCAAATCGATTAATGGCAGGTTTTTCACTTCGGGGTTAATAAGACCCACCCTTACAAAACAGACCGGTTGAACATCACATGCCGTGCTCACGGGCATGCTGGCGGTACTGGCAGTAGGTGCATTTCTCCCCGGCGGGAGGGGGTTCGGGAAGCTCAAGGAGCGCCAATACCTTATCCAGGAAACCGAGGAAGCCGCTTTCATGAAAGGGTATTTCCAACCAGGTAGAACGAAAATGGAAGGAAATTTCACTGGTGGTGGCGGTAAGCGTGGCATGGGGGGTTTCAACATATAAGCCCAACCTGGAGATGGGGCTACAGCTAAGCCTGTTAGGGGCGGGATGCTCGAGGGCATAAGCGTAGGCATGCAGCTGACGGCTGTAGAAGGGGATTTGGGCAGGTTTAGGTTCGGAGGTCTTGAAGTCCACCACGGCATAGGAGCCATCGTCGAAGCCGATCATAGCGTCAAGCTTGCCTCTCAAGAAGCAGCTCAGGGCATGCCCGGGCAGGCTGATGGGTATCGACTCGATCCACTGCTCGGAAACACTCACAAACCCGGGGGGCAGGGAAGGGTCAATATCGGAGGCAGGGCGACCAGCGAATTGGGCTTTCATCAAGCGGTCGATGGCGCCAAAGATGGAGGGAAAGGGTGCAGCCGGGCGGCTGATTCCATGCAGGTACTTGAGGTAGAAACAGCGCGGGCATTCATCCCACAGGAAGGTCAGGTCGGAGGGGCTAAGTTTGATGGGTAGGGTGGGCATGGGTCACCTATTTTCTAGTGTTGGGTTACAGGCCTGGCAGTATTGACCGTTTTTATCATAAATAAGGTCTTCAACCTGATTTTGTATCTTCCATTATGCAGGAGTTAGGCGCAGGGGAGAATTTCCGATCCTGAATAATAAATTCCTCCGCTCCGGTCTAAGATCGGACCGGACCAGGTGCGCCCCTAACAGGTTTGAGAATTATTACTCAACCTATGGCGGTCTCAGTCCCCTGCCAGTGGGTGGGTATGGTGGTAAGGAAGAATGCTTTCAATGACGCGTTGCTCTGATTTCCTGGCAGCATACAGGTCCCAACGTAATTGCAGATTCATCCAAAAGCCTGGCGTCGTACCAAAGAATTTCGCCAGGCGCAAGGCAGTACTTGGGGTCATCCCATGTCGCTGGTGAATCAGGTCGTTTACGCGTTGGTAAGGTACGCGAATACCTGTTGCCAGATCGCGCTGGGTCAATCCCATAGGGGTCAAGAATTCCTCCAGAAGCATTTCACCTGGGTGGGTGGGAGTGCGGTGGGTGGGAAGATAAACCATGGTGACTATTTTATCCGATCCATGTCAATAACCTTACCGCGCTTGATCACCGCCTGCACCAGGTTAGTACCGAAGCGATAGCCCAGATGGCGATAGTCGGCGACGTTGAGGATGAGCAGGTCGGCTTGTTTGCCGGTCTCGAGGGAGCCGACCGTAGCGAGGCGCTGGATGGCGGCGGCAGCGTTGAGGGTGGCGGCGACAATCGCCTGGGCGGGGGTCAGGCGCATGTAACGGCAGGCCAGGGCGATGGCAAACTGCATATTGCCACCCCAGGCAGTGCCGGGATTGAGGTCGGTGGCCAGGGCCAGCAAGCCACCCGCCTCCAGGATGGCCTGGGCAGGGGTATAGGCACGCTCCGCCAGTCCGAAGGGGGTACAAGGCAGCGCCACGGCAACGGTCTCGGTGCGTGCCAGGGCAGCAATATCAGCCGGGGAGGTCTTCACCAGGTGATCAGCAGAGACGGCACCCAGTTCGGCTGCCAGGCTGGCACCGCCCAGGTTGTCGAACTCATCGGCGTGGACCTTGAGTGGGAAACCTAAACTCTTGGCTGCTTCCAGGATGCGGCGAGACTGGTCGAGGCTAAAGGCGCCCGTCTCGCAGAAGACGTCCACGAAGGGCAGCGGACGGGTGGGGAGGTGCTCGACCCACCAGCGGCGTACGGCGGGGAGCATCTCAGTGCACAGGTGGGTGGTGTAACCGTCCGGGTCGTCTTTGTATTCGGGCGGGATGGCGTGGGCGCCCAGGAAGGTGGGGGCAAGCTCGAGCGGTCCTTCGGCGTCCAGGAGCAGCAAGGCTTGCAGCATGCGCAGCTCAGTTTCGGTGTGCAAGCCATAACCGGTCTTGGCTTCAGCGGTGGTGGTGCCGTGAGCGAGCATATCCCGGAGGCGCGGGCGGGTCTCGTCCAACAGTTCCTGGAGGGAAGCCTGGCGGGTGAGGCGCACGGTGGAGAGGATGCTACCGCCGGCAGCCAGGATCTCCAGGTAGGTCTTGCCTTCCAGGCGCATCTCGAACTCGGCAGCCCGGTCACCCACCCACAACAGGTGGGTATGCGGGTCGACAAAGCCGGGCATGACCACATGACCCGCCGCATCCAGGGTCTCTTCGTGCGGGTAAGCCTGGCGCAGCTCAGCAGTGGTGCCAATCGCCGCAATCAGCCCATCACGGATGAGCACTGCACCATCATTGATAATACCCAGGCGACCGAGGTCACGCCCGCGTTGGGGAGGGCCGGCGATGGTGAGCAGCTGGGAGGCAGAGTGGAGCAGCATGATCGTCTCCTGACAAAAAAATAACGAGCGCTTATTATATATACGCTCGTTATTATAATTGCCTTCGTGTGGGCGGAATAGGACTCGAACCTACGGCCTTCGCGATGTCAACGCGATGCTCTAACCAGCTGAGCTACCCGCCCGTGCGAGTTTGCATTATACCATAGCGGGGATAAGGCGCAAGCTGAAGCCAATCTGTGAGCTGGAAGGCAAGTTTAACTGGCGAAGTTATCTGGTCAGGTATGCGGACATGATGTATCAGCCTGAACTATCTCGATATTGGCCATTGAACCAGCGATCGACCTATTATCAATCCAGTCCCAATGCAAGTGAGGGTGAAAAAGCATAGCTGTGCAGGTTGGGGTGTTTGTGGTTAAATTGGCGGATGAACTCGGCGCGGCGTATAGAACGCTCGTTTTTTAACCGCCCCCCACTGCAAGTGGCGCGTGAACTGCTGGGAACGCGTCTGGTGCGCCTGGAGGGGGGTGAACGCACAACCGGGATCATCGTCGAGACGGAAGCTTATATCGGGGAAGAAGACCTGGGATGCCATGCCAGCGCCGGCTACACCCCGCGCACGGCGGTGATGTATGGACCTGCAGGGCATGCTTACGTCTACTTTACCTACGGGATGCACTGGATGCTCAATTTTGTGGCTGAAAAGGAGGGCTTTCCCGCCGCAGTACTCATCCGCGGGATTGCACCCACTGAAGGTCTTGAGCGGATCGCGGCCCGCCGGCAGGGAAGACCGCAAAATCAATGGACCAATGGACCGGGGAAAATCTGCCAGGCCCTCTCGATCAACCGGGCACAAAATGGGGTTGACCTGTGCGCGCCGGAGGCGGAGATTTTCGTGGAAATTGGGGCAAATATCTCCGATTCAGGCGTGACCATTGGACCGCGTGTGGGTTTAAATAGTGTGCCTGAACCATGGAAGAGCGTACCCTGGCGCTTCGTCGCCAGGTATGAAACCTAGGGTAAAATTTCTCTCTTCGTAGACAAACAAAATAAAGGAGCTGTGAATGCCTTTTAATCGATCTTATCATTCAGTGGTGCTGGTTAAACAAGTCCCTGATACGCGCAATGTGACCGGCGAGGTGATGACCAGCGAAGGAACGATGAACCGCAATGCGCTGCCCGCCATCTTCAACCCTGAAGACCTGAATGCGCTGGAGATGGCCCTGAGCATCAAAGAACGGTGCGGGGGGAGGGTGACCGTCCTGACGATGGGACCCATGCAAGCAGTCGAGGTCTTGCGCGAAGCCCTGTTCCGGGGCGCCGACCGGGTGGTCTTGCTTTCCGACCGCAAGTTCGCCGGGGCGGATACCCAGGCGACCTCATACACCCTCAAGTGTGCGGTGGATAAACTGGGCGCGTATGACCTGGTTTTGTGCGGGCGGCAGGCGATCGATGGAGACACCGCCCAGGTGGGACCGCAGGTGGCTGAAAAGCTGGACATACCGCAAATCACGTATGTCGAGTCGATCATTGACCTGGAAGGGGATTCAATTGTAGTACGGCGGGCTTTCGATCTGGGGACGGAGCTGGTCAGATGTACCCTGCCGTGCCTGCTGACGGTGGTTGGGTCTGCCAACCGGCCGCGCCCGGCTTCAGCGCGCAAACGCATCGAATACAAAATGGCTTCCATCCCCAACGAATACCCAAAACTGCTTAAGAAATGGACCGAGTTCGAGGATGAGCAGGCGTTAGGGAAGTACCTGGCGGAACGCAAACTCAATATCGAGGTATGGACGGCGGCGGACCTGAAGGTGGATGACCGAGAGCTGGGATTGGCAGGCTCACCCACACAGGTGTACAAAGTCAATTACGTGGTGCTCGAAACCACAGACAGCAAGGAAATCCAGCCCACAGCAGAGGGGATCCAGGCTTTGATTGCCGAACTGATCCAGGAATATATTGTTGAATAAAGGTGCGAAAATGACGACTGAGCATAACGTTTGGGTATTCATCGAGCAGGAGGACCAGCAGATAGCCGAGGTCAGCCTGGAGCTGCTTGCCAAGGGCAGCGAGATTGCCCGGCAATTGGGTAGTGAAGCCTGGGCAGTGATGTGCGGCGACCAAATCGGTGAGCTGGCAGAGACGGTCATCCAGCATGGGGCTGACCGGGTCCTGCTGGCCGAAGACCCCGAGCTGGAAATGTACCGCACCCTGCCTTACTGCCGGGTGATCACGGACCTGGCACGCCAATGGAAACCGTATATTTTCCTGATTGGCGCCACCCCGGTGGGGCGCGACCTGGCGCCGCGCATCGCCAGTGCCTTGAAGGTTGGGCTAACCGCCGATTGCACTGACTTGCAGATTGGGGATTACACTTCCAGGAAGGAAAATACGGTCTACAAGAACCTGCTTTACCAGGTGCGACCGGCATTCGGGGGCAACATCATTGCCACGATCGTCAACCCCAAGACGCGGCCGCAGATGGCAACCGTACGGGAGGGGGTGATGCACCAGGCTGAGCCTGACCTCAAGCGGGTGGGCAAAATCGAACACGTGAAAGTCAGCCTGGAGCCAGGGGATTTAGCCTTGCAGGTGTTAAGCCGCGAGACGCGTGAGCCGGCAGTGAGGTTGAAAGATGCCCCCGTAATTGTGGCGGCGGGTGCAGGTGTGGACAGCCCGGAAGAGTTCGAGCTGGTGCGCGAGCTGGCAAATGTATTGGGTGGAGAGGTGGGCGCTTCACGCGCGGCGGTGGACGCGGGTTTCATCTCGCGTGAGCACCAGATCGGTCAGACCGGCAGCACGGTGAGACCGCGCCTGTATATTGCTGCCGGCATCTCAGGCGCCATCCAACACCGCGCCGGGATGGACCAATCCAGCAAGATCATCGCCATCAACAGTGACCCGAATGCACCCATCTTCCAGATTGCGCATTACAAGATCGTCGGTGACGTGGCAGAGGTGTTGCCCTTGCTGATCAAATCCTTGCGCGAGAAAGCCAAATAGACATGGGAGCTTCAATGAGCGATAACTTTTACCTGGATAACCTGGACCTGCAGTTCCGCCTGGAAAGGCTCGAGCTGCAGGATGTGATCGACCTGAAAGAGAAAGGCTACCAATACAGCCAGGAATACCCGGCTGCCCCACGCCACTATGCCGATGCAAAGGACAATTACCGCCTGTTGCTGGAGGTGTTGGGGGAGATATGCGCCAGGGTGATCGAGCCGCGGGCGGCTGAAGCCGACCTAGAAGGGGCACATTATGAGGATGGGCAGGTCACTTACACCGCCGCCACTCAGGAAGGTCTGCTGGCGCTCAAGCAGGCGGACCTGATGGGGGCGATGCTGCCCTGGGAATATGGTGGATTGAATTTACCCGAGTCGGTGTTCCAGATGATGGTGGAAATTGTCTCGCGGGCAGATGCGGGTCTGATGACGGTCTTCGGCTTGCAGGAGATTTCGGCTGCCATCAACGAATATGGCACGCCTGAGATGAAATCCCGCTTACTGCCCCGCTTCAGCCAGGAAGGGGCTTCGGGAGCCATGATCCTGACCGAGCCGGATGCGGGGTCGGACCTGGGCGGGGTGCAGACCAAGGCGACTTTGGACGAGGCCAGCGGAAAATGGTATCTCGACGGCGTCAAGCGCTTTGCCACCAATGGCTGTGCGGATATTCAATTGGTGCTGGCGCGCAGTGAGGACGGCTCCAGCGATGCGCGCGGATTATCGCTCTATGTGGTCGAACGGGATGAGACGGTGCGCATCCGCCGCATCGAGAATAAGCTGGGCATCCATGCCTCCCCCACCTGCGAGGTGCAATACCAGCATACACCTGCCGAGCTGCTCGGCAAGCGGCGCTATGGGCTGATGCGCTATGCCATGGCACTGATGAACGGCGCCCGGCTGGCAGTGGGTGCACAGGCGGTCGGGATTGCTGAAGCTGCATACCGTGAAGCGTACACCTATGCGACCCAGCGCCACCAATTTAACCAACCCATCTGTGACCTGCCGCCCGTTTCACGCATGCTCAGCTCGATGAGAGGTGAAATCGAGGCCACACGGGCGTTGATCACGGAGACGGCGCGATGGGTGGACCGCGTGAAGGTGTATGAGCAGCTTCCGGAAGGGAGTGCCACCCCCGACCCAGCGTTGCGGCAAAAGCTCAAGCAGGCCTCCAACCTGGCTGAGACCTTAACCCCGCTGACGAAGTATTATGCGTCTGAGATGGGGAACCGGGTATGTTACCAGGCGATGCAAATTCACGGTGGGGTGGGCTACATGCGCGAATTCAACGTGGAGAGACATTATCGCGACGTGCGTGTGACCAATATCTATGAAGGCACCAGCCAGCTGCAAATTGTGGCTGCCACCGGTAAATTGCTCGGCCATGCCCTGGATGTGCTGTTCGACGAATGGGCGGCGGTGGATTATGGGGCAGAGCTTTCAGGCTTAAAGGATCGACTGATCGAAGAAACGGCGCAGTTCAAACATGCGACGGACGTCTTGAAGGAGAAGGAGCGCGAAGTTATCGACTATTACGCCTCCGACCTGGCGGACATGGCGGTGTATCTGGTCAACTCCTGGCTGATGCTGCAGGATGGGTGCGTTTCGGAGCGTAAACAGGAGCTGGCACGGCTGTATATCGATGAGCACCTCTCACAGGTTGAGGGCGCCTGGCAGACGATCATGAACGCCGGGAACGCGCCTCTTGAGATGCGAGCTTCGATATTTACCATAACATGATGGAAAGCGAGGATGCTGGGATGGGATTACTTGCCGGGAAAAATGCATTGATTTTTGGGGTCGCCAACGAGCGCTCGATTGCCTGGGGCATTACCAAGGCGTTTCAGGCACAGGGGGCTCGAATTGGATTGAGTTTTGCGGGTGAGGTGTTGGAAAAAAGGGTGCGCTCACTGGCAAAAACCATTAATTGCAGCTTTGTTGAACCTTGTGATGTAACCAAAGATGAGGAAATCCAATCTGTGGCGGACAAAGCTGCCCTTGAATTTGGGCAGGTGGATATCCTGGTGCACGCAATCGGGTTTGCTAATCGCGAGGAGCTAAGCGGACCCTACTACCGCACCAGCCGGGCAGGTTTTCAGACTGCGATGGACATCAGCGTGTACTCGTTCACCGCTTTAGCGCAAGCTTTCCAGCCACATCTGGTACCTGGGAGCGCCTTGCTGACCCTGACCTACTATGGTTCGGTGAAAGTAGCCCCGGGATATAATGTGATGGGGGTTGCCAAGGCGGCCTTGGAGTCATCCGTGCGTTACCTGGCATATGATTTCGGTCCGAAGGGTGTGCGGGTGAATGCGATCTCAGCAGGGCCCATCCGCACCTTGGCGGCCGCGGGGGTGTCAAAGTTCAAAGATATGTACCGTCACTTCACCAAGCTGGCACCCTTGCAGCAGCACGTCAGCATTGAAGACGTGGGAGAGGTGGCGGTATTTTTATGCTCCGACATGGCAGGGAAGATCACCGGCGAAGTGCTATATGTGGATTCGGGGTACAATATTATCGGTGTCCCTGAACCACCTGAATGCGAGTAAGAGGAGGATCAATGTTCCGCAAGAAACTCGAAGCCCCACCCACGGTACCCGTCTCCACTCCCACAACCGCGGCATTAGACCGGATCACGTCGGTGCTGAGTGCGGGCATCAACTGGAAAGGCGACCTGGGTGGTAGTGGCGGGGTGCGCATCGAAGGCACGTTCGAGGGCGATATTGCCATGCGAGGCTTACTGGTGGTGGGTGAGACAGGGCGAGTGACCTGCCAAAGCTTGCGCGCCAACTCGGTCATCGTGGCAGGTGCGGTCAAGGGGGATATCACGGCTGAACGGCTGGAGATACGCTCCACCGGGAAGGTGTGGGGGAACGTGGTCACGGTTTCGTTTTCGACCGAGGAAGGGGCTTTCCTGCGTGGTCAGATTACCATGGAGGATAAGGTGGATATAGGCATTGGGGCGGTGGCGGAAAATCCGCCTGAGGAAGTGCCTGGAGAAAAGAATTAGCTCGCCTGACAGCCGGTAGTGGGGCAGATGCAGTAGAAGTACCATCTCATCGATATGATTCCAATCAAAGACACCATCCATTCACGCTCGTTTCCACTGGTCACCTGGCTGCTGGTAATCGCCAACGTATTGATTTTCGTCCTGATTGAGCTGCCGCTCGGTCAGAAGCAGCTGAACCAATTGGTTGGGACCTATGGCGTCACCCCCAACCTGTGCGCAGCACCCATCCTGAACGGATTATCCACTGCAACCATCCCAGGGTTGGGTGTCCTGTTCCAGGGATGTGCCATACCGCTCATTACCTCCATGTTCCTGCATGGCGGCTGGCTGCATATCATCGGGAATAT
>Ga0214473_10011178_pt1 | contig 10540 bp, 8 predicted proteins | sample RVTome_7_FD_203509 | JGI IMG/M metagenome (GOLD analysis project Ga0214473, IMG submission 203509) | Soil microbial communities from uranium-contaminated site in the Upper Colorado River Basin, Wyoming, United States - RVT98D197 | ecosystem: Environmental > Terrestrial > Soil > Contaminated >... | reverse complement strand
AACCTAATTGAGATTTTAAAAGATCGGCAAGCGGGCTGATGCTATCATAGATATAGTAGTTTCCAAACATTGCCAAGCTAACGAATAGAAGGACTGTCCACCTCAAAATGTTTGATGGTTGCGGAAGTTTTTCTTGTAAAGTATTTTTCATTTTTCGTTTTAAATTATTTCTAAAAAAATAGATTCAACTCAATAATAAATACTTACTGAATTAATACCACGATTGGGAGAATGTTACAAAAGTATTTATTGCAGTTGACTTTAGTCAACTGCAATAGATCTCACAGATTTTGAGTTATTCAACAGACCCTGAAGTGATTCATATAAATAACTCAAGTTGACCGCCTAAAAATTAAAACCGTTAAAACGGTTACCAACTTGCATTTTGTATCTTATTCTCAACGGGATTAATCCCGTTGAGAATGGGAAAAATCTAAAATTTATGAACCGTTTCAACGGTTTACAAGAACAAGCGGTCAATTTGAGTAAATAATCTACTTAGCATCCAAAAAAAATGAACTTATTTCTATAATCAACCAGAAAATAAAAAAGTCAAAGCCCCCGGATTGATTTGTGCTTCATACCGTTAGCTTTGACTTAATTCTTTTTTGATTCTAATATCAGTTTTGCGGAATATTTTTTAGAACATTCTTGAGAAGATCATAAAACCGCGGAACTGTATCAATCTTTATTCTTTCGTCAGGTGAATGAACACCAAACATCGTGGGTCCGAATGAAATCATATCCATTGCAGGATATTTCTCACCGATAATTCCGCATTCAAGTCCAGCATGAATTGCTTTTACTTCGGGTTCTTTACCGTACATATTTTTATAAGTTGATTTCATAACACCGAGAATTTCGGAGTGAACATTTGGTTTCCAACCGGGATAACCATCACCAAAAGTTATGTCTGCTCCAGCAAGTTCAAAAACAGATGAGGCCATATTTACAATATCTTCATTTTCAGAAGCTACTGAGCTTCGCTGACTTGTAACAATATTTACGCTCTTCCCTTCGGTAATAATTGTTGCAAGATTCGTGGAGGTTTCAACAAGCCCCGGAATATCCGGAGACATCGTAATGACGCCATGTGGAACTGCATAAAGTGCATGTAATAATTTTCTCTGAGTTTTAGGATCCATTACTTTAGATGGTGTTGAATGCTTTTCTATCGAAATATTCAAATCCGGTTCATTAGTTGCTAATTCTGCTTTGACTGTTTGATTGAAATTCTTAACAAACTTTTTTAGTGCTTTATCAGATGATTTTGAAACTGTTACATCTGCAAATGCTTCGCGGGGGATTGCATTATGTTTATTTCCGCCTTCAATTCTTGCTAAACGAATTTTATAATCCTTAGCAAAAGTCCATAGTAACCTGGTTAGAATTTTAATTGCATTGCCTCTTCCAGTATGAATTTCCAAACCCGAATGACCGCCTCTTAATCCGGCAACCTTTATTTCAAAAGCTGAAGAACCACCCGGAGTTTTTTCAGCAGAAAACTTAAATCGTGCCTGAGTATTTTTTCCACCGGAACATCCGATGTAAAGACTTCCTTCTTCTTCTGAATCCATATTGATAAGAATTTGCGCTTTTAGAAAACCAGATTTTAAGCTCGAAGCTCCTGTCAAACCTGTTTCTTCATCAAGAGTGAACAAACATTCTAAAGGACCATGAACCAAATTTTTATCTTCAAGAACAGCGAGCGCAGTTGCCACGCCGATACCGTTATCGGCACCCAGAGTGGTTCCTTTTGCTTTTACCCATTCCCCATCAACGTAAGGAATGATTGGATCATTATCAAAATCATGTTCAACATCTCGATTCTTTTCACAGACCATGTCAATATGCCCTTGAAGGCATACGTTCTTCAAGTTCTCCATTCCCGGAGAAGCAGGTTTGCGGATAAGTATATTTCCAAACTTATCTTTTAATGTCTCCAGGTTATTTCTCTTCCCGACCGATACAATATATTCTGCAATTTTTTCTTCCTTTTTGGAAGGACGAGGATACTTGCATATCTCCTCAAAATGATTAAAAACATCTTGTGGATTAAGATGACCTAATATTTTTCCCATAAAAATCTCCTTTTAAATTTATTTCTTTGAAAGTGATGAAATTATATTGATAAAGTTGAGTTAAAAATTTTGTTAATCGTTCATCAACAGGCTGAACTTTTTCCCCGAACTTATGAGTTAGTGACTGAGAAATTAATTGAACATTTTTTGTTCCGTCCATTTCCATCCAGGTCAGAGAACCAAAATCATCGAGTTTCGCTTTTATATATGGCGATCTTAATCTTGGCATCAGAAAGCTCACCAAGTATTTATTCTTAAACTTTGGAACCAGCACAGAAACTTTTCCAGAATCTTCTACTTCATGATCATAAATTCTTTTGGGAGTCAGCTCCAAATAATTGATCGAACTATCTATCTTTTTCTTCTTAAAAATTTTTTCAACCATAAAAAATTCATTTGTAAAAGTTCTTCACCCATTCACATTTATTTTGTGATGTCATGCTCAAGCAGTTTTGATTTCAAAATCTTTACGTTATTCCTATACTTCCATTAATAAGGTGATAAGGTTTGGAGATTTAAGTTTATTAATCTTATCTAAGGTTAATTTTTATTTTTTGTTCTATATTTGAATTAACCTTAGTAATAATCTAATCGAAAGACAATATAACCTTATCACCTTATTTTATCTAACCTAGTCAATCAGAATAAGCTTTGTTTCAATCCTATCCCTTTGTGAAATAATTTCCGAACTAAAAACTTATCAAGAACAACGTCTGTCCATTCACTCATTCAGCCATTCAAAAATAGCTTCAAAATTAAAAACTAGAATGCTGCACTTGGTGGAGCCGGTTCATCCGGTTTACCAGCATTGTTTAATGGTGTTCGAATAAGTACAAAAGCAATCACAACAAATACTAATAAACTAATTAAGAACGAAGGTTCAGCAAAAACAATCGGAGTTTCCCATTCCATCACGGCAAAAAACGCGAAGAGTAAACCAATCAATGCTTCACCGGCAATCAATCCTGATGCAAGTAAAACTCCATTATTATCAACCCGTACTTTCTGTGCTTCATTCAAGTTTCTTTTTGCCGACAGTTTATCTAGCAATCCCTTTATTAATCCGCCGATGAAAATTGCAAAGGACGTTTCAAGCGGCAGATACATTCCCACACAAACTAACATTGGACTTTTGACTTTGACAAGTATAAATCCGATGGCCATTATAATTCCAACTATAATAAGAGGCCAAGCCATATCACCGCCAACAATTCCTTTAGCAAGTATCGCCATTAAGCTTGCCTGAGGAGCAGGATAAGCTTTTCCGCCTAAACCAGTTCCGCCAGTATTAAGATCTCCTTGATGTAAGATAAGAAGCGGGAAAAACATAACAGCCGCAGCAAGAACAATTCCTATGAGATCGCCGACCTGCATTTTCCAAGGAGTACCGCCGAGAATATGTCCAACTTTTAAATCTTGAAGCATTTCGCCAGCGACTGCAGCGGCTACACAAATTACCGCCGCAACACCAAGCACAGCTGCAATTCCTGCCATACCTTTTACTCCCAGAGCAACCATAAGCAATGCTGCAATAATTAAAGTTGAGATTGTTAATCCGCTAATTGGATTATTACTTGAACCAATCAATCCAACTAAATATCCTGAAACAGCAGCAAAGAAGAATCCGGCAACGATCATCACAACCGTAGCAACCAATGCTGCAACTACATCTTCAGCAAAGTAATTATAAATAACAAATGTGAAAACAGACGCTAATGCTAGTCCAATAAATACCCATTTAAAATTCATATCTTTTTCAGTTCTTAACTTAACAACTGAACTTCCTGTCGCTGCTTTTTTAACATCGGTAATTGCATGACCTAAACCTGCCCCCAAACTTTTTCTCATCCTATAAAGTGTGAATGCGGCACTCATTAACATTCCACCTATTGCAACAGGACGAACAATATTTCTCCAAACCTGATTTGCAAGATCAATCCATGTTTCATCGGTTATCACTGTTGTTCCGTTCGCTTGAAGTGATGCAATTAATTCCGGACCAAGAAAGTACAATAACAGCGGAACAAACAAACCCCACGCAAGCAAACCGCCTGTAAAATTTAATGCTGCGAGGTTTGGACCAATGATATAACCAACTCCCATGTATGCGGGGCTGACACCCGGTGTGCTTAGCAATGCACCACCGCTTGCTTCAACTGAAGCACCGTTTGCAAAAGTTATTTTCTTTTGAGCGAATGCAATAAATTTTTCCCAGGAAGCGGCGAAAAATTGAATTTGTTTTAAAATCTGAATTAATGCACCGAGACCCATTGCCCAAAAAAGAAATTTAGCACCGCTTTTTCCTGATCGCCCAGCTTTGTGTATTTCGCTTGCCGCAACAGATTCAGGAAATGGAAGTTCTCTATCTTCAACCATTACGCGGCGAAGGATGGTTACAAATAAAATTCCAACAACACCTCCAACGAGCATTATTGCTGTTGCTTCGAGGTAATGTTGAGTTGAATAAAATTCAGTCCACACACCTGCAATTAAAAATGCAGGTAAAGTAAAGATTGCTCCTGCAGCAACTGATTCACCAATTGAACCGACAGTTCGAGCAAAATTTTCCTCAAGAATTGATCCTTTGAATATTTTCAGAATTGCCATTCCGATAACAGCGGCTGGATATGTGGCAGCTATTGTCATGCCCGCTTTCAGTCCAAGATAAGCATTGGCTGCACCAAGAACTACACACATAACTAATCCGATTATCAATGCTCTGATCGTAAATTCAGGCATGTCTGACTGCGGCGAGACAAAAGGAACAAACGGTTTATGTTCTGACATACTTTTCTCCTTGTGTGGGTGAGAAGGATAAATTGTAACTAATTAATTTTTCTCGTTTAAGAAATAGTTGTCCAAATATAAAGAGGTTTTTTTACGTCTCCAATGTTTATTTTAATTTACTGGTGATTTTTTAGAAACAATAAACCCAGTTCCTTGCGTTTCCAATCTACGTAGTGAGGAACTGGGTTTATCAATTTTTCCTTATCAGAACTTCATTTTCCGCATTCCGATATGGCACAAGGCAAAATCATACTTTACAGGATCATTTGGATCAAATTTTTTTAGCTTCTCGGTAATTTCTTCTGCCATATTCCAACTCACATTTTTTCTTTTAGTAAGCTTTAAAGATGTGCAAGCCTTAGCGATATGTGTATCAACAGGAATAACAAGTTTGTTTGTTGGGATTTCACTCCATAATCCCAAATCAAGTTCATCTTTTCTAACCATCCATCTAAGAAATAGATTCATTCGTTTGCATGCACTACCCTTTTCTGGTTTAGGAAACATGAATCTAATTCCGATGCTGACATTCTTTTGCCCGCTGATTAATTTGACATTTTCGATCAAGTGATCGGTGAATTTTGAAATTGCAATCTTTAGATTTGATTCGTGCGGATTATAAAAACTTAGAAAAAGATTTTTGAGTGAACCGTAATTCTGGTAGACACCTTTCATCACTAAAAACAAATTTATAATGTCTGCTTCGGTGTAAAATCTATGTTTCAGTCCCCTAAAATCCTTGTAGTCTTTAGCTGAAAATTTTGCAATGAAGTTATGGGGTTTTTCGTCAACAATAGTTCTTATTCTTTCTAACGAATTTATTATTTGTTTTACATTCCCGTATGCAAACAGAGAAGCTATAAACCCCATAACCTCAATGTCACCTTCTTCCTTGTATAGGTGAAGAAACTGAAGCGGATCAGGTGAGATTTGAGATTTATCGAAAGCTTTGTAATGAAAATCTAATTTTTGAGAAAGATTCATTGGAGGTCAATTCTTATAACCAACAACCGTAATACTAAAAATTCCTTCAACGTTTTCTTTGTAAGATTTAATTCCCTCTTCATCTAAATAATTTTTTAGAAGGTCATTAGGCAAATCAATTCTTTTAGATTTTTTAACCTCAACGTTTTGGAAACCTGATTGTTTGATTATGTCCATATATTCCTCCTGCTGCGACGCACCGGAAACACAACCAGCATACATTGCTGCTGATTTTCTTAGCTCAGAATTTAATTCACCTTTTATAACGATATCAGAAACACAGAAGTGAGCACCGGGTTTTAGAATTCTATAAATCTCGGAAAAAGCTTTTTTCTTATCAGGCACTAAATTCAAAACGCAATTGCTGACTACAACATCTACAATATTATTTTCTAAAGGTATTTGCTCAATTTCACCCAGTTTAAACTCAACATTTTCATATCCAAGCTTTGAATTATTTTTGTTCGCTTTGTTTATCATCTGTTCGGTCATATCCACTCCGATTACTTTGCCTTCCTCACCAACAATTGCTCTGGCAACAAACACATCATTACCCGCCCCAGATCCAAGATCAACAACTATATCACCTTTTTTTATATCCGCATATTCGGTGGGAATTCCACATCCTAGACCAAGATCCGCATCTGCTACATAACCATTAAGATTTTTATACTCATCACCGATCATTACAAATTCTACATTTGATGAATCACCACAGCATGACGAAGTTGTACCGCAGCACCCAGATTGAGGCGCAGAGACAGCAATCTCTCCATATTTTTCTCTAACAACATTTTTTAGTTCTTCTGACGTTTTCATTTTTGCTCCTTTTTATTTTAACAACAACCTATTTTATTAAATAATTTATCAAGTGCATTCTTTGCTTTTGTAAGCTCTTTAGTGTTTACACAATAACAAACTTTGGGACCATCAATTTCTCCATCAATAAGTCCAACTCGCTTTAATTCCTTGAGATGCTGAGATACGGTTGCCTGCGCAAGAGGAAGTTTATCAACTAAACTGCCGACCATACAGGAATTCATCTCATTAAGCATTTTTAATATTTTAATTCTGGCTGGATGTGAGAGAGATTTGGCTATATCAGCAAGCCAGACCTCTTCTTGAGTAAATTCATCTTTCTTTGAAACTGCCATTTTGTATAATCTCCAATATCGTTCATCGTAAATATACGATAAGTTATTATACTTGTCAAGTTAAATTTTCCCCTTTTTAAATAAAAAAAGCCGAATCGCGTGATTCGGCTTTAGACTCTGAGAAAGACTATTTATGAACTATGATTTGAGCACCCAACAGTCGCCCGCACAAAAGTTTCGTATTGCACTGTCCGCCCGCTTGCAGCAAGCCCACTGTTACCTGCTGTGCTTCCGCATCTTTTAAGTTTGCTAACTGATTCTGATATTCAAAAAGTTTTTATAATTTGGGTCTGTCGAAAAACCGAAACTCACAAAAACTTCACCGTCAGAATTTGTCGTTAAGCATTTCCTTGGTTCACTTGTGCCATTTCCTTTAAAAACCGTCCACCCCTGACTTTTTTTTGAATAGCGGTCATTTGCACTAGTATCAACTTTTGCCCCGTCAGATATTATTGAAATAAAAGGGTCCACTAAACTCATAAAGTCGTTGTTGTAGCCAGATTGTCTACCATGATGCGGAGCAAGAAGAATATGGGAATTTTCAATTGTTGTTTTGAAGGCTGGTCTTTGCATTAGTTCTTCAAATGAACATGCTTCATTGTCTCCTGGAATTACAATTTTAATTCCTGCATATTCAATTACAGTTATAATACTATGGTTATTGAAATTTTCATGAGGGCAAGATGAGGGGTTAAAAAATATCATTTTCATTCCTCCATAATTTTCGGCATTATCAGGGTCATCTAATCCTCCAGTCAAATCTCCAGTATAAGTTGAATTAAGGTAACAATATTTTTGAAATTTTGCTTTGTCTTGTTCTCTAACACCTTTCATTACTTCCTCATTTGTCAATTGTCTCGGGCGATGAAAAACCTTTGGAGAAAAATATCCGATATTTAAAATGTCATTAATGTGGTCTAATTGTGGATGGGTAATTACTAAATAGTCAATTTGATTTACATTATAATTCCTACGAAGGTGCATTAGAGGACTAAAGGTAAAATTCTTACCAGAATAGTCACCTGTTCCCAAATCAAATATAATATGTCTGCCGTTTGGTGTTTTGATGTAAGTAGCATTGCCGTGCTGAACATCCCAAAATACCATTTCAATAATTCCTGCCATAGTTATTACATTGTTAAAAATTGTTCGTAAAGAATTTTTGAATAATAGTTACCGAAACGCTTAATTATCGGTTTGCTGAAAATAATTGGAATGACGTAAATAACCATTAAAACAATTCCTGTCAACTTTAGAGAATGTTCGTCTTTGGCAAATCCGTAAATAAATGTTCCGATTGAAAAAATAATTGCAATCAAGCAGCCGCCTAGAAGATTTCGGAAAAAGCCATATTCAATATTATGTTGTAAAAGAAGTCTGTTGTCTCGTAAACTATTTCTGATTTGCGAAACAGCAGTTACGATTTGTTTTCTTGATTTTGGTTCGTCTGCACTTTCTTCGACATCTGTCATTAAAGTAAGTCCAAACTTGCTCTCAATTTTTGAACGAATTTTTTCCTTTATTGAGTTGTCAAAGAATGTGTCAGTCCAAAGTAAATGGTTTGTCGTGGGCATACAAATTTCGTTTTGAAAGTAAAAACGCTGGAACACTTCTTTGGCAATAAAACGGTTTACCTGCACCATCAGGAAAAGTAAAGCGGCTGACAGTCCCAAGTTTGTTATCAGAGGTAGAACACTAAAAATCGCCTTTAATGTGTCATAATAAAGTGTAGCAACGATTGTGTTTACGAAAATTAACAGCGGTATCACCGTCAAAATTGTTGGAAAAAGTCTGGCCTGTATGTAGTACGTTCGTGTAATCATAGCATAGCAATTAACTTACTTATACGTCTGACAAAATGTGACCTATACGCCAATTATGGTCTGAATATAAATAGGATAGGTCTGACTAATGTCCAGCTTTATTTTAACAAAGTTAAATAAATTTTCTTCATAAATCAGCAAAAGGTGATTTTATTTTCTCAAACTTTTAGTTGTTTGCTTCTCGTAGGCTTTGCTGGAGTGGGAACTGAACATCTCTTTCACCCTCAACAACAATCAGTTTAGATAATTTTTCTAAATTAGTTGCAATCCTTTTGCAATAAACAATTCACTTCTGGGGTAAGGTAATTATAAACTCTGTGAACTTGCCTTCTTCACTCTCAAATTTTATTTCGCCGGAATGCTGCTTAACAACTATGTCATAACTGAGTGATAAACCTAAACCCGTACCTTCTCCGGTTGGTTTGGTTGTGAAAAAAGGATTAAAAAGTTTATCTCTTATTTCAATGGGAATTCCATTTCCATTATCCCGAATTCGTATTTCAACCTTATCCTGCAAATTTTTAGTGGAGACTTTAAGTGTCGGAGAGAAATCATTTCCGCTTTTTCGCTTTTTTTCATTTGCAGCGTAACATGCATTATTTATTACATTTAAAAATACTCTGCTTACATCCTGTGGAATAATATTGATCTTTCCGATGGAATCGTCATATTCTTTTTCAATAGTGATATTAAATTCTTTATCCTTTGCTCTCAACCCGTGGTAAGCCAGCGTAACATATTGATCCAGGAGGTCATTTATATTCGTTAATACTTTCTCTCCAGAAGTTCCTCTTGAATGCAATAGCATTCCTTTAACTATAGAATCAGCTCTTTTGCCATGCTGGTTTATCTTATCAAGATTTTGTTTTAGACTTTCCGCAATTGCCATTACCTCTTCTTTATTATCATTCTCCAATTCTGCTTTCAAATCATCAAGCAGCTCACGGCTCAAGTCAGAAAAATTATTTACAAAGTTTAACGGGTTTTTTATTTCGTGAGCAATACCGGCAGTCAATTCACCAAGAGATGCCATTTTTTCTGAATGGATCAGTTGTGCTTGTGTGGATTTAAGTTCTGTGTATGCTTTTTCTATTTCCTTTGCATACTCAAGCTCCTGAGTTTTTCTTTCATTCTCGGCTCTAACAAGTTGAGTTTCAATTGCTAATTTAGCGGCTGTTTTTTCCTTTTCAATTGCTTCCTCGGAAAGCTGTTTAACAGTTGCTAGTTGAGTTTCAAGATTTTTATTTGTTTGGGAAGAACTGCGTGCAAGATAGATTGACATCGATAATGGTATGCTGAATAGCAAAATAAGTATGACATAGATACTATTAACTTGTCCACCAGTTAATCCATATATAATAAGTGATAGAATACCAACCGTGAAAACACTTACTCCCGCACCAATTACCCAGGCATTATTTTTTTTACGTTTGATTGCAAGAAATAGCACTCTTAGTATTTCAATTGAAGTTATAAATACAAAAGCTAATACTACCTTCCCTATTTTATCGTTAACCGGGGTTATCATCCCCCAAATAAATATGCCAAGCCCTAACGCTAAAAAATAACGAAAAAGCTTTAACCTTCGTCCGTAGAAAATTTGATAAAGAAATGCTAAAACACCAAGGAATCCAGCAAACAACGTAATCCGGCTAATAATTTCAAAACTTAAAAAATAAAATGTTTCAGAATAAATTATATTATCAAATAA
>Ga0214473_10011177_pt1 | contig 10541 bp, 4 predicted proteins | sample RVTome_7_FD_203509 | JGI IMG/M metagenome (GOLD analysis project Ga0214473, IMG submission 203509) | Soil microbial communities from uranium-contaminated site in the Upper Colorado River Basin, Wyoming, United States - RVT98D197 | ecosystem: Environmental > Terrestrial > Soil > Contaminated >... | reverse complement strand
ACATCGGTGAAAACCGCGGCACACTGGCCGGGTTGGGGCTGGTAGGCGAAGACCTCAAACCACCGCTCCGATGCAGTGCTGTAATCTTGAAAGTGCTCGGGCTCACCGGTAAGACCCACTCTGCCGTAACGCTCGATCCAGGGTGATTCGGTCACGATGTCCCGCGCGCGCCGGCCGATCGTCTCCGTGCGGTGCAGGCCCGTCAGACGCTCGCAAGCCGGATTCATCGCAAGAAAACGGAGATCGCATGGGCGACCCAGTCGGTCGGTGATGATTTCGTGCAGGACAAACCCTTCGCTCATGTTTTCAAACAGCAGACGGTACTTCTCCTCGCTTTCCAGCAGCGCCTCCTCCGCTTGCTTGCGTGTGGAAATATCTTGAAATGTACCGTGCATTTTCACGCATTCGCCGCCTTCGTAGACGGGCTCACCCGTTGCCCGACACCAAAGCCGATTTCCCTTGGCGGTGTTGACCTGAAGCTCGAGGTCGAAGGTCTCGCCCCCTTCGACGGCTCTTCGGTAGGCTTTCTCTAGAACTCGGCGGCTTTCCTCGGGATAATAACTGAGGTGCTCGTTGACACCGGGAGGGGGACCTGACTCGATCTCAATAATGTCGTACAGCGCCTCGGTCCACACGGCCTCTCCCGTTCGAAGGTCGTGTTCCCAGCCGCCGATTTTCGCCATCCTTCCGGTTTCGTTCAGGATCGATTGGCTCCTCCGCAAGGCGTCCTCTGCCCGTTTGCGACTGGTAATGTCACTGTAAACCACCATCAGATCTCCGGATGGAAGTTTGCACACGTGGTTTTCAACCCATAAGGCCATGCGATCGTCCTTGTATTCCGTCAACGGATGATTCTCGGCCCGTCCTGAACGCCAAACCCTCCGGAACACGTCGAGAAGCCCTGCCTCTCGGACTCCTGGGTAGAGTTTGGTCACGCGCCGGCCGACGTGGTCCTGTCTGGTCATCTGGCCGATGCTCGAACCCGCGGGGTTGATTTCTTTGAAAACAAAGTCTTCCCCTTCATCAACTGCGTTGTAGATCGCAACTCCGCTTGACATGTTCTCGAATATTTCGCGGAATCGCGCTTCGGTTTCGCGGAGCGACTTCTCGGAGTGTCTCCGCTCCGTAGCGATACCAAGGCAGGCGCCGATCCCTTCGAGAAATTGGATCGTCTCCAGCGTAAATCGATTTGGCCGCTTGTCGTTTAGCTGCAGGAGGCCAACTGTTTCCTCCCCCGACCGCAACGGGATAAGAGCGACCGATTCATACCCCTCCCTATTACAACGGTTCCTCGTTGGTCCCTGGCGGTCCTCCTCCGACGTCGAAGCCAGAAGGTCCGTTGTGCTGTTTGTCCAGAAACTCCCGCCTTTGGTAAAGAAAGGCCGGGAGGGATCGAATCGGTTACAAAGAATGTTGCCACACATGCACTCGAGAGTGGGATTCCCCTGGGTGTCGTGGATGATCTCGTTGTTTTGGTCGCGGGCGCAGAGGGATCGCTCGATCTCGATGAAATGAGGGGGGAATCCATTCGTCTCGTAATAGGGGAAGTCCTCTCCTTCGCGAGTACGGAGGCCGATCGCTTCGATCCCCGTATATTCCTTCAGGAGAAGAAGGATTCCCCATGACACACCCGCGATCTCATCCGTGGTGTTGAGAGACCGCAGGATTCGCAGAAGCAAGGCCTGACGCTCTTCGATCCGCTTGCGCTCGGTGAGGTCCATAAAAGACGCGATCGTGCCTTGAAACACACCATCGCTTGAAAACAAAGGAGATCCACAAGCGAGTAGGTGACGTCTCGTCCCTTTCTTTCCGACCACTTCCACTTCGTAACTTGAAGCGATGCCTTCGAAACGCCTGCAATCCTCGTGCTCGATGGCCTCGAGACTCTCGGACGTGAAAAAGGACCGCCAACCAAGGCCAAGGATCTCCTCCAAACAGTCAACCTCAAGAACGGCTTGCATCGTTGCGTTAGCGTAGGTTGCCTCGCCGGTAGCGTCTGAGCGCATGACGCCCACCATACTGTTTTCCACGAGGCCACGAAAAAGCTCTTCACTGTCACGCAGCGCCGCCTGCGCCTGCTTTCGTTCCACACGGGCGCGACGCGACGCGATCCCATACGCGAGATCCCAGGCCAGTTGGGTCAGCAGGTCGACTTCTTCGTCATTGAAAGCATCCGGCTCGATGGCGTAGACGTTGAGCGCGCCCAGCGTGATTCCGTCGGCGATCAGCGGAAGAGCGATCGAAGAGGTGTAGCTCCGCTGGATGGCGGCCCGGCGCCATGGCCCGTACGCCGGGTCCGTGGGGATATTGCGCGCGATTACCGGTTGACCGGTGCGGATGGCCGTGCCTGTGGGCCCGCGGCCGCGTTCCGCATCCGCCCAAGTAAAGTTGACCGTCTCCAGGTAACCTTCCTCAAACCCGGTGTGCGCCACCGGACGAACGCGCTTGGCCTCATCGTGTTCGGCATAACCGATCCAGGCCATACGGAACCCGCCCTCTTCTACGACTACCCGGCACAGCCCATTCAGCCAGTCGATCTCGTCCTTCGCCGTCACCAGTCTGCGGTTGCATTCACTGACCGTGTGCAGTGCGCGGTTGATGCGCAGGATTTTGGCTTCCGCCCGCTTGCGCTCGGTGAGGTCGGTCTGGACCGCGACGAAATGGGTGGTTTGGCCGGACTCATCACGGACTGGAGTGATGGACAGCTGATTCCAGAAGGGGGTTCCGTCCTTCCTGTAGTTGAGGATCTCCGTGGCAATCTCTTCCTGGTTTCGAATGGCGTCATGAATCGATGCGACCGTTTCCGGATCGGTGTCGGTTCCCTGCAGAAATCGCATGTTGCGGCCCAGGACCTCGTCTGCCGGGTAACCCGTCAGCTTTTCGAAGCCCCTGTTTGCGTACACGAGTTGTTGGTCGCCTTGCCTGTTGTCGGTGATGCAAATCCCTTGGGAGGACGCGTCAACCGCTCGCCTCATGAGCTGCAATCCGAGGTTCGCCTCTTTCTCCTCTTCCCTTGCCGTGTAAAGGCTCTTGATCGAGTGGTGAAACCCAATGAGCACCGATCCAATGGCGACGGCTGACAAGTTGTCGGCGACCTCCCAGCTTCGCAGCAAATCCGCCCACTCTGCGATCGGAAAGCCCTCAGTGGGAACGAGCTGAATCGCGAACTTCACCGCTTGCCCCGCGAGCCCCGTGAAAAGGGCAAGCAGCAACCAGAATCTGCCAGCGCCTGAATCAACCTTCGTGAACGCTGAATAGCCCAACAGAAGGAAAGCCACCGCCGAGCCCAGCAGAGTAAAGAGTTCGACCGGGAACGTTGGCACGTAGCCGACTCTCCTGAGGTATCCAAGAGCGACCACCGCCACTACGATGAGGACTACCGCAACGGTGTAAGCGTCGATCTGGGATGACCCTCCGAGCCGCACAAGCCGAGTGGCAAAGGCTCCTCTCTCAGTGAGCGGTTGATTGGATTGCGGGCGTTCAGGTGGAGTGTCTGTCATCGGAAAGGACCATCCTTTCGTTTCCTACCGAGAATCAGAGAAGCCGTTCATGTGCGTTCCCCACACGCTGAAAGGCAATGAAAATGGCGACCCGAACGTAACGCCGGCATCCTGCCGGCACGGGCCGCCGAGACGGCGGCGTTACGGCAAAGAGGTCTATTTTCAGAGCAGCCCCTCATGAGGGTTCCCCACACTCTGAAAGGCGATGAAAATGGGGGGCATCGCACACTAGATAGGATCGACATTCGGTCTATTTTCAGAGTAGAACAGGAAAACCCACCTGCCGGACCTCAACCACAAAGTATTTTACCACAAGATTACTCCTTAGATACATGCTTCCTCACTTTTTCCTGCCAACCCCGGTCTTGAAAGATAGTATCGGCTTGAATTGCCAAAAACCTGCGTTTTTCAAACTCTCCCTACAGCAAAAGTCAAAACCTCCCTACAGACCGCCCTCATAGGTCGGTGGTATCCTTTCAATCCAAACAGCTGACCACACGGGTCGGAAGCGGAGAATTCTGGGGCGGAGAATTCTGGGCACGAGCCCGGACGAAAAGGGTGGGGAGAACATCACCATGAAGATCAAAATCGTCAACAAGCTGCTCGCCTTCTGTTGGTCTCAAGGGTCTCCCCAGCGATCGTTGGCTGTGTGGCCTACCGCCACGCCAGCGGCGCAACCGGCTCAAGCCGTTGTTCCAAGAGCAAGGAGGTTGGTTACCGTGGCGACATCAACTGACATAGGACTCTCAACCAGCCAGAGACCCAGTACGGGTGCGTGGATGTTGTGCGCCGCGACGATCTTTGGACTGGCGGCGCCCATCTTGGGAACCGTGGCGTTGGGAGGCCTGTTCCCCGGCTGGACCTGGACCTCCTTGCCGTCCCACTCCGTCCTGGAAGTGGCGGGAGCGGCGCTCGGCCTGGTTCTGGCCACGCTCATTCTGTTCTCGCGACAGAAGGCCTGCACTTTTAGAAGAAAGATGTTAATGTACTCATCGAACACGAGGTCTCGGAAATGCGTACTCAGAAGTTACTGACGAAGGCCCGGTTGTTCATGAGATTGTAGGTCGAGACGTTCAAGACGGATTTGAGAAACCCAACCTCCATGCGTCCCTTAACGGAGAGGAGTAGATCAGATGCTTGACAATGTAACTCTAGGAAAGAAGTTGACCGGCGGCTTCGTTCTCGTGTCGCTCATTGCAGGCCTTATCGGGATCTTCGGCATCGTCCAAATGAAACGGATCGAGAATGCCGACACCTTTCTCTACGAAAAGGCAACCGTGCCGCTCGAAAACTTCATCCAGATCGAGGGAAGCTTCGAGCGCGCCGCGGCCAACATCGCATACTGCTTATACGAGCGGAAGGAGGGAGGTTTTCTGGCCATTGCCGACGAGGCGATGGAGACGGCGGCCGTCAATGTTGAGAGGTACCGGGGCACCCTGATCGACGCCGAGCACGAGAGACTATTCAATGAGATGATGACCCAATGGAAGGCGTATGGGAAGTATTACGACACGCTTAAGGATTACGTGCAAGCCGGCAAGTTCGACGAGGGGATTGCATGGCGGGCGGCCGACCTCGACAAGACCCGCAGGACATGTCGGGAAGCAATCGCGAAGCTCGTCGCACTGAACGTCGCGTACGCAGGGAAGATTTCAGCTGACAACACGCGAACGGCGAATCGGGCGGCCACGTTGATCCTCATCGCCATCGCCGTCGGCATGCTGGCTGCCGCTGGGATCGGCGTTTGGATCACCCGCACCATCACGAAAGACCTGGGCAAAATCATGGCGGTGGCAGACTCCATTGCCGCTGGCAACCTCGATACTCCGGTCGATACGAGCGCGTGTAACGAGATTGGCAAACTCGCTGTTTCCGTGGACAAGATGCAGGTTGCGTTACGTAATACGTCCGAAAAGAACAGACTATCGGACTGGCTCAAGACGGGCATTGCGCGGCTCAACGAGGTGATGAGAGGCGACCCGGACATCGAGACATTGGTCTCGAAGGTGATGTCCGAAGTCTCCACGTACCTGGATGCTCAAGTGGGCGCACTCTACCTCGCTCAAAACGGGGGAAAGCCCACTCTCTCGCTGATGGGGAGCTACGCCTACACCAAACGCAAAAACCTCTCGAACGTCTTCACGTCCGGTGAAGGTCTCGTGGGCCAGGCCGCACTGGAAAGGAAACAGATTCTGCTCAAGAACGTCCCCGAGGACTATGTCAAAGTGACCTCCGGCCTGGGAGAGAGCGTTCCCCGGTTCATCTGCGTCACGCCGTTCCTCTACGAGGACCGCGTGAAGGGCGTGATCGAGATCGGGACTCTGAACGAAATGACCGACCAGGAACTCGAGTACCTCTCGCAGGCCATGCCGGCACTGGCCATTGCGGTCCAGAGTGGGGAGGGCCGGACCGCGCTTGCCCAGTCGCTCGAGGAGTCCCAGTGCCTGTCCGAGGAGCTCCAGGCTCAACAGGAAGAACTGAAGTCCGCGAACGAAGAGCTCGAGGAACAGACCCAGCTGCTGAAGGAGTCGGAAGAAAGGCTCAAGACCCAACAGGAGGAGCTCCAGGTCACCAACGAGGAACTTGAAGAGAAGAACGACCTCCTGGAGCGCCAGAAGAGGGAAGTGGAGCGGGCGAGGAAAGACATCGAGGAGAAGGCCGAAGAGCTGGCGTTGGCGAGCAAGTACAAGTCGGAGTTCCTGGCGAATATGTCGCATGAGCTCCGAACTCCACTGAACAGCCTGCTGCTTCTCGCGCAGGGGTTGTCGCAGAACAGGGACGGCAATCTGACCGAGGAGCAGGTTGAATCGGCGAAGATCATCCATGGCAGCGGGATCGGCCTTCTCAACCTGATTAACGAAATCCTGGACCTTTCCAAGATCGAGGCCGGACGCATGGATCTCCAACTCGCCAAGGTGCCGGTGAGCCTCCTCGCCGAAGGCGTACGCACCTCCTTTTTGCACATGGCGGATGAGATGTGCCTCGGTCTGGATGTGGTAGTGAGCGGAGATGCCCCGGTCGAGATAACCAGCGACCGGAACCGGATCGAACAGGTCATCAGAAACCTCATGTCCAACGCAATCAAGTTCACCGATTCGGGAGGCGTGACCGTCACCTTCGGCCGCCCCGCTCCCGGCACGGACCTGTCGCGAAGCAAACTGGCCGCGGACAACTGCCTGTCCATCGCGGTCAAAGATACCGGTATCGGGCTCGCCCCCGAGACACGGAAGATCATTTTCGAGGCGTTCCAGCAGGCGGAGGGGGGAACGGCGAGGAAATACGGCGGAACGGGATTGGGCCTGTCGATTTCCAGGGAACTCGCGCGTCTTCTCGGCGGGGAGATACAGCTCGACAGCACGCTGGGAGAGGGTTCGACGTTCACGCTATACCTACCTGTTGGAGCTCCAGTTGGCCGTACTGCCTCTGTGGGTGCTGGTGCCGGGGCTGCGGCGTCGGGGTTTGACAAGCCTCTATCCAACGGCACAACTGCGTACGGGGGTGCGGCACTCCAGATTGAGGACGACCGCGAGAACCTAGGCAAGGACGACACCATTGTCCTGGTCATCGAGGACGACCCGGCCTTTGCTCGGCTCCTATACACCAAGTGCCACGAGAAGGGATTTAAGTGCCTGGCAGCGCCGACGGGAGAGGCGGGGCTGGAACTGGCGGGCAAGCACCTTCCCAGGGCCGTGATCCTGGATATCCGCCTTCCCGGCATGGATGGCTGGACCGTGCTTGGCACGCTCAAGGAAGATATCCGCACCCGGCACATTCCGGTGCACATCGTCTCCGCGGAGGAAGCCTCCACCGAGGCGCTCCGCAAGGGCGCGGTCGGCCACGCCACCAAGCCGCTCGACCAGAAGGATCTCGATGAGGCCTTCCTCAGGCTCGAACAGGTTTCGTCCGGAAATCCGAGGCGCGTCCTTGTGGTCGAGGATGATGCAACGATACGCCGCGAAACCGTCGATCTGATAGCGGACGGCGACATCAAGGTGGTCGAGGCGGAAACGGGGAAGCAGGCCGTGGAGGCGCTCCGGTCCGATCGTTTCGACTGCGTGGTTCTGGACCTGGGACTCCCGGACATGGACGGCGGCGAATTGCTCGCAACGCTCGAAAGCGAAGGCGTGGAGCTGCCACCGGTTATCGTGCATACGGCCCGCGATCTCACCGAGGAGGAGGAGATGGGGTTGCGCGAGCACGCCGAGTCCATCGTCATCAAGGACGTTCGATGCCAGGAACGGCTGCTCGACGAGGTATCCCTCTTTCTACACCGGGTTGTGAGCCAAATGCCGGAGAAGAAGAGACAAATCATCCGGGACCTGCACGACACGGACGCGCTCCTGCGGGACAAGAAGGTGCTCGTCGTGGACGACGACATGCGCACGACCTTCGCCCTGTCGCGGCTTCTTTCGGAGCGGGGAATGGGGACGCTGAAGGCAGAGAACGGCGCGAGGGCGTTGCAGCTCCTGGAACGGGAGCCGAACGTCGACCTTGTGCTCATGGACATCATGATGCCCGTCATGGACGGGTACGAAACCATGAAGAGAATCCGCGCCCAGGACAGGTTCCGAAAACTCCCCATCCTTGCCCTGACGGCCAAGGCGATGCCCGAAGACCGGGAACGTTGTCTTGCGTCCGGCGCCAACGACTACATGCCGAAACCCGTGGATCAGGAGCGGCTGATTTCGATGATGCGTGTGTGGTTGTATCGCTGATTTGCGATTGCCGAAGGCCAAATGCCGATTGGAGCCATGGAGATAGACGAAGGATGAACGGGAATTGAAGGACAGAACGGAGATGAACGCAATCGGAAATCGCAGATTGGAGATCGAAAACGTCGAGATCGATCTTCTTCTGGAAGCGGTGTACCGGATGTACGGCTACGACTTCCGTTCTTACGCCAAGGCCTCCATCGAGCGCCGAACCAGGCAGTTCCTGTCCGGCTGCGAATGCGCGACCATCTCCGAGATGATCGCCAGAGTACTGCATGACGAGGATTTCTCCTCTCGGCTCGTGCAGTATTTCTCCATTACCGTGACGGAGATGTTCCGCGACCCGCTCGTCTACCGAACCCTTCGGACGAAGGTAATTCCGCTGCTTCGCACCTGGCCGCACTTCAAGGTCTGGCACGCCGGTTGTGCGACGGGTGAGGAGGTCTACTCGCTGGCAATCCTGCTCAAGGAGGAGGGCGTTTACGACCGGGGCACGATCTACGCCACCGATTTCAACGACTCGGCCCTGGAACGGGCCAGAGAAGGAGTCTACCCGTTGGAGAAAATCCAGGAAGGAACCCGGAATTACCAGCAGGCGGGCGGGAGCGGTTCCTTCGGTCAGTACTACCACTCACGGTACGACGCGGCCACCATGGACGGTTCCCTCAGGGAGCGCGTCACGTTCGCCAGCCACAACCTGGTCTCGGACAGCGTCTTCGGCGAGATGCACTTGGTTTTCTGCCGGAACGTTCTCATCTACTTTAACGCCGATCTAAAGAACCGGGCGTTGGGACTTTTCACAGACAGTCTGGTTCACGGCGGATTCCTCTGTGTCGGCACCAAAGAGGACCTGCAGTTCACCGGAGTGCACGACCGTTACGAGGTTGTGGACCGCAAGGCGCGTATCTATAGGAAGTCGGAAGTCGGAACGCGGAAGTCGGAACGCGGAAGTCGGAACGCGGAACGCGGAACTCGGAACGCGCGAGGGGGAACGATGTTAGAGACCAGGATCAATGAAAGCGCACGCGATGAACTCTTGAGGAGGACAAGGGCTTTCGCTTTGCGAGCGATCAAGCTGGCGAACGCACTGCCGGATACGCCCGACGGCAGAGTGATTCGCGGACAGCTCCTGCGATGCGGCACGAGCGTGGGAGCGAACTACAGGGCCGCCCGTAGAGCGAAATCGAGGCGCGATTTCATCAGCAAGATGGGCACGGTTGAAGAAGAGACAGACGAGAGTATGTACTGGATGGAGTTGATCGTCGAAGCAGGCCTGATGAAGGAGGATCTCCTGTCGGACCTCCATCGCGAGGCAGATGAAATCCTGGCGATGGTCGTTTCATCGATCAAGACAGCGAGGAAACGGCAGTGATCTCCGAGTGTCCAGTTCCGCATTCCGCATTCCGCATTCCGCGTTCCAAGTTCCGCGCCGTGGTGATGGGCGCATCGGCGGGTGGTTTTGAAGCGATCTCCAGTATTCTCTCGGCGCTTCCCTCGGATTTCGCGCTCTCGGTCCTCGTGGTCCAGCATCTGCACCCGAGCGACGACGGCTCGTTCGCCCAGCACTTGGCCCATGTCACACCCCTCCGCGTGGTCGAGCCTTGTGACAAGGAACGGATCGACCGGGGGTGTGTGTACGCAGCCCCGGCCAACTACCACATGCTCGTGGAGAGGAACGGGATGATTGCGCTGTCCATCGACGAAAAGGTCAACTGGTCCAGGCCTTCCGTCGACGTGCTCCTCGACAGCGCCGTTCGGGCTTGGGGAGAAACCGTGGTCGCGGTCATTCTCTCCGGCGCCAGTACAGACGGTGCGAAGGGTATGTGCGCGGTCAAGAAAGCAGGCGGCCTGACGATCGCTCAAGACCCGGCCAGCGCCGAGTACCCGCTCATGCCCCAAGCCGCCATCGATGCGGCCGGAATCGAGACAGTGCTCCCTCCACAGGAGATCGGCGAGTTGCTGTGCCATCTGGGAGCTTCGCAGCAGGGAGGCGCGGAGAGCGAAACGGGAGTAGGCGACGGCAGAAGCCTCGAGAGACACGGACATGGCTGAGTATCACGAAAGAGAAGCGACACACGACGAGGCCGCTCCGGGCTCCGACCTCGGATCTCCCGCTTCCGAGCAGGAGATCCTCATCGTCGACGATAGAGACGAAAATTTGTACGCCCTCGCGAAGACGTTACGTGAAACCGGCGCCCGGCTTGTCAAGGCAACCAGCGGAAACCAAGCTTTGACTGCAAGCCTGGACCATGACTTCGCTCTCGCCATCCTGGACGTCCAAATGCCGGGGATGGACGGTTACGAACTGGCCAATCTGCTCCGCAATGAC
>Ga0214473_10011176_pt1 | contig 10542 bp, 11 predicted proteins | sample RVTome_7_FD_203509 | JGI IMG/M metagenome (GOLD analysis project Ga0214473, IMG submission 203509) | Soil microbial communities from uranium-contaminated site in the Upper Colorado River Basin, Wyoming, United States - RVT98D197 | ecosystem: Environmental > Terrestrial > Soil > Contaminated >... | reverse complement strand
TATTAGTTTACCTAAACGTTGCAGAAAATATTGTCTGCGAAATTCCCCCTCACCCCGCCCTCTCCCCCGAATCCGGGGGAGAGGGGAAGGGTGAGGGGGTGTTTTCGGGCGTGGAAAGAAATCACCGTGAGTGCAGTCTTTGCTTTATCATGCAAAACCTTTCTTGAGCCCGCAGGGCTTTGGCAATTTCATTTCTTACACGCAATTTTTTGCACCTATTGACTTTACTTGGTAAATTCGATGGGCTGGGAACAGGCTTTGCCCCCGGCGTTGTAATCATAGACCATCCTCGCCCGGTATTCGGCGCCCAAGGATATCACCACCAATATCCCCAGCAAAGCCAGCATAAAGATCAGCCGGCCTCTCTTGGGAAAAGGCCTCCTCAGTACCGCCCAGACGGTCAAGCCAACGCTCAGAAGGAGCGTCGTAATCATGAGTTCCTCGTGGGGGTCCAGGAGATGCGCCCGGACCGAGCGGGCAATCATCACTCCATCCTCCGCGTAAAGGCCGGTCCCCACCGCCGCCGCCGCCGAGATTGCCCCAAGGATGAGGACCGAAAAGGCGGTGGTCGCCAGGGAGTCCTTCTGCAGGACCCAGGCCAGCAAATAGAAGAGTGCAGCACCCACCAGGAAGGCAATGGGGAAATGCACTACCAGCGGATGGATGTTCTGGAGGTGCTGCACTCCGGGGAATAGAGTTCCAAACATAGTCTTATTTGATCGATTCAACGGTCAAGAACTGGCTTCCGCCGACAGCGTACGCCTTGCCGGTGACGGTAACTTTCCGGGCCATCTTTTCAATGACCGCTTTGCAAGAGCCTTGCCAAGAAAAGGAGATGCATCGCAATGGCAATGGAAGATGTCTTGCGAGAAAACATCAAATATAGTAGCCCGGGGAGATGGCGAGCTCTCCGTGTAAGAATGAGTTTTTGAAAGGGGTAGGCCGTAGCACAGAGGCATAACCTCGGCCCTGAGATGAAAAAATTCCCCCCCGTCACCTCTGCCAGGGCTGTCTCTTTTAATCTGGCATCTTTTTTGTTCCCTTCCAGGTGCGGAATTTCTCGACTTCCTTGGCGAGTTCTTTGGCCAGCGGAGAGTCGTGGGAGGCCACGATGATGCGGTATATCTCGATCATTGCTTCCGCGAGCCTGTCCTGAGCCCGAAGGATGAAAACCGGCTCTTCTGCCCCTACCTTGGGGATATTTACTTTCCCGTATTTTCCTGATATAGCCATTGCACCCCTCCCTTGAGAATTTCTAGGCCAGTCAAAAACGGCCCGCTTTGGTCATTTCGCATCTGCCACCCGGCGCAGGTCGCCCTGGGATCGACCGAGCAAACGAGAGGCGCAAGGCAGACAATATTCTCCCCTCTGTCCTTCCTCACTCTTCAGGACAAACCGATATCGTCGGTAGACTCGCGGCCTCTCAGGCGGCGGATTACAGAAGACACACCGGAAGACCTTTTTGGGGTCCAAACGGTGTGCGGTGAGCAGACGTATTGCGCCCATTTCTCACCCCCTTTCTCGAGTTCCATTCATTCATAAACATGATCATCCATCCAACAGGAATCAATTCTGAAAGCAGGAGACGAAAGACTCGCTCAGACCCGCTCGGCAAAGTCAAGGTCTGGGCCTCCCCCTTTGCATCTCTTATTAATCAGTCCACAATTATATAGACACCGAAGACGAAATCCCTCCTTCCCTCCCTTTACAAAAGGAAGTCCCGCCTTTGGCGGAATTTGGAAAAGAGGGTTCAGGGGAGATTTTGCAAGAATAGTCGGGTCAATTATGGACTGCTTAGTAATCACGAATAAAACATTCGAACAAGCAGCCAAGGCCGCTGATCAATCTGGGGAAGACGCGCAGAGAAAGACTTCTTTTTCCTATTCTTTAGGATTCTTCGATAATATCAGCAGACCAATCCCCAGGCCGATGAAGAGGAGCATCAAAAAAGCCGAAAAATTCCTCCTGAACCTGAGTTCTTCAAAGGTCTTTTGCATCCTGACTTCGATCTGGTTTAGTTTTTTGATAAAGCCATCCGTTCGTTCCCGAACCAAGGATACATTCTCGGTATGAAAGAGAGTACGGAATTCTGCTTGGGTGCTGAAGAGCTCCTTGTCTTCGTCCTCGGTGTAGACGCCCTCGGACTTCAATATTTTGACCCTCTTATCTATGTCATTGATCTTGTTTTCAGTAACGAAAAGGGCCTGCTTCATAATTTTGACTCTGTCGTAGGAATGACACTTTGTACAGAGCTGCTCGTTGATGATATTTATGCTGGCCTTCTGGATATTATGAATCCCATGGCAGGTCACACAATTGGGTCCTTTTCCGGAGACCTTGAGAGTTTTTCCGTGGCCGCTTTCCAGGAAATTCTTTAAGATGCCCACGTGACATTTTCCACAGAATTCGGGCACTTTAGCATATTTGGGGGTCCCCACAAAACCTCTTTCGGGTGACATGGAATTGGCTTCATCCTGGGGGTCACCGCCATGACAATTATGGCAGGAAATTCCATTCTGGTAATGCCAGCTCATTTCCCATTGTGAGGGGATCACCCGGATCTCGGGTTTCATCATGTCGGTAGAATGGCACTCCACACACACATCCTTCGGGACCTGGACCCCCGCCCAGGGTTTGGTGAGAAACTCTTTTCTAAATTCTTCCCGATAATCCGTCAGGCCCACGGAAGGAAGAAGGATGACCAACAACGTAAGCAGGTATCTCATGAGTACTTGCCCCACACGGTAAAGACAACCCACAGAACCAAAGAAAGGATGAAAAAGCCAAGCAAGCGGGGTCTCTTCAGTATATTCGTTTCCTCTTTTCTCTCCAAGAAAGGCCACAGAATAAATACCGCCGTGATGATCAACTGCAAGCTGATCCCCAGGAATTTATTGGGTATGATTTTGAGCATCTGGTAGGGAGCCAGCAAGTACCATTCCGGTTTTATGTGAGCGGGGGTCCTGAAGGGATCTGCGGGAATGTTGGCCTCCTCGGGTAAGAGAAGGGTGGGCAGGAAGGAGATAATGAAGAACATCACCGCGCAGGCAAACATAACCATGATCATCTCTTTGAGTACAAAATCCGGGAAAAAGGGATATCCTTCCGCGTGACTATCATGGCGGTATTCGGTCCACGGCCTTTCCGCTTCCCCTGATTTGCCAAAGGGGGGAGAAGAAATACCGATACGCCGCACGAGGAAGAGATGGAGGCTCAAGAGGGCCGCAACGACAAGGGGAAGAAGAAGCACGTGAATCGCAAAAAATCGGTTGAGGGTTATGCCGGAGACCAGTTCGCTGCCTTTCAACAATTCCGAGATTCGATCCCCAATGATGGGGAAGGCCGTGGGCATCGTGGTTGCAATCGTAGTCGCCCAGTAGCTCAACTGACTCCACGGAAGGAGATAGCCACTGACGCAGAAGATTACGGTGGCCAGCAGCATCAAGGTTCCCAAAACCCAGGTGAGCTCCCTGGGCTTTTTATATCCTCCCATGAAAAATACCGAGAGGGTATGGAGAAGAATCATGACGATCATGAGATTACTTCCGACCACATGGATCTGCCTGAAAAGCCAGCCGTAGGGAACCGTGGTCATTATGTCTTGAATACTTCGGAAGGCGAGTTCGGAATAGGGGATGTAGTACATCAAAAGGAAGAAGCCCGTGATGACTTGAATCAAGAAGGCAAACAGGGCAACAAAGCCGAAGGTATAGGTTATGTTTATGTTCCTGGGCACCCGATACTCGGTTAGCTGTGCCCGGATCAGCTCCTCAAGCCCAATTCTTACCTCCAGCCAATTTTTTATTTTCACCCACATCGCTTTACCCAATCACGATGGATTCGCCCTCTACTTTCAAGGGAAACTTCTGCAAAGGTTTTGGGGGAGGGCCGGATACGACATTTCCTTCGAGATCGAATAGGGCCCCGTGGCAGGGACAGATTATCCTGTTCTGTATTTTATTATAATCGATCAGACACCCCAGGTGGGAACATACCCTGGAAAAAGCGATAAACCCTTTATCCCGCCGGTTAATGATTATGGCGGGTACACCCCCGAAGGGGATCTCTTTTGCTTCCCCCACGGGTATTTCAGACTTCTTGAAGGTGATCTGTTTCGATTTGGCTTTTCCGCTCGGCGGGGCCAGGAATCTCACCAAAGGGTAGACAAAGGAACCGGCTGCGGTTAAACCGAGGAGGGTCAGCAAAAGGGTTAAGAATTCTCTTTTCTTCATGATCGCCGTTGATCCCTAGAAAAAATATGCTTGGTCATATCTCCATGAACCCAAGTTGCCATCGTAGACATGTAAGGAGATCTCTTTAGGCAAAAAAGAAATTCCCCTCTCATCCTTGGAAGAAAGAAATTCTGGGGTTTTTAGAGAACGACCATAATTGATATTCTACCGGAATCTATTTTGGAAAAAATAGGGTAAAACCCGTATTTTTTGTTCAATCAGGCTGTATTTTACCCGGAGACCCGCAGATCATGGCTGGATATCCAAAGAGTAGAGACGACGCCGAGTGCACGAAATGTTCCCAGGAATTATTGAGTCAATATGAGTCCCAATGCCGCCAGGGCCGCTCGTGTGGATTCATAACTCACATGGTGGATGGACCGGATACCGAGGCTCTGGGCTACCTCTACAAACATTGCCCGATCTTCGATATAGACCCCTTCCGCAGGCGGCACCTGAGTGATGTCGAGGGCGATACGATAAATTTCGGCATCCGGCTTGCGATAGTGGACAAAGGAGGAGGAAACGAAAAAATCCACGAACGCAGCCAGCCTGAATTTTTGAATGCGCTGGATGGTAAGCTCCCGCCCCTCGTTGCTGACTACCGCCACCTTGAGCCTGTAGCGGGCCTTAAGGTTACGGATCAACTCCATCATCTCCGGATGAGGCTGAGACTGAGCAAACATGAACTCCTTGAATTCTTCGCGGGAGAAGGGGCGCTCCTTGTAAAACACCGCCCAATTCAGGTATTCGTCCAGGCTCAGCCTGCCCTCCTCGAAGCGGTAGAAAACCAGGTTGTGGCGCTCTTCCATCTCAGCCGGGTCCAGCCCGAAGTTTTCCACCGCCCGCCTGCGCATCGAGCGGTCCCAGCCGTTGGTAAGCAGCACACCGCCCACGTCCAGGAATAAAGTGCTAATGGAAGGCGCAACCATCATTTTGACCTCCCTTCTATGAAAGAATTGCCTTGGGAGGTTTTGGCGACGATCCTAAAGATTCAGCTTGAGAACGTAGACCTTACCCGTATCCTCTTCCACCAGCTGCAATCGCAGCTGTTTGGCCGACGGAGCTTCTCCGGGAAAGAAAAGAAACCCGTAGGCGAGGTTTTTGGGGCTGATCGCCCGGTTTTCCAATGACTTCCGGTTCAAATCGCCCACGATCCTCTCGCGGGCCTCTCCGGACGAGGCGTAGCCCTGCGCCCCTCCCACAGTTGCCCCGGCTGCCGCCCCCAGCGCTGCCCCTTTACCAGCAGCTTCGCCGATACCCTGACCGGTCACGATGCCGATGGCGGCGCCGATGACGGCGCCGGCCGTAGCTCCCAGGAATCCGGAATAGGCCCCTTTTTTAAAGATCTCTTTGGTCTGGGAATATTTGGTGGCGCGTTCATAGGCCGCCTGGTCCGTAAGAAGCGGCCAGAGATTCCCGGCGTCATCCTCGAGAAAGGTCTGCTGGGCGTTGATCTTCAAACCATGCGTTCCCTCATTGTCAAAGATCACTTCTATGGGAAGGAACCCCGCCCCCCGCACATCAAAGCCAAAAGCCTCTTCTCCTTTTTTCGGGTCCGCGAATGCCTGGGCCGCCACCGTTGCACCCCCTACTTGGGTGGCATTCGCATAAGAGCTTGGGGCCCTAAAAGGCACCGGCCTAGCTTTATAACTGGTGGCGCAGGCCGAGGACAGAAGAAACATGAAGGCCACCGAGAGGATTTCTATTTCTCTTTTCATAAACATCTTCCTCCTCTTCTGCAAAATGCACGAATTTCTCAGAATCACTCATTGGCCAGATTCTCCCGAAAATCAACAACCCTCCTTTCGCAAGAAATCCGCAAAGTTACTCCGCTCCCTGCCAACAAAGAACCCTTTTTGTTTAGATGAGATTTTGAGATTCTGGATTCCCGCCCACGAGGGGATGACTCCATTTCGTCAAAGGACCATTTTCCCAAGATCGAGGTGAGGAGTAAATCAGGGGAATCCTGTATTTTAGGGGAGATAATAGATTATTTGGGGATCTTTTGATTTCAGAATTCAGATTCTGGATTTCGAAATTGTTTAGCCACAGAGGTCACAGCGCGGCAAAGCCGCAACCAAAAGTGCCTAGAGTGCCTAAAGTGCGCTAAAATGCCTTAAGTTAAAAAACTCAGAGAGTTAACTAAAGTTGTTTTCCGGATGCTTAACAAAATTTAAAGATTTTACACTACAGTAGTACAGATAGCACAGAGACATGGAAGCAGAGAATGGAAAAGAATTTGACCCTGCACCGTCAAAACAGATTCCCCAAGCGTTCGCCTTTTCCTTTTGGTTTTTGAACGTAAATCCCTCTGTGGCCTCGGTGACCCCTGTGGCAAATAAGTTTCTAATATTTTTGTCTTTTATTCTTTTTCCTTTTTTTGGCTAAACTGTTTCTGGACTTTTCTTTCCGAAATTCGCAACCCGGAATCCGCAATTTTTCTACACTTCCATATATTTTTCCTTAATTTCCGGGTGGGCCTGCAGTTCTTCCACGGTCCCGGCAAATCCAATGTGCGCTTTCCCCATCAGGTAGACGCGGTTGGCCAGGGACATGGCCACTTTGATGTTATGCTCTACCAGTAGAATGGAGACACCGGCTTTATTGATCTCTTTCAGGATATCCCTGACCTCTTTGACCAGGAGAGGCGCGAGGCCTTCCGTGGGCTCGTCAACCAGAAGGAGCTCCGGGCTCCCCATCAACGATCGGCCGATGGTCAACATCTGCTGCTCACCGCCCGACAGGAACCTCCCCTTTTGCTGGGCCCGTTTCTGCAGCATGGGAAAATGGTGGAAAATCCTGTCCACTGTCCACACGTTCGGATTATGCGGGTCGGCGATCTTTCCCCCTTTCACTCCGATATCCAGATTGTCCCGTACGGAGAGATTCGGGAAGATGCGCCGATCCTCGGGAACATAACCGATACCGGCGCGCGCCACTTTGTAAGGCGGATAACCCGTAATATCCTTTTCCTGAAAGGCCACCGATCCCGACTTCGGTTTGACCAGGCCCATGATACTCTTCAGGGTCGTACTCTTGCCCATGCCGTTTCGACCCAGAAGCGCGACAATTTCACCCCGGTTTACGATTAAAGAGATACCCTGCAACACGTGGCTCATCCCGTAGTAGGTATTCAGGTCATGGACGTCCAGTAACATCTCCGCTTACCCCATGAAATAACGCAAAGCGCATAGAGCAGGGCGCATAGCGTAAAGAATAAAAACGGCTTCGGTCCTTCAAGTTTTCAGTTTTTAACGCTAGGCACTCCACGCTATGCGAATTTTTGCTGCGCCCTATGCTCTCTGCGCTAGGCGTATTTTGTTAGACCTCCAGTTCTCCCAGGTAGGCATCCTTCACTGCTTGGTTCTGCCGGATCTCAACCGGAGGCCCGGTCGCCAGAACCTGCCCATAATGGAGCACCGTGATGCGGTCCGCCAGGGAGAAGACCACGTCCATGTCATGCTCGATGATGACCGCGGTCTTGCCCTCCGTCAGCCGCCTGATCAGCTCCACGGCGTAGTGCGTTTCATCCCGGGACATGCCGGCAGTGGGCTCATCCAGCATGACCAGGTCCGGGTCGGTCGCCAGGGCCAGGCTGATCTCCAGGGAACGATGTTTACCGTATGACAACGCACCGGCGGGCATATTTCGCTCCTTATCCAGGTTGATCCGTTTCAGGACCTCGTCCGTCTCTTTCGTTATGTCCTGCATCTTGTCCACCTTGGAGAACAACTGGAAACGGATCCCCTTTTTCGAAAGGATGGCCAAACGAATATTCTGGAAAGTCGTCAACCGATTGAAGGTGCTGGTGATCTGAAAAGAACGACCCATCCCGAGGCGCGTCAGCTCGTTTGGCCTCGCTCCGGTGACCTCCTTCCCTTTGAAGAACACCTGGCCCCGGCTCGGCCGGTAGGTCCCGGTGATGACATTGAAGAGGGTCGTCTTCCCCGCCCCATTCGGCCCAATGACGGCGTGCCGCTCTCCCTCCCTCACTTCAAGGTTAACATCAAACAGGACTTCCAATCCTTTAAAGTCGTGATACAGCCCCTTTGTTTCCAGGATGTTCATGAAACTTTCCCCAAGTTAGTCTTTCCAACGGTCTTGGCAAACCAATTCTCCCGAACCCACCTTAAAAAACCTACGAACCCCATGGGAGCAAACATGATGATCAGGATGAGGATCAGGCCCGCCACCAGTTCAACCCGATCCGTATATCGGGTGGTCAGTTCCTCCAAAATTTGCATGATCGCCGCGCCCCAGATGGGGCCGAAGAAGCTGCCCAATCCCCCGACCAAGGTATTTATGACTGCCCCAAAGGAAACCATAATCCCAAAGCCGCTATCGGCCGCAATCAGGTTTGAAAACAACGTAAAAATGGACCCGGCAACCCCGGCAAAAGCGCCGGCGAAAACATAAACCACGGCCTTGGTCTGCGGTACCTTAAACCCCAGGTAGTCGATCCGCATGGCGTTATCCCGGACACCGACCTGGATTTGGCCAAAGGGCGTCTTTGTAAAAAACCACATGATCCAGAGGCTCACCCCCAGGACGGCTATAGCAAAATAATAAAAGTTCTCCGGAACTTTCATATTAATCGAGACCACCCCCGGAATGCTGAACGGCGGTATGGGAAATCCTCCGATTCCGTCTTCTCCGCCGGTGATATTTCTCAACTTCAGGGCCAGGATATACATGAGCTGGCCAAAGGCGAGGTGCAGCATGGCAAAGGCTGAGCCGGTGACCCTGACGACGATTGGGCTCAAGATAAGGGCGAAGATAATGGCCGATAGCAACCCGATCCCCAGCGCCCCTAAAAGGGGTAACCCGGCGATGTGCTTTAAAGCGAGGGCCGTGCCATAGCCTCCGACACCAAAAAACATGGCATGGCCAAAACTGAAAAGCGCGGTATAGCCCAGAAGCAAATTAAAAGAGACGGAATAAATGGCGAAGACAGCGAAAGTCACAAACAAGTTGGTATAGTAGATACCAAAAACCTTGGGGTATAAAATGAGTATAACGACCAACCCCACCCATAAAATCCACTGAGCCTTTTTATTCATCATTCCCTTTCTCCGAAGAGGCCCATGGGTCGAATGGCCAAGACGATGGCCATGAAGGCGAACATCAGGACCGGCGCAAGCGAAGAGACGAACTGCACACCATAGGAGCTCAGCAATCCAAATATGATGGAGACGATAAACGCCCCCGCGAGGCTGCCGAATCCCCCTGTAATCACCACCACGAAGGCGTCCATGCCCATTTGGGCCTCCAATCCGGGATATACCGTGAGGATGGGTGCGATCGCCACCCCGGCCACCCCGGCCAGCCATATGCCGACCCCAAAGACAAACGTGAAGACCCGGGGGATATTGATGCCGAGGGCGTTGACCATATCGGCGTCGGAAACGGCCGCGCGCACGATTTTGCCCAAACGCGTTTTATAAAGGAGTAAAGCCATGATCGCCAAAACTACCAGAGACAGGCCGATTACGAAAAGCCGATAGACCGGGTAGTCCATGCCTCCCAGCATCACCAATCCGCTCAGAACGGGAGGCATCTTAACCGGCAGGCTCTCCGTCCCCCAGAAGATTTTCACCCCGGCCAAGATGACCAGCGAAACACCCACCGTCAAGATCAATTGACTCATAAGCCCAAAAGCATGTATTTTTCTGAGCAGAAATCTCTCCATGAGAATTCCAAAAAAAGCGGTGGCCACCGGTGCCAAGAGCAACGCCGCCCAAAAATTTCCGGTCAGGGACAAAAACTGATAACAAAAATATGCGGCCAGCATGAAGAAAGCGGCATGGGCCAGGTTCAGAATGTCCATCATGCCGAATATCAGGGTGAGGCCGGAGGCCACCAGAAAAAGCACCATCCCATAGGCAATTCCATGGATGCCCTGGGCCACGTACATCGCAGTCGTCGGGTCCATCAACGTAACCTCTCAGGAGTAAAATACGCATAGCGCAAAGCGCAGAGCGTCCGGAACCAATACGAACGCATTAAATACTTTGAGTCAAGTTCGTTTCCCTCTCCCCCAGCGGGAGAGGGCTAGGGTGAGGGGATTTAGAGCAGTGACGGCTTCACTCACCCTCACCCGCCTCTCCCATCAAGGGAGAGAGAGCCTAATGCCAAAATACTTCCTGCGTTTGTTTTAGAAACCTGAAACCCGAAACTGCCTTTTTTTTGCTCTATGTTCTATGCGCTATGCGTTTTTTGGTTATTCTCCCCAATCACTCTTCCCTTTGCACCGGTCCAGGTTGCGATCCATAAGGGGAAGCACCTTTTCCGCGGGGATGGTGAATGT
>Ga0214473_10011174_pt1 | contig 10543 bp, 10 predicted proteins | sample RVTome_7_FD_203509 | JGI IMG/M metagenome (GOLD analysis project Ga0214473, IMG submission 203509) | Soil microbial communities from uranium-contaminated site in the Upper Colorado River Basin, Wyoming, United States - RVT98D197 | ecosystem: Environmental > Terrestrial > Soil > Contaminated >... | reverse complement strand
GCCTCGGATATCGTCTTCGAGATCCCCTCCCAAACGGTCTCACCGACTTTGGCGTGAATCGCCTCGTCGGCCACGATCTCGAATAGCCGTTTCTTCATGACCACGAAGAGGAGGATCCCGTTGCGGTCGCGCGTCCGGTTCAGGCCCAAGTCGAAGAAGGCCCGCAGGGCACGCGGTCGTGGTTTTTCCATAGGAAGAAGATTGTGGACGACGTGGACCATGACCTCGCCCGACGTGTGCGATTCCACCGCATCGACGGCTGCCGCGATGGCGTCGAGGTTCTCCTCGGTGAGGTCCTGTCGCAGTCTTCGTGGGACTTTCATGGCTCCGAGCTCACCACCTCCCGCTGGCGCCGCCCCCGCCGAAGCTCCCACCACCCCCGCCGAAACCGCCACCCCCGAAACCGCCACCCCCGAAACCGCCTCCTCCGCCTCCCCGAAAGCCGCCTCGTGCTCCCGGATCGTGCCCGGTCCAACTACCTCGCATGGCGAAGCCCCGTAAGAGAAGTACGGCGAAAAGGCCGAGGAGCCCGCCCAGAGGAACGGCCCACCACCCCAAGGCAGCGGCAAGCCCGCCGCCGAGGAGAGGGAAGAGGATGGCGCCCCCCACGACGGCGATGAAAATTCCGATGGCGTTGCCGATGATTCCCAGGATGAGAATTCCGATGGCGTTGCCGATGATGCCCAGGATGAGATAGGTGAGAGGGAGGAGGGCTGCGAGATCGAGGCCGGGCCCGATCGCCGCCGGGCCTTGGGGCGCCTCCGGGTACTCTTTCCGCGCCGCCAGGTCGATGCCCTCGACGGCCGAGAGCAGACCCAGGTAGTAGTCTCCGTCGCGAAACGCGGGCGCCATCCGCTCGCGAATGATGCGGCCGGCCATGCCATCGGGGATCACGGCCTCCAGTCCGTAACCCACCTCGATGCGGACCCGGCGCTCCTCGGGGACGACGATCACGATGGCGCCGTTGTCGAGCCCGGCCTGGCCGATCTTCCAAGCCTCGGCAAGGCGTATGGAATAGTCTTCGATCGGCGCGCCTTCCAGAGAGGGGATGGTGGCGACGACGATCTGGACCGAGGTCTCGTTCTCGATGAGCTCGAGCCGGCGAGCGAGCTCGCTCTCCTCAGCGGAGGATAGAATCCCCGCGGTGTCGACCACGCGCCCGGTGAGAGCCGGGATGGGCGCGTCCTGGATTACCAGCGCGAGCCCGAGCGCCAGAAACTTCATCACGCCTCGGACTCATCGCTCTCTGAAATCGAACTCCACTTGGGGCGCTTGGTCTGCATCTTCGGCCGCCTCGAAATACGCGGCTTCGCCGAATCCGAGCCAGCTGGCGATGAGGGTGGCGGGAAATCGGCGCCGGGCGGTGTTGTAGGTTTGCGCCGTCTCGTTGAAACGCATTCTCTCGACGGCGATACGATTTTCCGTTCCCGCCAGCTCGTCCTGGAGCTGGATGAAGTTCTGGTTCGCCTTGAGCTCCGGATAGCGCTCGATGGTGACGAGAAGCCGGCTCAGGGCGCCCGACAGCTCGTCCTGGGCTTGCTGGAAGCGAGCCAGCGCTTGGGGATCCGAGAGGTCGTCGGGCGTTATCTGAATTTGCGTGGCCTTGGCGCGAGCCTCGATCACTTCCGTCAGTGTCTCGCGCTCGAAGTCCGCCGCCCCCTCCACCGTATTGACCAGATTGGGGATCAGATCCGCTCGCCTCTGATAGGCGTTCTCGACCTGACTCCAGGCTGCCTTGACACTCTCGTCGAGGTTCACCAGATCGTTGTAGACTCCCGTGCCCCACAGGAAGAAAGCGCCACCCACCACCAGAAGTATGGCCAGGATGGCTCCACACCCGAGAAGTCCTTTACCCATGGAATGCTCCTAGCAGAAAGGCCGGCATTATATATCGCATGTGGCACGTCCAAGAATCATAGGAAACCGGGTCACGCACAACGCTGTTTGGTCGCAATGGCTCCCTCTGCCTTGGTTTTGCCGGACGACGCCACCAAGCTAAACTAAGCGGTAAGCGGAAGCAAGCCACCCCACCGCGTCGTTCGCGCAAAGGGTCGAAGACTGGGGGGCCGTGGCAAGCGCCCAGCGCGTTGCCGCGAGCCTCCAAGGAGCGAGGTGTTCATGGAATTCCATCTGATGTTTTTTGGCACCGTGCGGCGTCACCGCACACTGGGTCTTTTCGTCCTCACGCCTCTACTGTTTTGGGTGTCGACGGGCGTTGCCGCCGCCCAAGGCGAGCGGTTCGAGCTCGTGGGGAAGTTTGTCACCAATGGTCAGAGCGAGTTCGACCAGACCGATCTGGGATTTGGCGCGCAATTCGGCTATCGTCTGACGCCGAGCATCGCCCTGGAAGCCGAGGTCAATATTTTCCCGGGAGACCTCACCGATGCGGCGCCTTTCAGCGCCAGTAGGCTGGAAGGACTCTTCGGGGTAAGGGCTGGTCGGCAATGGGAGAAGGTGGGCGTTTATGGAAAGGTGCGCCCGGGGTTCCTTCGTTACGGTGCCGCACCGGAGCCTTTCGCCTGCATCCTCATCTTCCCCCCTCCCCTGAACTGCAGCCTCGCCTCGGGAGGTACTTCTCTGGCGGTGGATCTCGGCGGCGTGTTCGAGCTCTACCCCTCACCCCGCAGCTTCATCCGTTTCGACGTGGGCGACGAGATGGTTCGCTTTCATGGACCCGTTCTGCGGACCAGCAGCGTGGAGCTCAGCGACGCCTTTATGACCCATAACTTCCGCTTCACCATAGGAGTAGGAACCCGCTTCTAACGACGACGATGACCCAGGCCAGGTGCAGCAGCAAGGCGGCTTCGGCGGCCAGGGCGTAGAAGAGCCGCAGCAATGGATGTCCGAGCCGAGGCTAGGGTGACGGACGAAGTCGACTTCGCCCGTCACCCCGTCGCCCTGACCGGCCTGAGCTTGCTCGGCCTGGGCCCCGTCAGTCGGATGCCCTGGCCCAGCCCAGCACAGGCTGCATGATCTTGACAGGGTCGGCGCCCGGCATGGGCCGAAACTTCTGCGGCCGGCCGCCGTAGACCTCGGCGATATAGAGGTTATTCTCCTGGTCGACCGACATCTGGTGCGGGCCATCGAGAAATCCCGGCTCATCCCCGGAGCGCAGCGTGGCGGAAGTGCCCCAGCCGTAGAGGAACTTCCCGGTGAGATCGTACTTGGAAATCCTGTTGACGTGGCCGTCCGCTACCCAGAGGTACCCGTCTCTCGACATCAGAAGAGTGTACGGTGAGGAGAGGTCATTCCACATGTCGAGGAACTTGCCGTTTTCGTCGAAGACCTGAATCCGGCTGTGCGAGCGGTCGGCGACGTAGACGCGGCGATCGCTGCCCACGGCAACGGAGTGGACGGTATTGAACTCAGCAGGGCGCGGGTTGTTCGGGTCGGCGGGCTTGGTGCCCCATGCCAACAGGAAGTTGCCATCCTTGTCGAACTTGACCACGCGGGTATTCACATACCCGTCGGCGACGAAGAACGTGCCGTCGGGCAGAAAAGCGATGTCGGCCGGCTCGGCGAAGTGCTTTTCGTCGTTCCCCTGAACATCCACTTCGCCCAGCGTCATCAGGAGCTTTCCGTCGTAGCTGAACTTGAAGACCGCATCGCCGCTGTCGCTGACCACCCAGACGTTCTTGTCGGGATCGTAAGGGCTCATCTTGATCTGGTGCGGCCCCTTGCCTCCCTTCGCCAAGAGCTCGTCGTGTTGCTTCCAGGACTGGATGAGCTTACCGTCCCGGTCCACGACGATAACGCAGTTGGTCCAACGGGTTTGAGATCTCATTCTGTTGGCGTTGCCCTTGTACTGCCCCACCGACTCTCCCGGCTTAGCGGTTTCCGGCAGCGGTAGCTGGCCGCGCTGCGCAATCCAGATTCGGTCCGGGCTTTCCGCGAATATTCCACCGACCGATCCCCAGGTCCACGCCTCGTTTTCTGGACCCGGCAACGGCTGGGGCCAGTTTTCCACCACCTGGTAGGGGCCGAACTCCTCTTGGCCGCCCTTTTCCTGCGTGAAGGCAAGGGGGGCAAGCAGCACAGCCAGTGAAATCATGAGTACAGGACTGCGTAGGCGCATCGTGCTATCTCCTTTCACGGTCTACTCGCCGCGAAGCGGGGGAAGAGGTCGTCTCCGCACCACCCGGGGTCGCAGAAATACCATGGAGATTGTAGGGAGATCAAACGATATCATGACCATCCTATGCTCACATTTACCGGAAGGTTCACCGTTGCGCTTCCAGGCGTCCGACTCCGTTTCTTGCGGATCCGGGCTGACAGTCGTTGTATAGTGGGGGGCAAAGAGTAAACGGAGGTAGTCATGGCGTTACGAATCAACAGCGAGGCACCGAACTTCACCGCAGAGACCACGGAGGGAACCATCAACTTCCACGAGTGGATCGGCAACGGGTGGGCGCTTTTTTTCTCGCATCCCAAGGACTTCACGCCGGTCTGCACCACGGAGCTCGGATACCTGGCGGGGCTCAAGAAGGAGTTCGACAAGCGCAACTGCCGCATCATCGGCCTGAGCGTGGATCGGGTGAGTGACCATAAGAAGTGGTCGCGGGACATCGAGGAGACCCAAGGCCACGCGCTCAATTACCCGCTCATCGGCGACCCCGAGCTCAAGGTCGCCAAGGCCTACGATATGCTGCCCGAGGACGCCGGCAGCTCCGCGCAGGGCCGGACGGCGGCCGATAATGCCACCGTCCGCTCGGTCTTCGTCATCGGTCCGGACAAAAAGGTCAAGGCGATGCTCACCTATCCGATGAGCACCGGCCGCAATTTCGACGAAGTGCTGCGTCTCGTCGACTCCTGCCAGCTCACCGCGAAGCACAAGGTGGCCACCCCGGTCAATTGGAAGCAAGGTGAGGACGTCATCATCGTGCCCGCCGTTTCCGACGCCGAGGCGAAGGAGAAGTTCCCGGCTGGCTGGAAGGCACCGAAGCCCTACATGCGGATCGTGCCCCAGCCAAAGTAAGAGTTCTGGCGACGGGCCGGCATCGACCGACCTCTGGGCCAGCGGTAAGCAGCCCTCAGGGCGTGCCGGGGAGGTCTGTAGTGTCCCGATCGCCCAGGACGCGAAGGACGTTCTCTCCAAGAATTTTGCGGATCCTTTGCTCGCTCCATCCCGCATCGAGCATGAGCTGGGTCAGCTGGGAGATCCCGGTCACGTCGACGGGTGTCTGCACGTAACCGTCGAAATCGCTTCCCAAAGCGGCAACATCTTCTCCGCCCACCGCCACGATGTGCTTCAGGTGTGCCATGGACTCACGCAGATCGGAGTGGCGAGTGGCGGGTGGGGCGAGCATCAACCCGATCACTCCCCCGCGCTCCGCCACCGCCCGGATCTGATCGTCGCTCAGGTTGCGCGGCGATGGGTGGACGGCGGCGGCTCCGGTGTGACTTACCAGAGGTGGCAGGGAAGTGAGGGCGATCGCCTCTTCGAAACTCTTAGGGCTGGCGTGAGAGAGATCGACCAATAGGTGGTGCTCGTTCATGGCGCGAAGGAGCGCCCGGCCGAGAGTGGTGAGTCCCCGGTTCGCACCCGAAGAGCTCCCGCCGTATGCGTTGTCGGCAAGGTGAACGGGCCCGATGAAGAGGACCCCCTGCCGGGAGACCACCTCCAGGCGAGAGAGATCGGTCTCCAGCGCGTGGGCGCCTTCGATTCCGTGAAAGACGGACAGGATCCCTTGCGCGTGGTTCTCTCGTATCGCCGCCGCGGTCCCCGCCATCAATACCCGGCCCTCGGAGGCGTCGATGAAATCTCTCATACGTCGGAGCTGGTGTTGGAGACGCGCCCAAGGGGAGAGCCAAGCGGCCGGTGGCCAGAAGTCGTGAAAGGCCTTAAGCCCGGCGACCCCAAAGAAACGCGTGGGGTTGGTGAAGGCGGCGGCATCCAAACCGCCTTCCCGCATGCGTGGAAAGTCCAGGTGACCGCCCGTTGGTGACCGATTCAGATCCCGCGGCCAGAGCAGCGAGTCCACGTGCAGGTCGATGACGATAGCCTCCCGATGAATGCGTAGGGCCTCGGGTCCGGGAGCGACCACCGGTCGTGGATAGCGGGGAGTCGGCTCGATATCGATGAGGGAAAAAGCTCCGACCAGCAATGGCAGCACAAGCAGGAGATGCCACCGGGCCTTGCGCATGGGGGCTCCGTCGATTGTAAGCCAACTCGCCGGGCGAGGCGGGAGACAGGAAGGTTGCGGGGTGCGCGTCCTCCCCCGCCCGGAATGAGGAAACTAGCGGCTAGCCGCCGCGGGTATGCATCTCCAGGTGTGGGTCGTCGCGGAGCCCGGCCGCTTCCACCAGCGGCACTCTCGGCACGACCCTCAGTCGCTCTTCTGCCCCCCGATCCTGCCGCCCGGCCCAGGTGGTCTCGATGACTTGCCGGATGCTCTCAGCGGAGGCGCCTTCTCTGAGGAGTCGACGCAGGTCGATCCCGTTTTGCGCGTAAAGGCAGAGGTACCATTGACCGTCCGCGGTGAGACGGCTTCGGTCACAGCTTTGACAGAAGGGCCGGGTGGTGGAGGCGATGATGCCGAATACCGTTCCATCCGGAAGCGCGAACCGGTCGGCGGGCGCCGAGGTCTTCTCGACCAGGGGACGAATGGCCCCGTAGCGCTTTGCGAGCAGGTCCAGAATCTCAGACCGAGGGAAGACCCGATCCGCCGACCATCGCGTCGCCCCTCCCACGTCCATGTACTCGATGAAGCGCACCTCGGCTCTCACGCCTTTGCCGTACTCGAGGAGATCGACGAGCTCGTTGTCGTTGGTCCCCCGGATCACGACGGTGTCGATCTTCAAGCCGTGGAATCCGACTCGTGACGCCTCTTGGATGCCGGCAAGAACCCTGGGGAGCTCGTCTCTCTTGTTCAGGGCTTGAAAACGATCGGAGCGCAGGGTGTCTAGACTGACGGTTAGCCGGCCGAGACCAGCTTGGCGCAAAGGCTGCGCCTGATCGGCGAGCCGGACTCCGTTGGTGGTCATGGCGAGATCCTGGATGTAAGGATTCGCCGCCAACTGCCTTACCAAGACGGGAAGATCCTTCCGGAGTAGCGGCTCCCCGCCGGTGAGGCGCAGCCGGTCGACCCCGAGTCCGGTGAAGATGTCCACCAGGCGTCGGATCTCTTCGAAGGTCAGTAAGTCCTTCCGAGGAAGCCAGACGTAGTCTGTTTCCGGCATGCAGTATTGGCAGCGCAGGTTGCACCGGTCGGTCACCGAGAGTCTCAAATTGCGAAGCGGTCGACCCAGAGCATCGCTCCGGAGATCCATCTGTTTCATCTCGTCGCTAGTCTAGGCGTGCGGGTAGCGGGCGGTCAAACGAGCCATAGCCCCGCGGCACTAAGCAGGAGATACCTCGTTGCGTAGTGCCCAGGGCTTGAGAATCGCGTAGACCGCTTGGCACATGGGGGCGGGGAGCCCATGCTTTCCCGCCAAGCGCACCGCCGTGCCATGGAGCGCTTCGAGCTCCATGGGTTTTCCCCGGGTCATATCGTAATGAAGTGAAGAATAAGTTCCGGGAGCCATCTTCATGGCCAGCCCGACCATCTGGTCCACGGCGTCGGGAGGCAGTCGAACCCCCTCCGCTCCGGCCACTGCCACGATCTCTCGCATGATGTTCTTCGCCATCTCCATCGATTCGCCTGCCGCTCGGATCTCTCCCAGTGGCAGGCGGACGGTAGCGGTCATGCCGGCCAAGGCGCAAATGAGCGCGAACTTGTGCCAAAGTACGGAGCGAATGTCGGCCGAGATCTCGGCATCGATTCCTGCCTTCTGACAGAAAGCAAGGAAGCGCTCGGCGCGATCGCTGCGCGAACCGTCCATTTCGCCGAAAATGATGCGGGCCAATTCGCCGACGTGCTCGATGACGCCGGGGTCGGAGATGGTGGACATGATAAAGGCCACCCCCCCCACCACATGGTCTCGGTCGATGATCCGGGCAATCTTCTCCTCGTTGTCCACGCCGTTCTGCAGGGAGATGACGGCAGTACCTTCCTTGAGAAGCGGACCCAGCCGAGCCGCCGCCCTTTCCGTCTCCAGGGACTTGACACAGAAGAGAACGTAGTCCGTCGGGCCGATGTCTTCTGGGCGATCGGTGGCAGGAAGGCGCAGCTCGAGATCCCCGTTCGGGCTATGGACCCGCAGGCCGCTCTCGAGGAGGGCGTGAAGATGAGCTCCGCGGGCGAGCAGATGGACGTCCGCTCCCGCCTGCGCCAGTCTGCCTCCAAAGTATGCGCCCACGCCCCCCGCTCCGAAAATCGCAATCTTCATAGGGCACCAGGATACTTCACAAAAGAAGATGGGGTGGGCCCGGCCCACCCCATCTTCTCCGTCGAGCCAGAGATGGCGCCTGCGGACGGGCGCCGGGTGCGTAAGATTAGAAGCTGTACTCGATCCCTATCAGCGGAGTCAGATCATCTCTCAGACCCGCGTCGTTCAACTTGAATAGTAAGTTAAAGTCTATCAATAAGTTGCCCCCGGCGTTAACTTTGAATCCGAGCGCTCCGTTGACGATGCTGAAAGTCGCGGTCTCGAAGCCGATGTTGTCAAAAGTCGTTGCCGCTGCGTCGAGGCCGGTGAAAGTCTCTTCAACCAATTGCGGTGAGTCGATTATGGTTGTTCCGATGACGTCGAATATCACGGTGACGCGCTCACCGGCCCCGAAGTCCACGCCGAACACCCAGAGAAAATTGTCGGGCAGATCCTCTTTTTCACCGAATTCCGCCCCGGACGCACCGAAACGAAATGCACTCGCCAGAGCACTGTTTCCGTTCCACTGGTAGCCCAGGTTGATATGCGGGGACACGCGTTGGTGAGAGAAGGACAAGGCCGCGAACGGCTTGAGTCCGAAGGCTCCGGAGCCTAAGAGGTCCTCTTCGTCTCCGGTGGGAAACCGGACGTCGACTCCCAGCGCCAGACCCGCCCTGCCCGACTTGGCGAGCGTCCCCTTCAAGCGGGCGACGATGTCCCCGATTCCACTGGCGCTGCCCGAGTCGCTGAAGGTCCGGGTTGTGCCACCTGGCTCTCCGTAGAAGTGAATGGCCGGGTTGGTCGTCCCGAGCCTCCGCAGGGTAGCCACCGAGGTGACTTTGAGTTCGCTGTTGACGATGGGGACGCCTAACGACAGGTCCACCCGATCGCCCAAACCGTAGGTGAAGAATGCCGTGAACTGGTTCACCGTCGTTTCGATGGAGTTGACGGTGGTGACCACATCTTCTCGGCCACCCAGGAGCTCGGCCTTGTCATGGGTAAAGACGGCCGGAACACTGCCTAAATCCAATCCCTCGACGGAGTCGAAGCTGAAACGCTGAAAGTAGAAGCCGAAGGAGAACCTCCCCTTGCCGATCGTCTCCGCGCGCTCCGCCAGGATCGGGCCGAAGCTCTGAGTCGTGCGAGTGAAGGCCCCGGCCGCGGCGTCGAACTCGTAAGTGAAGCCGGAGGCCGGCGAGGGGAGAGGTAAAGCGGAGAGCTCGCTAGCCAGGGCAATGTTGAACTGGGTGAACTCGGACTGGAAGCTGCTGTTGAAGTGGGCGGAGTGATCGACCCCGCCGGCAAGTGGAGCATCGCTCTCTACGAAAAGGCCTTGTGGGCCATAAAGGTTGGGGATGATCAGACCCAGCTTATCGTCCTGGGCTAGTGTAGAGGTGGTGCTCAAGAGCGTGAAGAATATTGCGAGCATGACGCTTTTCCTGACCATCGTGTGCCTCCCTTTTGGATCACGAATCTAAATAAGCAACTATTGCTGGCGAAGATCGGTGATGACCCAGGAGCTCCCCGACTTACCCAAGACGAATACCACATTCGTCACCGGTGTTTGTCTCTGCCCATCAACCGAGACCATGTCGTCGCTGCGACGGCAGGCGACCGTCGCCGTGTCTCCGGAAAGCCGCGCTTCCGCGCACTGGAGGTCGATGGCCCAGGAGCGAGCGTAGCCAAAACTGCTGCTGTACTTTTCCGCATTGCCTCCGATGGTGGGCCAGATGGCGGTGAGCGCGCTCAAACTCTTGCTTTCTACGGCGATCTCGTAGCTTTTCAATACGGTGAGGACTGCCTCTCGTTCCACCTGTGATCGACCAGCGGTCTGATAAAGTGACGCGGCGCGGCGGTAGGCGGCCTCGGCTTGCCTCAGGTTGCCCTGTTGCTCGAGCTCGCGAGCCCTTGTCTCCTCGGCCTCTCCCTGGGGATCTCCGGGCGCGGTCCTTTTCGCGGTCTCCATCTCTATCCTGGCCGCACCGACCTGATCTCGAGCACTCTCCGCGGCGGCGCCGGTCGAGGCCTGAGCTTCTCGCATCGCTTCGGAGGCCGCGTCTAAGTCGCTCCGCGCACCCTCGAAGTCTCCCCGACCATACTTGGCCTCGGCTTGATTTTCGAGCTCCTTCGCTTGGCGGAATCCCTCTGCGGCTGCGGTCTCCGCGCCGGCCTCGACGGCTCGACTCTGCGCCTCCTGGTAGTTTTGCCGCGCAACGTCTGCCTGCTGCCGCTGAGCCGCCAGGGTGCGCTCCCGTGCCGCACGAGCCCTTTCTTCCTGCACCTCCGCCTCGGCACG
>Ga0214473_10011173_pt1 | contig 10543 bp, 7 predicted proteins | sample RVTome_7_FD_203509 | JGI IMG/M metagenome (GOLD analysis project Ga0214473, IMG submission 203509) | Soil microbial communities from uranium-contaminated site in the Upper Colorado River Basin, Wyoming, United States - RVT98D197 | ecosystem: Environmental > Terrestrial > Soil > Contaminated >... | reverse complement strand
GTTGTCGACTTTGAGGATGGCGATGTCGGCGTCGCTGTCCTGCCGGTATTTGTTCACACCGACGATGGTCTGACGGCCTGAATCGATGCGGCCCTGCGTCGCCGTTGCGGCCTGCTCGATCATGCGCTTCGGAATGCCGGCCTCGATCGCCTTGGCCATGCCGCCGAACTTCTCCACCTCTTCGATATGCTTGAGCGCGCGGGCGGCAAGGTCATGCGTCAGCCGCTCGACATAGAAGCTGCCCCCCCAGGGATCGATGATGCGGGTGGTGCCGGATTCCAATTGCAGCATGAGCTGGGTGTTGCGGGCGATGCGGGCCGAGAAGTCGGTCGGCAGCGCAAGCGCCTCGTCGAGCGCATTGGTGTGCAGCGACTGGGTATGGCCTTGGGTCGCCGCCATGGCTTCCACGCAGGTGCGCACGACGTTGTTGAACACGTCCTGCGCCGCGAGGCTCCAGCCGCTCGTCTGGCAATGGGTGCGGAGCGCGAGCGAGCGCGGGTCCTTCGGCTTGAACTCCTCGGCCATCAGCTTGGCCCAGAGCAGCCTGCCGGCGCGCATCTTGGCGATCTCCATGAAGAAATTCATGCCGATCGCCCAGAAGAAGGAAAGTCGCGGTGCGAAACTATCGACATCCATGCCGGCTTTGACGCCAGCACGCACATATTCGATGCCGTCGGCGAGCGTGTAGCCGAGCTCGAGGTCGGCGGTCGCTCCAGCCTCCTGCATGTGATAGCCGGAGATCGAGATCGAATTGAACTTCGGCATCTTCTTCGAGGTGTAGGCGAAGATGTCGGAGACGATGCGCATCGACGGCGCGGGCGGATAGATATAGGTGTTCCGCACCATGAACTCTTTCAGGATGTCGTTCTGGATGGTGCCGGAGAGTTCTTCCGGAGGCACGCCTTGCTCTTCGCCGGCGACGATGAAGAGGGCAAGAACGGGGAGCACCGCGCCGTTCATGGTCATCGACACCGAGACCCTGTCGAGCGGGATGCCGTCGAACAGAGTGCGCATGTCGTAGATGGAGTCGATGGCGACGCCGGCCATGCCGACATCGCCGGTCACGCGCGGGTGGTCCGAGTCGTAGCCGCGATGGGTGGCGAGGTCGAAGGCAATGGATACGCCCTGCTGTCCGGCGGCGAGGTTGCGGCGATAGAAGGCGTTCGAATCCTCTGCGGTGGAGAAGCCGGAATATTGCCGGACGGTCCACGGCCGCTGCACGTACATCGTGGGGTAAGGGCCGCGGAGATAGGGCGCGACGCCAGGCATGCCATCGAGGAAATCGAGCCGCGCGATATCGTCGGCACCATAGACCGGCTTCACGGCGATGCCTTCCGGCGTCTGCCAGGCCGCGGTCTCACTCGGCGCGGTGCCGACGCCACTCGAGGCATCGAAGGCGATATCAGTGAAGGCGGGGATACGGGTCATGCACCCAGTCTCTCATAAGCGTCCTGCAATACGCCAAGCGTATCACAGCCTTGATAAAGGAATGTCCCAATCCCGGCTTCTTCCCAGGCCTTGGCATGGTCTCCAGGCTTGCCGGCAAGATAGATGTGGCTTGCGCCTGAAGCGGCGAGCGCTTTGGCCGCGTCCACGGCCTCACTCGCATAGACCTTGTCCGACGAGCAGAGGCAGGCGAGCTTCGCACCGGATTTCGCAAACGCCTTGCCCAAATCTTCGGCGCTTTTGATGCCTTCGGCCGATACCGCCGCGATGCCACCAGCCTCGAACAGGCTCTTGGCGAAACTCGCGCGCGCGGTGAAGTCGGAGGCGCGGCCGAGGCAGGCGAGCAGAACTTTGGGCCGCTCTCCGGTGCGGGCGAGCCAGGCGTCGCTCCGGTCGCGCAAGCGCTCGAAGGGCTCGGCGAGCCGCAAGCGCGCAAGCTTCTCGATGGGCTGCCCGGGCGGGGCCTCGCGGGGTGGCGCCCGGAAAGCGCCAAGCACCGTTACCGGTTCCTCGGCGAGATCTGGGAAGTAGCTGGTGCCGATCAGCGCCTCTTTGCGGCGCGCGACATTGGCTTCGCGTTCCACCCTGACCTTGGCCACCGCCTTCTGGATCAGACCGGACTCGAGCGCCTTGGCGGAGCCGCCGACGCGCTCGATCTCTTGGAATAAGCCCCAAGCCTTTTCGCAAAGTTGCCCGGTGAGATATTCGATCGCGCCTGAACCCGCCGCCGCATCGGCGACGCGGTGCAGATTGGCTTCCTCGATGAGAATCGTCTGCGTGTTGCGGGCAATGCGCCGGGCGAAGGCATCGGGAATGCCGAGCGCGGCACTGAAGGGCAGCACCGTGACGGCATCGGCGCCACCGACGGCGGCGGCAAGCGCGGCGATGGTGCCGCGCACGATGTTCCCGTGAGGATCGCGCCCGGCCATCATGCGCCAAGCCGTCTCGGCTGTGACGCAAGCGCGCGAGGGCACAAGCCCGGACGCTTGCTCGACACGCGCCCAAAGCTTCCGGATCGCCCGGAACTTGGCGATGGTGAGGAACTGGTTCTGGTCGGCGGCGAGACGGAAGAAGATCAGCCGGCGCGCGTCGTCAAGCGAGATGCCTTGCGCTTCGAGCGCGCGAAAGTAGGCGACGGCATTGGCGAGCGCGAAGGCAAGCTCCTGCGCCTCTGAGCCCCCGGCGGCATGCACGGGTCTTCCGTCGGCGACGAAGAAGGGGCCGGTGAGGCCCTGCTCGACGAACCCCGCGATGAGCGCGGTGACTGCCGGCGCAAGCTCGGCCCAGGGTTTGGGGACCACGCCGCGCGTCGCCATGGCGCCAAGCGGATCGAAGCCGAAGCGGATGTTGACCGCGGAGGGGCTAAGCCCCTTCGCCTTCATGAAACCGGCGACGATGCCGGCGGCCTGCCGCGACGGCGGACCGAAATCGAGCTCGATCGGAACGCCCCAATCGAGATGCACGCCCTTGAGCATCGCGTCGATCGCAGCTTCCGTTGCGGGAAGGGCAGAGCCGTAATCGCCGACCGCACCTTCGAACACGAGCACGGCGCCGCTCGCGGCGTGGTTCAGATCGTCGAGGATCTGCGCGTTGGCGGCATCGGCATCGGGCAGATCGAGGCGCTGCATCACGCCCCAAGCCTCGCCAGCTTCGCGGCCGGGGATGACGGCAGCGCCCTTCGCCCGCGCATAGAGCGGCTCGATGACGATCCCGTCATAGCTCAGCGAGCGGAGCGAGGAGACCGGCGCGCCCTTCAGCGCCTCTTTGACGAGAGCCTGCCAGTCAGACTCTTGGGCGGGCGGAAAGTCGCGCGCCAAGGATAATTCAGCCATTGCCATCCTAGCCTTAACCCCTTCTGTCCCCTCCTAGCACGAAGCCGAAGGCCCAAGAAAGCATGCAGGACCTCGGCAAATGGGCGATATGTCGCCGGCTTTGCCTGAGCCGCTGCGGCCCATTAGAGTGCGGAGGCGAGGATCGAGGGAGCATGAGCCATGGCCAAGCGCAAGGCGGCGCCTAAGGACGATGCGGTCGGGGGTGGTGCACCTCAGGAAGCACCGGACAACAGCGTCTATATCGGGAAGAGTGTCAGGCCCGAATATATTCTGCTCAGGCTCGCCAATCGGCACGGGCTGATCACCGGGGCGACAGGCACCGGCAAGACCGTGACCTTACAGGGGCTGGCGGAAGGCTTCTCCGATCACGGCGTTCCTGTGTTCTGCGCCGACGTGAAGGGCGATCTTTCCGGCATCGCCGAGAAGGGTGAACCCAAGGGCTGGATCTCGGAGCGCGCTCAAGCCATCGGCTTCACGCCGGAGTTCCGCGCCTATCCGGTGATCTTCTGGGACCTGTTCGGCAAGCAGGGTCTCCCGATCCGGACCACGGTCTCGGACATGGGGGCGCTTCTGTTGTCGCGCCTCATGGATCTCAGCGATGCCCAGGAAGGCGTGCTCAATATCGCCTTCAAGATTGCCGGCGAGGAGGATCTGCCTCTCATCACTCTCAAGAACCTGCAGACCTTGCTCGAGGGTCTCGCGGCGCGCGCCGACACGCTCACCACGAAATACGGCAATATCACCAAAGCATCGGTCGGCTCGATCCAGCGGTCGCTGCTCGTGCTCGAGCAACAGGGCGGCGAGCATTTTTTCGGCAAGCCGGTCATCGACATCGACGACCTGATGCAAAAGAAGGGGAGCCAGGGCTATATCAGCGTGCTCGCCGCGGACAGGCTGATGGACTCGCCGCGTCTATACGCAACCTTTTTGCTATTCCTACTTTCCGACCTGTTCGAGAAACTCCCAGAGGTCGGCGATCCAGAGAAGCCGAAGCTCGTGTTCTTCTTCGACGAGGCGCATCTCCTGTTCAAGGATGCGCCAAAGGCGCTGCTCGAAAAGGTCGAGCAGGTGGTGCGCCTGATCAGGTCGAAGGGCGTCGGCGTCTATTTCGTGACGCAGAATCCGCTCGACATTCCCGACACCGTGTCGCGCCAGCTCGGCAACCGCGTGCAGCATGCGCTCCGCGCCTTCACGCCGATGGAGCAGAAGGCGGTGAAGGCGGCGGCGACAACGTTTCGGCCAAACCCTGCCTTCGACACCGAGAAGGCCATCATGGAGCTCGGCATCGGCGAGGCGCTTGTGTCGACGCTCGATGAGAAAGGCCAGCCGAGCGTGGTCCAGCGCACGCTGGTGCGTCCGCCGAATTCGCGCGTCGGGCCGATCACGAGCGCGGAGCGCGAGGAGGTGATCGAAGCCAGTCCCGTCGACGGCAAATATCCGGAGAAGCCGCGGGATGACGCCGCTGACCAAGAGCGCCTGCAAGAATGGGCGGATCAACCGGCAGAGGCGAAGGCAGAGGCCAAGGCAGCGAAGGCCGACAAGAGTGATGACGATAACGACAGACCGAGGTCCAGCGGCGGCTCGCGCAGCGACAGCTTCTGGACCACTGTCGGCAAGACCATCATCAGAACAGGCGTGCCCTTAGCCACGAAGATGCTGACGGACGCACTCAAGGGCCGAAATAGGAGAGGTTGAGGTTTCGCAATCTACGGATCTCAGGCGACTCGAAACTTGCTGAAAGCCGAGGTCCGCAGTTTGTGTGGGGCGGTAATAGTCATGCGGGAGAGTTTGATGGTGCAGACGCGTGTTGGTGGAGTTGTGGTGGTTGCCGCGGCGATTGCGGCGATGGCCGGGTCTGTACACGCGGCTCCCTGCGGCAATACAAGCGCCGGCTTCGAGAGCTGGAAGCGCGTCTTCGCGCAAGAAGCCCAGGCACGCGGCGTGAAGCCGAAGGCGATCTCGGCGCTGATGACCACGAAATACTCGACCGGGACCATCAGGGCGGACCGTGGCCAGAAGAGCTTCAAGCTGTCTCTCGATGCCTTCATGGCAAAGCGCGGCGCGGCAGGCATCGTTTCCAAGGGACGGCAGCTGAAGGCGGCCAACGCCGCGCTCTTCGCCAATATCGAGAAGCGCTACGGCGTGCCGCCGGGACCGCTCCTCGCCATCTGGGGCATGGAAACGGGGTTTGGCGCCTTCACCGGAAATCAGAACACGCTGTCCGCCGTCGCCACGCTTGCCTATGACTGCCGCCGCCCTGAATATTTCACCGAGCAGCTCTATGCGGCGCTCAATCTCGTCGACCGCGGCTCGCTCGGCGCGGCGACGCGCGGCGCCATGCATGGCGAGGTCGGGCAGACACAGTTCCTGCCGAAGAGCATCCTGCTCTACGGCGCTGACGGCGACGGCAATGGCAGCGTCAATCTGAGTTCAAAGGCCGATGCGCTCGCCTCTACCGCCAATTTCCTGAAAGGTCATGGTTGGGTCCGCGGCGCGGGCTACCAGCCGGGGCAGCCGAACTTCGTCGCCATCCAGGGATGGAACGCGGCCGGTGTCTATCAGCAGGCGATCGCCATCATCGGCAAGCGCATCGATGGTTAGCGAGGCCGCAGCTCTGGTCGTCGCCGCCACGGACGCCTATGAGCGCTGGCTTGGCAAGCGCGTCGATATTGTTGAGGCCGATCTCAAGCTGAAGCACACGCTCATGCAAGGCTCGGTCTTCGTATTCTTGCGGGGCACCTTCTATCGCTGGGCGGCGCTGTGGCAGGAGGCTGTGCCTGACCTTGCCAAGGCCCCGCGCGTGCTCGCGGTCGGCGATCTGCATGTCGAGAATTTCGGCACGTGGCGGGACACCGAAGGCAGGCTGATCTGGGGCGTCAACGATTTCGATGAAGTCGCCCGCATGCCCTATGCCGTCGATCTCGTGCGGCTGGTCACGAGCGCTATGTTCGCCAAGCGCGAGAATGGGCTCATCATCGACGACAATGCTGCCGCGACAACGGTGCTCGAAGGCTATTGCGCATCGCTCGACACCAGCGGCAAGCCGTTCGTGCTCGAAGAGAGCCATCCGGATTTGCGGGCGATGGCCATGGGCGCCGAGCGCGATCCGATCAAGTTCTGGGGAAAGCTCGTCAGCCTTGCGAGTGCTGTTCCGCCAAAGCGCGTTCAGCGGCTGCTCAATGGGTGGCTTCCGGAGGGAGCGGCGGAGACGCTTTTCTACTCTCGCATCGCCGGGGTGGGGAGCTTGGGGCGCCCGCGTTTTGTCGGCATTGCTCAATGCAATGGCGGCCTGGCCGCGCGCGAGGCGAAGGCTTGGCTCCCCTCGGCCTGGGGCTGGGCGGCGGGCCGGCCGAAGGACCACGCTTTGGCGGTGCGGCTATTGAAGCGCGCGGTTGGGCAGCGCGATCCTCTTTATGTCGTCAAGGATGGATGGGTGGTGCGCAGGCTCGGTCCCCATTGCGGGCGAATCGAGCTTGCCCAGTTCCCCAAGCATCGCGACGAGAAGGCGATCCTCAGGGCCATGGGCGCGGAGACGGCAAATCTGCATCTAGCGACCAACGGCGCGCGCGAAGAATTGTTGCGCGATCTCGGCAAGCGGAAGCCGGAGTGGCTGCATGACGCAGCGCAAGCCATGGCCACTGCGACCGAGCAGGACTGGAAGGCTTTCCGGTCGGCAGGCGAGGGGGCTTAGCACGAGGTGCCGCGAAGCTCACAAGACACGCCGTGGAAGGCGATCGCCATCGTGCTTGCGATCGTCCTCCTCCTGGTCCTCGCTCTCGCCGCGCTTGTCGTTACCGGAGCGATGGACCTCGGTTGGTCGCTTCTTTGAGCGAATTCGCCCAACGACACGCGAGCTAGCACCGCTTCATCTTCACGCTTTGGGTCGAACGCATGCCGATGGCACGCGCGGCCCCGTGCGACAAGTCGAGCGTGAGACCGGCGGTAAACGGGCCGCGATCGTTCACGCGAACTGCGACCGACTTGCCGGTCTTTGGATTGCTGACCACAAGGCATGTGCCGAAGGGCAAGGATTTATGCGCCGCGGTCAGCCCGTCGGGATTGAACATTTCGCCCGACGCCGTGCGGTTTCCGCGAAGCTCGTTGCCATACCATGTCGCGCGCACCTGCTGCTCCTGTGCTGCCTGCGCGGCGCCCGCAAGACATGCGAGGGTCGTTGCGACAAACGCGATTCGATTCATTGTTGATTCCCCTTCTTGATCGTTGGCGCGTGGCCTTGGGGTCAACGCTTCGCCTCCGATTTTGTTCTTTTGTCGGAGGCGGGACGGCATTCGCGTGGCAGCGTTAACATCGGCAGAAAACCGCCAATTTTCTCTGGGCGCGGCGGCCTAGACCGCTGTAAGGTCCGCGCCCATGATCACCTTCGACGGCATCACGCTGCGCCTCGGCGGCCATTTGATTCTCGATCGCGCGTCGGCCGCGTTGCCGCCGAAGTCTCGCGTGGGACTCGTCGGCCGCAACGGTGCAGGCAAATCCTCCCTGTTGAAGCTGATTGCCGGGATCTATGAGGCGGACGACGGGACGATCGAGGCGCCCTCAGGCATGCGCATCGGCTATGTCGCGCAGGAAGCGCCGGGAGGGGATGCAACGCCGTTCGAGACCGTGCTCGCGGCAGCGACCGAGCGAACGGCCCTTCTCGAGGAAGCTGAGCACGCAAGCGACCCCCACCGCATCGCCGAGATCCACGAGCGGCTCGGCATCATCGACGCCCATGGCGCGCCGGCGCGGGCCGCGCGCATTCTCGCCGGCCTCGGCTTCGACGAAGAGGCGCAGCACCGCCCGCTCGACACGTTCTCCGGCGGTTGGCGCATGCGCGTGGCGCTTGCCGCGCTGCTGTTCTCCGAGCCCGACCTGTTGCTGCTTGACGAGCCGTCCAACCATCTCGATCTCGAGGCGGCGCTGTGGCTCGAGTCGTTCCTCAAGTCCTACCGCGCGAGCCTGATCGTGGTGAGTCACGAGCGCGATCTGTTGAACAGCGTTCCAGATCACATCCTGCATCTCAATCGCGGCAGCCTGTCGCTCTACCCCGGCGACTATGACGCCTTCGTCAAGCAGCGCGCTGAGCGCGAGGCGCAGACGGAAGCCGCGCGCGCCGCGCAGGAAGCTAAGGCCAAGAAGCTGCAAGCCTATGTTGATCGCTGGCGCTACAAGGCGCACACCGCGCGACAGGCGCAGAGCCGCCTGAAGGCCCTCGCCAAACTTCAGCCGGTCGCGGCTTCGGCCGAGGATGCTTCCGTCGTCTTCGATTTTCCAAGCCCGAAGGAGTTGCGGCCACCGCTCATCGTGCTCGACGATGCCGTGGTTGGCTACGCTGCGGATAAACCCGTCTTATCGCGGCTCAATCTTCGCATCGATCCGGACGACCGTATCGCGCTGGTCGGCCGCAACGGCAATGGCAAGACCACTCTGGCGCGGCTTCTCGCCGGCCACCTTAAGCCGATGGGCGGCGCACTCATTGGCAGCGGCAAATTGCGCGTCGGCTATTTCGCCCAGCACCAGATCGAGGAGCTTGTGCCCAACGAGACTCCGCTCCAGCACATGGAGCGCCTGTTGGCCGGCGCGAAGCCCGGCGAGGTGCGGGCGCAGCTCGGGCGGTTCGGATTTTCCGGCGATAAGGCGAACGTCGCAGTTCGGCTGCTTTCGGGGGGCGAGCGGGCGCGGCTGTCGCTCGCGCTCATCACGCGAGACGCGCCGCATATCCTGATCCTTGACGAGCCGACCAACCATCTCGACGTGGAGGCGCGCGAGGCGTTGGTCGAGGCCCTCGCTGGCTTCGGCGGTGCGGTCGTGGTGGTCAGCCATGACCGTCATCTGCTCGGGCTCATCGCCGACCGGCTCGTCCTCGTCGATGGCGGAACGGCGCAGGACTTCGCCGGCAGTCTCGACGAGTATCGCGCCATGGTGCTGCGGCCCAGCAATGGCAGCGGCGATGGTGACCCTAACGGCGCCAAGCGTGCGAGCCGCAAGGACGAGCGGCGTCGTCTTGCGGCTGAGTCCCGCGAGAGCGCGAAGTCATTGCGCAAGCAGGCTGCCCAAGCCGAGGCCGAGATGAAGCGTCTGTGGCAGCAGCGTGCCGAGATCGACGAGATGCTGTCGCGCCCGAATGCCAACGGCGCGTCGGTCGCCGAGCTGATGAAGACCCGCTCCGAGGTCGAGCGCGGTCTTGCCAGCGCGGAGCAGAGCTGGATCGAGGCGAGCGAAGCGGTTGAGCGCAGCAGCCAGGGCTGACGACGCGAACTTGCTCAGCGCTTGATCGAATTCTCCAACGGACCCTTGGTCGTAAAGAGGTCTATTGGCCTTTGATCTCCCACGTTGTGTTATGCGGGATATCCATTGCCGTATAACCACCAGCACCGGCCAGTGCGGGCATTGCGTTGCAGGCGAAAGGCTCTTTGCCGGTGATGCCCGCGTACTTGCCGGTGCCGCCGGTGATGATATGGGTGCCGCAGCTCAGATCCGGCTGAGACGCATCGACATCGCGCGTATCGAAGGTGGAGAAGATCTTGTCGCCGTCGCTGTCAGCCAGCACGCATGCACCGTCGATGTACTTCTTGTCACCTGAGGCAATGTTCACTGCTGTGCAATGTGCTGACATCTTGTCGAGCATCTTCTCTCCCTTCATGTTTTCGGTGGTCCCGACCGCCTCCAATGCGGTGGCGGTACCGAGCCCAGGGATGTCAATGCTCGCCAATGGTCGAAACACGAAGTGTGTCAGGTAGGGCGTGGTACCCTTCTTTTCGACTGGGTCTCCCAGGACGCTTCCGGGAGCGAGGACCAACACTACGCTGGTCGCGACGATGCCTAGAGTTAAGGGTTTCATTGGTTCCTCCGTGGATTGAGCGGCGGCACTTAAGCCTTGCTCGACCATTGGAACCGCCGCGGACCGAAAGCCCCCGCCTGGCTCTTGGACAAATGTTCTCAAGCCTTGCGAAGAATATCACGAGGGGCAGGTGGAGGAGATGGTCGCGGTCTACTAATCCTGGTTACACCTTTAGTGGGAGTGGTGAGCCCGTTTAGTAGGAGTGAGCCCGGCTGTGGGCCGAGCAGGCTTCGGAACCCGATGAGCTTGGTACTGCGCGGCACACAGTTGATCTCCTCGTAAGCAATGCCGTGCCAATCGAGCGCCCATCGCGCTTTCTCGCAATAATGGGAGATTCCGAAGGTAACGAGTCTTCGTTCTGACTCCCTACATCGGTCAAGTGCCCGAGTTTTCAGACTCATCGAAATAGCGGATGACCTCTTGCGCG
>Ga0214473_10011172_pt1 | contig 10545 bp, 8 predicted proteins | sample RVTome_7_FD_203509 | JGI IMG/M metagenome (GOLD analysis project Ga0214473, IMG submission 203509) | Soil microbial communities from uranium-contaminated site in the Upper Colorado River Basin, Wyoming, United States - RVT98D197 | ecosystem: Environmental > Terrestrial > Soil > Contaminated >... | reverse complement strand
GCAGAGCCTGGAAGAGCGTGCCCGCCACCGCCAGGGAGGCGCCGACCAGCGCGGCGAGCGCGACCCGCGGCAGGCGGACGCGGAGCACGATGTCGGCGCTCGCCGCCTCCCCGCTCCCGGCCAGGGCGCTCCTCACCTCGGCGATCGAGAGCCCGCTCGGGCCGATCGCGAGACCGAGAGCGACGACGAGGGCGAGGAGGGCGCCAAGCCCCAGCAGCACCGCTCCCATCCGTCGCCCCGTCAGCACCTTCACGATCCTGGCTCCGCCAGGTGATCGACCAGCCCCGGCCCGTGGATCGCGGCGACGATGGCGAGGAGGGCGCGGTCCAGTTGAGGCCCGGGGAGGGTGGTGACACCCCTCGCGAGCGAGATCACCCGCCCGCTCCGGACCGCCGGGAGCGACGGCCACCGGGACCAGTACTCGCGCGCCTCGCCGGGCGCGTCCGAGGCGTCGAGGATGACCGCGGGCGCTGCGCCGATGATCCATTCCAAGGTGACCCGGGGATAGGGCTCGTCGAACTCCGCTGCTGCGTTCTCGGCGCCGGCGAGGCTGATCATCTCGTCGACGAAGCTTCCCCTTCCCACCACGAAGGGGGGATCCCGCTGCAGCACCATCAGCGTGCGGACGCGCGGAAGCCCGCGCGTCGCATCCTCGACGCCGCTCCGCACCCGGCGGATCTCCCGCACCCGCGCCGCGGCGGCGGCCTCGCGACCCACGCGCGCGCCGAGCTCCTCGATCGCCACCAGCACCTCGTCGAACCGGGTCGGATTGAGCTCCAGGAAGGGAATGCCGAGATCCGCCAGGCGCGCGCGGAAATCGCGCTGCTCGGCGCTCGGCACCATCACCACCAGATCGGGAGCGAGGGCGACGACGGCCTCGAGCCCAGGGTTGTAGAGCCCTCCCACGGTGGGGAGGTCCGCCACCTCCGGCTGCTCCCTGGCGGAGAACTCGTCGACGCCCACCAGCGAGCTTCGCGCTCCGATCGCCACCAGGATCGCGGTGAAGGATGGATTGATCGAGACGACGCGATGCGCCGGCTCCGCCGGTGAAGCCCGGGGGAAGACGAGAAGCAGGAGGCCGAGGGCGAGAGCTCGCACCCGCATGCTTCCGGGGATAGCAAAACTCGGGTGCCGGGCGTCGCCGATCCTCGAGATCTCGCTCCTCGCAGAATCGGGGCGCCCGGCACCCGACCCCGGCGGGCTACTCCCTGGCGAGGCTCGTCTGGCCCTGGATCACCACGAAGGGGCGGATCTTCTCCAGCGCGGCGGCCCCGATGCCCTTCACCTCGAGGAGCTCATCGACCGATTTGTAGCCACCCTGCTCCTTGCGGCGCTCGAGGATGGCCTGAGCCTTGGCCTCCCCGATGCCGGGCAGGAGCATCAGCTGGTCGGCGGTCGCGGTGTTGACGTTCACCACCCCGGAGAGGCTTCCTCCATCGGCAGCGAGCGCCGGCGATGCGGCGAGCCCCAGGCCGAGGAGAAGCAGGAGGGCGAGGGGCAGCGCCCTCGCGGTTCGGATTGCGGAATTGGACATGGAGACTGGCTCCACGGGACCGCGTGGGGTGAAGCCTTCAGAACGCGCGGTCGACGGCGTAGTCGGCGGCCGCGAGCAAAGCCTCCTTGGCGGGGCAATCGGGGAAGGGTGCGAGGGTAGCGGCGGCCCGGGCCACGTGCTGCTCGGCGCGCCGGTTGGTGTCGGCCACTCCGTGGTGCCGCTCCACCAGCTCGAGAACCAGCTCGAGATCGGCCGCCGGAAGGATCGACTCCGGCGTCACGCGGTCCTCGACCTGGAGCTCCATCAGTCGATTCGACGCGGCCTTGAGAATGGCGTCGACGGCGTCGCGCGCCGCCGCCGTGCAGCGCTTCAGCGTCAGGAGCAGGGGGAGGGTCACCTTGCCTTCGCGAAGGTCGGTGTGGGGCCGCTTGCCGAGCACCCGCTCGTCGGCGCAGTAGTCGAGGGCGTCGTCGCGGAGCTGGAAGGCCAGCCCCATCTCGCGACCGAATTCCGCCAGGCGACGGCGCTCCGGACGCGTGACACCACCGAGGATCGCCCCCGCCTCGCTCGCCGCCGCGAGCAGGGCTGCGCTCTTGCGATCGATCACGCTGAAGTACTGCACCTCGGTGAACGAGGTATCGAAGCTTCGCTGGAGCTGGAGCAGCTCGCCCTCCGCCATCAGACCGATGGTGTTGGCGAAGATCCACAGGATCTCGAGATCCCCGTCCTCGACGATCATCTGGGAGGCGCGCGCCAGGCAGAAGTCGCCGACCAGGACGGCGCGGCTGTTGCCCCAGATGGCGTTGGCCGAGGGCCGACCCCGGCGCACCTCGGCGAGGTCGACGACGTCGTCGTGGAGGAGGCTCGCGGTGTGGAGGAGCTCGACGGCCGCAGCCACCTGGACCCGGCGCGGGCCCGTGTAGCCGCAGAGCTCCGCCGAGAGGAAGAGGAGCGCGGGACGCAGCCGCTTTCCCCCCGACGAGAGCACGTGCTCACCGAGGGTGCCGATCAGCTCCTGGGGGGAGAAGAGCTGATCGCGGAGCGACCGCTCGACGAGCTCGAGACCGCCGGCGATGCGCTCCAGCGCAGCGCGCAGGGCAGCGGGGGGGGGAGGGCGCTCCAACATCGCCTCGAAACTAGCCCCGAGCTCCCTGGATGTCAAAGGTTGCGGAAGAAAAAACGACCATAAAACGCATAGTTAACCAGCGTTCTCGCCTCCGGCCCGGGGGCTCGACGCGCGCAGCCAGGCAACCGCCTGGGCGAGGTTCTCGACCGCGATCCCGGTCGCGAACCGCCCCTCGGGAGCGCCGCTCGCAGAGGCCATCGCGGCCGGCACCAGCACCCGTTCGAAGCCCAGGCGGGCGGCCTCGCGAAGCCTCAGCGGCACCCGCCCCACTCGCCGGATCTCGCCGCCCAGGCCCACCTCGCCGCAGGCCGCCACGTCGGCCGGAACCGGAAGGTCGAGCCGGCTCGAGGCCAGGGCGAGGGCCACGCCCAGGTCCGCCGCGGGCTCGGCCACCCTCATCCCGCCCGTCACGTTGACGTACACGTCGCAGGAGAGGAGATCCACCTCCGAGCGGCGGTCGAGCACCGCCAGCAGCAGGGCGACCCGCGCGTCATCGATGCCGAGACAGGTGCGCCGCGCGGTTCCGTAGCCCGCCGGTGCCACCAGAGCCTGGATCTCCAGCAGCATGGGACGGCTTCCCTCGATAATCGGCACGATCACCGAGCCCGGCGCCCCGGGGTGCCGCTCGGCGAGGAACAGCTCGCTCGGGTTCTCGACCGCCGAGAGGCCCGCCTCGCCCATGCTGAAGACGCCCACCTCCTGGGTGGATCCGAAGCGATTCTTCGAAGCGCGTAACAGTCGAAAGGTGTGTCCCCGGTCGCCCTCGAAGCTCAGGACCGCGTCCACCAGATGCTCGAGCACCCGGGGGCCGGCGATGGCGCCCTCCTTGGTGACGTGGCCGACCAGCACCAGGACGGTGCCGTGCGCCTTGGCCGTCGCCGCGAGCAGTGCGGCGCTCTCCCGCACCTGGGCCACCGATCCCGGCGCCGACTCCACCCAGTCGGTGCTCATGGTCTGGATCGAATCGATCAGGACCAGCGACGGACGGAGCTCGCGCCAGGGCTCGGCCAGCCTCTCGACCCGGGTCTCGGAGAGAGCCAGCAGCGAATCGGGGATCTCGCCCAGGCGCTCCGCGCGAAGCCGGACCTGCTCGAGGCTCTCCTCACCGGTCACGTAGAGCACCCGTCCCCACCGCCGCTGGAACTGGATGGCGAGCTGCAGGGAGAGGGTCGACTTCCCGATCCCCGGCTCCCCGGCCAGGAGCAGCACGGAGCCGGGCACCAGGCCGCCGCCCAGCACCCGGTCGAGCTCGGCGATGCCGGTCGCGAGGCGCGGTGACGCCGAGGCATCGACCTCGGCGAGGGGAATCGGCTGGGCGGCCTTGGATCGCGGACCGAGTCCGAGGAGGTCACCGCGCCGGGGCGCCTCGGCGGGCGCGCTCTCCTCGACCAGCGAATGCCAGGCGCCGCAGCCCGGACAGCGGCCGAGCCAGCGCGGATGCTGCGCGCCGCACTCGGTGCAGGTGTAGGTCGCGCGCGGCTTCACCATGTGCGCAGTGTAGGAGCCCGACTCGAGATGAGCGACGAGGGACCGGCGTCCGGCGCAGCAGGCGCCGTCTCAGGAATGAGCCGCGCCTTCGACCCAGCTCCGGAAGTCCACCGAGGGGTCCTCGACGCGCAGTCCGATGCCATCGGAGCTCAGCCCGGCGAGGGTGTGCGAGACCTGGCTTCGGTGCGGCGCCGAGGTCGCGAGGATGAAATGCCTCCCCTCCGGTGTCGGGAGCGAGACGATGACCTTGGCTCCACTGGGCACCGCGGCGGCGGTGCGCACGAAGAGACCGCATGCGGAGACGTCGCGCACCACCCCGCGATGCGGGCGGCCCCCGACCAGCAGTGTGCAGGGAAGCTGCCGCCGCACCCGAGGCTGACCGCGTCGCTCCAGTGACTCCAGCAGTCGTCCCATGAGCGAGCTCCTTTCCGGCCTGCCCTCCACCCACTCGGAATGTGCCTCGACGCAGCCCGGAAGTGACATCCCCCGGGGAAATCCACGCTGCTCGAGGGCGGGCTGAATTGGCAGACGGAGGGTAGGCTGACGATCATCGGACAAGGAGCGACCGCCCCTCTTGCACCCGCGATCCCGAGCCCGCCGGATCCTCTTCCATACTGCTCTTCTCATCGGCGCCGGCTGCACCGCGCTCGGCGCCGTCGGCTCGACGCTCTCCCGGAGCGTGTTCGACCCCGTCGCCTTCGGGGACCGTGCGGCGGCGAGCCTCTCCGACCCGCGCGTCGCGGCCTTCGCCGCCGACCGGATCACGAGCGCGCTGCTCGAGCAGAAGCCCGACCTGGTGGCGGTGCGTCCCCTGATCCTCGGCGTGACCGAAGGGCTGATGGCCTCCGAGTCGATGCGCGGGCTGGTGCGCGCGGCGGCGCGCTCGGCGCACCGGGCGTTCTTCGCCGAGGGCACCCGCCGGATCGTCCTCTCGGTGCCGGACGCCGGCATCCTGCTGCGGGGTGCCTTCGAGCGGGCGAGCCCGAAGCTCGCCGAGCAGATTCCGGAGCGGCTCCAGGCCGTTGCCGCCTCGCTCGACGCCGGCCGTGGCGCCCGGATCGCCGTCGACGCATGGAAGCTTCAGGGCGAGCTCGCCCGGGTGGTGAAGATCCTCCTTCTCGGGGGCGCGCTCCTGATCGGGCTCGGGATCGCGCTCGCCGAGGACCGGCGCCGCGGTCTGGTGGGCGCGGGCGTCGTGCTCCTCGGGGCCGGGCTGATGGTGGCGGCGGCGCTCCCGCTCGGGAGCCTCGCGGTCTCGCGCCTGGCCCAGGACCCGCTCGCCGGCGGAGCGCTGGCCGGGCTCTGGGGCGCCTGCCTCGCCGGGCTCACCGGATGGGGGCTCCTGCTCGGAGGTCTCGGCCTGCTCCTCACCGCCGCGGCGACCTCGCTCCTCGATACCCTCGAGCCCCGCGCCTGGCTGGAGCGAGCGGTCCGAGCGATCGGGAGCCCGCCCTCCTCGGGGCGGGGCCGGCTGGCCTGGGGCCTCGTCCTTCTCGGAGCCGGGCTGCTCGCAGCCCTCGCCCCGCGCCTGATTCTCTCCGGCATCGTGGTCGTGGCGGGCACGGGGATCGCGCTGCTCGGCGCGCGCGAGATCTTCCGCCTCGTCCTCGAGTCGGTCGAGACGAGCCCGGCGCTCTCGCGGAGCGGGGGAGCGCAGCGCTCGCTGGTGCGCACGCTCCTCGCGGTGGGCCTCGCCCTCGGTCTCGCGACCCTCTGGCTGGCGCTGCGAAGTCCGCTCTCGACCCCGGAGCCGAGCTCGGTCGGGGTCTGCAACGGCTTCCAGGCGCTCTGCGACCGGCGCCTCGAGGAGGTCGCCTTCCCCGGGGCGCACAACGCGATGTCGAACGCCGAGATCTCCGACTGGATGTTCCCTCACCACCAGCGCGGGATTCCCCGGCAGCTTCGCGACGGGGTGCGCGCGCTCCTGATCGACGTCCACTACGGATTCCCCGGCGCGTCGCGGATCAAGACCGACCTGAGCGGCGAGCGTCCCACCCGGGAGATGCTCGAGGAGACGCTGGGCGAAGAGGGCCTCGAGGCCGCCATGCGCATCCGATCGCGCCTGGTCGGCGCCGACCAGGGGCAGCGCGGGCTCTACCTCTGCCACGGGTTCTGCGAGATCGGCGCCTACCCACTCGCGCCCGCCCTCGGCGAGATCCGCTCCTTCCTGCTCCAGCGCCCCGGTGAGGTGCTGCTGATGGTCGTCGAGGACTACGTCGCGCCCGGAGATCTCGCCCGCGCATTCGCCGATAGCGGCCTCGACGACTTCGTCTACCGCGGACCCTCCGGACCGCCCTGGCCGCGGCTGCGAGAGCTCGTCGCCTCCGGCCAGAACCTGCTCGTCTTCCTCGAGTCGGGACGTCCCGGAGTCTCCTGGCTGCGGCCGGCCTTCGACGACATCCAGGAGACGCCCTACACCTTCCGGGCACCCGAGGATTTCTCCTGTCGCGCCAACCGCGGCGCGAGCGCGGGCTCGCTCTTCCAGATCAACCATTGGATCGAGACCACGCCCGCACCCCGCCCCTCGAACGCCAAGCGCGTGAACTCCCGCGATCTCCTGCTCTCCCGCGCGCGCCAGTGCCAGCGCGAGCGCGGCCGCCTCCCCAACATCCTCGCGGTGGACTTCTACCGGAGCGGGGATCTCTTCGAGGTCGTCGCCGAGCTGAACGGGGTCACCGCCGTGCCCATCGCAAGAGAAGAGGAATCTTGAGCGCACTCACCGGGCGGCCGGACGAGCGAGCGGCCCGACAGCGCGACGCCGGCGAAGAGGAGAGCGGAGGGGGCGAGGCCGAAAGAAGGAGTATTCTGCCTGGGAGGGCGGTCGATCGCCGGGATCGGCGCTCGGCCGCCTCTCGTCCCTGCTGAGCAAAGGCTTCGAGGTCCACCTTGCTGAAGAGACACCCGAGCTTCCCCGGAATCGAAGGCCCCGTCGTGGCGATCATCCTCGACGGCGTCGGGATGAGCCCGCGGCACGAGGGGAACGCGGTCTTCCAGGCGCGGACACCGGTCCTCGACCGGCTCCTCGCGAGCTACCCCCACACCACCCTCAAGGCGCATGGAACCGCCGTCGGGATGCCGAGCGACGACGACATGGGAAACTCGGAGGTCGGCCACAACGCGATCGGCGCGGGCCAGGTCTACCAGCAGGGGGCCGCGCTGGTGAACCAGGCGATCGCCTCCGGGGAGCTCTTCCGCGGCCAGGCCTGGCGCGAGGTCGTAGAGGGTGCCCAGAGGCCCGGCTCGACCCTGCACCTGATCGGCCTCTTCTCGGACGGCAACGTCCACTCCCATCTCGACCACCTGAGGGCGCTCCTGCTGCGCGCCAAGCAGGAGGGCCTCCGGCGGGTGCGCGTCCACATCCTCCTCGACGGGCGCGACGTGCGCGAGACCTCGGCCCTCGACTACCTGGAGCCATTCGAGCGATTCCTGGCCGAGATCCGCGACGGCGGCTTCGACGCGCGGATCGCGAGCGGCGGCGGCCGGATGAACATCACCATGGATCGCTACCAGGCCGACTGGAGCATGGTCGAGCGGGGATGGCACATCCACGTGCTCGGCGAGGGTCGCCTCTTCGACTCGGCCGCGCAGGCGATCACGGCCCTGCGGGAGGAATCCCCGGGAGTCATCGATCAGGATCTCCCTCCCTTCGTGATCGCCGAAGCGGGCGAGCCGGTCGGAAGGGTCCGCGACGGCGACAGCGTCGTCTTCTTCAACTTCCGCGGCGACCGGGCGATCGAGATCTCCCGCGCCTTCACCGAGAAGAGCTTCGATGCCTTCGACCGGGTGCGCTTCCCGCAGGTCGTCTACGCGGGGATGCTCCAGTACGACGGCGATCTCCTGCTCCCCGAGCGCTTCCTGGTCGCGCCGCCCGCCATCGCCAATACCATGGGCGAGTATCTCGCCCGCAGCGGCGTCACCCAGCTCGCCATCTCCGAGACCCAGAAGTACGGGCACGTGACCTATTTCTGGAACGGCAATCGAAGCGGCAAGTTCGACGATCGGCTCGAGACCTACCTCGAGATTCCCTCCGACGTCGTTCCCTTCGAGCAGCGCCCCTGGATGAAGTCCGCCGAGATCACCGACGAGCTGATCCGCCAGCTCCGGACCGGGAAGCACCGCGCCGTCCGGGTCAACTACGCGAACGGCGACATGGTCGGACACACCGGCGACTTCGACGCGGCGATCATCGCCGTCGAGGCCATCGATCTCGCGCTCGGGCGGCTGCTTCCCGTGGTCGACGCGGCCCACGGAATCGCCATCGTGACCGCCGACCACGGAAACGCCGACGAGATGTACGAGATCGACGAGAAGAGCGGAGAGCCGAAGAAGAACCCCGACGGGAGCTTCGCCGCCAAGACCAGCCACACCCTGAATCCGGTTCCCTGCATCTTCTACGACAACCAGACCCGGGGCTCGCTGATCGTCCGCCCCGATCCGGAGCTCCGCCTCAGCAACCTGGCCGCGACCATCGTGAACCTCCTGGGATACCAGGCCCCCCAGGTCTGGGACCGCGGGATCCTCGAGCTCGACGCCGAGGCGGCGGTGCGGATCGCCCGATGAAGCCGCTTCCGGAGCGAACCGCCTGGAAGAAGCTCGCCGCGCACCGCCGCGAGGTCGAGCCCCTCCAGATGCGGGACCTCTTCGCGTCGGAGCTGGATCGCTTCGAGCGGATGTCGCTCCGCCTGGGCGATCTCCTCTTCGACTACTCCAAGAACCGGGTCACCGCGGAGACGATGCGGCTCCTGATGGAGCTGGCGCGGGAGGCCGGGCTCGAGCGCTCCATCGAGGAGATGTTCTCGGGCGCGCGCATCAACTCGACCGAGGGCCGGGCGGTGCTTCACGTCGCGCTCCGGAACCGTTCGAACCGCGCGATCGAGGTGGACGGGCGCGACGTCATGCCCGACGTGAACCGGGTCCTCCGCCAGATGCGGGACTTCTCCGAGGCGGTCCGCAGCGGTCGCTTCAAGGGTCACCGGGGCGAGCCGATCCGCGACCTCGTGAACCTCGGCATCGGGGGCTCCGACCTCGGCCCCAAGATGGTGAGCGAGGCGCTTCGCCCCTACTGGAAGGAGGGGCTTCGCGCGCACTTCGTCTCCAATGTCGACGGAACCGATCTCGCGGAGACGCTCCGCGGCCTCGATCCGGTGGCGACGCTCTTCTTTGTCGCCTCCAAAACCTTCACCACGCAGGAGACCATGACCAATGCGCGCTCCGCCCGCGACTGGCTGGTCCGCGCCCTCGGCGATCCCGCGGCGGTGCGGCGCCACTTCGTCGCTCTCTCGACCAACGCCGAGGCGGTGGTCGAGTTCGGGATCGATCCGGCGAACATCTTCCAGTTCTGGGACTGGGTCGGCGGGCGCTACTCGCTCTGGTCGGCGATCGGCCTTCCGGTCGCCTGCGCGATCGGCTTCGAGGCGTTCGAGGAGCTGCTCGAGGGCGCCCACGACGTGGACGAGCACTTCCGCAGCACCCCTTTCGAGAAGAACATCCCCGTCGTGATGGCCATGCTGGGGATCTGGTATCACGGATTCCTGGGCGCGCACACCCACGCGATCCTGCCCTACGACCAGTACCTGCACCGCTTTCCCGCCTTCCTCCAGCAGTGCGACATGGAGAGCAACGGCAAGAGCACGGATCGCGACGGTCGCGCGATTCGCGACTACACGACCGGCCCGGTGATCTGGGGCGAGCCCGGCACCAACGGCCAGCACGCATTCTTCCAGCTCCTCCACCAGGGAACGCGCCTGGTTCCGGCGGACTTCATCGCCCCGGTTCACAGCCAGAATCCGATCGGCGACCATCACCAGAAGCTGCTCGCGAACTTCTTCGCCCAGACCGAGGCGCTGATGATCGGCAAGAGCGCCGAGGCGGTCCGCGCGGAGCTCGAGGCAGCGGGCCTCCCGCCCGAGGAGGTGGATGCGCTCCTCCCGCACCGCACTTTCGAGGGAAACCGCCCCACCAACTCGATCCTCTTCGACCGGCTCGACCCCCGCACCCTCGGCCGGCTGATCGCGCTCTACGAGCACAAGATCTTCGTGCAGGGCGTGGTCTGGAACATCAACAGCTTCGACCAGTGGGGGGTCGAGCTCGGCAAGCAGCTCGCCAAGGCGATCCTTCCGGAGCTCGCGGAGGACGGCCCAGCCCGGGTCCACGATGCGTCCACGAGCGGGCTCATCAACTGGTACAAGGAGCGGGCCCGTCGGACCTGAGCGATCGGCCGCCGCTCAGCGCGCGGCCAGAATGGGCGACACCACGGCCTGTCGATCAGCCCCGCCGCACCGGCTGCCGTGCTGCTCGAGCCTGCAACCGCTACCTCCTGTGGCAACATCTGCCGATGGGCAAGGTCCGGCGGGAGTGCTACGTCTTCCTCACCTGGAAGGGGGACCACGGCCCCCGCCACGCGCACTTCTACAAGGAAGGCAAGCTCGTCGTCAAA
>Ga0214473_10011171_pt1 | contig 10546 bp, 13 predicted proteins | sample RVTome_7_FD_203509 | JGI IMG/M metagenome (GOLD analysis project Ga0214473, IMG submission 203509) | Soil microbial communities from uranium-contaminated site in the Upper Colorado River Basin, Wyoming, United States - RVT98D197 | ecosystem: Environmental > Terrestrial > Soil > Contaminated >... | reverse complement strand
CGTCTACCTGAAGAGATAATTCCGACGGATCGTCGGTGTGAGATTTCCTGTGTGAGATTTCCTGTTGACAGACGGCTTGGCACTAAATACTATATAGACTATAGACAATAAGGAGGTTATACCATGGCCACCTGGTTCTCGGACAATTCGTTTTCGATCGGGAAGACCCCCCTCGTGAAGCTCAACCGGATCACCGACGGAGCCAACGCGACGGTGTTCGGCAAGGTGGAGGGTCGAAATCCCTCCTACTCGGTCAAATGCCGCATCGGCGCGGCGATGGTCTGGGACGCCGAGAAGAAAGGGTTGCTCGGACCGGGGAAGACGATCGTCGAGCCCACCTCCGGGAACACGGGGATCGCCCTCGCCTTCGTCGCGGCCGCGCGCGGCTACGGGATCATCCTGACGATGCCCGAGACGATGAGCGTCGAGCGGCGGCAGGTGCTGAAGGCGTTCGGCGCCAAACTGGTGCTGACCGAGGGAGCGAAGGGGATGAAGGGGGCGATCGCGAAGGCGGAGGAGATCGTGGCGTCCGACCCGTCGCGGCACTACATGCCGCAGCAATTCAAGAATCCAGCCAACCCGTTGGTGCACGAGACGACCACGGGACCGGAGATCTGGGAGGAGACCGACGGCGCGATCGACGTCCTCGTCTCCGGAGTCGGCACCGGCGGGACGATCACGGGGGTCACGCGGTACATCAAGAACACGAAGGGGAAGAAGATCCTCTCGGTGGCGGTCGAGCCGGTTCACAGCCCCGTGATCACGCAGCAACGGAACGGGGAGCCGCTCGTTCCCGGCCCGCACAAGATCCAGGGGATCGGCGCGGGGTTCATCCCCGACGTCCTCGACCTGTCGCTGATCGACCGCGTCGAGACCGTCTCCAACGACGAGTCGATCGCCTTCGCCCGGCGGCTGGCGCGCGAGGAGGGATTGCTTTCGGGGATCTCGTGCGGGGCGGCGGCGGCGGTGGCGGTGCGCCTCGCGAAGCTCCCGGAGTTCGCCGGGAAGACGATCGTGGCGATCCTCCCCGACGCCGGGGAGCGGTATCTCACCACCGCCCTGTTCGAGGGGTGGTTCGACACGGAAAACGCCGGGACGATTTAAGTTCTTACCGCACCCCGACGTAGAGGGTGACGATTCCGAATGTCAGCGGGCGGTGGGTTACGGAAACGCAACCCGCCGCCCGCATCATTTCGGCGAAGGCGGGAGGCTCGGGGAACGCTGACACCGACTCGGGCAGGTACGCGTAGGCGGACCCCCGGGAGAAGATCCCCCCGATCCGCGGCAGGACGCTCCTGAAGTAGAACCGGTACAGGGCGCCGAAGACCGTCCCCGGCGGTGAGGAGAATTCGAGAACCACCACGCGCCCGCCGGGTCGGACGGCGCGGCACATCTCCCGCAGGCCCCGTTCGCGGTCCCCCACGTTCCGGATACCGAAGGCGACGCAGGCGGAGTCGAAGGAGGCGTCCCGGAACGGGAGCGCCTCGCCGGGCGCCCGAAGGAACGCGACTCTTCGGGATTGCCCCGCCCGTTCGCACTTCTCCTGACCCACCCGCATCATCCGCACGGAGAGGTCGACGCCGGTGACGGACGCTCCCGCGCCTTTCCGGCGCAATATCTCCAACGCCATGTCGGCCGTTCCGGTCGCGACGTCCAGGAATCTTCCGCCGGTCGACGGGACGGTTTCCGCCACGGCCAGACGGCGCCAACGCCGGTCCACCCCCAGCGACAGCAGCCGGTTGAGGAAATCGTACCTGGGAGCGATGGAGGAGAACATCTCCCCGATGGACCGGTTGCGGTCGGTGAGTCGATACAATTCGCTGAAACTCCGTCGTGGTATAAGGGTTTCAAGTATAGCAGGCTTGGTGTTTCAGGGGATCGGGCCGGGACGGGTGAATATTCGGCACGCGTCGGTCCGTCTAAAGCATACGAGGAAAGGGAGGGAACGTGTCATGAAACGAGCAGCCTTGTACATAGCCGCATCGATCGCCGCTTTCCTCCTCGCCGGGGTCCCGCCCGCCCTCGCCCAGGAGGAGGCGGATCCCGAGGGGGAGATCTCCGCGTACGCCGTCGCCCGGATCAAGGTGCTGGACGGCTCCGTGTGGGTCCGCCCGTCAGGCGGAGGGGATTGGGAGGAGTTCTCGAGCAACAGCCCGATTCCGCCCCGCAGTCGCGTGAGCGTGCCGGACGGGTCGGAGGCGGAGCTGCAGTTCCACGGGGGGCAGTTCGTCCTGCTGACCTCCGGGACCGACCTCGAGGTACGCGACCTTCAGGAGGGGAAATCCGTTTTCCGGCTGCGTGCGGGGGAGGTCCGGTTCGACCTTCCCCCGGATGACTTCGCCCCGGTTTCCGTCCGGGTCCCCGGGGGGGCGCTTGCGCAGTTCCCCGTGCCCGGGAGGCAATGGCTGACCGTGACGGACAGCGACGAGACGCGACTGGTCGTGCGCCGCGGCACGGCCGTGGTCACCGTGGAAGGCGACGAGCATCGCCTGCGCGCCGGTCAGGAGGCGGTGATCGGTCGGGACGTCGCTGTCGGACAGTACCGCGGCGGTGCCGATGAATCCGAGGAGCCGCCCCCGCCGTCCGAAGAGGCCGAGCGCCAGGGCGCAGCGCCGCCGGTGGTGGTGAACGAGCTGCGGGATTACGGCGAGTGGGTCGACGTGCCGACGTACGGGCACGTGTGGCGACCTCGTGTGGCGGTGGGCTGGTCCCCCTACGTGTACGGCCGCTGGGTGTGGATTTCACCGTACGGCTGGACCTGGGTTTCCAACGAGCCGTGGGGGTGGTATCCGTACCGGTGCGGGTACTGGCTGACCGACCCGGTCTTCGGGTGGATCTGGTCGCCGTACAACTCGTTCGTATCCGTGAATTTCTTTTTCGGATCGTTCCGGCATCACCACCATAACGTCTTTTTCCGGCCGGCGACGGTCCGTTTCGTCCCGGAGGGCGGCAATGTCCGCTGGGTGCCGCTGCGGCCGGGGGAGCGGTTCCGCCCGGCCGTATTCGCTCGCGGCGATGCCCGGCTCGCGCGATGGAACCGACCGCTCGACAACGGCAGGGTCTTCGTTCGCGGGGGACCGGATCGCCGCGAATGGCGCGACTGGAGCGCCGTGCGCACCGAGCGGCAGACGGAGATCCGGAAGATCCGCGCCGCGCAGACGCGGCCGGACACCCGCACGGTGCGTCCGGAGAAGCGGTCGGTTCGCCCTCCCTCCTCCGTCGAGCGGAAGAAAAGCGCTGGGTCAACGCAACCGGGAAGGGCGGTCCGGCAACCCGACGCCCGCTCCGTGCCGGGAGAATACCGGGGGAACGGGTCGACGAGGAAGGGCGTGACGGGGCCAGGGAAGGTGGAAAGGCAGGCGCCTGCCCGCAGCGTCCCCGCGGCTCGCCCGACGGTACGTGAGATGGTGCGGGAGCCTGAACCGAGGGTCGATCGATCGGGCGGGCCGGAAGGGGACAGGGGGATCGTGCAGGAGCGGATGCCCGCCGGGCGGAGTCCGGATCCGGGGCCGCGCGGCCAGGAGATCCGTGGCAACCGCGGGGGCGATGACGGCGACCGCGGCACCGTTCGGGGTGGTGACCGGGGCGGCGGCCGCGGGGACGACCGTGGCGGCGACAGGGGCGGCGGCCGAGGGCGCTGACGACCTCCGTCAGCGGGAAGGTTCCTCTTCGCCGATCGGAAGGAGAGGAAGGGGCGGTTTCGCGGGGGAGTAGTTCACCTCGAAAAGGGTGAGCCAGCGGCCGCGCGATTCGTCGGCCACCGAGAGCGGCAATTCCGGACCCCCGAGGTACGGCTGGGACTCGATGTTCAGCGTCGCCGCCTCGGCGATGGGGAGGCGGACCGATAGGCCGGGAGGCTCCTCCTTCCTCGCCTCGGGGCGTGAGGCCGCGCAGCCGGTGAGGAATGCGCACGCCGCGAGCACCGCCGCGACGCGGACCCGGTGTTTCATGGCGCCTCCTTTCCCGGCGGTTCGCTCCTGTCTTCGATTATATTCCTATCGCATCGACTCCGCGATGCGTACCGCGTCGATAAGGCGCGTCCCCTTGCCCGCGAGCGTCTCCTCCCGGACGCGAAGGAGAATTTCCCTTCGCGTCGGCCCCTCGGGGAACCCGTTATTCTCAAGCCATGTTCCGTCGATGAGAAAGGGTGTTGCTCGGCACTTCCTGATGAATCGGTTGAGGTCCCTTGCGGGCCGTATTCCGGTATGCTGTACCGCCCGGTAGAGGGCGATCCGTCCCTTCATGTCCTCCGCGGCGAGGAGAGCAGACTCGGTCTCCGCCCGGGGGAATCGCAACTCCTCCGGGTGCGTGAGGATCTGAAGGCACCGCAGTGTCGAGGCAACGGACCGCAGGTCCGGCAGGCGCAGGCGCCGCGCAGCCGACAGCGCCGAATCCGGCGGAAGATCCGCGAGAAGATTTCCGAGGAGCAGGGGGACCGGCAGCGAAACGCCGAGCGACCGCTGAAGAAACCGGTATCGTGTCGCGATCCGATCCGCCGAACGCTTCGCGGTTCGCCCCGACTCCGGCAGGAGGACCTTCAGCAGGCCGAGCCGCCGAAGATCGTCGATCGTCCCGGCGGGATCCGCGGAGAGGGAGCGGACCAGTTCGACCGAGAGGCGGTCCGGGGATGCGGTCGGGAGGAGACGCGGCCCGAGGCGCCGGATCGCGGACGCCGTGCCCGGGTGGAGAGCGAAACCACGCCGCTCGTTCCGCAGACGGATCGCGCGAACGATCCGGAGCGGATCTTCCAGGAACCGGTCCGCCGCCTCCCCCACGCAACGGATCCGTTTCCCGCGCACGTCTTCGATGCCGCCGAAGGGATCGAGCAGGAGCCCGTCCTCGACGAAACGGTCGGGGGCGAGCCGGAAGAGGAGGCCGTTGATGGTGAAGTCCCGCCGCGACGCGTCATCGACGGCTTCCCGATCGTCGTCGGCCGGCGCGGCTTTGGGCGGAGGTGGGCGAGGACGCCCGCCGCGTGCGTTGGAGATGTCGATGTACTCCTTCCCCCAATCGACCGCGATCCGGTGCACCGGGAAATGCCTGCCCGCCGCGACGACCTTCCGAATGCCCGGCGCCTTGACGGAAAGCGACCGGAGGACGCCCCCGGTCCGCCGGTACGAAAGCCCCGTGACCAGCAGGTCGACGTCCCCCGGATCCCTTCCCTCGACGATGTTCCGCAGGTACCCCCCGACGAGATAAACCTTCCCCCCGGCAGCCGAGATCGCCCGGGCGAGGTCCCCGAGGAATCGGCGCAAGGGAGGTCGGCGGCGCAGAGCGCGGCGCAATCCCTTCCGCATCCCATCGGCCGTGTTTGAACGTATAATAGAGGCCATGGAAAAAACCTTCTCCGGAAGAGTCATCGAGCTGGTCCTCGGCGACATTACGCGCCAGGCGGTCGATGCGATCGTGAACGCCGCGAACTCCACGCTCCTAGGCGGCGGCGGGGTCGACGGCGCGATCCACCGCGCCGGCGGGCCGGCGATCCTCGACGAGTGTCGCGCGATCCGCGCCGAACGCGGCGATTGTCCCACCGGCGAGGCGGTCCTGACCGGCGGCGGAGGGTTGCCGGCGCGCTACGTGATCCACGCCGTCGGACCGGTTTGGCGCGGCGGAGACCAGGGAGAGCCCGGTCTGCTCGCCTCCTGCTACCGGAACGCCCTCCTCATCGCCGCGGAGCACGGCTTCCGGACCGTGTCCTTCCCCTCGATCAGCACCGGGATCTACGGCTATCCGGTTCCGCTGGCGGCCCCGACGGCGCTCTCCGCGGTCGCGTTCTTCCTCTCCTCCGAACCCGTCGCCCCCTCCCGCGTCCGCTTCGTCCTCTTCGACCCCGTGACGTTCGCCACCTATGCGGGGGCCCTCGAATCGCTGTAGTACTTACCTCAGGTCAGCGACGAGGCGGATTTTCTGGAAGGCGGCAGCGGTTTGTTCCAGGCAGCCTTCACGCGGGTTTCCAGCGTCCTCCTGCAACCGACCGGCAGGGAGCCCAGTCCGGGTTCCCCGAACCAGCAGAGGATGCGCAGGCACTCGGCGGGCGAGAATGGTTTTCCGAAGAGCGCCCCGGCGTCCGAGAGCCCCTGCAGGAGATCGCCCCCTCGGGAAAGAATTTCCGCGATGTCCCGGTAATCCTTCGGTTCGACCCGGTCGAAGAGCGCTTTGAGCTTGGTGGCCAGAAGATCCCTGACGGAAGCGACAACGATCACCCCGTCGTCGGACAGGTCCGGAGTGCCGACTCTCCCGATGCGAAGCCCGCCGAAGAAAGAGACCTTCACCTCGCGCCTTGATCGCGGGACGGCGGCAAGGAGGACGTGTGTATCCGGTTCCGCCCGAAGAACGGTTCCACCCTGGAACCAGGGAAGAGCCGTTTCCAACGCCTTCCTGTCGAGCGTTCGTTCGGTGAAGAAATCGAAATCCATCGATCGGCGATGACCGAAGCGCAGGGCCAGCGCCGTTCCTCCATAGAGACAAAATCCAAAATCCTTCAGCGGGGCCAGCAGCGGCCAGAGATTTCTTTGGCCGGGAGGGAGGATGTCACGCCGGGTCCGGAAGGACATCGGGCCTCCTGGAAGGAATCGGTGGGACGTGACCGGAGGTAGACAATCCCAGCGCGGTGTGCCAGAACGCCCAGGACCTTGGGCGGAACCACCCCGGTTGCGACTGTTTCATGACTCCGATCAACGTGTTTCTCCCGACCCCCTTGGCCAGCGCCTGGATATCTTCAAGCGTCCCGACATCCATCACCTGCGCGATTACTCTGCGTGGATCCGCAACGGACGTCTCGGGGGGTTGCCACCAGACATAGCGTTGCGCCATCCGTTTCATCAGGACGGGCGAAGGGCCGTTCCCCTTTCTCGCCCGGGTCGGAGCCAGTTCGAGCCCAAGGATTCCGAGGATCGCATCAACCTTGTGAAAACCGAGTTCCCTGACGGATCCCTTCTCGAGGCCGTTCAAGGTCGCCCGGGACAGGCCGGCTTTTTCGGCGAGGCGCGCCTGGGTGAGCCCCTTCCTCCTGCGCTCCGTCCGTATCCGGTTTCCGATTTCCCGTAGCCTCATCCTGTCCCCGACTCCGTGGGTATGTCGAATATATTATACATCCTTCGCCAAGTTACGCAACGGGAGGAAGCCCTTCTTCTCCAGCGCCGACACGATGCGCCCGGCGGCGACCGCGGGATCGTCCCGCTCTCCGTCGACGATCACCTCCGGCAGCAACGGTGGCTCGTACGGCGCCGACACGCCCGGGACGTTTCGCGCCGTCCCTTCCGCCCCGCGCCGATAGATCCCCTTCGGGTCCCGCGCCTGACATACCGCGAGCGGGCAGCGGACGTGCACTTCGAGAAAACGGGGGATCCCCTCCCGGGCGCGGTCACGATACGTTCTGCGATTTGCCGTCGCGTCGACGATCACGGGGACGCCGTGCAGGACGAGGGACCGGGCGAGGTACGCAAGAGTCGCGTAGAACGCGTCCCGCTCCGGCTCACCATAGCTCGCATTCGGAGTGATCTCCCGGCGGACGGCGTCGGACTCGAGGACCGCCGCCCGGATCCCCTTCCCGGCAAGTTCCGCCGCGAGCGCCCGCGCGACCGTCGACTTTCCCGATGCGGGCAACCCCGTGAGCCAGACCGCGAAGGCGGTTTCGGGATCAGAGGGCATCGAGCCAACCGTTGACCTTCTCCGGTTCGAAGCGCGAGGCTTCGAGGATCGATAGGACGAAGGAGAAGAGCTTCCGGCGAACCGACGCGTCGAGGGACGGGTACCAGACGGGGGAGGCCATCACGAGGCAGCGGAACGCGAAGAACGGGGCGGCGGTCTCGAGGATCTCCGCGTCCCCCGTCCGCTCGATGTACCGGTCCCAGAAGCGCCGGAACAACGGTTCGAAGGGACCTTCGAGCCGGCCCGTCGCCTGAAGGGAGGCGAACAGGTAATTCCCCGTGAGGGCTGTCACGTCGTCCGCGGGTTCCCCCCACTCGCCGCGCGACCGGTCCAGCACGGTGAAGTCGGTCCCTTCCCGGAAGAGGAGGTTGAAGGGGTGGAAATCCCCGTGCACCTGGCGCAGCCGATCGGTGCGGCTTTTCAGGCGCCAGCGCCAGGTAACGCAACGACGCTCGATCTCCTCGAGCAGCGAGGCGGTGATGAACCCGTGGGGGAGGGGATAGCTGTCGCACACTCCCATGATGCACTCCCCGTCCCCCAGCAGATCGCGGATCTTGCGGATGTAGAGCTCCGGGTCCGGTCCCCGGACGGAGTGGATCCCGACGAGGTAGTCGCACAGGGCGTCCGCCCGCGCGATGTCCAGGTCGCGCAGCGGCGCTCCCTCCTGGAGGCGCGCGATGTCGAGGATATACCCCGCGCCATCGACGTGCTCGACCAGGAGGAAGAACTCCTCGGCATTCGCCACGGAGAAAAGATTCCCCTCGCGGTCGAACGCGCCCACGTCGAGGGAGCGGACATGTTTCGGGAGAGCGTTGTACGCTCCATGGTCCCACAGCATCATCCTGGCACGATCCGACATGTGCTCGTGTCCGAAGGGACCGGGGCTCGTCGTTTCGAGCACGGCGGCGCGCCGTTCCGTACCGACGATGAACTCCACCTTCACGGGGTGGCCGTAGCCGTATTCCTTGGCCGCGCCCGACGCCTTCGATTCATGGAGCGGGACCAAGGCGGTGACGGCCACCGGCGCAAGGAACAGCTTGGCCAGGTACCGCTCCAGCCGCTCCTTCGAAAGTTCGGCCATCGGCGCACCTCCCTGGAGCACCCGCGGAGGGATCCCCGGAATATCTGCCGCATCCGGGTATATTCTCCCACGTTTCTACACCATGAGACGATCGAAAGGGAAACACGGAAAATGCGGATCTCCGGGATACAACTGCCGCGGGATGGAGGGACGATATATGCCGGAAAGAGGGCAGGCGGGGTGCATGCTCATGACGTCTCCCGTATAATGTTTTAACTTTCGGACAATCCGGACGCGATGGAGGGGGGCGACAGTCCATGCCGAAGGAGCGAGTGACGCTCGAGATCACGGGGATGACGTGCGGCCATTGCGTCGCCGCGGTGAAGAAGGCGCTGGCGGCCGTGCCCGGGGTCGGGGAGGTCGAAGTGACGCTTGAACCTCCGCGCGCGGCGATCTCCTGCGATCCCTCGAGGACGACCGTGGAGATGCTGACGAAGGCGACCGGCGAAGAGGGATACCCTTCCTCACCGATGGCCGGATAACCGGAGGCGATCTTGTTCGAGTGGACGGAACGATGGTCGGTGGGTGTGGACACTATCGACGCGCAGCACCGGGAGCTTTTCGCCGCGATCAACTCGCTGTTGCGGGAAGAGGGGAAGCCCACCTCGAGGGACCTGGCGAAGGTTCTCGACTATCTCGAGAAGTACGTCACCAACCATTTCGGGCTGGAAGAGATCTACATGCGCCGCCTCTCCTACCCGGCGTTCCCCTCCCACAAGGGGGAGCACGTGGCGTTCATCAACGAATTCTACGACCTGCGGGACGAGTACGACAACAACGGCGCCACCCCCGAGCTGGCCGACAAGATGGGCCGCTACATGGGCGACTGGCTGGTCAACCACATCGGGAAAGTCGACAAGGCCCTCGGAGCGTTCCTGCGCGACAAGGGGATAAAGTAGGGCCGTTACCCGCGGAGCAGGACAGCGGCGACGAGGGCGGCCGCTCCGAGACCCAGCGCCACCTTCGGAAGGATCACCTTCGACCGCTCCCGGATCGTCCCGTCCGTCTTTCCGGAAAGGATCCCTTCGGAGGCGACATCGCAGACTCCCGGAATCGGGGAGCACGACTTCGTCTTGGGACAGACCGCGAAGATGACGAGCATGGCGGCCGTCAACCCGACCTTGAGAAGGACGTAGCGGCCGGTCGCGGTGTGAAGGAGCGCGTCGGACGTCCCCAGCAGCAGGTACGTCTTCGCGGCGCCCGAGGCGAGCAGGAGGGCGATCGCGGTCCCCACCAGTTTCCGGAACCGGCCTTCCATCAAGGCGAGAAGGTACGCGCTCTGGAAGCTCACCTCGTTCTCCCGGAACACCGGGTCCAGGACGACGATGTGGAAGATCATCCCTCCCAGCCACGCGACGACGGCCAGCAGGTGGACGACGGTCAGCGCAGTCGACACGAGTTCCATGCGCCCTCCATTCCCGGGGATCCGCAGGTCACACTACACCATCGATCGTCGACGACGGGTTTGACCCACGTCAACCGCGCGCGGAATTCACTTCAGGAGAGGAAGAGGTCGGGCAGGAGAGGAGCGCCCGGCTCCACGGCGTAACGGGAGAGGTCCGTCACCCCTTCGGCGGCGAGCACCTCGTCGTCGAGGAAGAAGTTGCCGGTGCACGCGCGGCTGTCGCGCGTGAGGATACCGTGCGCCGCGTCGGCGACGATCTCCGGTTTGCGGCAATATTTCATCTCGACGCCGGGGATCATCGCGAGGGCCGCGGTGGCGATCACCGTCCGCGGCCACAGGGCGTTCACCGCTACGCCCGCTTCCCGGAACTCTTCCGCCATCCCGAGGACGCACATGCTCATCCCGTACTT